>Ga0247727_10000634_pt1 | contig 86129 bp, 70 predicted proteins | sample WisWelCaveWW1625_FD_202498 | JGI IMG/M metagenome (GOLD analysis project Ga0247727, IMG submission 202498) | Biofilm microbial communities from Wishing Well Cave, Virginia, United States - WW16-25 | ecosystem: Environmental > Aquatic > Deep subsurface > Groundwater > Cave microbial mat | place...
GACTTTTTTCTTGAAGGCCGCTGTTCGCGGGGTCCTCGGTGTCTTGCTCATTTTTGTCTCCATGCTCAACGGTTTAAGTAGCATGAAGCAAACAACCTAACCTGTCCAGTTTTCGGGGTCCACTATACCACCTTCCCACTTTTTCCGGTTAACGGCTGGCGATGGCCAGGTCGTTTTTGGGCTGTTCGGTGGGTGGGTCTTGCTCGGTGAAGGTGAGCTTGTCGTTTTCTGAGGAGACAAACCAGCTGCCTCCTTTGCCGGGGTTGAGCAGGAGCTTTTCTGCGAGCGGATCTTCGAGGAATTGCTCGATCACGCGGCGTAGTGGGCGCGCACCCATCTCGGGTTGAAACCCTTTTGAGACGAGAAAATCCTTGGCTTTCTCGTCCAAGGTGAGCGAGATTTGCTTGCGAGCAAGTCTTGCGCGCACTTTTTTGATTTCGAGCTCAATCACGTTGAAGAGATGTGTGCGGTCGAGCGGACGGAAGATCACAATGCCGTCGAGGCGGTTGATGAACTCTGGCTTGAATGCTTTTTTGACAGAACCTTCGATCTTCTCTTGCATCGATTTGAAATCGAGCATCCCTTCTTGCACGCCAAAGCCCACTTCGGTAGAGCGGCGGATCAGATCAGCTCCAAGATTGGAGGTCATGATGATGATCGTATTGCGGAAGTCGATCTTGCGACCGAAAGAATCGGTGAGGCGCCCTTCTTCAAGGATTTGGAGCAGCAGGTTCAACACATCTGGGTGCGCTTTTTCCACTTCGTCAAAGAGCACAACGCAGTAAGGGCGCTGACGCACTTGCTCGGTGAGTTGTCCACCTTCTTCATGTCCAACATAGCCCGGAGGCGATCCAGTCATGCGGGAGATGGCAAACTTTTCCATGTATTCCGACATGTCGACTTGGATGAGAGCGTCTTCTCCACCAAACATATTGATCGCCAGCTGTTTGGCCAGCAGCGTTTTTCCCACTCCAGTTGGGCCGAGGAAAAGGAAGGCGCCAATAGGGCGGTTAGGATCTTTGATGTCCGCACGGCTACGACGGATGGCTCTGCAGACAGTGCTGACAGCATCGTCTTGGCCAATGATGCTGGATTTGAGCGCCTCTTCCATCTTGAGTACTTTCTCTGTTTCCCCTTCGGTAAGGCGTGTGAGGGGAATGCCCGTTTGTTTTGCGATGATAGCGGCGACATCTTCTTCGTCGACGATCACCTGGTGCTCATCTTTATTGGTTTCCCATTCTGAGCGCAGTTTTTGCAAGTTGTCGCGCAGATTTTTCTCATTGTCGCGCATCTTGGCGGCTTTTTCATACTCTTGCTTGCCAATCGCTTCTTCTTTGAGAACACGCATCTCTTCAATCTCTGCTTCGAGCTTGGTGAGATCTTGCGGCTGGTGCATCATCGCAATGCGCGCCTTAGCTCCAGCTTCATCGATCAGATCGATCGCCTTATCTGGAAGGAAACGGCCTGTGATGTAGCGATCAGAGAGGTAAACAGCTGACTTGACCGCGCTTTCAGTGTAGGTGCACTTATGGTGCTCTTCGTATTTCGATTTGAGCCCGACCAGAATGGAGTAGGTCTCTTCTGGACTTGGCGGATTGACGTTGATTTTCTGGAAGCGACGCTCCAGCGCAGCATCTTTTTCGATGTGTTTGCGGAACTCGTCGATGGTCGTGGCGCCAATACACTGGATTTCGCCGCGTGAGAGCGCTGGTTTTAGAATGTTGGAAGCGTCAATCGCTCCTTCTGCTGCGCCCGCGCCTACAATCGTGTGGATCTCGTCGATGAAGAGGAGGATGTTGCCGTTCTTTTTGATTTCGTCCATCACGGCCTTGATCCGCTCCTCAAATTGACCGCGGTACTTCGTTCCAGCGATCATGAGTGTCAGATCGAGTGATATGAGGCGTTTCTTAGTGAGGTGATCGGGCACTTCCCCTTTGACAATGGCATGGGCAAGTCCTTCGACGATGGCGGTTTTACCCACGCCCGCTTCTCCGATCAGCACTGGGTTGTTCTTGCGGCGGCGGCAGAGGATCAAAATCAAACGCTCAACCTCTTCCTTGCGACCAATCACAGGATCGAGTTTCCCTTCGCGGCACAGCTCAGTTAAGTCGTGACCATAAGCTTTAAGCGCAGGAGTTTTCTCAGCTGAGAGGCCTTTATCGGCGGCTTTGGCAGAACTCGAAGGAGTAGGTGTCGAGCCTCCCGACATACCAACCGGTGGCAATTGCAGATTGAAGGTCTCGAGCTCTTTGAGAACCTCTTTTCGGATATCTTTGAGATTGATGTTGAGATTTTCGAGAACTTGGGCAGCGACGCCGTCGGTTTGGCGCAAAAGAGCTAAGAGAAGGTGTTCTGTGCCCACGTAGTTGTGGTTTAGGCTGGCAGCTTCTTCATTGGCGAATTCAAAAACTTTCTTAACTTTTCCGGTGAGGGCGGGATCCCCATAGACCTGGATCTCAGGTCCAAAGCCCACGAGTCGCTCGATCTCAGTGCGCACGGTGTCGTAATCGAGATTAAAGCTGCGCAAAACATTGACTGCAATCCCTTGGCCTAGCTTGAGCAGCCCCAGAAGAACGTGTTCTGTGCCCAGATAATTGTGGTTGAGGCGCTGCGCCTCTTTTTTGGCGAGTTTGATGACCTGCTTTGCGCGATTCGTGAACTTATCAAACATAGTAATATCCCTATTTATGAGCACATTTTACTTGGGGCGCCCGATATCCTGATTGTATGGAAAGCATCATTTTAAGCAAACCAAGAAGATCGCAGAATTCGTATTACTTAATTTATTGACAACTAAGTACTTATAAAAATTTTACCCAAAAAAGCGCAAGAGGCGCTATAAGAGACTGCTCCCAAAGGATCAACTATTAACCCGAGCCCCAAATAGGTGACAAAATGCGCTGCGAGGCAAAGCCAGATTGATTCTCGCGAGGAATAACATTCTTGAATACGAAGGATTCCGAGCGAGAATCGATATGGCGAAGCCACAGCAAGTAGGTTGTCACCTATTTGGGGCTCGGGGTAATTGAGGGGTGACAAGCCGGAGAAGAATGGGCTACACTGCTGGCATGATTGCAAATGAACTGCTCTGGGAAGTGCAAGATACAGGTGTGCAAAGCGCTGAAGCAAATATGCGTTTCGATACTCATTTGCTCGAAGAGGCTGATCGGTTGGAAAAGCCAGTGCTGCACTTGTACGAATGGGCCGGTGCGAGCGCAACTTATGGCTATTTTTTAGATCCAACTTCTGTGGTTAGACTCTCGCGTGCGGAAAAACTGGGTTTAAGCCTTGCGCGCCGGCCAACTGGCGGAGGGATGGTTTTCCATCTCTGGGACTGGGCCTTTTCACTCGTGATGCCAGCGCATGTGCCAGAGTTCTCGATCAATCCACTCGACAATTACGCTTTTGTCAACTGCGCTGTTTTGAACACCGTCAAAGAGTTCTCTCAAGGGATGGCCCTGGGGATGATCTTGGAGGATTTTCCCGAGCTCGATCCCTCTTGCCGTTTCTTCTGCATGGCCAAACCTACAAAGTACGACGTGATGTGGCAGGGGAAAAAGATCGCCGGCGCCGCTCAGCGCAAAACCCGCAAAGGTTTTTTGCATCAAGGCACACTATCTCTCAGCCTACCTGATGCAGCCTACTTACAAGAGTTGCTCATTCCTGGGACGGCGGTGCTTGAGGCGATGCGCCTACATACATTCCCGCTGCTTGGCGCCAGCGCTTCCGCCGCTGAAATCACTGAAGCCAAGCGGGTTTTAAGCACTCTTTTGGCTACACATTTAAGTAAATTGAGCTTAGAATACCGCTCTCGTGAAGATCGAGTGATGAGAGGAGATCCGCATGTCAGGGAAAGGCAAAACGCAAACAGCAATTCAACCCACGCGGCAAGAGAATTACCCTGAGTGGTTCCAAGAGGTGCTGTACGCGGCCGATTTGGCTGAGCATTCCTCTGTACGCGGATGCATGGTGATTAAACCCTGGGGCTATGCCCTCTGGGAAAACATTCAACGTCATCTCGATCAAAAATTCAAAGAGACGGGCCACCAAAACGCTTATTTTCCCCTGTTCATTCCACTCAGCTTTCTAGAGAAGGAAGCGGCGCACGTCGAAGGTTTTGCGAAAGAATGCGCTGTCGTCACCCACCACAGGCTCGAGAAGGGCAAAGATGGCAAGCTGATCCCCGCAGGACCGCTGGAAGAGCCACTCGTCGTCCGTCCCACGTCTGAGATGATCATCGGTGCTTCTTTTGCGAAGTGGATCGAGTCGTATCGCGATCTGCCACTGCTGATCAACCAGTGGGCCAACGTCGTGCGTTGGGAGATGCGCACGCGTATGTTCCTACGCACGACTGAATTTTTATGGCAAGAAGGACACACAGCCCACGCGACCGAAGAGGAAGCTAAGCGCGAGACGATGCAAATGCTCGGAATTTACGAGAGGTTTGTCGAAGATGTGCTAGCAATTCCCGTCATCACCGGTGAAAAGACCCCCTCTGAGCGCTTCCCTGGAGCTGTCTCCACCTACACGTTTGAAGCGATGATGCAAGATCGCAAAGCGCTGCAAGGCGGCACCTCCCACTTCCTCGGCCAAAACTTTGCCAAAGCCTCTGAAATCAAGTTCCGCGATGCTGACGGCGAGGTGCGCTACGCTTGGACCACCTCGTGGGGCTCCACCACGCGCCTGATCGGTGCGCTCGTCATGACCCATAGCGACGATGATGGCCTAGTGCTTCCGCCGCGCATCGCCGCTTCCCACATCGTGATCCTACCTGTGATCCACAAAGAGGAAACCAAGGCAGAAGTGCTCGCTTACTGTCACCAGCTAGCTAAAGAACTGCGTCAAACGTCATACAGCGGCACATCTCTGGGTGTCATCGTCGATGAGCGCGACATGCGCGGCGGTGATAAGCTCTGGTCGTGGATCAAAAAAGGGGTCCCCATGCGCATCGAGGTCGGCCCACGCGATATCGCAGCCAATCAGCTGCCCGTCACACGCCGCGACCGCCCCCACCGCGATGCGAAAGCCCTTTCACGCGAAGAGCTCTTGGCCACCGTCACAGCAGAGCTCGACGACATTCAAAACAACCTCTTCAAGCGCGCGCAAGAATTTCGCGATAGCTACATCCATCGGATCGACACTAGGGAAGAATTCTACGCCTTCTTCACACCGAAAAACGCTGAAAACCCCGAAATCCACGGCGGTTTTGCCCTCACCCACTGGTGCGGCGACCCCGCGGTCGAAGACAAAATCAAAGAGGACCTCGGCGTCACGGTGCGCTGCATTCCATTCCACTTTCCCAAAGAGGAGGGGCAATGCCCTTTCACGGGCAAGAAAAGCGCGCAGCGCGTGATCTACGCTAAGTCTTATTGATCCAAGCACTTAATCATCTAGGACAGATCACTTTGGCAATGTTGAATATGTTTTTTTAAGAGCTGATTGTATTTAATAATTTAAAAAACGTTAATAAAACCACATTTTTGCTATTATCATTTAAAAAACGAGGACTCATGAGTGTTAATCTTGCTATTAAATCAGCTTACCAAGAACTCGAGCGAATCTACAGTTCTTCCGCTGTAACACAGCAACAAATCGCTCGCGCGACCACGTTACTGGATGATCTAAATATTGATATTGGAAGAGCAGAGCCTGCTTCTTTGAGAAGGTTTATTGAGACCCATAAGCTATGGACTGTACTTGCTACTGAGCAGACTCTAGATCCTGTTGAACGTTTAAGGGCCTCTGTCGCAGAAAAAGTCGCCATGATCCTTGCTAGAGAACCGTCGGCCGGGCCTGATTTGTCTGCGAGAACTGTGATAGCGCAGGTACCAAGTAGTGCAAGGCTTATGCCAGCGCGTCAGCATCAAACTCTATCGGCTGCTTCTGCTCCTGAGCGCCGTATCGATGCTGCCATGCAAAGGGTGTGTGCAGGCTTTGCCAACGCTGGAGGCAATTGCGCCTTTAACTCCGTTTTACAAGCAGCTCTGCGTGTACCTTTGCTACTGCGCGCATTGACAACTGTAGCTGAACATTATGCCGACAAAGCCAGTCGCGAGGGAGCACTCCCTCTCGATAGAACACCTGCACAGTTCCCTTCAGATGAGGACTTAGCTAATCTCCCTGCATTTTTTACCTCCATGCAAACCGATGCGCAAATTTGGCTTATCTTAGATGATCTAATGCAAAGCCCGGCTTGTACAGACGAGCTCATGAAAGGCTTTTGGGCGCTTCTTTCACCTGAGCTACAAGCGGAGCTGAAACACTACATCGCCACCGCCAATCCAATGTCAACCATTCCGGAGAACATTTTAGAAGAGGATCCGAAAGGAGAACTCGTGCGCAAAGGGCTGCATTTATGCATTCATGAGAAAAGGTTGAACGGGTGTGGGAAGGCACTCAAAGACGCTTTAGAAGCACATGCAGCATCCACAGTAGCAGGTGAAATTGTCCCTGCCGCAGTCTCTCAGCAGGTGCGTCGTGTATTGTATCAACTTTTCTTAAATCCAAGCACGGGTGGATCGCGCATTGCAGAGGCAAATCGCCACGAAGATGCGTGGGAAGTGGCTTCGATGTTCATGGAACGCTATGAAGAGATCTTGCGTGCGCGTGGAACCTTCCCCGATCCCGCCTTTTTCCAGATGCACGCAACCCTGCATTATCGCGCTGAAGGGGTAGCCACAACTCCTGATCCGGCCAAGCTGGCACGCGGTGATTACTCACGCATGGGTCCAGATTGCAGCCTCACAGTGACACCTGTCTACGATCATCAGCTGCTTTTAGATCTACAATCTCACCGCCAGTTCACCTTCACTCAACTGCTGCGCAGTTGCTTCCAAGTCGATGCAGTTGCAGGGAGTGACTCAGCCGCCTTTTTGACACAGGATGAGCGGCTACAACCATTCCGTTTGGTGCGTGAAGAAAAGCGACTGGGGAATTTCCCAGGGCAGCTCACGTTGGTCGTGAAGCGCTTTGCCATGGATGATTACGGCAACAGAAGAAAACTCACCGATCCTGTAGGTGTACAGAGATGGATCGCACTGCCAAGTGAAGCGACTTCTGAAAATCGCCTCATGGCCTACGCCTTAACAGCTTTTGTCGTGCATATGGGGGGTGCCGATGGCGGACACTATGTCGCCTATAAACAAGTAAGTGGGCGCTGGATCGAGTGCGACGACGCCTCTGTCAACGAGATTGATGCATCAGAAATCGATCGGATCCTTCACGGTCAAAAGCAAACCTCCTTTGGCGTGGCTACAAGCTATCTACATTTCTATGAGCGCGTCGACGACGCTAAGCAGGCTGAAGCGCTCAAGGGAGCCTTTGATTTAGAAGAAAGATTCAAAATGGCTGCAAGGGCATAACTTTCTATCGCATCCGGCGATGTGGAGCCGTAATTTTGCTCAGTATTAACCCGAGCCCCAAATAGGTGACAAAATGCGCTGCGAGGCAAAGCTAGTGCTCTGTCATCAAAATTTTTGCAAGTTCGGCTGTGTCAAAGCCCCGGGGTTGGACGATCGTAAAGCTAGCTGTATTGAGTTAATACTGCGCGCTTTACGATCGCCCAGCCGCGGGAGCTTTCACATCAGCCCAACTTATAAAAATTTTGATGACAGAGCACTAGATTGATTCTCGCGAGGAATAGCATTCTTGAATACGAAGGATTCCGAGCGAGAATCAATATGGCGGCAGCAAAGAGCAAAAGAAGAATGAGAGGACTTTTAAATTGCGCTAATAAAAGCAAAAAACTTGTCGCCCGTTTACGCTTGCGAGAGAGGACATTAAGACCTAAACGTTTGAGTCGCCTACGCGCTTCGCGCTCTGAAAGCCCGTGAACAGAGGTGTTTAATTTTTCGAGGAGCACATCTTTTGTAAAATGCCAAAACGGAAAAGCTAACTGCGCCATATTTAATGTTCACCACTCTGCAAATGCTTTTGAAACCAAGTAAGTGCCAAAGCAGCTACTTGTTCTAGGGCACCAGGCTCTTCGAAAAGATGAGTGGCACCTGGCACAATCTGCAACCGCTTCTCACACTTAAGCTGAACAAGCGCTTCTTCATTCATCCCGATGACAATGCCATCGGCACCACCTACAATCAATAATGTGGGCGCATGCACCTTCGCTAAGATGGGCGCAGCCAGATCAGGCCTACCTCCGCGCGAAACAACAGCCTTGATCAATATCTGCATCTCAGCAGCTGCGTAGAGCGCAGCGGCCGCTCCGGTGCTCGCTCCAAAAAGTCCAATAGCTAGATGCCGCGTGCTCTCCTGCTGACCGATCCATCTCACCACGGCATCCAGCCGCTTTGCGAGCAAAGGGATGTCGAAGCGCAGCTGCGCGGTTCTCTGATCCACGCGCTCCTCCTCCATCGTCAATAGATCGATCAAACACGTAGCTAGGCCCCCTTTCTGCAGCACCTCCGCCACAAAGCGGTTGCGCGGGCTATGGCGGCTACTGCCGCTACCATGAGCGAAGAGCACAAGACCGCGCGCCTTCAAGGGGATCTGTAGATCCCCCTCGAGGACTTGCTTGTCAGCTAAGAGCACCCTTATGAGATTTTCATTTTTCATCCCCTTAACATGGCGCAATCACAACCAGAATTGCAACCACTTTTTCAGCTTTTGGTCTTGACAATTCGCCCCATGGCGGTAGATAAGTTTAAAAAATAAATTCCATTTGGAGTGAACGATGTCTCACATGAAACGCGCGGTTCTTTCTGTCTTTTTCTTCTTCATTGGCTTCGTCGGCGTGCAAATGCCCTGCTGGGCAGATGCTGCCGAACCCCGTGTCGAAACATTTCTGGTCTTTGGTGGGAAAACAGGATGGATCGGTCAAAAATTGATCGATGTGATTCGCAAGGCGGGCTACGTGGCTTATGCAGCTGAATCGCGCCTAGAGAACCGCCAGGATGTGGAGCGTGAAATCTTACAGATCATGCCCGATTTTGTGATCAACGCTGCCGGTATGACAGGGCGTCCCAATGTCGACTGGTGTGAAGATCATCAGCAAGACACGATCCGCGCTAACATCTTGGGCACACTCGATTTGGCTGATCTATGCTTCCTGCACAACATCCACATGACCCAATTCGGCACAGGTTGCATCTACGAATACGACGACACCCATTTTTTAGGTAGCGGCATTGGATTCACTGAGGAGGATGAGCCTAATTTTCGAGGGTCCTTCTATTCTTACACCAAAGCCCTGCTGGAAAAGCTGCTCAAGTGCTATCCCAATGTGTTGAACTTGCGACTGCGCATGCCGCTCTCTTCTGAACTCCACTCCCGAAATTTCATCACGAAAATCACTCATTACCAAAAAGTGGTCAACATTCCTAACTCGATGACTGTGCTTGAATGCATGCTGCCCATATCGGTAGAAATGGCCAGGCGCCATCTCACGGGTGTCTACAACTTCACTAACCCCGGCACCATCTCCCATAACGAAATCTTAGCGCTTTACAAACAGTACATCGACCCTAGCTTCACGTGGACTAACTTCACACTGGAAGAGCAAAACAAGATCTTGAAAGCGGGCAGATCGAATAACGAACTGGATGTGAGCAAATTGCTGCGAGAGTTCCCCGAGATCCCCCCTATCCAAGAAGCGATCATCGATCTCTTTAAAGCCATGCGTGACAACCAAGCAGTAGCTCAGTAAAGCGCTACGTAGAGTGGAGCGGGTCAAGTTGAGAAGGCTCTTGACTCGCAGCATGTATACCAGACTCGGCCACAAACTTGGAATTTCTGCTGCCATCTTTTTCCGTCTGGCTTTGCGTTCGCCCTCGCAAGCTGGCAGGAAGATTGCTTTGGGCTCCACGCTTCGTCAGACAAAAAAATCTGGGGCATAAATTCCAAGTTTGTGGCCGAGTCTGGTATAAAGTTTTTTTTCGTGTTCTGCGTCTTCGCGACTTGGCGTCTTTGCGTTGTTTGGCAGGTTTCTTTCTTCAAAGCAACTTTTTCTCGTGCATAGAACCACCTCCTGGCTTGATTTCAGCGCTTCATTGTGTTATGATGGCTAAAAATTTTTTTAAATTTATCCCCTTATGAATAGATCAAAAACCGTCGTTGTCGGGATGTCGGGAGGCGTCGACTCCTCCGTCACTGCCCTTTTGCTCAAACAGCAAGGGTACAATGTGATTGGCATGTTCATGAAAAACTGGGAAGAAAAACACCCTGACGGCAGCTGCCGCTCCGCGCAGGATTTTGAGGATGTAGTCCAAGTTTGCAAACAGCTAGAGATCCCCTACTACGTCGTGAGTTTCGTCGAGGAGTACCGGGACCAGGTGTTTGCCCACTTTTTAGAGGAGCTCAAGCAAGGGCACACGCCAAACCCCGACGTGCTGTGCAACCGCGAGATCAAGTTTAAACTGCTCTATGAGAAAGCCCTCTCTTTGGGTGGAGAGGCCCTCGCAACAGGACACTACTGCCAGATCGGAGCCGACGCTACCCTGCTAAAAGGCACCGATCCGAACAAAGACCAGAGCTACTTCCTCTACGCCATTCCAGGCGCTGTTTTGCCACGCGTGCTTTTTCCGATCGGACATCTGCGCAAACCGGAGGTGCGCCGGATCGCTAAGGAAGCCGGCCTGGCCACTTCTGAGAAGAAAGACAGCACTGGGATCTGCTTCATCGGCAAGCGAGATTTTAAAGAATTCCTAGGCCAGTACATCGCCTATCAGCCGGGAGAGTTTCGCCGCTTAAATGGCGAGGTGATCGGCCAGCACGATGGGATGGCTTTCTACACGATTGGCCAGCGCAAAGGGATGGCGATCGGCGGCGCGGGCGAGGCGTGGTTCGTCGTGGGGAAAGACCCAGCACGCAACATCGTCTACGTCGAACAAGGGGCTGAGCACCCTGCGCTTTATCGCAATGAGCTGATCGCCACAGAGCTGAGCTGGATCCATACGCCCCCCCCACTCCCTTTGCGCTGCACAGCAAAAGTGCGCTACCGTCAGCCAGAGCAGGAGTGTATCGTAGAAACTCTTACAGAGGGGAGCGTCAGGGTACGCTTTCTAAAACCACAGCGCGCCGTCACTCCACGCCAATCGGTAGTCTTCTACCTTCAAGAGCAATGCCTCGGCGGTGGCATGATTTCAGACATACTCTAAGTATTGAAACATGAGGCAGTTGCAAAACTGAAGCGACAGCGGAAAATCGAAGATTTTGAACCCCATTGCCGTAGGACAGGCCCGCCTGTCCGACGCGTTGACGGCGGCCTACCCGAGAGGGTAGGCGAGGAGGCGCGGACGCGAGTGGGGTTCGAAAGGGCGATTTTACGCGTCGAAGAGTTTTGCAACTGGCTCACATAACTGTTTTTAAAAAACTTAAAATCGTTTAAGTGATAATTAATGATAGCTATGCGCAAACATTCCATTTATTTTATTATTTTAATGTTCTTCTTTGCGGGGTGCGCGCGGGTGCCAGAAAAGGACCTTGCCAGCGTCATGCCAGCTATTTCTTTAGCTGATTCTCAAACACTTGCGCTAGATCAGGCCCTCTTTGTGGAAGGGGATTGGCCAACAGAGGAGTGGTGGGAGATGTTCGAGGATGCTCAGCTCACAGCCCTGATGGAGATGGCGCTTGAAAGCAATCCTACGCTCCAACAAGCGATCGCCAAGGTCGACGAATTCCGCCAAGAGGCCAAAGCGGCACGTTCTGCACTTTTTCCTGAGCTCGATGCCAATTACGAAGAGAATTGGGCGTACTTCAGCAAAAACGGCTTTGTGCGCAGTTTCTATCCGACGATGCCTGGAGTGATCGTTCCGGCGACGACCAATCAGCTCGATTTGACGCTGAACTTCCAATACGAGATCGATTTTTGGGGTAAAAACCGCAATCTCTACCGCGCTGCCCTAGGGTTAGCTAAGGCGCAAATTGCTGAAGCCTATCAAGCAAGACTGATCGTCACCACTTTGATCGCACAGACCTATTTCGATCTGCAAGCTAACCTGCTGGAGCGCCAAGTGCTCGAAGATCGCCTCGACCAGAGAGGCGCGCTCTTTCAATTGAACGCGTGGCGCTATAGCGCAGGTGTGGACAATGGCTTGCCTGTGCTCTCAGCTGAACGAGATGTCATCTCTGTCGACGAGGCGTTGATTTTCATCGATCGCGCCATTGCCCTCGATGAGCACTTGCTCAAAGTTTTAGTGGGGATCGGTCCAGATGAGCCGTTGCTGAACGAACCTCTGCAGGCAGCCTTTGACCGCCCTTTCTCCCTCCCAACAGAGCTTTCGATCGACCTCCTCGCTAGGCGCCCCGATCTGATCGCGCAGATCTGGCAAGTCGAGTCTGCTGCTAAAATGATCCGCGTCGCTCAAGCCGATTTTTACCCCAGCGTCAATCTGATGGCCCTAGCTGGTTTGCAGAGTTTAAGCTTCTCCAAGCTCCTGCGTATGGGTAGCAAGCAAGGCGCACTGCAACCCGCCATCCATCTTCCCATTTTTACAGGGGGACGGCTGCGCGCTAACCTCGGCGCTAAAGTGGCTCAGTTCAACGAAGCTGTGTATGGATATAATAATACACTCTTGCAAGCCGCAAAAGACGTGGCAGATCAAATCGTGACGCTCCAGGCTGCCTTTGACGCCTTCGTCAAGCAGGAGACGTCGATGGAAGTCACCGAAAAACGCTATGCCTTGACATGGACGCGTTTTAAGCTAGGTTTGGATGACTTTACCACGCTCCTGAACTATGAAGCTGAACTGCTCACAGAGCGCTCTCTGCTGGTTTTCCTGCAAAGAGACCAGAGGTTGGCAGTCGTTCAATTGATCAAAGCACTTGGCGGCGGCTTCACAGCAAAACCTCCTGAAGCCTACTCTAAGGAGGCTTCATGAGCACGCCTTCAGCGCTCCAACAAAAGCAGAAGCACCATCACCGCGCTATGTGGATCACCCTGCTCATTTTTGTAGTGATCGGCCTTGGCTGCCTAGGCTACTGGTGGTTCTGGGCGCGCTTTTACCAATACACCAACGACTCCTATGTCGGCGGCAATAAAGTCATCATCACGCCGCAAGTCCCAGGTATCGTCACCTCTTTTTCCGCCATTAGTACCGATTTTGTAGAGCAGGGGCGCATCCTCATTGAGCTCGACAAAACCGATGCCAACATCGCTTTAAGCCGCAGCATCGCCGAACTTGGCGACGCGGTGCGCCAAGTGGAAAAGATGTTTGAAGAGGTGAAAATTTACGCTGCTGAAATCAACCGGCAAAAGGCGCTATTTATCCGCGATGCGCAAGATTATGAGCGGCGCGAAGTGCTGGTATGCGACGGAGGCGTCTCCGTAGAGGATTTTGAGCATGCCAAAGCAAACCTGGAAGCGGCTTACGCAGGGCTGGTCTCCACCGAACACCGCTATCTGGTAGCTGTAGCTCAAGTAGAAAACACCAGCGTTTACACTCATCCTCTTGTCGTGCAAGCAAAAGATCGCGTGCGCGATGCCTATGTTTTTTTACAGCGCTGCACCATCAAAGCCCCCGTCACCGGCATCGTAGCGCAACGCTCCGTGCAAGTGGGAGAGCACGTCAATGCAGCCATGCCGCTCATGGCCATCGTGCCTTTGGATCAGATGTGGATCGACGCTAACTTCAAAGAGATCCAGCTGAAAAAAATGCGCGTGGGACAAATGGCTAAAATCACCGCAGACATCTATGGCGACGAGGTCGAATACCACGGCACAGTTGTCGGCATTGGAGGAGGCACAGGCAGTGTGTTCTCCGTGCTCCCACCCCAAAACGCCACGGGCAACTGGATTAAAATTGTACAGCGCCTACCCGTCAAACTCATCATTCCCCCAGAGGAACTCAAAGAGCACCCCTTAAGGCTCGGCCTTTCTATGGAAGTCACGGTGGATATCCATGATACCGACCTGCCGCTCATCCCCATGGAAAGACCCCCTGAGCCACTCTTCTCGACAGACGTATTCGAAGATCAAGAAATCGGCGCTGAAGATCTCATCGCAAGCGTGATTGAAGCTAATCTCTCGCAAGAGTTTATACCAGCCTCTGGTGAGAGGTAAAGGTTTATGCGACGAGATTTTGTCGATCGAAGCGACGTGGAGGCCGAGGCAAACTTGAGGAAAGTTGGCGAGGTCGAACGTCGTTTCCAGCGACAAAAGATCGAGCAGAAATCTTTTACAAATCACCGGAGGCCGGTATATCGAGGAATGGAGCTATGACAGAGACTAAACCGCTATCGGGATATGTCCTGTTTCTAGTAGCGTTAGCACTCTCTTTAGCGACCTTCATGATCGTGCTCGACTACTCGATTGCCAACATCTCGATCCCCTACATTTCAGGCGATCTCGGCGTCAGCACAGATCAAGGCACCTATGTCATCACCTCGTTTGCCGTCGGAAATGCGATTTCGCTACCCATCACAGGCTGGCTCACTAAACGCATCGGCGCTGTCAAACTCATCTGCATATCGCTCGGGCTCTTCACCTTTTTCTCCTGGCTCTGCGGTCTCTCATTCACCTATCCGATGCTGATCAGCTGCCGCTTTCTACAGGGACTCTCCTCTGGATCGCTGATCCCCTTAAGCCAAACGCTCATGGTCATGAGCTACCCAGCAGTCAAAAAAAACACCGCCATCATGATCTGGAGCACGATTGTCGTCGCTGCACCCGTACTAGGCCCTATGCTGGGAGGCTGGATCTCGTTTGACTACACATGGCCCTGGATCTTCTACATCAACGTCCCAGTGGGCATCCTCAGTCTGATCATTCTCTGGATTTTTTTGCGCGGCCGCGAAACGCCCCTACAGAGAGAACCCGCCGACTGGCTCGGGCTCATCTTGCTCGCCCTTTTCGTCTCCTGTCTACAAATTGTGCTCGACAAAGGGGAGCAGTACGATTGGTTCCGCTCCAACATCATGCGCGCCTTTGGCATCACTTCATTCGTGTCGTTTACATTTTTGATCGTCTGGAGCCTCACCCATCCCCGACCGCTGATCGAACTCAAGCTCTTTAAAGTCCGCTCTTACGCTATGTCGGTGCTCTTTATCGGCGTGGCTTACGCCATCTACTTCGGCACCGTAGTTCTCATCCCGCTCTGGCTGCAGACCCAGATGAATTATAACTCGATCTGGGCCGGCATCGCGGTGGCCCCCATCGGCATAGCGCCCTTACTTCTTTCCAAATTCACGGGTCTCACCGTCAAACGCCACGGGCCGCTCATCCCCTTAGCTATCTCGTTTGCCTTTTTTGCGCTCTCATGCTTTTGTACAGCTTATCTAGACACCGACGTCGACATCCAATTCGTCTCTTTCACCCGTTTCCTACTCGGCTTAGGACTGCTCTTTTTCATCACCCCGCTGTTCATTCTTAGCATCCAAGATGTCTCCACCGAAAAACTCGCCAGCGCCACAGGCATTTTCCATTTCGTAAGAGCCTTGTCAGGCGGCGTCGGCACATCGATCTTCACCACCCTATGGGTCCGCCGCTCTGCCTATCACCACGCCACCGTCGGCGAAAACTTGACACCCTACTCCCCTGAAACAAACAGCGCTCTCCAGCAACTCTCAGCCCTTGGACTCGATGCGCAGCAAAGCCTTGAGGCGCTGAACATCTCTCTCGACCAACAGGCCTCTGTTCTCGCCATCAACGACTGCTTTTACCTCATGGGCTGGATCTTCATCCTCCTCATCTTCTTCGTCCCCATCGCCCGCGCCAAAAAACAAATAGCTCAAGCCGTTGCCCTCTCCGCTATAGAATAAGCCCCTCCAAAATAATCTTGATTTTAAGACTCTGCATAGAACAGAATTAGCCAAAATCTCCAAAGGATTGCATTTTATGAAAAAAGGGCTATTTGCAAAAAAATCAATTGGATCTCTTCTCAAAGAAGCTTCCGACTCCAAACACGGTCTAAAACGCACTTTAGGGCCTATGAACCTCACAGCGATTGGCATTGGAGCCATCATCGGCGCTGGGTTGTTCGTGCTGACGGGCGATGCCGCCGCGAATGCGGCAGGACCAGGTGTTGTCCTCTCTTTCATTATCGCAGCGATCGTCTGCTCTTTTGCCGCTCTTTGCTACGCTGAATTCGCCTCCCTCATCCCCATTGCGGGCAGCGCTTACACATATGCCTACGTCACGATGGGCGAATTCTTTGCATGGTTAATGGGACTTGCGCTCACCCTTGAATACCTCTTCTCCTTCTCTACGGTCGCTGTCGGGTGGTCAGGTTATTTTGTCAGCCTTATTCGCGACTTTGGCCTCACCCTGCCAGCTGTCATCGCCAAAGCACCTCTCGCTTACATCGAAGGCCAAGGCTGGATGAACACCGGTGCCATCATCAATCTGCCTGCCGTCGTCATTGTCGGCCTGATCGGATGGCTCGTTTCCCGCGGCATCCAAACAGCAGCTTTCCTCAACGACATGCTCGTCTTTGTGAAAATCGGCGTGATTATTCTCTTTATCGGCTGTGGTATTGCATTCATCAACAGCGACAACCTTCTACCCTTCATCCCACCCAACACCGGCACCTTCGGCGAGTTTGGCTTGAGCGGAATCTTGCGCGGAGCTGGAATTGTCTTTTTCGCTTTCTTAGGCTTTGACTCTGTCTCGACCATGGCCCAAGAAGCTAAAAACCCCCAGCGCGACATGCCGATTGGCATGCTCGGATCGCTCTCGATTTGCACGATCCTCTACATCATCTTCGGATTAATTCTAACGGGCGTCGTCAGCTACACCACCTTGGGCGTAGCCGATCCCATCTCCGTCGCAGTCAGTGCGTTTGGACCCAACTTCATCTGGCTGCGTTACATCGTCAACATCGCGATCCTGTGCGGCTTGACCACGGTGATTCTAGTCATGCTTATGGGCCAATCCCGCATCTTCTTTGCGATGGCTCACGACGGTCTCCTACCAAAAAGATTCGGTTCCATCCACGAGCGCTTTCGCACACCATTTTTCTCAACGATGTGGGTGATGATCGCAGGCATGGTTCTCGCCGGCTTTTTCCCTGTAGGAATTCTCGGCAAGCTCACCTCTATGGGCGCACTCTTCGTCTTCGCAATGGTCTGCTTCGGCATTCTCATCCTGCGCTTCACCCAACCTACATTGCACCGACCCTTCAAAACACCTTTCACACCATGGGTCCCCCTGCTCGGAACGTTCTCCTGCCTCACGCTGATGTGCCTCATGCCAGGCGTCATCTGGCTGCAGATGATCATCTTCCTAGCACTCGGCTGCGCTGTCTACTTCCTCTACGGACGCAAGCACAGCAAAATCCGCAAAGCCTAAAGTGGATTCATAGTTACAACCACAAAAACCCTCGCTCACCGCGAGGGTTTTTCATTTTTTCTTTTTGTTTCTAAAAACTAAAACCCAAATCCTCTCCCTTGTCCTGACTGGCGATGGAAGCGGCAACAAGCTGCAACCAACAAAAAGAAAAAACCAACTTTCATTATCCGCAAAAGGGGAGGGAAAGTTTTTGGTGGGTTTTAATTTTTTGTGGATTTAGTATCGGTGGAAAGTTGCTCGGGATGTGGGCGGATTTTATGGAGATTTTATGAAACGCTTATGGATGTTATTAGGTTTATTGGTCGCCTCGCAGGTGTATTCTGATGAGGATAATACTTGGCGTGCGATGAAGTACAAATCCTTTTTCTCTCTTTCAGCAGATATCGATATTAAACAGGGAGACGCTCCTGCAGGTCATGTGGTGCGCACTGGCGGCCTGTGCCCGCGCTACCATTACGATCTGTACAATGCGCAAAATGTATTCCAAGCACGAGGCGTGACGCGTGCATTTTCTCTTGGGTTCTTATTTTCGTGGGGCATGCAGATCGATGTTTGCGATCCGGCGGGATCTGCAATTGGCATGATCCAGGGGCAGATGTTCACGAGAGCGCGTGCTAAGTTTTACTTCTATAACGCGCAAGGACAGACTACCGGGATTGCTTACCTTAATAACAAAACACCCGATTTTATGATTGTGTCGCCAAATGATGAGTCGCTCGTTTTAGCTGAGCTGCATGGCAAGACCTACGGCGATCTAGGTGCGTGGGAGATGAAATTGTTAGAAGGTTTTGATCAAATCGATGAGAGCCTGCTGAAGATCTTCTCGGCATTTGCAGCAGATTATCAAGCAGATTTTGAAGAACCGCCTAAGGTTGTCAATCAATACTACTTCAATAGCAACAATTACAACTTTAACTAGTGTTCGGTCAATAGAATTTTTACAAGTATTTGTGCTCAGATTTTTCTGCGCTGCTAGGTGCGGAGCGCGACTGCATCTTCAATGTAAGCTGTTGAGCACGAGCATGACGCAGCGCGGGAAAAGATGGGTCAAAGACTTAGGAAAAGTTTATTGACCGAGCACTAGAGACTTGTTGTAAGATTTCTCGTCGTGGAGAGGGGCTAAGAGCCCCTCTCATTTTTTTGTTGGGGAATTTCTCTTTGCAGATTAATATGTGAGCCAATTGCAAAACTCTTCGACGCGTAAAATCGCCCTTTCGAACCCCGCTCGCGTCCGCGCCTCCTCGCCTACCCTCTCGGGTAGGCCGCCGTCGACGCGTCGGACGTCCTACGCAATGGGGTTCAAAATCTTCGATTTTCCGCTGTCGCTTCAGTTTTGCAACTGCCTCATGTTCTAAAAAATTAAGGGTTTGCAAATGTTGAATTTCTTTAGAAAATATCAAAAGATATTTTTCGTCGTCATCACTGTCGTTATCGTCATCTCTTTCTCTTTCTTTGGAACATTCAACACAATGGCTGATCGCAGTGAGCTCCCAGACCGCGAACTGGTGAAAGGGGTCACGGGCAAGCCAATCATGCAAAAAGAGCTGAATCTCGTATGTCAGCTAATTAGCAGCTCTGTGTTTGATCCGGGCTTGCAGGAGCGGGGCAAAGCGCCGAATTTGCTCAATGATGGGGTGATTGAAAAGGATTTTATCGCCAGCGGCTTGGCTGTGCAGCTTGCTAAACCTTACTTTGATCTGTTGAAGGGGGAGTTGGATGAGCGGATGCAGAAGGTGAAGCGTTTTCGCCCCTACAAGCACGCGGCGTCGCCGCAGCTCAGCGTCGAAGCGCTTTGGCAGCGCTTTGCACCGGAACTCTATCAGCATTATGAGCTCGCTAGGCTTAAGAGCGATCAGTGCACGCTGGAGACTTTTGCGATTTTGAATCAGCTCTACTTAGAGCAAGCGATGCTACCTCCTGATATGGTTAAGCAGTTTTTGCTCTTTCAGCAAAATCAGCAAGGACTGAAGCCCGATCCGATGCTGGAACGGGTGGATCTATCACTCTACGGTTTTCATTCGCTTGAGGATTGGTTTGGGCCACGCTATGTCGAGGTGATAGGGCAGTTCATCCTCAACGCTGCAGCGCTGGCGGAAGAGCGCGGGTATGCAATTGGGACGGAAGAGATCCGCGCTGACTTAATCCAAAATGTGTATCGGGGCTATCAGCAGCTGACGCATCAAAACGCTGTTTCACACCAAGAGGTCAACGATTTGTATCGGGCGCAGATGCAAGCGCAAGGTGCCGATGAACGCACCGTGATGAATACATGGAAAAAGGTGATGCTCTTTAGGCGTCTTTTTGAAGATGTTTCTGGGAGCGTTTTAGTCGATCCTCTCGCTTTTCGCCAGTTCCAGCAGTATAGCAAACAAAGCGCACAGGTGGAGTTGTTCGAGCTGCCGACCGCGCTGCAACTCTCCGATTTTCGTGCGCTTTTGAAATTTCAAACTTATCTGGAGGCGGTTGCCCCTGAGCCTGCGCGTCTGCGCACGGATCTAACTTTGCTGCATCGTTTTGCCAGCCTAGAACAGGTCGAGAAAAGATGCCCAGATCTGGTCGAGCGCGATATCGAGCTTGAGTATGCTGAAGTGCTTAAAGCGGACCTAGCCTCTGCGCTGAGTTTAAAAGAAACTTGGAACTGGGAAGGGGATGAGCGCCACTTTGAGCTTTTGAAAAAGCAGTTTCCAGAGGTTGCGAAATTTGTGGCAGGGTCGCGTGAAGAGCGGCTAAGTGCACTAGATCGGCTGAGCGCTAAGGTGCGTCTCAAAGTTGACCATTGGGCTAGGATGCAGATGGTCGGTGAGAATGTGATGCACATTAAGGATTGTCTAGCTAAAGCGCCAATGCGCAAACAAACCGTGGGCTTTCGCTTGAAGGGGGGAGATTTCCCTTTTGCTGGAGTCAAAGACCGTACCAAATTCTTAAGCCTGCTCGAGCAGGCTCCGCTCGGGGGTGCTCCAAATGAAGCTTTGAGCTGTTTTACAGGTGATGGGGAAGCGTTTTACCGCGTGGTTGTGCATACGCGCGAGGGTGAGTGCCGTGTGCTAGCTCTAGCTGAGGCTTCCCATGACGGCACGCTGGATCAACTTTTAGACAAGCAACTTGAAGCGGCCTATCCTGAGATGAAGAAAATACATCCTGCGACTTTTCAAACGGCGCAAGGGGGATCTAAGCCTTTTAAAGATGTCAAAGATCAGATCGGCCGTTATCTCTTTGCCGACCTTTTAAGTGCCATAGAAAAGGCCGCGCCTGAGAAGATTGGCGAGCTGGCCCTTGAGCGATATGCTCACTACCGTCTTTTCCCACATGCTCAGGCGGCTTTGCGTGCAATTCAAAAAAATCCAGCTGATCCTGCCTGGGTGAAGCAAACGGAAGATCGTTCATTGGAATCCCAGTGGCTCCTTACGCGCGTAGAGCGCCCTGTTGAGCGAGGTGAATCGATCGCCTTCAGTAAAGAGGAGATGTTCGCGTTAGAGCCAGAGGCGTGGTCTTCTGTGAAAGTGGGTGCACGGGGCGCTGTGGGCTTTTATCGCGTACTAGCGCAAACTAAAATGGGGCCTCTTACATTTGGAGAAATGGACAAAACGCGTGAGATGCTTTGTTTAGATGCCAAACGCGCGTTCATGCGTCAGCTGCTCTCCCAGATTAAAGAGCAGCAGGCGATCCATTTGAGCAAGGACCCCCTATGATGTTGGAGCGGCTAGAACAAACGCCTCCGCTTTTTCCTCTAGAGTTCTTTTCATTGCGCGCAGATGTTGCCCATGCCAAGCAAGCTCCCTCGGGACGTGTGCTTCGGCGCAGTTTTTTGCTGCCTAGTACAGCATCTTTGCTCGGCGAAGAGTCGTTTGCTGAAGTGGCGCTTGCTTGGAGCTTTGAGGGGATATTTGTGGGTGTTTTTGTGGAGAAGCCTTTTGAGGAGGCCTCTTATCCTCAATTTGCGGCTAGCGATGCGCTTGAGCTGTTTTTTGACACGCGCGATCTAAAATCGGCGGGATTTATGACGCGTTTCTGTCACCACTTTGTTGTTTTGCCGCAAGCTGTGCAAGGGATTCGCGTTCAAGAGCTCACCCATTTTCGCACCGAAGATACGCATCCTCTTTGCGATCCACAAGAGATCAGCATCGAGGCGACGTTTGAAAAACGCGCCTATGCGCTGCAGCTGTTCTTCCCCTCGAATGTCCTGCACGGCTACGACCCCCATGCGTTTGAGCGCTTAGGGTTCACCTATCGCCTTCACCGCTGTGGTGGTCGTCCACAACATTTCGCTGTTTCCTCTGAACACTTTCAGATCGAGCAGCAGCCTCGTCTTTGGGCGAGTTTGTACTTGCAAAAGGAGTGATTCCATGCTTTTTGTGTCTTTTCCCACAGCTTCGAGTGCCGCTTCTTGGCCTATGTCCTCCGAAGCAGCTCTGAAATCAGTGAAAAAATCCCTCCAAAATCAACCTTTTAAAATTGTGAGATAGTCTCATGACGAAAAAATTTACAGATTCACATGAATGGATTCATGTCGTGGATGGGATCGGAACAGTTGGAATCACCGACCACGCACAGCGTGAGTTGGGCGAGGTTGTTTATGTCGAGCTGCCTGCGATCGGACGGCATATGCGCGCAGGGCAAGAAGCCGCCGTGCTCGAATCGACGAAAGCAGCGGCTGACGTCTATACACCTGTCTCGGGCGAGGTGGTTGAAATCAATCAAAAGCTGCACGATTTTATCCACCACATCAACGGCTCTGCCGAGCAGGAAGGCTGGTTGTTCAAGGTCAAACTCGAAAAACCAGACGAGCTTAAAGAGCTTCTGAGCTCTGAACAGTACGCGCAGATCGTAGGTCGTTGACAAAAAAACGACTTTCCGGGCAATCCGAAGTCCAACTTCGGATTAACCGGATTTTATGTATCGTCGATTATTAGCTTCTGAATTGCAATCACTTGCAGAGAAATATCCTGTTGTAACAGTGACGGGTCCGCGCCAATCGGGTAAGACGACCCTGGTGCGTAGCTGCTTTCCACAGAAGCCCTACGTAAACCTTGAGGAGCTGGATACCCGAGCACTAGCGGAGCTGGAAAAGATAAGTCAAATTATAGTAAAAACCTTTGTTAAGCTGTACTAGTACCCCAACTTAAAAGTTTTTGCCAAGATTTGCGCCCAGGTTTTTCCGCTGGGCACAGCGCGGAGTGCGCCGGCATCTTCGAGCAAGCTGTTAAGCGCGAGCGCAAAGCCCCGCGGAATAAAGATGGGTCAAAGATTGATGAAAACTTTTAAGTTGGGGTACTAGGCTCCTGTGAAAAAACGTCCACGCCTATTGATCATCTCATTTGTTCTTCTGTGTATTGCTGGATTTCTTTGGCGTAAAACGCTCGTGCTTGGAGCTGTCAAAGGGCTGCTGTTGATGACTTTTGGGGCGCAGCATGTGCATTACGATAAGATGGGATGGGAAGGGGACGCGATCGCCATTGAAAATCTCAGCGTAACCGGGTCGCAGTTTGCATTAGGGGTAGATCATCTCGAGGTGCGTTGGCATCTCACGCATATCGGCGTTGTTTTGCGCCATCCCGCTTTACATATCACTTCGCATGAGACACCTCGCAAGGCTGGAAGTGCCGCGATGGCGCTGAAGTATATCGTTTGGGAGGTCGAAGAAGGGCAGTTGCAAGTCGAGCAGCTGGCTCCACTCTACTTTTCCGTGGCACAAGCGGAAAATGCTCTGGCGTGTTTCACCTTAGCACACGCACCCACTGCATTGGAGGCTCCGGCTTTTTACGGTTCTCTAACCGCATCGCAAGGGGGATGGGAGCTGCAGTTCGTCTTGCAGGAGCAGGAGCTGTCCCGTCTGATGCCCTTATGGGCTTTTTGGGGGTCTGAAGGGATATGGGATCGCGCTGAAGGGGCGGCTGTAGCAAAGGGCAAACTGAAGCTCGCTCGAGATTTCTCTCTGTACGATTTCTCTGGGGTGGCAGAGCTCACACATTGTGCTTTTGGCAACACTTCACAAGGGGTTGAAATTGAGCTGGAGCAACTCTCCATGACGGTGCAGAGCGACGCCTCAAAGCAATTGAGAGGGCGGTTGCTAGTGAGTGCTGCGAAGCTGTGCGATCGCAATCATTTTCCATTCGAGTGCACTATTCAACAGGCCCAATGCGATCTCAATGCTGCCCAGATGTGTCAAATCAAAGCGCATGGAGAGCTGATCTCAGAGGGTGCTGCGCTGCCTTTTGCTTGCACGGGAGAAGGGGTTCTTCAAGAGGGGCTTAGTGTCGATTTGCAGCTAGCTGATTGCGAGATGCACCTTAACTTCCAGCGGCAAAGTGCTCGCGAGGCACTTGTGCAAGTGGATCTCAAAGATCTTTCAGCTGCAATGTTGCAGCGCCTCATAGCGCAGCGGTTCTGGGTAGACGGGCGGGCAAATGCACAATTTGCGTTGCATTTTGTAGATTGCAGGGTGCAAGCCGTGGAAGTGCAACATATAGCGCTCACTGCGTGCCGCCTCTATGCTGAAGAGCAAGGGATGACGTTGTTTTTGAATCAAGCTCAAGGAGAAAAGTGGCAGCTTTATCCTGGAGCTGAGTATTGGCAACTGGAGTCGGCTGCTTTGCATCTTCAGCAGGGAGAGTGTCTGCTCCATTTGGCGAAGGAGCGCATGTTGGAGATCACCCGGATTTCAGGTGATTTGAACATTGCAGGGGGCGTGTGGAGGGCTTCTTATCTCTCAGGTCTCTGTGAAGGGGTGCGAGGCGAGTTGATTGTGCATGGCAGCGCAGCCCCCCATTTAGCTGAAGTGCTGTTGCGCAGAGAGGGTTCGCAACCTTTAGAAGCGGCGCTTGTCTGCGATGTGGCGGATCGCACACTCGCGCTGCAAGGCGATGTGTGGATCGGTGAAGAGAAGCTGTGTGTAGGAGCAGACTTTACTTTAGTGGCAAGCCAACTCTCTGAATTCTTATTTGCCAAGCGCTATGGCATCGCGTTGAAACAGGGATGGTTTGAAGCTGAGGAACTGACGCAACCAAGCTATGGGCCTTGGATACAGCAGCACTTGGGCGAGATGCAGCTCAGCGGCAAGCTACGCCTACAAGGGCAATTTGATCTGCGTGGGATCAATGTTCTAGTGTTTGGTAGCGATGTGCTCTTGTGCGATCCGATGGTGGATCTGTTCTTGCCTACGCTTGGTGACAAAGGCGCCAGACTGCGGCTGGACTTAGCGCAGAATCAGTGGCAGGGCTCTATTCCACTTGTCGATGCCGAGCTCCATTACCGCGACCGCTCTTTACACATCGATGGGATCCAAGCGTTGTGCCATCTCGAAGCAGCGCGTCTCTCTGCGCCTACATTTTTGGCGATGTGTGAAGGGATGCGGCTGCGCGGAAAGTTCGATCTGTTTTTCAAGGGACGAGATCAAATCGAACTAGACTTAAGCGCGGATGAGTGTGCTGGGAGTGTACAGAGCTTACTCAAGGTGATGGGTCATTTTCCAGCTTTTCATCTGCCTCCCTACGCTATCAGCGGGCATTTCAAATCTGGAGAAAAAGGGTTTCAATTACATGCTAAGCTCTCCGCACAGGAGGCTCAGGCGAAATGGTCGCTGCGCGGGGCGCTCAAAGGGCTCAGTGTAGATGGGCTTGAAGATAGGCCCAGCGGCACTTTGTGCGAGGCGGAAGCACAGCTGCTGGCCGATTCAGCGACCCAGCGCTTTAGCCTTGAGAAGTTGCGCGGAAAATGGGTTTTTCCAAATCGTTTTAGCCTCGATCTGTTCATGCCACGCCTAGTTCTCGACATGGCGGCGCAGCCCTTGCTCGATTTTGAGCTACAGCTGAAGGATCGCGATAAAAAGGTCCTCGAGTTAGCGGGCCGAGCACAGCTAGGTCTGGGCGATTGTTGGACCTTAGCATTCGATGAACGGCGCGCGCTGCTCTGTGATACACCTTTGAATGTCTCTAGCTGTAGCTACCGCGCGCATGACGGGATGCTCGCTTTTGATCTCGCCCCCACGTTCACAAGCACGCACCTCGTGTCGCTTGAACGTCTTTTAAGCCAGTTGGACGTGATGCCAGCGACAGAAATGTTGGATAGCTTGGAGGGGGTGTTTCACACGCGCATCTCCACTCAGGATATACGACAAGAGCTTTGCGTCCACGTCGAGAGCAAGGAGGTCACCGTCGCAGGCAGACGCATTCCCCATTTTGAGCTCGATGCTGTGCATAGAGCGCATCGTTGGCAGATCAAAAGATTGCAGGCGGACTTGCTTTCGCTCACAGCGGAATTAGAGCATTTGCCAGATACTGTGGCACTGCACCACGTGCGTGGAAAGTGGGGACAGGCCGCCTTTGTGGGCAGCGGCAGCTTTCAACTGCGAGAGCGGCAAGGGCAGTTGTCGTGTACTGTGGACTTAGCGACGCCTGTACCAATGAAGTTGTGGAATAGCAAACCGCTCCACTTTGCTCAGGTAGAGCCGCATACGTGGATCGTGCGCTCTACGCCTTGGCATCTGCAGCATCTGAAGGAAGGGATACCATTGGGCGCCTTGCAGATGGGTGAGATCAAGCTCTCGGGCGCAAGCGGCACCCTACGCAGTCTCCAGTTCTCTTTGAAACCAGATCTGCTTGCGAAATTCGCCGAAGCCAAACTCATACCTGGCATGCTCTCTCAGCTGCAATTTGGAGAGGTGCTCCAAGGTCAAGCAGAAGCCTCATGGACGCCGCAAGGCCTCACGCTCCATGGGCGACTCCGAGATGGGGAATATGGCTATGCGGCGCAGCACTTCACCTTCGAATCCATTGTGTTTCGCTATGCGCAAAATCAATTGCAGCTCAAAGGTCGGACGACTTTTCACAGCCAGGCGCTTCATGCAGGCTTAGAGCTGCATTTAAGCGAGGGGCTTTCAGGTGTGGTCTTGCTGGCCGATGGGGCTTCAAGCGTTGGAATCCGTGCGGAGTTCATGGCCCAGCCTGAGGGGCTGCGTTGGAAGAGAATAGCAGGAGAGTGCTGCGGTCTTGAGTGCTCATTTAGCGAGAGTCGGCGTGACATTCTTCACGGCAGCGCGAGCATCGACGGTGGCAAACTCTTTGCGCTTTTTCCAAGTTTGCAGCGTTTCAAGCTGGGCTCAGGATACAGCGTGGATGGGGATCTCGTGCTTGCTAAGCAAGCGATGGCGTTCAAAGGACACATCAAAGGGGAAGAGTTTGAGTTGCTTGGAGTGCAGATGCACCATTTGCAGGCCGGCATTGAAGCTACGCCTTCGCGGATTGTGCTTTCTAATGCCACGATCCAAGACAGAGCCGGCACCATTGGGCTCAAGCGGATCGCATTTGAAAAGAAAAAGGATTGGGAACTTTCGATCCCGCTGCTATCTGTGCGCGACTTTAGACCCTCGCTCATGCGCAAAGTCGGTGCGCCTCCCTCACCTCTTAAACCTTTTGTCATTCGGCAAGGCGCGCTTCTCGACATCCATGCCAACCTATCTCACCCTGAAAGCCTCGAAGGTGTTGGACATTTGACGTTTAGCAATCAAGAGAAACGAGGCGCTTCGCTCTTCGATGTGCCTTTGGAGAAAATCAAGAATTTTGGCTTAGATCCTGGCTTGCTCACACCTGTGCAAGGGGAGGTTGAACTCGAACTCCGCGGCGATAAATTCTATTTCCTGCTTTTGAAAAATGCGTTCAGTGAGGGTGAGCGATCCCAGTTTTATCTCTCCCCAGAGCGCACACTTTCCTATATCGACTTCAACGGAAAAGTGTATATCAATTTGAAAATGAGGCAAGATGTTACTTTGAAATTAACCGAGCCCTTCACCTTGACGATTCGAGGTAATTTGGAAAAACTACGCTATGGCCTTAAGTATTAAAACTCAACTTTTGCGCGCTTGCAACGCTGTGGTCGATCTGATCTATCCACCGCTTTGCCTCTATTGCGAAGCCAAGCTACCTCCCACTTCACCCCTGTTTTGCGAGCGCTGCTTAGAATTTCTGCGGCCACTGCCTATGGAAGGGCACTGCATGCGCTGTTTTGATGAGCTTGGCAAACACACAGCTTGCCAACGTTGCCGCATGCGCCCCGTCATGATCCATCGTCAAGCCGCTGTTACTGCTGCTTTCGGTCCAGCGAAGACGCTGCTCAGTCGCCTAGAGCGCAGTGAATTCCACCTGATCCAGGCGGTCGCTTCTCTCATTTTGCTGCAATTCGCGCAGCTGGGCTGGGCGGTGCCCGATGCCATTGTGCCTGTGCCAATACCGTGGTGGCAGCGGCTAAAGCGTGGACAAGATGTCAATCTCCTGCTGGCGCGTGAGCTAGCAGCATCTTTAGAGCGCCCTATCTTGCGCCCATTTGTCTCAGGTATCGACTGGGGCAAGTTTGGTTCAGCTGATGGGTTGCAACAGAAGTATACGATCAAGATGCGTGCTAAAGAGGCTCTCTGCGATCAACGCCTCCTGCTCATTTCGCTCAATTTCGACGATGCGCTGTTTCGCGAAAGCGGTGAAGCCCTGCAAGAGGGTTTCCCAGCCGAAATCAACGCATTAGGTTTTGCCAAGTACGAGTAGCCCTAGTACCCCAACTTAAAAGTTTTCATCAATCTTTGACCCATCTTTATTCCGCGGGGCTTTGCGCTCGCGCTTAACAGCTTGCTCGAAGATGCCGGCGCGCTCCGCGCTTTGCCCAGCGGAAACACCTGGGCGCAAATCTTGGCAAAAACTTTTAAGTTGGGGTACTAGATATTCTCTAAAGTAGGCGCTTGACTGCAGTTCATGATGCCCACAATTGACACCCCTTCATCCACACTGATTAGCGGAGCAGTGATGTCTCCCTGGATTTCAGCGCGTCCGCGCAGCACAAGCCGTTTTTTGACGACGATGTTGCCAACGACTTTGCCAGAGATGAAAGCCTCTTCTAGGTTGAGATCTGCTTTGACAGAGCCCGTTGGTCCCACGATGAGTTTTCCCTGAGAATAGAGCTCCCCTTCGAACATGCCGTCGATGCGCAGGAGCTTTTGAAAGCGCAAGCTGCCTTTGATTTCCACGCCATCAGCGATACAGGTTTCAGGCACTTCCTCTTCTTGAGCCACGTTGCGTTCCTCATAGATAGGTGCATTCATGATATCGGTGCTGAAGGGGTGTCTGGGAAGCTCAGCCAGTTCAGTGGCAGAAGCGTCTCTTCCAAATTTTTTAAACATGCCAAGCCTCTTAGGTACTTGCGTCTTTACTCTCTTATATCTCGGATAGGATTTAAACCCAACTCTCCCCCTCGGGGATGTCTGATTGCTGGGATCTGCTCAATCAACGGTCTCAAGTTGAGTATCTACGCTTCTAGATTCTTTCGCGCCATGTCGATTTGGCGGCGTAGCATATCGTCGCTCTGCACCTGACCGGCGATTTTTTTCCAGGCGTGCAGCAAGGTCGAATGGGTTTTGCCACCAAATGAGGAGGCGAGGCGTATGAGGGAATCGTTGATCAGCTCCTTAGCTAAGTACATGGCGACTTGGCGTGGGAAGGCCACCTCTTTGACGCGCGAGGTGCTCTTGAGATCGCTGACGCGCACGCCGAAAATAGCGGCCACGCTCTTCAGGATCGTTTCTACGCAGACTTTTTTCTGCGGGGAGTATTGAAATAACTCTGAGAGGCTCTTTTCCACCACTTCTTCTGTTGCATCCAGGCCCATGAGCTGGCAGTAAGCACCTAAGCGGTTAATGGCGCCCTCTAGCTGGCGCACGTTATTGTAGATGTGTTCTGCGATGAAGAAGGCGACTTTGTGCGGGAGGCGAAAGCCTTTTTGTTCCGCTTTGTGTTGTAAGATAGCGACGCGCGTTTCAAGATCAGGGATGCCGATATTCGCTACTAGACCCCATTCCATGCGGGCGATCAGCCGCTCTGATAGCTTCAGCTGTCCCGGGGGCTTATCACTCGTGATCACAATCTGTTTATTTTGATTGATGAGACTCTCAAATGTGTTGCAAAACTCCTCTTCAAAATTGATCCGGTTTTGCAAAAATTGGATATCGTCCACCAGTAATATATCGAGGGAGCGGTAGAAACGCTTCATCCGATCCATAGATTTGCTGCGCAAGTTGTCGATCAAATCGTTGATGAATCCTTCTGTCGTGATGCAGTGGATTTTGAGTTTTTTGTGGTTCTGTGCAGCGTAATGACCGATAGCATGCAGCAAATGGGTTTTGCCCAGGCCTACGCCGCCATGAATAAAGAGCGGGTTGTAGGACTTGCCGGGACGCATCGCCACGCCCATCGCCGCAGATTTGACAAACTGATTGGCTGGCCCTTCGATGAAGTTATGAAAGGTATAAAATGGGTTGAGTTTAAGGTCGCTGCTCGCAGGTTGTGTGTCTGCCAAGCTGACCGTAGGTGCAGAGGCTGTAGGTGCTGTTTTTTTCTTAGGCTCTGGAATGCGGAAGTTGATCGAAAGTTCGCCATTGCTGCGCGGTGGAAAGAAGGCGGCGAGATCCTTCTTATAGTTGTCGAGCAAATACTCTTGCACAAAGATATTGGGGACCTCAAGACAGATCTCTTCACTCGTGCCCTCGAGAACACGGATGGGCGCAAGCCAATTTTCAAACTCTGTGGCAGAGCAGCGCTCTTCCATAAACTCTAAAAAATGGGACCAGATCTCTTCAGGTGTTTTAGTGAGCATAACTTATGAACAATCTTTCCACAGTCTATTGTGGGGTCTATTTTTGCCGTCACATTAACATCGATCCCCAAACCCCGCAACAAAATTTTGGCACGCAGCGATCAGATCATTTTTAACTCGTTAAGGATCAGAATTAGATTAGCGAAAAACTCATGCAACTGCTTTGATTTTTTCCACTTTTCTACACTCGTTTTTTGCACTTGACATGGAAAATCATCCGTGATTCCGCGCATCCAAAATTCGTGCCCGAATACGATCATGTTTGGGCAAGAGCGCGAATGTGGATGTATTATGAATAGGCGATGATGAGGGCCTGAGCAGCCGAGGCAATCGGTTCTTCAGGACTTTTTTCAAGCGTGCGCGCTTGCGCGATTGCTTGCTTTTTGTAGCCGAGGGCGAAGAGGGCTTTGGTGCGGTTGAGGAGAGTGGGAGTATGCGCTGGGTCGAGCTTGAGCGCCTTCTCAATATAGTTGAGCGCCATGAGGTTGTTGCCTCTTTGTAGATAGAGTGCGCCCAGGGTTTGCAAATCGTAAACCGATGCAGGTTCGAGTACCACGAGCGCTTCAAAGAAGGCAGTAGCAGTATCGTATTTGCCTTGTTTAATATAGGAATAACCTACGAAGCGCAAATCGTCGAGTTCTTCGGTGCCCCATCCTAAGATGGAAAGCCATTCCACATCGCTCATGGTTATCCTTTCTGGTATTGGCCGCGTCTAGCGTTCACGTCAATGATCAGTTTATCGAGATTGGTGATTGTATCCAAGAGAGAGATCAGGATCTTCTGCTCCCGCTCCTCCTCTTCAAAGAGGCTCTCTTGTTCTTCTCGTTTCTCCTTTTCTTGCTCTTTCTCCTCCTCTTTCTTACGGGCGAGAGAGCGGAGTTTAGCTAAAATTTTTTGAGCCTGTGACTCTTTTTTGTCTTCTGAGCCGAGCGAAGGGATGACTTGGAAGGTGAAAAGCCGTTTCTTTTGGTCGCTGTAATGGAGAGGCGCTGAAAAGAGTGCCCATGGGAGTTGGAGGGGCTGAGCTTTCAGTAGAACATCAATTTCCGATGGGAAATAGGGCGCCGTGACATCGATCGTGGTCTGGGCGGGGATGCCTCGTGATTCTTTGATGAACTTGTCATCGAGAAGCCTTTGGTCCTCAGCGTAGCGGGTCGATACGTCAACGCCTAGATTGTCAATTGTGCGTGGGGGCATGGTCACCTACTTCATAGACTTGAGCCAATTGCAAAACTCCATTGCCCTGTTGTACTGCGTTCGGGTGATTTGTGAACATTTCTACTCGATCTTTTACCGCTAGAAGCGATATTCGGCCTCGCCAACTTTTACTCAAGTTTGCCTCGGCCTCCATACCGCTTCGATCGGCAAAATCTCATCGTATAAATATTTACCTCTCACCCGAACTCAGTATAAAACCGCCCTTTTGCGGCAGATCGCCATGCTGAGCATGGCTGACATCCCTCCACTCCTCGCCTACCCTACCCGGGTATGTCTCGTCATATCGGAATGTCTCTGCCTCAAAATCATCGGTTTTCCCGGGGCAAGCGAGTTTTGCAACTGGCTCACTTAATTAGTCATTTGCCATTGAGTGTGAATTTATGCAAGGTCGTCCTCTTTTACAGGCTCCTGTTTAAGTCGTTCCCACAAATTCCCACATATCTGTTTTCATATCGTAACTCATTGGTGTTAAGTTAGATAATTTCGTAGATTTGAGGTCACTTGGTGGGAGTTTTTTGAAAAAATATTGCTGACATATGGGTCCGGTGTTAAATTGTGGGAAAAGGTGGCAACACACCTAAGATTGGATATGAGAAAGTTCTTCTTTAGCGGTTCTACAGTGTCAAAACTCGATGAGAAGGGGCGGTTTGTCCTTCCTCAAGCGATGCGCTTTGGCTTGGTGGAAGAGGGTGTGTTGGAATTTAGCCTAGCTTTAGGCCTTGGCGGCTGTCTGGCGATTTATCGCCAAAGCGATATTCAAAAGATTGTCGAACGGTTCCAAGCCAAGCAACACCTAGGAAAGTTTCAAAAGTTTTTCACGCTCTTCTTTTCGACCTTGCATCAAACCACATGCGATAAGGTTGGCAGGGTGATGATCCCGCCTACACTCAAGAGAGCGGTCGGTATTAAAAATGAACTCGTGATTGCTGGTGTGCTGAATAAAATTGAACTGTGGCCGAAAGAGCGTTACGAAACGCAGCTGGATAATGTGATGAGCGGAAAAGATCCAGAGATGAATTTAAGTAAATTGACTGAGGAAGCGTTTGCGCTGCTTGGCGACGAAGCGGAGGCTGTGGAAGAGAGTGGAGAATAAAACACGCCCACATCTGCCTGTCATGCTCAACGAGGTCTTAGCTATTTTTGAAGGTGTCCAAATCGATACGTTTTTCGATGGGACGCTAGGAGCAGGTGGGCATGCGCGTGCCATTTTAGAAGCGCATCCAGAGATCAGAACTTACATCGGGTGTGATCAGGATCCTGAAGCCCTTGAGATTGCCAAAGCTTATTTAGAGCCTTGGAAGAAGAAGATGGAGCTGGTGCATGGCAACTTTGCTAATCTCGAACAGTATTTAGAAATGAGAAAAATTAAACAGGTCGATGGTTTTTTTTTGACCTCGGAGTGTCATCTATGCAACTAGATCAAGGTTATAAAGGGTTTAGTTTTTCGAAAGAGGGCCCGCTGGATATGCGTATGGACCCAACGAGTGAGCTGACAGCTCGCGAAGTGATTAACCGCTGGTCAGAGGATCAGCTGGCCGAACTTTTTCGCGAATATGGGGAAGAGCCGCGCTGGCGCAGAGCGGCGAAGGGGATTGTCGAAGCACGCCGCAAAAAACCGATCAATACGACGCGTGAGTTAGCTGACGTGATCACGGCTGCACTCAGGACTCCACTCAAGGGCAAATGGCATCCAGCGACGCTGATTTTTCAAGCATTGCGCATCTGCGTGAATCGCGAATTGGACGTTGTGGCGGAAGGGATCTCGAAAGCGCTGAAATTCCTCTCAAAAGGAGGACGCATGGGTGTGATTAGCTTCCACCGTCTGGAAGATCGCATTGTGAAAAACATCTTCAAAGATGCATCTGCGGCACCTAGGAAGGGGCAACCTGGTGCTCCACTGCCGATCTTAAAATTGCTGGCTAAAAAGCCGCTAGTTCCCACTTTTGCTGAGATCCGTTTGAACCCACGTGCGCGTAGCGCTAAGTTGAGAGCTGCTGAAAAGGTATGAAACAGGCTAATTTCATTCGATTACTCGTCTGCATTTTTATATTGGGCTTACTGGTCTACTCCTATATCAATGAGCAAAATGCCGTGACGCGCTATCGTTTGGATATCCCGAAGCTTGCCAAAGAGATACGGGACTTAAAAGAGTCCAGCACACAACTGCAATACGAGATCGACCTTTTTGAGAGCCCGCAGCATCTGATCGAGCTAGCGCGCCATAGCGAGTTCTCGCATTTAAAGCATCCGATGCTGAAAGAAATCGTCTCGATGTCAGAGGGCCTAGCGCTTCAGATCTCTTCCGAAGAAAGAGATGAATCCGTTAAACTCAGAACCCAACTTGCTTCGTATCTAGCCATTGGAGCTAAATAGTCATGACTAAAAGACAGCCTGGCGGCGCAAAGTTTCTTGCGGCCCGCAAGCGTCTGGTCTGGGTTTCACTCTCTCTGCTTTTTTTATTTTGTCTTCTGATCGTGCAGTTTTTCCGCATCCAAGTCATGGATGGAGAGAAATGGACAAAAGCAGCCAAAGCCCAGCATCAGCTTGTAGTGAGCGAGCCTTTTAAACGGGGACTCTTTTATTCAAACACCTCTCTTAAAAGAGGGCATCCCGAATCTCCTCAGGCCTTTGTGATCGATGTGCCTAAGTTCCATCTTTTTGCTGATCCTTATGTGATTCCACCAGAATTGCGACGCGAAATCACGCAAGGGCTGCAAGCCTTCTTGCAGCTCGACGATGCGGGATATCAAAAGCTCGGAGGGCAATTTGAGCGTAAGAGCCGCTCGCGCAAATTAGCGATGTGGCTGGATCGGGGATTGATGCTCGAGATGCAGAAGTGGTGGTTTCAATACGCTAAGCTCAAAAAGCTACCGCGCAACGCGCTTTTCTTTGTGCAAGACTATCAACGCTCCTATCCCTTTGGAAAACTGCTAGGCCAAGTGTTGCATACCGTGCGCGATGATAAGGATCCGCTCACGCATCAGGCAATACCCACAGGTGGGCTTGAGATGATTTTCGACCGGTTTCTGCAAGGAAAAGAGGGGAAGCGGCAAATCCTGCGCTCACCGCGCCATCCGCTGGAAGCGGGTAAGATTCTATCCTCTCCAGAAGATGGAGCAGATGTCCACCTGACTGTGAACCACTATTTGCAGGCGGTGGCTGAAGAAGAGATTGCTAAAGCTGTTAAAAATGCCAACGCGGCCGGTGGCTGGGCTATCTTGATGGAGCCGCGCACGGGCGAGATTTTGGCGCTCGCACAGTATCCATGCTTTGAGCCGGCGAACTATGCGAAATACTTCAATGATCCCCAGTTAAGCGAAAACACCAAAGTCAAAGCCGTGACCGATCCATATGAGCCGGGTTCCACCATGAAACCATTGACGATCGCCATTGGTCTGAAAGCGAACCAAGAGCTGAAAAAACAGGGAAAAAAACCGATCTTCTCTCCGCTGGAGCGGATCGATACTTCCAATGGGGCCTTCCCGGGGCGCTCCAAGCCGATCAAGGATACGAGCAATCATCGCAGTTTGAATATGTACATGGCGGTGCAAAAATCATCGAATATCTACATGGCTCGCATCGTCCAGAGGGTAATTGAGCAACTTGGAGAGGCGTGGTATCGCAATGCGCTGCAGGAGATCTTTGGATTTGGATATAAAACAGGGGTGGAGATCCCATCGGAGAGTCCTGGAATGTTGCCCACGCCAGGGAGACTGCACCCCAATGGCAAGCTTGAGTGGTCAGTGCCCACCCCATTTTCGATCTCCTTTGGACATAATATCCTCGTCAACAGCGTCCAGATGCTTCGCAGCTATGCCATTTTAGCTAATGGGGGCTACGATGTGCGGCCAACGTTGATCCGCAAGATTGTGCGCACGCATCAAGATGGATCGAAAGAGCTCTTGCTGGACAATACCGCTCCTGAGAGGGTCGCTTCCTATAAACGCTTGCTTGAGGCAGACATCGTGGACGAAGTGGTCAAAGCGATGAAGTACGTTACGAAACCAGGAGGATCTGCCTGGAGAGCAGATATTCATGGGTACACAGAAGTAGGTAAAACAGCAACCTCAGAGAAGATCGTGAACGGAACTTACTCTAAAAAGAATCATATCTCTACTTTCATCGGGTTTGCGCCTGTTAAAGATCCTAAATTTGTGCTCTTAGTTGCCATTGATGAGCCGGAGTCCAAATACACCCCTGGAGTTGGGAAGACCCAATTTGGAGGGGTTTGTGCGGCCCCTGCGTTTCGCGAGATTGGGCTTCGCACGCTGGAATACTTAGGAGTTGAACCAGATGACCCTTATGGGTATCCTTTGGGGGATCCTCGCCGCAATGAAGAAAAAGCAGACTGGACACCGGAAGTCAAGTCGTTAAAAGAGCTCTACCTACAATGGAACCGTGCAAAGTAAAACTCAGAAGATTGCTCAAAGACTGTATAGATTACACTCTCAAGGGCTCTAAAGAGACGGAGGTCTCTGGGATCTCTGCCAATTCTAAGTTTGTGGCGCCAGGCGATCTCTTTGTCGCCAAGAAAGGGCTTTCGCACGACGGAGCGGAGTTTATCCCCGATGCTGTGGCGGCGGGCGCTATGGCCATTCTCAGCGATATCTACAACCCGTTTTTCCCAAATGTTACACAGATCGTTGCCTCAGATGTGACCGCAGTAGAAGCTGCTATCTTGCAAGAATTTTATCAGCATGCCGACGCTGAGCTCTTTTTAGTTGGCATCACAGGCACCAACGGCAAGACGACCACGGCCTACATGGTCAAGCATTTGCTGGATCAGCTGCAAGGTTCCTGCGGGCTGATCGGCACAGTGGAGTGCATTGTGGGTGAACACGTTTTCCCTGCGCAATTCACGACACCCGATCTGATCACAAATTACAAACTCTTTCGTGAGATGGCGCTGCACGGTTGTAAGTCAGCTGTGATGGAGGTTTCTTCCATCGGCATTGATCAGCAAAGGGTGCGCTGCATCGAGTTTGACGTAGGCGTGTTCACTAACTTAACGCAAGATCATCTCGATTATCACAAATCGATGGAACAGTACGCTGCAGCCAAAGCTAAATTCTTCACATCGTTATCGAATGGCACTAAGCCATATCCTAAAAAAGCTGTGGTCAATGCCGATAGCAGCTGGGCACCGCTCATCACGCAAGATTGCCCTGCTCCGATCCTGAGTTATGGCATACTGCAGCCTTGCGATTTGAGGGCCTTAGATATTCGTCTCACCACAACAGGCACCACGTTTCAAGTTGTCTACCAAGAGCGGAGCTACCCCTTCGTCACACCCTTGATCGGACGGCATAATGTCTACAACCTTCTCGCCGCTTTAGGCGTGGGGCTAGCTCGCGGGCTATCCATAGAAGCGTGTATCAAAACCTTGCAGACCTTTGCCAAAGTGCGCGGTCGCCTCGAGCGCGTTCCCAATGCCAAGGATTTGAATATCTTTGTCGATTACGCGCATACAGACGATGCCCTGAAAAACGTCCTACAAACCCTTAAAGAGCTTGCCAAAGGGCGGCTGATCACTGTGTTTGGCTGCGGCGGCAATCGCGACCAACTCAAACGCCCCAAAATGGGCGCCGTGGTCGAAGAGTTCTCCGATCTCGCTATCGTCACCAGCGACAACCCCCGCGGAGAAGATCCTCATGAGATCATCCAGCATATTCTAAACGGTTTTCGCCATCCTGAAAAAACCCAGGTGCTCGTCGATCGCGCAGAGGCAATCGCGCGCGCCATCTCACTCGCTCACCCCCATGACATCGTCCTGATTGCAGGCAAAGGGCATGAAACGACACAAGTTTTCTCCCACGGCACAGTCGCCTTCGATGATCGTTTGGTCGCAACACAGATTTGCGCCAAATAATGGTCGCCCCTTAATCGCGTCCGTGCCAGCTTTTCAAAAAAGCTCCGGCTAAAACCGCTTGATGGGGGTTTCGGGCACGGACACGATTTGTTTATATACACCACACTGGGGATTGACTCTAATGGAGCAAGTCCATAAATTTAGCTCATCTTTTCAGAAAGGATCTGTTTGAATGCGCTCGCGCTGCGCTCATTTTTTGTTTATTTCCCTCTTTGTTTTCATCACATCATGCGTGTCAGCTTATCAGCCGCTGCATGCTGATGGATCTTACCGTAGCACGCACGCAACAACGCCCGCAGCGGTCAGACCGCTGATCATCTTGGATGCGGGGCATGGAGGCACTGACGAGGGCGCGAAGGTCAATGCGTTCAAAGAAAAGCGGCTCACGCTGCTCACAACATTACTGGCAAAAAAACATCTAGAAGAGATGGGCTATCGCGTAGTGCTGACCCGCAGCCGCGACACATTCATTTCATTAGCCAGACGCGTGTCGATTGCCAACAATGTGCGCGCAACCCTCTTTGTGAGCATCCACTACAACTCCTCTCCCAGTGTCGAGGCCAAAGGGATCGAGATCTTCTATTACAACTCAGGTGAGGCGGGGCGTAAGCGCGCTTCTCAGAGGTTGGCGAATTGCATACTCTACCGCCTGCTCGACCAAACGGCAGCCCTTTCGCGCGGGATCAAGTCGGGTAATTTTCACGTGATCCGCGAAACAGACATGCCTGCGGTGCTCATTGAAGCAGGTTTTATGACTAACAAAGATGAAAGACAGAAGCTGAGATCGCGCGATTATCTCGATCGTGTGGCCCTAGGAATCGCACAGGGCATAGACAAATATATTCAAACGTGAAATCTTAGAGTGTGTCTACTACAAAGTGTGTCCTCGGCGCGAGTTGAACGCGCGACCTGTCGCTTAGGAGGCGACCGCTCTATCCACCTGAGCTACGAGGACAAAAACGGAGGCATTCTAATCGATGAATGCTTACTCTACAAGCAATTACGGAGGCAGACAGATGGCAAGCGGACAAGCAGATATTGGATTGATTGGGTTGGCGGTCATGGGGCAGAACCTTGTTCTGAACATGAATGACCATGGATTTCGCGTGGCTGTCTTCAACCGCACCATCTCCAAAGTGGGCGACTTCCTGCAAGGCCCAGCTAAGAATACCCATGTGATCGGGACCCATTCGCTTCAAGATTTTTTTAAAGCGCTCAAACGCCCCCGCAAAGTCATGTTCATGGTCAAAGCTGGTGCCCCTGTCGACGATCTGATCGCCGAGTGCCTGCCTTTCTTAGAAAAGGGGGATATCATCATCGACGGAGGCAATAGCCTCTACTCAGATACAGAGCGGCGCAATGAAGCCCTGAAAGCCCAAGGAATCCTCTATATCGGCGCTGGCATTTCAGGTGGTGAAGAGGGTGCGCGTCATGGCCCTTCGATCATGCCTGGAGGTAATCCAGCAGCTTGGCCAGCGATAAAGCCCATTTTTCAAGCCATCGCGGCCAAAGCGGAAGAGGATGGCCTACCCTGCTGTGATTGGATTGGCGATGGCGGCGCTGGCCACTACGTCAAAATGGTGCACAACGGGATCGAGTATGGCGATATGCAGCTCATCAGCGAGTCGTATTTCCTTTTAAAGAATCTCATGGGATTGAGCACAAGCGATCTACAAACGATCTTCACAGAATGGAACAAAGGCGTGCTCAACAGCTTTCTCATCGAAATCACGGCCAATGTTTTTGCACACCGCGACACCGATGGCACCCCCTTGCTCGACCGTATTCTCGACGTGGCAGGGCAAAAAGGGACGGGCAAGTGGACAGGGATTAGCGCGCTCGATCTGGGCATCCCCGTCACCCTCATCGCCGAAGCGGTTTTTGCGCGCTGCCTCTCAGCGCTTAAAGAAGAGCGTTTGCAAGCAGAGAAATTGTTTCCCAAGCCTCCTGTAAAACTCAGCAGCGATCGCAAACAATTCATCGAAGATGTGCGCGGAGCGCTTTACGCCTCTAAGATCATCAGTTACACCCAAGGGTTCATGCTGATGCGCGCTGCTGCTGGTGAATTCAAGTGGAAGCTCAACTATGGTGCGATCGCGCTGATTTGGCGCGCAGGGTGTATCATCCGCAGCCGTTTTCTCAACGACATCAAAAAAGCCTACGATCGCCACCCAGAACTGCCCAACCTGCTTTTTGACGAGTTCTTCCGTCAAGAGATCCTCCACTCAGAAGCGAGTTGGAGACGCGTGGTAGCATGTGCCGCAGAAAATGGCGCAGCCGTGCCCTGCTTCAGTACCGCGCTGGCCTTCTTCGACGGCCTGCGCACAGGCTCGCTGCCAGCCAATCTCATCCAAGCTTTGCGCGACTATTTTGGCGCACATACTTACGAGCGCATCGACCAGCCGCGCGGTAAATTTTTCCACACCGATTGGGGTGGAACCGGTGGTAAAGTCACCTCAGGCTCCTACAACGCCTAAGGTGTTTGTCAGGTGCTGGTTCAAACTCTAAGCTAATTTTTTAAATTTCTCGTTCGATGAGAAATTTATCTCCCCAACTTCAATCTATGGTTGAGGCAATTGCATCGTTTCTTTAAACTCCCCGACAAAAATTGAAAAATTATTCAGATGGAGGCACATATGAGCGGAGGCGTGAATGGATCCGGTGCAACGACGCATTCATTTTTAGATAGTTTCCAACTTGCAACACATAATCTCCAAGCGGCGCTTGCAACCGTATTTCCCGTTGAAACTAGGGTGATGATGTTTAGTGCAACAGGGCGTATTTTTCAAGGCGGAGCCCTAGTTATGGGAGCTGGATCTACTGCAGTTGCTTTGACAAAAGATGCTAGGGGTTGGGGTGGATTGCTGCCTGCTGTTATTGCAGGGATATTTGGAACTCTTCTTGTTTCTAATTCAAAGGCTGCCGCTGAAGGTGTGTCTAATGCACTCTACATTCCAAGACCTTTTGTGGCAGGACAGCCTGTTGGTCTCATACCGGGAGATCCAACCAATGACTGGGTCGTAGCTGCTTTGCAGTTGGTATTCTTGACCTCTCCTACAGTGCGCACAAATACTGATGATATTGGACTAGGCGACACCTTCACACGTTATACGGCAGCGCAACGCGCTAAAATGCGACAAACGGCTGCCCTTTCCGTTCAAGATGTTAGAGAATACTTGTTTGGAATGAGTAATGAGCAAATTTCCAAGCGGGACAAGCGCGAAGATGTTGCGCTAGTCTTTGGCTATATTCCTGGACTTGATTATAGCCCCCATCAACTTGTTTTTAAGACAACAGGCAAGGCCCCAGAAGATGATGGACGCGTTCTTATAGTGGTGCCAATCGATTCGGCAGGATCTCAGATACTGTTTGCTCGACAATTCCCCCTCGCATTTGAAGAGTTTGGCGGCAGACTTCAATTTAAAGTCCTTCCCCAAGAGATGTTCTTGCATGTCGACAGATTTCCAGATCCAGATAGGGCTAGAAATGATGATGATATCGTCAGCGCAGATCGCATCTCAATCCCAGCAACGCTTGTCGAAAATGGAACTACCGGTGATTACGTGTGCGATGGATTCATCGTGCATAGCGGAGATACCTTAAAAGGCGGACACTATTACGCCGTCATCTATGCCAGCCACCTATGGTGGCTTTGCGATGGCCCACGAGTTACAGAGATTCCCACCTCAGAAGCCATGATACACCTTAAAAAAGCCTACATCCTCCACTACCGCACCACCGTCGAAGCAACCGTCTAAGTGAAATGGGTAGAGGGTTGGTTTGGTTTTTTTGTTAGTAAGAGCTTATTGCCGCTTCTTTAGACAGTCGGGACATGGCATAGCGCTTGTCCCGACTGTCTAAAGAAGCGGCGATAAGTGCTTACCAACAAAAACTAAAATCAGATCTTCTTTTGTTGGGTTATTCGGTGGCTTTGAGGACTTCCATGAAGGCGGATTGGGGGATGTTGACCTTGCCGATCTCTTTCATGCGCTTCTTGCCCTCTTTCTGCTTTTCCCAGAGCTTGCGTTTGCGCGTGATATCGCCGCCGTAGCACTTGGCGGTGACATTTTTCGTGATGGCGCGGATCGTCTCGCGAGCGATGACTTTGCCGCCAATAGCGGCTTGTACGGGCACTTTGAATTGCTGCATGGGGATCACTTCGACGAGTTTTTTGCAGATGGCGCGCCCTTTGCCTTCTGCTTTGGTGCGGTGCACGAGGCAGGAGAAGGCGTCGACGGGTTCTTCATTCACGCGAATTTCGAGTTTGACGATGTCGCCGATCTCATACTTTTCAAATTCGTAGTCAAATGAACCGTAGCCGCGTGTCACGGACTTGAGCTTGTCGTTGAAGTCGGTGATGATCTCGTTGAGCGGAAGGCGATAGGTGAGCAGGAGGCGTTTGGCATCCATGGTTTCTGTTTTGATCAGCTCGCCCCGTTTGTCCATGCCGAGGCTCATGATGGCGCCGAGATATTCAGCGGGGGCCATGATGTGGCTTTTGACCCAAGGCTCTTCGATGTACTCGATGAAGGTGGGTTCGGGGTAGTGCGCAGCGTTGTCGATGCGGACCTCTTTGCCATCGGTGAGTGTGACTTTGTAGATGACGCTGGGCGCGGTTGTGATGATGTCGAGGTTGAATTCTCTTTGGAGGCGTTCGAAGACGATCTCTAAGTGCAGCAGGCCTAAAAAGCCACAGCGAAAGCCAAAGCCCAGCGCAGTGCTGCTCTCTTGCTCGACATGGAGCGCAGAGTCGTTGAGTTGCAGTTTAACCAGGGCGTCGCGCAGCGTTTCAAAGTCGCCTGAATCGACGGGGTAGATCCCAGCGTAGACGACGGGTGTGATGTTGCGGAAGCCGGGCAGCGGCTCTAACACAGGTTTACGCGCAGAGGTGATGGTATCGCCGATTTTGACATCGGCGGTATTTTTGATGTTGGCGAGGATGTAGCCGACTTCACCGGGGCGCAGGAGCTCGGTGGGTTTTTGATCTGGTGAGAAAATTCCCACCTCGAGGACCTCAAACGTTTTTCCAGTGGCCATCATCTGAATCATGGTCTTTTTGCCGATTTCACCTGAAACCATACGGACATAGACGAGAACGCCGCGGTAGGGATCGTAGTGGGAGTCAAAGACGAGCGCGCGTGTGGCGTCATCGACAGGGTCTTTAGGCGGCGGTACAGCGAGCAAAATGCGTTCGATGATCTCTTTGATTCCGACGCCCGTCTTGGCAGAGCAGTGAATGGAATGGGAAGTATCTAAGCCAATCACGTCCTCGATTTGCTGCTTGACGCTCTCTGGATCTGCCGACGGCAGGTCGATCTTGTTGATGATAGGCACAATTTCTAAGCCGCGATCTAAGGCGAGATGCACATTGGCAAGGCTCTGCGCTTGGACCCCTTGTACAGCATCCACAACGAGCAGCGCGCCTTCGCAAGCGGAGAGCGAGCGGGACACTTCATAAGAGAAATCGACATGCCCAGGGGTGTCGATGAAGTTGATTTGATAGGTATTGCCGTCTTCAGCGTCGTAGTACATCGTGACTGGATGGGCTTTGATCGTGATGCCCCGTTCCCTCTCTAAATCCATGGCGTCGAGCACCTGTTCTTGCATCTGGCGTGCAGGAATCGTGTTGGTCAGCTCGAGAAGACGGTCTGCAATCGTGGATTTACCATGGTCAATGTGAGCGATGATTGAAAAATTTCTAATGAAGCGGCGATCGTACTTGAACATTTTTCCCCTAAGTCATGAGAGACTATCTCAAGGGCACTAATTTAAACTATTTTTCCAGCCGAAGCAAGGGGTGATTCAAGTGACCTTCCCGAAGTAAAAATTTTCAAACACTGCTTTTAAGGCTTACATGAGGGCATGAAGATAGAAAAATGGGCAATTTTAGAGGGCGAAAGCGGTTTTGGAGAGCTCTCAGCTTGTAGTAAATCAGCCGCTGAGGTAAACTTTTCGTCAAAAAAAATATGGAACTCTCCGGAGGAAAAAGATGACCGCTGCGATGCCTAATGTTCAAGTCCCGATCTCAGAGCGTCTCTCAGTGTTTGGCAAGCTGCAAGAGATCACTCACTATGCGCAAGAAGAAGCTATATATTGTATCGAGCGCCCCATGCAATATGTCCAAGGGACATTGCACCGCATCCATCTCGATCCATTCACCACAAATTTTAAAGTTCACACCTTTGCGAAGAGGATGCTGGCGCTGATAGGATCCCTTTTACAAGTGGCTGCGCTGACTGGTGCTCTTTCGGCTATGTTTTTATCCTTCTTGCTCACCCCTATGGCGATGCTTGGCCTGGTGCCAGCCCTCCTTAGCGCAATTGCAGGAAGTATACTTTACGATTATTCTAGGCCTATCGTTGACTCATTTCACGTTCCTTTACCTTTCTATCCTGGCCAGCCTGTGGGAGTACACAATGCCGATGGCACGAGCTGCTGGCTCGCAGCGGCTTTGCAATTCATGATTTACTCTGCAGAGGGGCAAGCGCGTTTAAGAGAGCCCACACCCGATATCACGGTACGTACAGAACGAGGCCGCGAGAGGTTAAGAGATCTTTACCCGGCCGATGCTTCAGGGCAATTCGCATCCCCCTTGAGTCAATTTCTAGATCAGTATCTGGTAGCGCAAAGGGCACATACGGCTGTGGCTCCTCATGCGGACATTCTCGCCGTAAGAAGGTACTTGAGCCTCCTGGCGCCCGAGACCATTATTGCGAGAGGCGTTCAACTCGACGCTGCTGATTTTTTTGGAGAGGTCTTAGGCGGTAGAAATGCGCTGTATCGATTAGAGCAAACCCTCGATGGGCGACCTTCTGAGCCTCAGCTAGCAGCTACCGTGCAGATTGAAATTGGGCCTATCCTTCATGCAGATCCGGCGCAACGTACGACTTTTGTAGATCAATTTTGTCGCTATTTTACTTATGCTAATGATCAAGGCCAAGTAGTACAGCTGCAGTTTCTTACGCATCCCTCTGAGATGCTTGTGCAATTAAGAAGGTTTCGTCAAGTGGATGATGCGCAAGGGCGTTTCCTGCGTGTCGAGAAAATTCAAGACGGTATCGATGTCCCGTCCCAGCTCCAACTCCCAGCAGCTTATGTGGGTACAGGCCAAGAAGCTGCTTATCAATGCGATGGGTTCATTATCCATCAAGGCGTGCATGAGGGCGGTCATTACATTGCTATGATGAAAGTGGGCAAATTTTGGTACGAATGCGATAGCTCGTTTGTGCACCAGATTACTGAAGCCGAAGCAATGGCTCAGTTGCCGCAGGCATATTTTGTGCATTACACTAAGGTTGAATAGATTCTGTTCGAAGGGGCTTTAGCCCCTTATTTCTGGAACGTTTCAAAGAGACTTTACCACCCCTAATTTCCCAAGAAATTTATACGGTTTTCCTCCTGCATTTCTATTGTCACAAATAAAATATCGCTCTATGATTAATGCTCAAAAGTAAAGAGACTTTGTTTTTAGGAGAATTTAATGGGTGCTGTAGTAATTGCAAATCAAAACCCGGCAGTGACAGAGTTAAAACACCTCTCTCTGCTGGGCCGCATGCGAGAGTCTGCGCACTCTGCACAATTGCAATTCAACGATTTGTGCCCTATGAGCTTCAAAGTGAATACTTTAATTGTAATTGGGCGCTTGCTGCAACTCGCGGCAGCAGCCTCCTTAGCTGCGGTGGTCGTTCTATCTTTCACAATCACACCGACCGTGCTTTTGGGCTTGGTACCCACCTTGCTTAGCGGGATAGCGGGGAGTCTTTTGGTTAGCAGCGCTCCCGCGATTGCTTGGGAGTTAACTCAACTTTTGTATATCCCTCGTGCCTTTGTTCCTGGACAACCTGTAGGCATAGAAAATGCCGATGGACTTAGCTGCTGGCTGGCCGCTGCTTTGCAAATGATGGCTAACTCAGCCTCTATACATACACGCTTAAGGGCCCTCCCCGACGTCATGGTAGGCCCGCTTAACGCTCAGCAACGTTTGCGAGATTTGTACCCTGCTTCTCCCTTGAACCAATTCCTAGACTGCTATCAAATGACGCGAGATTCAGCGCAAAGGGTCGCTTCTAACATCGATGTTTTGGGGATAAGAAATTATTTATCTGTTCTCACAAACGGAGAGATAGCACCTGGAGATACTCAAGAGGATGCGGCAGCAGCCCTAGAAGCTGTTTTTGGGCCTATGGCCCTGCATCCCCTTCGCCAAGCTTATAATGGGGGAGCGCCTCGAGATAGGCCTGAAGCGACGATTCAAGTCGCGATGAGCCCTCCTGCCGCGACCCACCGCCCAAATTTCCATGAGATGTTTTTAAATTATTTTAACTACATCGATGATCAGGGTGGCAGGTTTCGACTTCAATTTCAAACAGCGCCCAATGCGATGGTTGTCCAATTGAAGCGCTTTTTACAGGCCGATGTGGCTGGGCGCTTTCAGGGCGTCAAGAATAGTGATTTAGTCGACATCCCCTCCCAGCTGGACCTTTCACCCGACTTGATTGAAGATGGCTCGCAGGGGAGTTATAAATGCGATATGTTTGTGGTCCATTTAGGGACTGTGAATTCAGGCCATTACTATACGATGGTCAAAGCAGCTGGTCTTTGGTGGATGTGTGATGGATCGCGCGTGCAAGAGGTGACTGAACGACAAGCGCTCGCTGAACTTCCCTCCGCTTATCTTGTGCACTACACAAAAATCTAATTTGAATTGACCGCTTATTTTAGAAATAAAAAACCCTTTTCCACGTGAGTGGAAAAGGGTTTTTGTTTTGCAAAACTCGTGCTTTGCTTAGACGGGATTTGCCATTGTGCTCGCGCTAGCTGCGGTTTTGGCAGCAGCAACGGCTTTGGCTTGCTCTTCTTTTTCAGCATTGAGCTGGGTGAAGCGCTTGCTAAGGGAGTTAGCAGCGAATAACCAAGCAAAGATGATGAAGAAGAGGATACCAGCAACATATGGGGTGATCAGGCTGAGAGATCCGCAAGCGACGATCAGTCCTTGCTGGATCAATGAGCCACCTGATTTTCCAAGGCGTGCACCTACAACGTCAATCGCCGCTTTACCTTTTACTTTAGACTCTTGGTCCAGCGGAATGTAAGCCATCTCTTTGGTCGGATCGAACAGAGAGTATTTCGCTGACTTACTCATGACGTTTTGCATGGTTCCGAAAATCACAGCGAGCATGAGCGGCGTGCTGCCGAGCATCGCGATGAAACCGGTGAGAGCATCTCTAAAGATCACGAACGAGAAGAAGCCTACACCTGTAATCAGGAGGACGACAGGCGTGATGAGCGCGCCAGTCTTCCAGCCAAATCGGCGGATCACATTGCCTCCTACGAAGAGCATCATCAAGATTGTGACAGCTCCAGTGATGGTAGAGAAGTAACCCATGAAGGTTTGATAGTCGTTAGGGCTCTGGTATTGCAGTTTAAGCTGGCCTTTCCAGGTCACTTCGACGAGGTTGATCGCAACACCGTAGCCGATCACGATGATCGCTAGGCAAAGGATGTATTTAGAGCGTGCCAAGTACATGAAGCTCTCTTTGAGCGACATTTTGGGCTTCTCTTTTTTAGCGCGCTGTAGTTCAGCCGGGTCGTAGAAGCGAGCGTCGGTGAGGACATTGCGGTTCATCCACCAGTAGATACCCATGATCAAAAAGCCAGAGCCTACAACCATAGCGATCATGTAATTCAGTGTAATGCCCCAAGCGTCGACGCCAGCGGGGAGTTTGCTGCGGATGTTGGAGAAGTAGATGATCGCAGGTCCGGAGAAGAGCATCGCGAAGTTCGCGCCGAGGCCAAACATTGCGTAGAATCTTTTTGACTCCGAGACTTTGGTAATATCATTGGCAAAACCCCAGAAAAGCAGGGAGATACCCACGCTACCCCAAAGCTCAGACATGATGTAGAAAAGCGCATATGTCCAGTTGCGGAGCAGAGCGACTAGGCCGCTGAGTCCTGCAGGCAGAAGTGTCTGTAGGCTGTCAGCAACAGCATTTGGGTGCAGTGTGTCGCGGTTTGGATACATCAGAAGAGCAAAAATCGCAAAGTAAGCGATAAAGAAGGAGATTGTGGTGTAGAATAACTTTTGCTTGCTGAATACGTTACTCAGTTTAGAGTAGACGATCATGAAGAGAATAGCAAATGGGAGAACACCCCAAACCTTCAAGAAGGGGATAGCTTCCGCTCCCGATCCAGGCGCCGTCACAATTAAGGCGTCCTTGGTGTCGCGCAAAATCGTGTAGTTAAAGTTAATAAAAAAGAATAAAAAGAACATCGGCAGAAGCTTTTTAAGCTCAAAGTTATGGACTGGCCAAAAGAATGACCTCCATCTACCAAATTCGGGTTTCTTTACTTCAGACATGGTTTTGTTCCTCTAGACATTTTCAACTAAAAATTGTGACGCTTTTGCGCTCATAGAGGTGATCTTGTTTTTCAACAAACTCACTTCTGTAAACGCAATCATTGCCCAAGATCTTTAAGAGCAATAATTGCCTGTACACAAGCTAGAGTATTGTACCCGTTTTTCGTTTAAATACAAGAGAAAACGGCGGCCACAGGACATTGTCTCTAAATTAAACGATGAAGAGATTTTTTGGTTTAAGAGGCTGTGTGAAAATTTTTTGAGTGGGACGTGTTTTAATAATGAGAAATCGGCTATGTAGCCGATTTCCCAAGGGAGGATAGGAGGATAGACTATCTGAGGTTGGAGGTGAGTGTGTGCATCAGTTCCGCCGCTGCATTAGGGGAAAGCTGCTGCTGTTGGAATACGTTCAAAGATTCAACATATGCATTCCATAATTCTGGCTCTACGCGGCTGTGGCGGATAGATATGATGAGCTCGCGCTTGCAAGTGGCAAGAGATTTTTTAGGCGCGAGAATAGAGACCATCTCCTTATCACCAGCGAGGCGTGCAATGTTCAGCATTCTTTCGAGCTGTCCACGTGTGAAGGTCATTTGATCGCGACGTTTGCGCGAGCCTCTAGCAGCGCGTTGTTTTGGAGCAACGGAGAGGGGCTTGTCTGCATTGATAATGTATTTTTCAATTAACGAGCCAAGTTCTTGTGGTTGTCTATTTTTCATTTTACGGAGTGTAAAGTGATGCATATAACCGCCGCTGGTCATAGGAATATATTTGCAGAGGTCGTTTTCTTTGCGGCCATTCACTTTCTTGATCGCTTTAGAAATAATATCTTCCACTTCACGTAAGTTCTTTGGCTTTGTTTCCATGGTGTCATCCTTCTTAAGGTTCGCTGGTTTAATTAATCTTTCATAGAGAGTGTTGTTAAACTAAAACTATGAGAGTTTTTTGGTTTTTAACTTAGCAGCACTCACTCTGATATTAGTTTTTTCATTTCTGGTGATTTGTGCTTAAAAACACCAGAATGAATGTTTGTTAGTTTGGTTTAACCGATTGCGTGTTTATTTGCAATCTAGTTTTCAGTTTTTTCATTTTTTCAGTCTTTTGGAAAGACTTATTTCCCCTTCGCAACTGACATTCAAAAATTAACTTTCCTTGAGTTTACTTTGAATCAGATATTTTTTGCAATAATAACTGCATTTCTCCGATGCGTTGCAATTGAACTATTGTGATTATCTTTTGAATATTTTAGGGGAGTTTATCGCGTTATTCGAAAAATTTGATTTTCAAATATGAACCTGTCTCAAATACAAAAAATCGTGGAAAAAGAGTGCGCTTATCTATAAAATGGATTCTATGTTTAAAGTATTTATACCAGACTCGGCCACAAACTTGGAATTTCTGCTGCCATCTTTTTCCGTCTGGCTTTGCGTTCGCCCTCGCAAGCTGGCAGGAAGATTGCTTTGGGCTCCACGCTTCGTCAGACAAAAAAATCTGGGGCATAAATTCCAAGTTTGTGGCCGAGTCTGGTATAGAGACTGTCCACAAACCGGGCCTTCGATCTTTGAGCGCTTTTCGCGATCTTTTTCCTCCCCCTCCTCAGCCATGTCATCGTTCCGACACTGTCTTCGTCGGGGGAGAAAAAATCTCATCGAAAAGCCCTTCAAATCTCTAAAAGGCCTGGTTTGTGGACAGTCTCTTAGATTTGGAACTTTTGCGCTTTTCTTCTGTTTAGTGGCTGCTCTTTTGTTGTGGGGGTGTGCAACTCCTTCTAGAAGCCTTGAGGACTGGTCCCACCCCAATGGGAAGCTCAAGGTGCTTTCGACAACATCGATGATCGACAATGTGGTTGGAGAGATCGGGGGAGAGCGTGTAGATCATATCCCGCTCATTGTGGGAGAGCTGGATCCCCATAGCTACGAACTGGTGAAGGGGGATGACGAAAAGCTCTCTTCCGCGCAGCTGATCTTCTACAATGGACTTGGACTCGAGCACGGCGCCAGTCTGCGCTATCATCTAGAGCACCATCCCGTTACTGTAGCTGTGGGCAACGCTGTTCAAGAGCGTCATCCAGGGCGTATCTTGCGAGTGGGGCATGATTTGGATCCCCACATTTGGATGGATATCTCTCTTTGGGCGGAGACGGTTGATCCCATTGTGGAAGCGCTTGTCAGGGCTGACCCGGAGGGGGAAGTGTTCTATAGACAGCATGGGGCTGAGTTGAAGGAGCGGATGCTCGCAGAGCATGCATCGATTCGCGTCGCTTTCGCGAAGGTTCCAGAGCAGAAGCGTTATCTCGTGACGAGCCATGACGCTTTTAACTACTTTGCAAGGGCGTATCTAGCTCCTCTTGAGGAAGTAGAGAATGGGAGTTGGAAAAATAGGTGCAGGGCCCCAGAGGGACTGGCTCCAGATGGGCAGCTGAGCGCAGCGGATATCCAGCGCATTGTCGATTTTCTTTGTGTTTACCGCGTCCAGGTGGTTTTCCCTGAGTCGAATGTGAGCCGCGATGCGATCAAGCGGATTGTGCAAGTTTGCAAGCAGAAGGGGATCGAAGTGCAGATCTCAGAGGCGATCCTCTACGGCGATGCCATGGGCAACTTGGAGAGCGATGCTTCTACGTATTTGGGGATGATGCGCCATAATGCAAGTGAGATGCTCAAGCACTGGGAATAGAGGCAGTTGCAAAACTGAAGCGACAGTGGAAAATCGAAGATTTTGAACCCCACTCGCGTCGGACAGGCCTTGCCTGTCCGACGCGCTCTCGGCGGCCTACCCGAGAGGGTAGGCGAGGAGGCGCGGATGCGAGTGGGGTTCAAAAGGGCGATTTTACGCGTCGAAGAGTTTAGCAATTGGCTCAATAGAGGTGGACAATGGATGAGAATGCAGACAGCGCGGCTGTAAGCGTTGAGGGATTGAGCGTCAACTATGACAAGACCCCGGTGCTCTGGGACATCCACTTCGATATCCCAAAAGCTAAGTTGGTGGGGATCGTGGGACCCAACGGTGCTGGCAAGAGCACTTTGCTCAAAACGCTGCTCGGCATGGTCCAGCCGTTGAGCGGTCGGATCGAATTCTTTGGAGAGACGCTAAAACGCGCTGGGCAGCGGATCGCCTATGTCCCTCAGCGCTCGTCGGTGGATTGGGACTTTCCCATCACTGCGTTTGAAGTGGTTTTGATGGGGCGGTATCGCAAGCTGGGGCCTCTGAAGTGGGTCAGGCGCGCGGACCGTGAAGCGGCAACGCACGCCTTGGTATCGGTCGGGATGGAGGGTTTTGCAGATCGCCAGATCAGCCAGCTCTCGGGCGGGCAGCAACAGCGCCTCTTTCTGGCACGCGCCCTTTTGCAAGATGCTGATATTTACTTGATGGATGAGCCTTTTGCTGGGGTCGATATGGCCACTGAGAAGGCGATCATTGGCTTGATGGACCGTTTGAAAACGCAGGGCAAGACTCTGCTTGTGGTGCATCACGACCTGGGTACGGTTCACAACTACTTTGATTGGGTGATCATGCTCAACACGTGTTTGATCGCCTATGGTCCTGTGGAAGAAGTCTTTCACGCTGACGCTATCATGCGCACGTATGGCGCTAGTGGTGCGCTGATCGAAGAGGCTGTGAAGCTCGTCCGAGGGAAAACTTCTGGGGCATCATGAACATCCTGCGCTATTTCACCGATCCTGTGCTGCAGGCGCCGACGCTGGGCAGCATGTTGATGTGTCTTTCTGCCGCGCTCGTGGGGGTTGTGGTGGTGCTCAAGCGCCGCTCTCTTTTAGGGGAAGCTCTCTCCCATGCCTCCTACCCGGGCGTCGTGATTAGCATTTTTATCCTAGCCGCTTTCTTCCCCGCAGGTCAGGATTGGCTGGCGCCTGTGATTTTGTTGGGAGCTTTTACAACTGCTCTATTGGGGCTCTTTGCGATTGAGCTTCTAGAGCGACGCCTCAAGATCAAAAACGATGCGGCGCTTTGTTTTGTGCTTTCAATTTTCTTTGGCGTCGGCGTGCTCTTTGCCAGTCGCCTACAATTTGAACATGCTCTTTGGTACAAGACGATGCAAGTCTTCCTCTTTGGCCAAGCGGCGACCATGAACAATACGCATGTGATCCTGTATGCTGCTCTGGCAGCTCTGACCATCGCTATTTTGCTTTTAAAATACTATCCGATCAAACTGACCCTTTTTGATCGCGACTACGCAAAAACTGTGGGGGTGCGGTTAGCTGCGCTCGATGCTCTCCTCTTTGTGTTGATTGCTATGGCGATTGTGATCGGAATTCGCAGTGTAGGTGTGGTGCTCATGGCGGGGATGCTGATTGCACCAGCCGTGGCAGCCAAACAGCTGACGCATCGCTTGAAATGGGTATTTATCCTCGCAGGGGTCGTAGGAGCGCTCAGCGGCTTTCTGGGCAATTACCTTTCACTTGAAATCCCTGCTTGGGGCAGTGGTCTTGGTTGGAAATTCACGCTGCCAACAGGACCGATGATTTTGCTATCAGCCTCGAGTATGAGCTTGCTGGCGCTGCTCTTTGCGCCAAAGCAGGGGCTCGTGGGGCGCAAATGGCGCATCGCCACGTTTCGCTGGGTTTCCCAGGGAGAAAATTTGCTTAAGTTTCTTTGGAAAAAAGGGGATAGTGCTGTGGTACGCTTCACAGATCTGCGCGCTCAAACTCCCTATTCTAGTCTTCAGCTATGGCTGCTCCTCAGCGGGCTGCAGCGGCAAGGGTGGATCAAGCGCAGTCGCAGTGGAGGCTATGCACTCACGAGCGATGGCGTTGTACGCGCAGGTTATATCGTGCGTTTGCACCGCCTGTGGGAGGTCTATCTAGTCCACTTGGGGCAGGGGGTGGAGAAAGTGCATTGTCGCGCTGAAGAGATGGAGCATATTTTAACGCCCGAGCTTGAACAGCAGCTCGTTGATTTGCTGAACCACCCTAAACAAGATCCCCATCACCAACCGATTCCATACTCTGAGAGGCTGCCGTGATCCAAAACCCTTATTCGGGCAAGAATCTCTTCGAGTTCTTAATCTTGTTTGTGCAAAGGATGGGGGAGCTTCTGACGGGCAAGCTTTCCCTAGCGAGCCTGGCTTCAGATGAGGTGCAGGTGCTTGTGCTGGCGCTCGTGGCTAGCTCCGCTGCGACGATTGGGACGTTTTTAGTGCTCAAGCGGATAACGATGTTAGCTAATTCCCTCTCCCACACGATCTTAGTCGGTATCGTGGTCGCTTACATTGTGCTGCTCCCATGGCTGCCTGGAGCTGGCGCCCATGCCCATGGCATCAGCATCGAGGTACTGCTTGGCGCATCGCTCGTTACGGCTTTGCTGACCACATTGCTGACACACGTATTGACGCATGTGCTCAAGCTGCAAGAAGATGCAAGCATTGGCTTGGTCTTCACGACCTTATTTGCTCTCGGTATCGTGCTTGTGACGGTGTTCACGCGCAGCACCCATCTTGGGACCGAGGCGATCATGGGCAATGTCGACGCGCTGCACCTCGACGATCTCTATCTCATCTTTTGGGTCGCTCTGATCGATTTTGCGCTCATCACCCTCTTTTTTAAGGAGTGGAAAGCCACCACGTTCGATCCAGCTTTTGCGTCAGCCAATGGCATCTCTAGCGCAAGGTATAACCACTTGCTCATGATCATGACCTCGCTGACCGTTATCGGAGCCTTTCGGGCTGTAGGTGTGCTGCTTGTCTTGAGCTTTTTAGTAGCGCCCGTGATCACAGCGCGGCTCTGTACCCACCGCTTAAAGCCGCTCCTCCTTTATGCTAACCTTATTGGGATAGGCAGCGCACTCATTAGCGTGGCCCTTTCACGCCATCTTCTCACAGTGCACCGCTTGCCTGTTTCAACCTCAGGACTGGTTGTCAGTATGCTGGGCGTGGTTTTTCTGCTTGTGCTAGCTTCGAGAGCAGTGAAAGCGAAAATGCAGAGAATTGATTGACTTTAGATAGAATTGATGGTAATTTTAAAATAGTTAATTTATAAATTTATTAAAATATAGGTCATATGGTCCTCAGCTTCATCCATGTTGTGCTCGCCGCGCTCGGTCTCGGTCTTTTGATTTTCATTCACGAACTGGGCCACTACTGGATGGCTCGTAAGCAAGGGATGACCGTTGAGGTGTTTTCGATTGGCTTTGGCAAGCCTCTCTATACCTGGATGTGCCAGGGTGTGAAGTGGCAATTCTGCTGGCTGCCCTTTGGCGGTTATGTCCGCATCGCTGGCATGGAGAAAAGAGGGGCGCTCGAGCCCCATCAGATCCCCGACGGTTTTTTCGGCAAAAAGCCCCTTGCGCGCATCAAAGTCGCCATCATGGGACCGCTGGTTAATTTAGTCTTTGCTTTTCTACTCTTTTCCGTCCTTTGGTTCAGCGGCGGAAGAGCCAAATCATTCTCACAGTACACCCATTTGATCGGATGGGTGGATACGTGTTCTGACCTCTATGAAGACAAAGTGCGCGCTGGGGATGAGATCACGCGACTCAACGGCAAGCCTTTTAACCAATTTCAAGACCTAGTCTACGCGGCCATGCTCGATGACGCTGCTCCCGTGATCGATGGTGAACAAATTGATTACTTAGAGGGTGGGCAAGCGCCGTTTCATTACGCATTCTCTGATGTACAGTCGCTCAAAGGGATCGAGCGCGTGAAAGGGATTAGCGCGATCCTGGCCCCAGCTGAGTTTCTGGTCTATGCGCCTATCAAAGGCAAGCGGGAAAATCCTCTGGCGACCGGCTCTCCGATGCAAGAGAGCGGCATCGCCTATGGGGATCGGATCATTTGGGTCGATGGCAACCTGATCTTTTCTTTGAAACAGCTCATCTCTACGATCAATGAGCCAGCGACGCTTTTGACGGTGAAACGGGGTACAGAGACGCTTTTGGCGCGCATTCCGCGGCTCAAAGTCGGCGATCTACGCCTTTCAATGCTCGATCGTGCAGAGCTCGACGATTGGCAAAATGACGCTAAGCTCTCGGGCAAGCTCCAAGATCTCTACTTTATCCCCTATAGCTTGAATGGCAGAGCCGTTGTGCAGGGCACGATGACCTACTTCAGCTCCGACACCCGCGAGACACGCCCCTGCGCCATCTTTCGCACCTCGTTTGACACTCCGCTACTGCCTGGAGATCAGATCACAGCTGTCGATGGCAAACCTATCGGTTCAGCGCTGGAATTTTTCCAGCAGGTGCAGACCCATCAAGTCCATATCATCGTCAAGAGCGGCGAGTCGGTTGCGCCAATTGCGTGGAAAAGCGCCGATGCTGTCTACCGTCAAGACATCGATTGGCAGGCCCTTGAGCAGATGATCCAATCGGTCGGCTCGTCTGCCCCCTTAGCGCAAAGTGGCAACCTACGCCTGCTCCAGCCAGTGACCCCGCGCCCACTGCTCGATTTGCCTCTTTCGCAGGAAATACGTGCGCAAATTGCGCATAGTATCGAAGAGCAAAAGAGGGCGATCGAAGCGCTGGAGAATCCGCAAGAAAGGGCGGAGGCGTTGCGCGTGCTTGAAGAAGGGCAAAAACAGCTTAAACTCGGGATCCAGTTGCAAGATCGCGATGTCACTTACAATCCATCCCCCTTTGCCCTGTTCTATAGTGTCTTTCAAGAGACATGGAGAACGCTCGTAGCGCTCTTTACAGGCTATTTAAGTCCCAAATGGCTAGCTGGACCTGTCGGCATGGTGCAAGTGATGCAATCCAGCTGGGCGGTCGGCGTGAAAGAGGCGATTTTTTGGTTGGCGGTGATCAGCTTGAATCTAGGTCTGCTCAATCTATTGCCTATCCCTGTGCTCGACGGTGGGCATATCTGCTTCTCGATTTGGGAGGGGATTACAGGCAAGCCGATCAAAGCGCGCACAATGGAACGGCTGATTCTACCGTTCATCCTGTTGCTCGTCGCGCTATTTGTCTATTTGACCTACCACGACCTGATGCGGCTCATCACCCGCTTTTGGTGAGTTGGCTCCAAATGATGCTGATTAAAGCAGTGTTACTGGTAATCGTGTTTTTGTTTGATTTGTCTTTAATCTCAAATTGTAACAAATTATTATCTTAGTATAAATAATACAAACTGATTTAAACAGGGTTGTGCAAGATGGATGGTGCAATTAAAATTTTAATCACGCTCTTGCTCCTGTTGCGCTCTGAGGCCTATCTTTCTGGCTCTGAAAGAGTTGAGCAAATGCTTGCGCGCATGAGCCTTGAGGAGAAGATCGGCCAGGTTTTTGCCATCCCGGCTTGCCCTTGGCGCGGGGGAGAGGTTGAGCATGTGCAAGACTTGCACATCCTCTTGGACACGCATCACATTGGCAGTCTCCTGTTGCAACGGGGCACGAGCGCTGAGCAAGTGGCTTTGATTCAGGCCCTGCAGGGCCGCTCTAGCACCCCGCTGCTGTGTTTGCAAGATGGGGAGTGGGGCGTTGCCATGCGCCTCACCGATGCGCGGCCCTTCCCTAGGAATCTCACTTTAGGTGCTATCCAAAATGATGCCCTGCTCTACGAGCTTGGGAAAGAGATTGGTCAGCAATGCCGCCACGTCGGTGCGCATTTGAATCTAGCGCCGGTAGTCGATGTGAACTCCAATCCAGACAATCCCATCATCGGCATGCGCTCTTTTGGGTCAGATCCAGAGCGTGTGGCACAAAAAGGGTGTCAGCTTATGCTGGGTATGCAAGCAAGCGGGATTGTGGCTTGCGCCAAGCATTTTCCTGGGCATGGCGATACAAGCGGAGACTCCCATCTCGATTTGCCTCATGTGACGCATGCTGAGCTCCTCCCCTTCCAGCGTCTGATCGACGCGGGCGTAGGTGCAGTGATGACGGGGCATCTTTACGTAGAAGATCTGGTGGAGCGGCCAGGCCTGCCGGTGACGTTTTCTAGACGTGTCGTGACCGATCTTTTGCAAAGCGCGATGGGATTTGAGGGCCTTGTGATCACCGATGCGCTGAATATGCAAGCTCTTGCTAAACACTGGCCTGCCCATGAAATTGGCTTGCGCGCTTTGGAGGCGGGCCATGACATTCTGCTTTACGGCGATCACATCGCGCCGAACATCGATCAAATCCTCAGATTGGAGGTGCCTGCAGCGATTGCAGCGATCAAGCAAGCGATCTTGGAGGGTAGGCTATCCCAAGCTGAACTCGATCAGCATGTGCGCAAAATCTTAGGTGTGAAAGAGCGCCTCGGCCTGCTTGACTCAACTGCTTTTGAATCAGAGCCTGTGAACACCGAGAGGGGTCAAGCGCTTAGGCAACAGCTGTTTGCAGAGGCCTTAACCTGTTTGAGCCCGAGTGGTGGACTCTCTGCTTTGCAGGGAAGAGTAGCGCTCATCACATGGGGAGAGGTGCCTGTTTTAACCCGCGAGCTAGATCTCCCCGTATTTTCTTTGCTTGAGCAAGCGCTTGTCGATCAAATCAGCGGATTTGACGCTCTGATCATCAGTCTTAAAGAGCTCAGTGCTCAACTACCCCGATTTGGTCTGTATGATCAGATCTTAGAGCGCTTAGCTGTGATCCAAGCCTTGAATATTCCAACGACGCTGGTACTGTTTGGAACACCTTATGCCCTCCGCCATCTCAAGCAAGACTTTGCTATCTTGGTGGCGTATGAGGCGGATACAGCTGCACAAAAAGCGGCGGCAGAGGCTATAAAAGCAAAGCGCCCTTGTCAGGGCGCTTTACCTATCAGCTTAAAATAGAGATCAACGTGCTTAGCGAATCAGTCTAGCGTACTCGATCAATGTGAGATAGAGGTAGCTATAAGCGTCTGCTTCTGAAAAAGGATATTCTTCCTCATGCAGAGAGCTAAAATCTGGAATCAGGATGATGTGGCTGGACTCATCGTTTTTCCCGATGGAGAAGAGTGGTGCGCGAACCTTAGAGAGTTCATCGACTCTTGCACGCGAGCATAGGATGAATTCCACATCTGGCATTGTCACAAGACGGCAAAGCGTAGAGACTGCTTCAGAGATGCGTGTTAACTCAGCTGGTAATCGATCCACTGCCACAGCTTCCATAGAGAACTGATTGTCGAGAATGCGGCAACGCGCCACACAGTCGAGTTTTTGTTTCATCCAGGTACTCATAGCGTTATCCAGCATTTGCTGTGTGATGCCAGATTTTGTAAAGGGCTCTAGATCCTCGGTGACCATATCGAGCATCCAATCTGGAGCTGACGCATTGTTAACCATGTTGATGAACTCCATCTGCCAAGCAGGTAGGACGATCGCGCCTACAGGGGGAGTTGGGAGTGGCATGGTTAGTTTCAATACAGGGAGCTCTGTAGGGGCTGCAGCTTCTGGAGCGGTTGCGAGAGTTTCCTCAACAGGCGCTGATTGCTCTTCTTCTTGAGCGACAACCTCGGTGCTGCCTTTGTCTGCTTCAGGAGCGACGACAGGTGGCGCTGGAGGCGGAGGAGGAGGTGGTGCCGGACGTTCGTCCTTTTTCTTGTGCTTGTGTTTCACAAGTTCAATCTTTGGGCGAGCAGATTTGTCTGTCTGCAGCGCAAAAGAGGGTGTGGATGATAGGCATATCAGGCCCATCATAAGCGGAAGTAAATAGTTCATGATTCATCTCCAAAGTGAAGTTTTCAAGTTCGGAATACACAAGAATCCAATAGGCGCGTCATTCTTTTCAAGAGTTTACTTCTGTCAGGTGTAAATAATTGACTTGATGGATGCGAAAAACTGTTTTCGTCTTCACGGGCTGCAAGGAGGCGTAGATTGGGTTTTTTAATTATACCTCGAGGCGGATGGTTTTGTGAATTTGCACCCTGAATTTTTTCATTTGGAAATGCGTGGAGCTCGACGCAATCTTCTGGCAGCTAGCGAGAGCGAACGCATTAACCAAATGGAAAAAGGCAGCTGTGTAAATTCGCAAAAGCAAACGGCGAGCGGTATATATTTATGGTTGTTTGTGGCGTTGATTAAATTAACATGATTGGCTACACTGCCCGCTAATTTTTTTAAATTACGGAGGCGTAGCATGTTGCCAGTGCAATACGGACAGTGTTCGGGAGCAAACTTTCTCGATGCGGGCGAGCGCATCGCTCAAGACTTTACTGAGGATGGAACTAGTGCTATGGCCACGCGGATCAATAACACTTATTTTGGCGGGGGCGCACTTTCACCCAAGCGCTTCAGTCAATTAGCTTCTGTGGTGTCTCCAATGAAACCTTTCGTGAGATCTTGGGCTATTGACCAACCGCAAGTGTTGATGCTCGAAAGCATCTCATTCGGTGAGTGCTATGGTTATTTAGAGGCGATCCCTGTGATTGGCTCAGCGCTGGCTGTGATCGGCCTGCTCGCGCACCTCTATGGGATGGCAACTTCTTATTTCATGCTCAGTCGTGCCATTGTTGTGCTGTCCCAAACGCCACGCAATGATCGCAATGTGGGCCGGGGAGCCTCTTTGCTTCGCACTAACGAGGTATTTAAGACAGCTGTTAACTTTACCCAGCATCGCAATCAGGCAATTGGTTCAGCGCTTGCGATTGTGCCAGGACTCAAACCTGTCGTGCGTTTAGTGCAAGGCGCTGTGTACCACGCATTTTATGCACCGCCCACCCCTCGAACGGCTTAAATGACCCATTGATGCGACGAAATTTCAACGCAAAGACGCCAAGGTGCGAAGACGCAAAGAGGGAATAAACTTCTTGCGAAGCTCTGCAGTTACGAAGACTTAACGCAAAGATTTTTGTAAGTGACTGCCGATACATTTGCAATTTTCTCCGCGTCTTTGCGGCTTAGCGTCTTTGCGTTGATAGGATGATATGATTGAAGGCCCGGTTTGAGGACAATCTCTAAAGGGTTTTTAATAAAAAAGCCTCCCAGGATTGGGAGGCTTTTTAGTTTAGCAAGATAAGACGGCTCTTACTTACGCTTGTTATCCTCGTCATCGAGGATTTCAACTTCTGCTTCTTCGATATCAGGCTTATCCGAATTGGCGCCTTGGGGGCCGCCTTGCGCTCCGGGTGCTCCAGGTGGTGGCGCATGGGGTTCAGCGCCGCCAGCTGCGCGCATCGCTTCGCCGATGCGCTGCATGTGGGTGTTGAGCTCGTCGTGCGTGGCTTTGATACACGCTGCATCGTCGGACTCAAGCGCCTTCTTGACAGCGTCGATCTTGCTCCGGATGTCTTCAGCGACATCTTTAGGGATCTTATCCTTGTAGTCACTCAGGGCTTTTTGCGCGCGGAAGGCGAGCGAGTCGGCTTCGTTGCGGGTCTCGACTTCCTCTTTGCGCTTCTTATCCTCATCGGCATGCTCTTCAGCATCGCGCAGCATGTTCTTAATCTCGCTCTCAGAGAGTCCAGATTTAGCTTGAATGCGGATCGATTGCTGCTTGCCTGATTGCGTGTCTTTAGCAGAGACGTGCAAGATACCGTCAGCATCGATGTCAAAGGCGACCTCGATCTGGGGCATACCGCGCGGTGCAGGTGGAATATCGGTCAGATCAAACCGGCCGATCTCCTTGTTGTCTTTGGCCATCTTGCGCTCCCCTTGCAGCACGACGATAGTGACGGCGGGCTGATTGTCAGACGCAGTTGAAAAGACTTGCTTTTTCTGCGTAGGGATCGTGGTGTTGCGCTCCACGATGGGGGTGAGGACGCCACCTAGCGTTTCAATCCCGAGTGTGAGTGGGATCACGTCCAGAAGGAGAACGTCTTTCACATCACCACCGAGAACAGCGCCTTGAATAGCAGCGCCGACAGCGACCACTTCATCTGGGTTGACCCCTTTGTGCGGCTCGCGGCCAAAGATCTCTTTAGCTTTGCGCTCCACAGCTGGCATACGGGTCATACCGCCCACTAGGATCACTTCATTCACTTGCTCTTTAGTGAGTCCCGCATCTTTGAGGGCTTTCACGCAAGGCTGCACAGCGCGCTCGACGAGGTCGTGGACGAGCTCTTCGAGTTTTGGGCGTGTGAGCGTTAGGGCTAAGTGTTTAGGTCCGCTGGCGTCCATGGTGATGAACGGCTGGTTGATCTCAGTCGATTGCGTGCCTGAGAGTTCGATCTTGGCTTTTTCTGCCGCATCGCGCAGGCGCTGGAGCGCCATCTTGTCTTTGCTCAGGTCGATCCCGTGCTCTTTTTGGAATTCATCGATCATCCACTTCAGAACGGCATTGTCGAAATCATCGCCGCCCAAGTGGGTGTCGCCGTTGGTCGAGAGCACTTCGAAGACGCCATCGCCGATCTCGAGGATCGAGATATCAAACGTTCCGCCGCCTAAGTCGAACACGGCGATCTTCTTGTCGTGTTGCTTCTCAAAGCCGTAAGCCAGCGCTGCTGCGGTCGGCTCAGGGATGATACGCTTGACATCGAGCCCAGCGATGCGCCCCGCATCTTTGGTCGATTGGCGCTGCGAGTCGTTGAAGTAAGCTGGTACAGTGATGACCGCTTCGGTGATTTTCTCTCCGAGATAAGCCTCAGCTGTCTCCTTCATCTTGATCAGGATCTGTGCGCTGACCTCTTCTGGAGTGACGAGTTTGCCATCGACTTCGAAAACGGCGTCGTGATTGGCATTCTCCGTCACCTTGTAGGGCACGTGCTTGATCTCGTCTTGCACTTCAGGGAATTTGCGTCCGATGAAGCGCTTGGCAGAGAAGATGGTGCGCTCAGGATTTGTGATCGCTTGTCGTTTAGCAGGTACGCCGACGAGACGCTCTGCCCCTTTGTACGCGACCACCGAAGGGGTTGTGCGACCACCTTCAGCGTTAGCGATGACTTTAGGAACGCCTCCTTCCATGATGGCGACGCACGAGTTGGTCGTCCCTAGGTCAATGCCTATGATTCTGCTTTTTTTCTTTTGTTCTTGGCTCATGTGGATTCTCCTGTTGTAGCTTGTTCATCAGGTGGAGTGGTAGGATTCACTTTGGTAGTTGGCATAGCCACTTTCACCCGGGCGGGGCGCACGGTGCGCTCTCCGCTGCGATAACCTTTAATAAATTCTTGAAGGATCGTTCCTTCAGGCACGCTGTCGGTCTCTTCAGTTTCGATCGCGAAGTGCATGTGGGGATCAAACTGCATCCCTTCTGAATGAAACGGTGTCACTCCATGATTGTTGAGGACATCTTTAAATTGTCCAAGGATCATGACAAATCCCTGGGCCCAATGGCGCACCTCAGGAGAGCTGGATTCTGTAAATTTTAGGGCATTCTCCAAATTGTCGAGAGGTCCCAAGAGCTCGGCGATCACATTGTCGACGGCAAAGCGCGTCATCTCTTGCTTTTCCTTCTGCATGCGCTTGCGCGTGTTGTCGATCTCAGCCAAGAGGCGCAGGTACTTGTCTTTGTAGTCTTTCAGCTCACTTTCCAGGGTCTCTTGTGGTTCTGGAGGAGTTTCTTGTTCACTCATTCAATTCTCCGATTTTATTCTCTAGCAGCAAATGGGGCGCTTGGGAGAGCCCACGTTTAAATTCTATGTCTGCAGGTTTGGGTTGCCTAAAGGTGATTTTGAACTTGTACATACTGCGCGTGAGCGCCTCTGAGATTACTTCAGAGCTGGCTTTGAGGAGGCCAAAAAGCTCGCGGTAGGGGAGGCGATTGGGGCCAAGGATGCCAAAAGAGCCGCACAAAGTTTGGTTGATCCGATAAGGAACAGCTAGCACAGAGCAGGATGTAGCGTCTCTTGCAAACTCTTCTAAATCTTCGCCGACCCAGCAACCGATCTGCCCTTTGTGTAGGCTGATGTCGAGAAGGCGGCGCAGCTGAGCTTTATTTTCAAATAGAGAAAGTCCGCTGGCCAAAGAGGCAGCGTCGCTGAAGTCGGGGTAAGCCAAAAGGCGCGAGAAGCCTCCTTGGAAGAGATCTTGAGAAGAGAAGTTGGTGTAGCTCACGATGTGGCGCAGCATGAGCTCATTGTAAAACTTTTCAGCTAGGGCCTCCTCGTCTGCTTCGAGTTTGGGCTTGTCGATGCCAGTCAGGCGCCAGTTAAAGTAGCTCTCTAAACGCTTTGCAAGGAACGTGGTGAGTTTTTTGTCGGTGTAGAGCACTTCGGTGTGGATCATCCCAAAATCGGTGACCAGAACGCAAAGCACGCGGTTTTGATCGATCGAGACAAGCTTGATGTCGAGCAAGAAGTCTTGGTCAAAGCGCGGTGCTGAGAGAAAGACCGCACAACGCGCCTCCTCGCTCAAAGCTTCTACAAAATGCTGCAGGTAAGCTGTGATCTCGCGCGTTTCTTTGAAGAGGTGCTCTTTGACCCAGCGTTTGTCTTTTTCGCTAAGGATCGGTTGATCGATGTGCGCGTCAGCATAGGCTTTAAAACCCAGCGAGGTGGGGATCCGGCCGCCTGAGGAGTGCTGCTGTTTGAGTAGGCCCTCCTCCTCCAACTTAGCAAAGTAGTTGCGGATCGTGGCGGAGCTTAAAGCCTCAAACCCCTTTTCCTGAAGGGTTTGCGACCCGATCGGTTTACCCGATTTGAGGTAGAGCTCCACGAGGCCGAAGAGGATCAGCTTTTCCCGCTCATGTTTAGCTGGTTTTTTAGGCGTGAGGTTTTTCATAAGCTAAATATAGCAAGATCGTTAGGATTTGGACAAGAGAAAATTAGCAATCGCGCGCTGAGACTGCTGGAATTCTGCGTAAGATGTTTAGATTTAATTATTTATGATTTACGCCGTTGCCCACAATCATGGGGTCGCTGGCGATCAGGGGCAGGACGTCGGCCAGGCTGGGCGACCAATCGAGCCCGCGATAGTAGACGAGGCGCGAGGCGATATGGCAGGCGATCACAGCCTTTTTATGCACGTCGGGAACCTCGTGCAGGATCCGGTTCTTGTAGCGGTTTTTAAGCAGCGGCGGGCAGTAGTTGAGTAGGCAGCGAACCAAGGGGTCGCTGAGGTCATTGGAAAGGGTCAAGGGCTGTAAGTAGGCGATCAGTTGGTCCTTGTACAGGTTGATGCGCTCAGACACCCATTCTGAAAGATCGGTCAAGTAAGCACCGCTTTGTTGATGCGCCTTAATCATGGCTCTGGCCTCTTCGCGCGCTCTTTCACGGATGATGTCGAGGATCTCTGGCACGAGCTGGGGTTTTTCTTTGAGAAATTCCTCTTCAGAGAGGGCTAAGCTGGCTAGCACTTCGAACGAGGAGCACGTCACGCCCCCTTTATTGGCCGAGCTGTCTTTGATGACTAGTACACCAGCTTTTTCAAGTGTGCGTCTGGCCCATGGAGTCAGGTAAAGGTTGGCCCCTTCGACAACCACGCGTGCAGTTGGCTTGCCCGTTTCATCGAAGAAGTCCTTGATGTTATTTTCATTGAGCGTGCGCGGACGGCCGCCCCCTGGGATAAACACGTCGGCTTTGACTTGGTGGATATGGTGGCGCAGCAGCTGGTTCATCTCGTTGCCTGAGAGCCAATCTTGCACGAGCTTACCCTCTTTTTTGCGCGTGCAAAGCGTCTGCTGAGCGTAAGCCGTTTCCTCCCGCTTCGTGAACGTGTCGAGCAAAAAGCCCCCTTCGTGGAGCTTTTCGGGGGGATAGAAGCGCAACGGTTTGCCCTCTTTGAAAAGGGTCGTCATGGCAGCCAAGTCAAGCCCCTCTGGGTCGTAAATCAATCCTGAGACATCGATGGTCGTGAGCAATTTGGCTGTAGTTGGGTACCAGCGATACAAGTTGTAGATCTCGTTGCCAGCCACATCGCCATCAGGACCACCTGTCATCTTCAGCGTGAAAACATCCCGTTTTGGGTCGATCCCCATGAACTGGAGGATCTCTTCCATGAAGACATTGACGCCGAGTGAGGTGACGCCGAACTCTTTGTGGTTGATCCCAGCGCCTGGTTTGCTCGAGATGAAGGCGCCACCCGGTTTATAATCGTAGTATTTGCTGTAGGCCGCAATCCACTCGATCATCTCGTTGTGCATGTTTTCATCAGGTCCCAAGTAGACATACTCAGGTTTTTTCCAGTAATCGACGATGAATTTAGCGCGCAATCTTCCATCGGGTTCGCAGTTGAGGATCGTCAAGAAGCTTTCGATGTAGGAGCGCTGCGCTTGATGTAGGAATTCGACTCTTTGCTCCTTTTTGAAAAGCACCAGCTTTTCCAAAATCTCTTCGTGGGAGACACCTGCCGCCTCCAACTCGCGCTTGTAGGCAGTTTCATCAGAGCTCAGGCGTTCGTATGTCTCTAGGAAGATCACCCCTTTAGCGCCCCCTTCAGGGATGTCTTTATTTTTCTTATTTTGCGTGTAGGCTAAACTGTAGCACTCTGTGAAGACGTTGTTGCGCTCCACCACCATCTGCTCGATCCGCTCAGGGAATACCGTACGCAAACCTCCGCGAGACAAATCGCGGAAGCGAATGTGAAAGCCGATGAAGCAAAACCCCTTCATGAAAAAGACAGCGTAGGGCAACTCAGGGAAGCGCTCCTTGCGATCGTAGGGCACGAGATCTAAATACGCTGGGTCAAGACGAAAACTCAGCGCAGTTTTATTCTTGCGATAGAAGTTGGTTTTGAGAGTGTAATCGACAAAGTAGATCGCCTGCTTGAGGATGTTCTTGCGGCGCGTGTCATTCAGCTCGCTGCCCGTATCGAGGTGTTCGACCAGCCATATGAAAGTTTCTTTGATCCGCTGGTACTCCGCCAAGTTGGTTCGCTCAGGATTGAATTTACAGTCAAAAGCCTGGACTAGCTGGACGGTGAGCTCGGGATGGCGGCATAGGCCTTCCTCAACGTAATTCAGGGCATACATGTTGAGATCGGCGTTCACCAGCACCTGATGCACAAATGAGGTGATCGTCTTGAGCAAGTTGCACTGGTTTCCGGTGAGCAGCTTTGTGTCGACAAAAGCCCCATCGAGCGCCTCCATCCCCTCAAAGTACTTGAGGGTGACGAGTTCCTTTAAGAAATCGTCTAAATTTGCCTCTTCCCACGCTGCGCCACCTCGGCTTCCATCGATTCCGAGCGACATGATCAAGATGTTCTGCCGGCTATAGGGGTCGACATAGGTCGCCGTGACCCGTTTCATCATCAGGCCGTGGCGATAGACCAACTGAGCTAGCCTAAAAAGAAAGTTGTGCTTCGGGACATTTCTCCAAGCGAATACGATCTGTAACGAAGGGAGCTCCTTCTTCGTGCGCCAGTCTTCGTTGCGCTTCACTTCAAACTGACAATTATCCCGCGCACGAGCGCGGTAGAACATATCCATCGCCAGTATGAGTCGATCACCTGCAAGCGAGCGCACGAACGAAGGGGAGAGCTGCGCTAATAATTGATGCGCATCCCCATCGGTGATTTTGGGATTGCGCTTCTTCAGCTGCGCGATGATCTCCCGCTCTTTTTCGAGCGGCAGGACCTCGGTTTTTGACTCAACTGCCACCTCGGTGAACAAAATCTGCGTCACCCTCAGCGGCGCCGTCACTCCCGCAAAAGGGGGCGGCGCATTCGACATGAACGTCCGGTAATTCTTGATGCTGTAGCTCTGGTAGTGCTTGAGCACAGAGATATCGGCATCAGGGCTCTCTAAACACAGCACATAGGCCGCCGTTTTGAGCTGAATCTGCGCGAAGTAGTTGCTCAAATCAAAGCCCATCAGGCTATGCACGATCAACACAATGCTGTCGTGGTCCACTTCAGTGAAGAAGCGGGGCGGCATATGCGCCTCCACCCAGGAGTAGATCTCTTGAAACTTCTTCGACTCCCCGCGGATAGCAGCCTCTAGCTGCTCCTTCGATAGACGTGGGGCATCCTCTCTACTGGCCATGTACCTCTCCTGTTTCCCCACTAAATAATATTTAGAATAAAGATTCAATATGGAAATTGAAATTCGTGAGTCACATTATGTGTTAATTAATATTAAAATATTTGTAATTACAGTGCGCCGAGTTTATTTCTGTTCTGTGTAGAGAGAAGTGTTGATTTATTTCAAAGCTAGAATTAAAATCGTTGCATCAACAAAAACTTAATGTTCATCAGAGGTGTTATGTCAACTGTTCCAGGTCTAGGATTAGAAGTGTCAAAATCAGGTGCATCCTCCTCCTTTGGTGCTGCGGCTCCAGCGAGCTCAGCCCCTTTAGGGGTCGGCGCAACCCCTTCTTCCCTCTCTTCCGCAGCGCCAAGCTCCGCATCAAGTGCAAGTGGGCCGGTTACCATCGGCGTTTCGCATGTGACGCGCGCAGCTTGGCTTGAAGTAGAGGGGCTGGTACTGACAGGCTATGCGCAATCAGCTACTCCTGACTCGGAGGTGCAGTTTCACCCAGGTGTGGAGGAAATTCGTTTTGAGGAACTTCTAGACTGTTGCCGTCCCTTGTTGGCTATGAGCGATGGCGTGACGCAGGCGAACGTTGAAGAAGTTATGAGCCGTGCAAGGGTGGCCTGCGGGGGTAACATCACATCTGCCTATCAGCGACTGCTATCTCTCTTCATCTGGCATTTACGGCGTCCAGAGGATGAGCTGTCAAGCGATGATAAATTGATGGGGCTTTCCATGGTCTGTGCATTTGTGAATGACAGGGCCCACTTGCTGAGAGGTTATGAGGATCTTTGCTTAGTATTAAACTCCTGGAGAGTTGTTAGCCCATACCTTCGCAGTGCGCTCCTTCATTGGGGTAGAATGGATAAGGAAGAGATCCTCTTAAAGGCATTCAAAGCTGGTGGTTCTCGTCATGAGATCCATTTGCTCAACGCAGCTCGTCAGCAGATAGGGCCAGAGTGGGGGCTGAGTCAAGATCCTGGACGCCTCGCAGATCCTTATATGGGCACGTTAGGTGGGCAGTATTCCCCAGAGCAGCAGCGGGCTTTGCTCGAGAGCAGCTATACTGCAGCCGTCCTCTTGCAAAACACGTATGATCGACTGAGCGATAAACATCACAGGCACCTGTTCTCGGGTGCGTTGCAAAGGCTAGATCAGCAAGATCTGTTGCCAGAGGGCTGGGAAGAGACGTTCTATGAAGAGGATTGCACGACTCCTTCGATGCACGGGGTGGCATTCGTGCTGCAGCAAATGGGCTTTTTAAAAGAAGCAAAAAATGTTTCAAGTGATCACTCTTCAGAGGCAGAAGAGGGCATTTAAAGCGCAACATCTTCAGCTGCAGTAGAAGCTCCTGCAGGCTGGGCTAATGCAGCACCAGCAGCGGCAGCACCATAGCGAGGCTACACCAGGCAGCATCTTAGTTAAAAGAGCCGGTTGAATTCTTAAGCTGCGCTTAATAATTGAATGACAGGGTCCTGCGATCCTGTCATTTTTTTTAATTCATGACATATCGCTTCCAGAAGCGCACGCTCCAAAATCCTTTAAGTCCGCTTTCTTCTAAGCAGCCTCAAGCTATTCAAGCCTACTAGTACGGTGCCACCTTCGTGCAGGATCACGGCGACCCAGAGGGGGACGAGGCCGAGGAGGGCGGGCGTGGTAGCGAAGGCGATCACGCAGAGCGCGAGCGTGATGTTCTGTTTGACGATGCGCACGGTTTGGCGCGACTTGCGTACAAGCCAGTCGAGGAGGTAGAGGTCGTCGTTGAGGAAGACGACGTCGGAGGCGTCGACGGCAGTCGCGCTGCCGATCTTGCCAAGGGAAATGCCGACGGTGGCGCGGGCGAGGGCGGGAGCGTCGTTGATCCCGTCGCCGACCATCATGAGCCCCTCTTTTTGTGAGAGCTCGCCGACCTTTGCGAGCTTATCTTCAGGTCGCAAGTTGGCGTAGATTTCGCGGATGCCGACTTCGCGCGCCACAGCGTTTGCGATTTCTGGATGATCCCCTGTCAGCATGAGTGTCTTAAGCCCTTCGTTTTGTTCGAGGCGCTGAATGACGGGTTTCGAATCGGTGCGGATGGTGTCGATGAAGTGGAAGAGAAAGAGAGTTTGATCTACGAGCAGAAATGTTTGTAGGTAGCCGGGCTTTTTCCATTTTTCGCTATCGATAGGCTGCGCAAGCTTGAGGGCGATAAATTCTCGATTTCCAATGGCGCACAGGGTGGGTTTGTCGCTGAGTAGCGCGGTGCCTTCGAGCCCGGAACCAGCGATTGATTTGAATCCTTGCAGCTCAGCTGGTTTTAGACCTTTGTCGATGGCGGTTTGGCAGATGGCATCGGCAATGGGGTGGACGGCGTTTCTTTCGAGGGCAAAGGCGATTGCAAGGGCCTCTTGCTCTGTGCAGTCGTTTTCGTGGTTTGTGACGCGTTCGATCGAGGCGCAGGAGAGTTTGCCGGTGGTCAAGGTGCCCGTTTTGTCGAAGGCGATGCTGCGGCAAGAGGTGATGGCGTCGAGGATCACACCACCTTTGAGCAGGATCCCTTGGCGGGCACAGGCGCTGATGGCGCTGAGATAGGCGGTGGGCGTGGCGATGATCAAAGCGCAGGGGGATGCTGCGATCAGAAATGCGAGTGCGCGGTAGATTCCCCCCTCGGGGCCAAGGTAGGGGAGGGAAAAGATCCACGGAAGCAGCAGAGCGAAGAGAAAGGCGAGACCCATGATGGTCATGGCGTACCATTTGCCAAAGCGGTCGAGAAAGCGCTGTAAGCGTGGTTTAGCCTCTTGGGCTTGCGTGATGAGCTTGACGATGCGGCTGAGCGTAGACTCGCCACTTGTGCGGAGCACTTCGATCGTGAGTGTGCCATCGAGATTGCGTGCGCCAGCAGCGACCTCATCCCCTTTTTCTTTAGGCACAGGGTGGCTCTCACCTGTGAGGTGGAAGAGGTTGACAAAGGATTTACCATTGATCACACGGCCGTCGAGTGGGACGATTTCGCCAGCTTTAATCAGTAGATGGGTGCTCACGGGGATTTCGCGCACGGCGCGATCGTAGAGTGTGCCATCTTGCCCTACGACACAAGCGAAGCGGGGTGAGATTTGGTTAAGGTGTGCGAGTGTGCCTTTGGTCTTTTCAGCGACCATGTTTTCCATCGCGCCTGAGAACTCAAACAGGACTAGTAGCAGGGCGCCTTCGATCTGGCTGCCGATCACCACAGATAGCAGCGCAGCAAAGGTCATCAACACGTCGATGTTGATCTCGAGGTTTTTTAAGTCGTGCATGGCGCCGAGCAGCGCGGGGGTGCCGGAGAGAAAATAGACGCATAAAAGGGAGAGGGAGGAGAGTGTGGGATGAAAGAAGGAGGTCGTGAAGGAGGTGGCTAAAAAAGCGGCCGACAGCAGTGCCACTTTCAAGGGGAGATGTTTGCCCCAAAGACGGGATTTGGGAGTCAAAAAGGGGCTGATCGTCTCCTCTTTTCCCGAGGCGAAGAACTCATCGAAGGCGTAAGGGATCTGTGTCTCTGTGACCATCGTTATCCAAATAAAATTTGGGCGGTGAAATGTACAACGCCTGCAGCCAGTGCTGCCACGGAGAAATTCCACACGAGGGCGTTGATGACGTGATTGCGCTCTAGCTTAGCGGCGAGTGCGGTAGCGGCTCCAATGCAGACGGCGGCAACCAAAGGGAGGCCAAGGCTTGGGCTGAGCCATTCTCCAAGCAAACAGAGGCCTAGGGTCGCAATCACGCCAAGCGCAGCTCCGGCGGAGTGCTGCAAAGGGTGCTCGTAGGCCTCGATCGTGAGGCCGAGCTCTTCTTCCAGCATGACGCGCAGCAGGCGGTTATCATCGGCCATGAGCACTTCGATCACTTCATCGAGAAGTTTGCCTTGCAACCCTTTAGCGCGGTACATTTCAACGAGCTCAGAGCGCTCTTGTGCGCGATGGTGCTCGATCTCCCAGCGCTCCTCTTCGATAAGGCGGTGTAGACGCTCCATGCGCGCCCAACCTAAAAGGGCACTACGCCCAGCTTTCCAGATCAGCCATCCGCAGGAAAAAAGCAAAAAGGCAAAAAAGAGTTTGGCCTGTGGAAAGGCGAGGTGGTGCGAGAGGATCCAGAGGATCAAAAGTGCGATCGCCGTCTCTTTGGCGGCATCGGCCCCTGCTGAAATGCTCCCCGGTAGCTCTGTTCCGTGGATCTCTTTGGACGCCATCATGCCGCGCATACGTGCTTCTCGCAGGTGTTCGACGATGGACTTGCCTTGGAAGTGCTCGGGCGTTGGGGGCATGAACCTATCCTAATATTCGGAAATTTTGATTTTTGAAGATGGGGATAGGTCCATTTCTATGCCTCTTGTAGCAGATAGGTGAGCAGGCGGTACATATCTAAATAGTCCTGGCAGGCCATCACTTCGCGGATCGAGTGCATCGAGAGTTCTGCGATACCGATATCGACCGTGGTGATGCCGGTCACGCCAGCAACGATAGGCCCTACAGTGCTGCCAGAATGGATATCGGAGCGGCTAACAAAGTGTTGATATGAAAGGCCGAGCATCTGGCACGCGCGCACAATCACAGCCGAAGAGCGGGCATTCGAAGCGTACTTTTGGTCGGCGTTGGATTTGATCACGATCCCTTTTTTCAAGTGGACCTGGTGTTGTGGGTCGTACTTGCTGACATAATTGGGATTGAGCGCGTGCGTCATATCGGTTGAGACGCAGAATGAATGGTTTTTCAAGATGAAATGCTCTTCTTGGCTAAGTCCTAGATTGAGGCTGATGCGCTGAAGCAGATCGCTGAGAAAGGGGGAAGCGGCGCCATCGGCGGAGCGCGATCCGATCTCTTCATTATCCCAAAAAACGACCATTTGCAGTGTTTTAGAAGAGGCTTTGTTAGCTGTGGTGCCCAAAGCGGAGAGCACGGCGTGCACATTGGAGAGGTTGTCGAGGCGATAAGATGCCAGCATCTCATGATCAAAACCCACAAAACGCGCCGGTTCGATGGGAACTAAAAACAGCTCAAAGGAGAGCAGCTGCTCAAAGGAGAGGTGGCGGCGCAAAATCTTCTCGAGAGCCGTGAGGGGTTCCCCTTTCTGATCGGTGATTTCGACAATGGGGCTGAGGTGCTCTTGTTTGTTCAAGAGAACCCCCTTCTCATGGATGTCGCGGTCGAGGTGCACGGCGAGCTGCGGGATGAAGAGGATCGCATCATCAAGATGCACAAGGCGCTCTTCGACATAGCCGCTTGGATTTGTGATCACAACGCGGCCCGCGAGCGCTAGATCGCGATTGAGCCATGAGGTGAGCAGCGGAGAGCTATAAACCTCGACACCAAATTGCGCTAAGTTTTCCTTGTAGGTGGTGGGCTTGGGTTTGAGTTTGAGCGATGGGCTGTCGGTATGCGCAGCTAAAATGATGGCTTTTTCAGGGCGTTTTTCTGGCACGCAGAAAGCGCAAAAGGCTCCACCGTGTTCGGTGAAATACTTTTTTCCAGGCTCGAGATGCCATTTTTCATCCGCTTTCAAAGGGATGAAATCGCGCGTAGCTAGCCGGTTGCCCATCTCGCGCACTGTATGCCAAGAGGTGGGCGATGCATCGAGAAACGCTTTTAAGTCGGCTAAAATGTGCGACATGGTGACCTTACCTTTGGGGTGTGAGCTCTTTCATTCCATTGAGATATTGGTGCAAGACAATCGGAAGAGAGACAGAGCCATCGGCACGTTGGTTGTTCTCTAGCAACGCTACCATAAGACGTGAAGTGGCTAGCCCCGAACCATTGAGCGTGTGCACGAGCTCTGGCTTTTCCTCTTTGTGCTTGTAGCGGATCTTGGATCGACGCGCTTGGTAGTCGGTGCAGTTAGAGACAGACGAGACCTCGTAGTAGCGGTTTTGCCCAGGTAGCCACACTTCAACATCCACAGTTTTAGCGGCAGCGAACGACATATCGCCTGTCACGAGGAGCATGTTGCGGTAGTGTAGATCGAGCCCTTGCAGGATCACTTCAGCGCTTTTGAGCATTTGCTCAAAGATCATCTCGCTCTGCTGGGGGGTCGTAAATGCAAACATCTCAACTTTATTGAATTGGTGCATGCGGATGAGGCCACGCTCTTGTGAACCTGCAGCACCCGCCTCTCTTCTAAAGCAGGGTGTATAGGAGATCACCTTTTTCGGCAACTCCTCCTCGCGGAAGATCTCATCGTAGTAGAGGCCATTAAGCGCTACTTCTGAAGTAGGTATCAAGTAAAGCTGATAGTCTTCGTCGCGGATTTTAAAGAGTTGCTTCTCAAATTTGGGCAGCTGGCCTGAGCCAAACATGATTTCAGGACGCACGAGATGGGGCGGCAGGATGAACTCAAAACCGTTCTCCAAGTGTGTGTCGATCATGAAGTTGAGCAGTGCCCACTCCAGCTGCGCACCTAGTCCGCGGTACACGGGCCAGTTGCTCCCAGAAATTTTAGATCCGCGTTTAAAGTCAAAAAGCCCCAAATGCTCATTGAGCTCCACGTGGTTCTTGAACGGGAATGCAAAGGTCGGCTTCTCACCTACAGATTTGATGCAGACGTTCTCTTTAGGATCGTGCGAGATTTTAGCTTCAGCGCACGGGACATTTGGAATGGAAGCGAGCTTTTCGTTGATCTCTTGTTCAAGCGCGGCCAGCTCATGATCCAAGATAGCAATGCGATCGCCAATGCCGGCCACTTCCTGCATCGCTTCAGCGCAATCTTGCTTCAATCTCTTTTTATCGCCGATCTCTTTGGAGAGGTGGTTGCGCGTCGCTTTTAATTCCTCAACCGTGGTCTTAATCACGCGAATCCGCTCATCGAGTGCAATGATGGTCGATAGGCTGATTTCTGGATCTTTCGTCTTCAGTTTAGCTTCAAGTCCTTTCGGATCTGCGCGCAGCAATTTGATGTCGATCATCGCACCACTCTCATATAAATAATTTTTAGCGTAATTGATGATATACCGAACTCGGGTGATTTGTAAACATTTCCGCTCGATCTTTTGCCGCTAGAAGCGATATTCGGCCTCCATATAGCAAGCCTCTTCGCGTCAATATTTGCCTCTCAGCCGAGTCCGATGTAGGCGATCTAGCGCAAAAAGTCAATTTGCAGAGAGGTTGATTTGAGGATTTAGTTTGTGTTGAAAATATGTGAAGGGAAAAAGTTGGGAAAGAGTCTTCATTCTTCGTCAGATTTTTATGTCTAGAATGGCTCGCATCATAAATTCATCGAACAAAGGCACAATAAACGCCATTCCACCATCGGGTTGACCTGTTTATTGCAAGTTATAGCAACTTATTGCCACTTATAGCCTAAACCAGCAATAACTAGCTATAACCTCTTCGGTGTTCATGGATTTGTGGGTGATCAAGGTGTTTTAAATGAACAGCTTGCAAGTTATATACGGTGCCTTGAGTGTGCACAACACTGAAAATGCGTAGAAGAAATAGCGCATCATCCTCTCCTTTAGCGCAAATTACGAGAAGGGGGGCGAATGTGTCAAATTTTTTTTTAAATAGACTTCTTTCGAAACGGCAACCGACTGCATAAAATTGAACCTGACGCGCAAAACATCGACTATGATGAATACACCAACGGATGATATCAACGCAAAGACGCCAAGCCGCGAAGACGCGGAGAGAATTGAAAATGTATTATTAACCCGAGCCCCCAAAAGGTGACAAGATACGCCGCGAGGCAAAGCCGCAGCAAGTAGGTTGTCACCTTTTGGGGGCTCGGGTTAATAACCGCGATTTACAAAAATCTTTGCGCCTTCGCGGCTTGGCGTCTTTGCGTTAACTCTTCATAGCCGCTGAGTTTCGAAAGAGGTCTAATATAGATTGTTCTTACTTTCGGTAGGTGTTCTGTGTCCTATACTTTCAATGTGGTGGTATGGTAAGATTTCAGGCACTCCACAATTATCCAAATATATTTTATGCGCTTATTGCCGCTTTTACTGACCGTTTTCATCGATAGCTTTGGCTTTGGTCTGGTCTTTCCGATGCTCTCGCCGTTGATCATGGATCCGCAGCAAGGGATTCTGCCTTTAGAGACCTCGCTCACGACGCGTGGATTGCTCTTTGGCATTCTCGTCTCAGCTTTTTGCGTTGGGCAATTTTTTGGCGGGCCAGTGCTTGGAACTATCTCCGACCGCAAGGGGCGTAAAAAAGTATTGCTGGCAACCATTGGCTTGGCGTTTTTGACCTATCTGATGGCGGCGGGTGCTGTGTTTTATCAGAATGTGGTGGTGCTGCTTGTGGCACGCTTGTTGGGTGGGGCGGCGGCGAGTAACTGGACCATTGCGCAGACGATTATTGTAGATGGCAGCACAGAGGAAAATAAGGCGAAGAACTTCGGCATGCTTGGCATGACTTGGGGGATGGGTTTTATCATCGGTCCATTTCTAGGTGGTAAGCTCTCAGATCCCCGCTTTTTCTTAAGCCATGGTTTGGCAACGCCGTTTGTATTTGCGGCGCTGATGTGCGCCATCAACATTGCTCTAGTCTGGCGCGGTGTGAAAGAATCGCTCCCTGAAGCGCGTATCGCGAAAATTAGTTTACTAGTTGGTATTGAACATCTTAAAAAAGCCTTTTCCCATCCACAGCTCAAAGGGTTATTTCTGGTGATTTTTCTCTTCTCACTGGGATGGGGTTTTTTCACAGAGTTTATACCGATCTTTTTGATGCGCCGTTTAGATTTTAATGTCTCAGATATCGCTAACTTTTTCGCTTATGTGGGGATCTGCATCGCGTTTTCACAAGGGGTGCTAGGACGTTTTATTTTGAGCCGCTTTAAACCGCATCAGCTCCTGCCATTTGCCCTCTGCGCTTTAGGGTGTGTGGTGCCGTTCATGGTGTTTTTTAATGAAGCTCTAGGGATCTATGCGCTGCTGCCCTTTGTGGCTTTCTTTGAATCGCTCATCCATCCGACTGCCTCGACCATCGTCTCCAATCTTACGTCTAAAGAGGCGCAAGGGGAGATTTTGGGGATCTATAACTCGATCCAGTGGGCCGCAATCGGCATCTGTCCCTTCTTTTCAGGATCATTCGTGGCGCACTTCCCCTCATTGCCCCCGCTGTTTGCTGGGATGATGATGTTGGTGGCGATGATCGTCTATCTGCGTGTAGGTCGTAAAACATCCGCCTCGCCCGTTTAAATGAATATTTTTATTGTAGAGGCAGTTGCAAACTCCACGACAGCGGAAAATCGAAGATTTTGAACCCCATTGCCGTAGGCCACTGTCAGAGTGTCAGCTTGCCTGTCCGACGCGTTGACGGCGGCCTACCCGAGAGGGTAAGCGAGGAGGCGCGGACACAAGTGGGGTTCGAAAGGGCGATTTTACGCGTCGAAGAGTTCTGCAACTAGCTCTGTATTCAATTGTGCTTGAATCGGGCCTATAGGGTGTGTTAACCTACTGCTTTTCATAGGATGAATCAGGGATCAGTTATGCCGAAATACCCGCAAGCGCAAAACCCGCTTTTGCTTCGTTATCACCGCCTCATGGACGCGTTTGCTAAGTCGGACGATGAGAGGGACTTTTATCTCGATAAGGTAGAAGGATTTATCGTTTTCGCCGACCAAGATAAAGGGGAAAAAGAGCTGGGAGAACTCGATCAGGAGCTCAAAGCGCATGCGCCTAGGTACTGCCTTATCCCTAAGATGACCTTCTACGAGACTAAAAAATTTATGGAGGGGTTTGTAAACGAAAAAGTTTACGATATCGATACCAAAGAAAAACTGCTCGATATCATCCAATCCAAAGAGGCGCGCGAAAACTTTTTGGAATTCATTTACGACCATCTGACCGAACTCGAAAAATGGCAGCAATACTACACAGAGCGTTCGCGCATTCGCATCATCGAGTGGCTTCGTTCTCAGAATATCCAGTTTGTTTTTGAAGAGGATCTCGATCTAAATAAAACGATGCTGGAGAAGCTTAAACGCCAGCTTTTCGATTCCAAAGTGCCTAAAGATCTTGCCACTGTGCGTGAGGCGCTCTACGCCAAAGCGAAGACCTACTACTCCAACGAGGCGCTCAATCCCCGGCCTAAACGCGGCCGTCCGCCTAAGCAACAAGCTAAAGTGGAAGTAGAGCCGCAGGTAACAGTCGATATGTACACCACAGTTCCAGTTCCATGCCGCATCTTCCTCTATCTGCCAGAGATTCCAAGTGCCGCCAGCGTCACGTTCTCGGCGAAGTTCGACAACGAAGCACAGCTCCTCGCCAGCCTGCGCGGCAGCTCGCGCGTCAAGGTCGATACCAAGCTCCAAGCCCTCTCAGAGCGACTCGAGTCGCTGCGCCATCTCTCGGCGCGTTTATCGACGCTAGAGGATATTGCTACAGGTGCCGAGGGTCGCCTCATCCAAGCTGTTAGCAAAAAACCAGAAGAAGTGAAGTCTAAGGGCGCAGAGGAGCCTGGCAAAAAACGGGGCATTATGGAAGTAGTCAAAGGGTTCTTGCCTGGCACGCGTAAAGAACAGCGTCCTACAAAACCTGACACGGCTGAGAGGAAGAAGCCTGGCATTAAGATGGTCACGCAGATTCAGAAAAAAGGCAAAAAGAAGTAGTGCATATGAGCCTATCCGACTATTTGAAAAACATGCTTTTTGAGTCTTTTCCCACATATTTTAGAGCCGCTTCTTGGCCTATTTTCTTAAATATGTCCTGTGAAGCGGTTCTCAAATCTGTGGAAAAACCCTTCAAAAATCAAAGTTTTCAAATAGTGGGATAGGCTCATGCATTCAACGACATCACAAAATTTGTTGTCAGCGCTTTCCAGCTCGCTCAGCGAGGGCAAGGAGAAGTGTTTAAAGACATTGGAAGTGATGTACTTGACCCGTTTTGCCGACGATAAGATGCAAAAGCTCATCCGTCAAAACAAAGGTGGGACATTTCACCTGTGCGTTTCAGGTCATGAGATGGTGGGCGCTGTGTGCGCGCTCTCGCTTGTGCCTGGCAAAGATTGGGGATTGCCTTACTATCGCGATCGCGCCTTTGCTGTGGGGCTTGGATGTCCTATCGATGAAATCATTGCAGCAGCGCTAGCGCGCGCTATTCCCCACCACTCGGGCGGCCGCATGATGCCGGAGCATTTCTCGCACAAAGAGCTGCGCATCCCTTGCCAATCGAGCTGTGTAGGTTCGCAATTTCTGCATGCGGTGGGTGTGGCCAAAGCTGTCCAGCTCAGCGGCATGGACGATGTCGTGTATGTCTCAGCTGGTGATGGCGCCACTTCGCAAGGCGATTTTCACGAAGCGATCAATTTTGCGTGCATCCATCGGTTAGGCGTCGTATTTGTCATTCAGGATAACGGTTGGGCCATCTCGGTGCCAGCGCGCGAGCAGACAGCTGGCGAAACGATTGCTAAGATGGCGCAAGGCTACGAAGGGTTGCTCGTGCTACCTGTCGATGGCTGTGATTATGAAGAGCTGTCCAAGGCCACCACAAGCGCTGTACGCAGAGCGCGTGTAGGCGAGGGGCCTAGTTTGATTGTGGCTAAAGTGCCACGCATCGGCGCGCATAGCAGCAGCGATGACCCTGCAAAATACAAGGAAGCTGCCTGCATCGAGCAAGAACGCGCGCAAGATCCCCTTCCCCGTTTTGAAAAATGGCTCCAAAAAATGGGGCTGATCACAGAGCATGAGATCGAAGAGATGCGCGAGCGGATCTTCCGTCAGGTTGAAGCTGCCGCTGTCGCTGCTGAACAATATCCATTTCCAAGCAAAGACGCGGCTGCCACAGGGGTTTTTAAAGAGACTGCGCCTGCTTCTTCACAAATTCACGAAGATGATGGATCGAGTGGCGCCGATGCGATCGTGATGATGGACGCCCTCAATCACGCCCTCGAAGAAGAGATGCGGCTTGACCGCACCGTTGTGGTTTTCGGACAGGACGTCGCTCATGGCAAGGGGGGAGTTTTTGGCATCACGCGCCAACTCACCGCAAAATTTGGTGTCGAGCGCTGCTTTAACTCCCCGCTTGCAGAGTCGAGTATCATCGGAATCGCTACTGGCATGGCGATGACAGGCTATCGCCCTGTTGTTGAAATCCAATTCACAGATTACATGTGGACCGGCGTAAATCAGCTCTTCAACGAGCTCGCAAGTATCTACTACCGCTCCAACGGAGAGTGGACTTGCCCTGTTGTCATTCGCATGCCTTATGGTGGCTACATTCAAGGTGGCCCTTATCACTCGCAAAGCAACGAAGCTTACCTTGCGCACTGCCCTGGTTTAAAAGTGGTGGTGCCTAGCAACGCTGCCGATGCGAAACGCTTGCTCAAAGCTGCGATTCGCGATCCCAATCCTGTCGTGTTTCTCGAACACAAAGCGCTTTATCGTCAGCGCGTGTTCTGCGCTAGAAAAGAGCCAGGTGAAGATGAGCTTTTGCCATTAGGCAAAGCGCGCGTCGTGCGCGCAGGTGATGAGCTCACGCTTGTCTGCTGGGGCATGATGGTCTTCATGGCTGCCCAAGTGGCAGATAAACTCGCGGCTGAAGGGATCTCTGTTGAAGTGATCGACCTGCGCACCATCGTGCCGCTTGATCTCGAGACAATCCTCACCTCTGTGCAAAAAACTGGCAAATTACTCGTGGCACACGAAGCAGTGCGCACCTGTGGCTTTGCGGCAGAAGTATCTGCGCGCGTGGTCGAAGAGGCCTTCCAATACCTCGACGCCCCTGTGATGCGCGTCACAGGACAAGATTGTCCAGTGCCCTACTGCAAAGATCTCGAAGATGCCGTGCTGCCACAGCTTGGCGATCTGGAAGCCGCGCTACGCAAACTAGCTTATTTCTAAAGCATTTCCCCCATCCTCCATCACGCAGAGTGAAATAAATATTTTAATTGCAGATTTGTATCCAAAAAAAATCGGGCGATACCGCACCCCTGCACTTTACGATCAGCGTTTTGCTTGAGCAAAGGGAGGTTCTATGCCTGTTCCAATGATGCTGACTCCACCATGGAGTCCGGTATAACTTTATAGCGCGTAATATGGACCGGCATATTCTTTATCTATTAGCAGCGGAATGGGGAAGTGCAGCGTTTAAAGCATTTCTCGACAAAGTGTTTGAAGAGTTGGTTGTGGGTGGCCCAAGTCCAGATGTGGGCGCTGCTACTTCTGTAGAGGCTGTTGAACCAATTCATTGAAAAGTGGGCACGGGTTAATAATTTACAGTCCCGCCAAGCTGCTTTTTCTTTCTCTTGATGCGAAAGCTTGAATGATTTTGAAGGCGCGCTTCGATGCTGCGGAGCATCTGGGCATTGCGCTTGCCGAATCGCACGAGTTTTTGTTCGATCACACTGAAGAAGTTCGATTGCTTTTCAATTGCTTTGCGCTGGCGCTCTTGATTGAGCAGTTCTTGCATATGAGTCAGCCTTGCTAGTAAGCTCTCTTGAGTTTTTTCCAGCGCCTCGACCTCGTTGATAAAAAGCGGCTTATGCGAAATTTGTTTAATCGCAGTTGCATTTTCAATTAAATGATCGAGCGTTTCGTCAATATCAACTAATATGTCAGCATCAGTTTTCATGTGTCGCTCATTTCCTGGTTAATTATTTCGTATATAAAAATCTTAGAAATTTCACAAACGTTTTTTTAATATATTTTTTTGTGCACATCTTTTTCAAATCTATTCAGTTTCATCGATCTTGAGATTTGCATTTCTATTTTCTCTACATTCCTTGCTTGAATCTACAGCTTCATCCTGTTAAAACGTTGAGCCATGATTGGATTTTGTCCCTTGGCCTCAGGGTCGAAGGGAAACTGTATTTACATTGGAACGAGCACGACCAAGATCTTGATCGATGCGGGTTTGAGCATGCGCGCACTGCGTGAGCGCCTCGCAGAAATCCATGTCAATTTAGAGGAGATTGAAGCGATCCTCGTGACGCATGAGCATACTGATCACATCAGTGGCTTAGAGACGGTGGCGACAAGGCTCGGGATCCCCGTCTTTGCCAACAGCGATACAGCGCGGGCGATCTATGGGCTGCTGCGCGAGCCACCCAAGTTCAAGATTTTTGCCACTGGGGAAGTGTTTGAATACGGCGATATTGAAGTGCATCCATTCAGCGTTCAGCACGACGCGGCCGATCCCGTGGCCTTCACGATGCGCGCTGAGGGTCTTAAGCTCGGTTTTTGCGCCGATCTGGGCTTTGTCACAACGCTCGTGGCGAGTCATTTGACAGAGTGTGATTACCTCTATGTCGAGGCCAACCACCAGCCTTCGATGGTGTACGCCTCGCCGCGGCCGCCGATCTACAAGCAGCGCGTTTTGGGACGTCAAGGGCACTTATCGAATGAGGAGTGCGCGCAGTTGATTGGACAAGTGTATCATCCCGGGCTCAAGCATATCCATCTAGCCCATCTTTCATCTGAATGCAACTCGCCGGATCTAGCGCTGAAGATAGTGCAAGAGAAGCTCCTTTCGCTGGAAGCTCTGACTGAGGTGTCGATCGCTTATCAGGAAAAACCCTCGCGCCCCATCATTTTTTATTAACAGGGCTGGTAATCAGGTGACAAATGGCTTGCTGCGGTTTTGCCATATCGATTCTCGCTCGGAAGCCTTCGTGTTCAAGAATGTTCTTCCTCGCTCGAACCGCTGCCCCACCCCCAAAGACGGTGTGTCTTTGGGGATCCCGGGGCGCTTCGATCTGGCTTTACCTCGCCAGCGCCATTTGTCACCTGATTACCGCCCTCGTTAATGAGTTGGCGCTGTTTCCATATCTTCGCTTTACTCTCGAGCAGTTGCGCGAGCTCTGCGATGGAGCCGTTCTCTAAGAAAAAGATCGAAAGAGCCACTAGAATGACGTCAATGGCCTCTTCGCGAATCCCATCTAGCTTTTTCTTTTTATGCTTTGTGCCCGATGCTTGTCTATGGATGAGGATTTGTTCAGCAAGCTCGCCTGTTTCTTCTTGCAGTTTGAGTGCGCGCTCTAGCAAGCTTTTCTTCTCTCGGAGGGAAAGGGTTTGGATCAGCTTGAGATTCATAATGGTATTGTGAACCCATCGTAGGCCATGCGGATTTGGCATTTCATATGCATCTCTTCGAGGATGTCATTTTGTAGCTGGATCTTTTTAAAAAGCGAAAGATCGGTATGGCGCGGGTCGTGGTGCGTGATGACCCAGTCGTGAACTTCAGCAAATTTCATGAGCAGCGCGGCATTGGAGATCGAGGAGTGGCCCCAGCCGACTTTGGCTTGGTATTCCTCAGGGGAATATTGCGCTTCGTGGATCATGAAATCGCAGTCCTGGAAGAAGCGGATCTGGCTATCGTAAGGGGTGAGCAACGGGCTTTTGCGTTTCAGTTGATTGGGATGGCCGTGATAGCCCATCAGAAACTCATTATCGGTGACGTAGCCGAATTTAACTTTATGGCAGCCGATCTTAAAACAGAGCGTAGCGCCTGGATGAAAAGCGTAGTGGGAGTTGATCTCGAGATGGCCGACGTTGAAAGGGACGCCTTCGTGGATCTCTTTGAAGGTCACGGTCGACTGGATGTCGTCGAGGCGCACCGGAAACAGTGCATAGGTGAGCATCTCAGTAAAGATCTCGCGCGCAGTTTTTTCGTAGCCAATGGGTGTCCAGACGTAGATGTGGCAGCCGGGATTGTAGATGGGCCCAAAGAAGGGGAACCCAGAGAGGTGGTCGAGATGGGTGTGGCTGAAGACTAGGTGGATCTCTTTAGGGGGATTTTCGCTGATGAGATTGCCGATGGGGCGGATCCCCGTGCCGGCATCGATGATCACCAGATCTTGCCCGTGGCGAATTTCCAGACACGAGGTGTTGCCACCAAAACGCACATACTCAGGGCCTGAGACGGGGTTAGAGCCGCGCGTGCCCCAGAAGCGGATGTAGGAGGCAGGCGGGTGGGTTTTTGGTTGATAGGGATTTTTCGCGATCTCTGCCCTAGATGTTTTGCCAGTGAAAGGGTCTGGCTCAAGCTCCCCGTCGAAAAAGAGCTTAAATAGCTCAAAGAGGTGGGGCATCTCAAAGGGATGCTCGAGAAAGTAATCTGCTTCATTGATGAGCGCGGAACGGTAGTCCTGGATCAGAGCGCAGTAGGCCGATAGGATGATCCCCATCTCTTTTGTTCTGGGGTCATGTTTGATTTTACGCAAGATCTCCATGCCATGCACTTGCGGTAACATGAGCTCGAGCAGGATCAAATCAGGCACGAAGGTTTCGATCTTTTCTAGGCATCCAAACCCTGTATAAGCGGATTCGAAATGGTATTGACTCGATCCCTTAGCACGCTTGATTTTGCTATGCAGCGCGTGATCGGGATGCGCGATCAGGATTTTCTTCTTGGAATGGATCATACTGTAGGGGATGCCCCCAACCTCTTTTCTGCATCTTATACTGAACGCAAATTCCAACAAAAACTTTTATTAAACTGCACTAGAGACTGTCCACTTTATCAATCGCGCTGGAGCGTGCGCTCTTTTTTCCAACAGATGAGGAGCATGCCGACGCCGAGGAAAGCAAAAATGGAAGCGATGCCGTAGAAATTGAGCACCTCTCCAGCCTCAGGCTCTAGGAACTCAAGATCGAGCCCGGCGGAGTCGAGCTCTTCGTAAGGAGAGGGGGTGGGGTTTGTTTGCAAGATGGGTTGATTGTAAAGCGCGTAAGCGAGCGAGATGGCCCCGATGACAAAGAGCGTGTAGGCCATGATTCTTAAGCGCGGGATCAGGGACCGCTCGATCTCAAGCTTGAGGGCGTTTTTCGATTTGAGGTTTTTCCATTTATTCCAAATAGTCTTGCTGGGATTCATAAGCGGATCCTCGTTGATTGTCTGTCAGGATTATGCGACGCGGTTTAGCACCCTCTTGGGCGCTAATGACTCCATTGGCTTCCAGTTCATCCATCAGAGAAGCAGCGCGGGCATAGCCGATCTTGAGTTTTCTTTGTAAAAATGTCGTGGAGGCTGTCTTGGTTTCTAGGACGGTTATCAGGGCTTGATCGTAAAGGGTGTCGCGCGATCCGTCATCACTGCTATCTGAGGGAGCACTCTCTTCGAGGCGCATCCGGTCGAAAGATTCGATCAAATAGTTAGGAGAGGCTTGGGTGCAGATGAAGGAGACGACGCGGTTGATCTCTTCATCGCTGACGTAAGCGCCTTGTGCGCGCATGAGCGAAGAGGTGCCAGGGGGTAAAAAGAGCATATCACCATTGCCGAGTAGGCTTTCTGCACCAATATCGTCGAGAATGATCTGAGAGTTGACGCGGCTGGCCACTTTAAAGGCGATGCGTGTGGGAAAATTGGCTTTGATCAAGCCTGTGATCACTTCGCGCGAGGGACGCTGCGTCGCGAGAATGAGGTGGATGCCAACAGCTCTGGCCATTTGCGCAATACGCGCAATGGGCGTCTCTAAATCAGAGCTAGAGGACATCATCAGATCGGCAAACTCGTCGATGATAGCCACGATGCCGTGCATCTTGCGCGGGATGGGGATGCTCAGCGACGACTCCAGCTCGGTGTTGATGGCGCGATTGTTGAAGGCGGTGATATTGCGCATGCCGAGTTGTTTGAGGATCTCGTAGCGCACTTGCATCTCTTTGACCAGCCACTGCAGCGCCGCGTAGGCGCCATGAGCCTCTGTAATCACAGGCGCGATCATATGGGGCAGCGCAGTATAGGAGGTCAACTCAACTTTTTTCGGATCGACCATGAGGAGTTTGATCTCATCTGGACGCGCGTTCATCAGAATCGACATGATGACGGTGTTGATACAAACCGATTTTCCCGAGCCAGTAGCACCCGCGATGAGGCAGTGGGGCATTTTGCTGAGATCAGAGATCACATTATCGCCAGAAACCCCTTTTCCCAGCAGGAGCGGGATCATCATTTTGCGCGGATTCTGCTGGTAATCGAGCAGGAGCTCTTTAAAGCTAACCTCTTGAGGATAGAGCGAGGGGACCTCGACACCGACAGCGGCTTTGCCAGGAATCGGCGCGATGATCCGGATCGATTTCGCCTGTAAATTCAGCGCGATATCGTTTTCAAGCGTTTTGATCTTCTGCACCTTCACGCCAATAGCTGGATGCACCTCAAAAGAGGTGATTGTAGGCCCGCAGTTGATCTCGCCCACCTTTGCTTCAATCCCAAAGCTCAGCAGCGTCTCTTCAAGGATCTCCGCTTGCCGTTTGAGCTCTTTTTTCAGAGAGGGGTGGTCGATCTTTTTGGGGTTGTTCAAAAGCGTGGGCGAAGGGAGCTGGTAGGCTGTAAAATCGCCCCCTTCAGCTTTAAGTGCGTTTTTGAGGCTATTTTTGGATGTGCTCGCTTGTCGCTTAGCCGTGGGTGCAGGAGGTTCTTCCTTTTCTACATGGGGCTCAGACGCCACCTTGTCGTGCATCGTGCGGATTTTGAGCCCCTCATCACCCTGAGAAGCAGCCTTAGGGCGGCTAGCGTAGATTGGTTGGGGCCCAGCGCGACGCGTCAGGGTTCTTTCGATCTCCTCCATCGATTGCGCAGAGGGTTGTATAGGCTCTGGTGCGGCCGCGCGCTTGAGTCGCTCTGAGAGCGCCTCTTTAGCTCGGGAGAACCTCTCTCGCAGACTTTGCAGCGTCGGAAGCAGGCGGATTTCGGTAAAAAGCAGGAAAGAGACAAGCGCCGTGATGGAAAACGTCAGCCCGATTCCAACATCGCTGAGCATCCGCTGTAAATTGACAGTTGGCAAGTCCTTATAGAGGTAGTAGAGGGGCACCCCACCGAGATTAAAACGGGTGGTGTGATGAGGATAGGGGAAATCGAAGTAAGAGGTTTCAGCATAAATGCGCTTAGCGCACCACTCCGCCAGCGGCACTCCCCGTTCAGCACAGAGATTCAATAAGAGGCCTGAAGAGAGGAGGAAGACTGAAAAACTGACGAGCTTTGAAGTTTTAGAACTGGTGGTGCGTCCCAGCAGCATTTGCCATCCCAGCCACCCAAGAAAGGGGACGATCAAGTAGCTTGCAATCCCAAACATCCATGTGAACATGAGGCCCACAATCCAGCCCATCATACCAAGCCAGTTATGCGCCTCTCTACCCACTTCAAAACTCAGTAGTGAGAGCAAGACCAAAAGGGCAGATCCTAGGAAAAGCAACCCTCTACCTTCAGCGTGATGGCCTTCAGAAGAGCGTTTAGACGGTGTCTTGTCAGCGGATGCTTTGCCCATGAATCAATTGCCAAAGTTAAATAGCCATGTCACAACGACGCCAAGCACGAGGCAGTACCACGCGAAGGGTTGAAAGCGGCCTTTTTCCAAAATCGCCATCGCATAGCGGATGACGAGCAGTCCCACGCTACATGACACGATAAACCCGATCATACACGCAGCTGGGGAGAAATGCACGACAGATTCTTGAGAGACAGCTATTTTCAAAAGCTCCAAGCAGTTACCGCCGATGATTGTGGGGATCGATAGCAAAAAGGAGAAACGCACTGCTTGCGGCGCGCTCCACCCCAGCACGCTAGCGCATGAAATGGTCGAGGCACTGCGCGAAACGCCCGGAATGAGCGCGGCCGATTGCAAGGTGCCGATCCACAGCACATCTCCAATCTCTCGCCGCTTCGAGGGCGCGGGCTTGCGTTTGAGCCGCCACCTTTGCCCTAAAAACAGAATGCCGCTTGTCAGCATGAGACACAGGCCTAAATAGCGCGTCTCTGAAGCAAAATGCCGTAGTGGGCCAAGTACAAAGTAGCATGGAATCAACGGCAACGTGGCCAAAAACAACATGAAAAGCTTTCGCCGCTCCGTTCTGAGCATGGCGATCACCTCATTTTTCAAGAAGTAGAGCACCGCAACGAGCGTACCCAGGTGGCAAACGAGATCGAAGATCACCTGGCTCTCCGAGCCCTCCAAGCCCAGCCACAGCTTAGCGAGTTTCACATGTGCAGAGGAGCTCACAGGAAAGAATTCAGTCAATCCTTGCAGGAATCCTAGAATGAAGGCTTGGATGAGTGTCATGAGTGAAATGCGACTTAAAGTTTCTCCCCCATGCATATACGAATTTCCCCTTGAATTCAAGAGACTTTTACACTTAGAGACTGTCCACAAACCGGGCCTTCGATCTTTGAGCGCTTTTCGCGATCTTTTTCCTCCCCCTCCTCAGCCATGTCATCGTCCCGACATTGTCTTCGTCGGGGGAGAAAAAATCTCA
>Ga0247727_10000635_pt1 | contig 86096 bp, 69 predicted proteins | sample WisWelCaveWW1625_FD_202498 | JGI IMG/M metagenome (GOLD analysis project Ga0247727, IMG submission 202498) | Biofilm microbial communities from Wishing Well Cave, Virginia, United States - WW16-25 | ecosystem: Environmental > Aquatic > Deep subsurface > Groundwater > Cave microbial mat | place...
ATCGAATCATAGCCCGTTCTCCGGTTGTGTTGAGTTGCGTTCTCAACCACTCGCATCGGAGAATGGGCTTTTTTTCTTGAATACTTTGTCATCAACTAATCCTTAAAATGTGCAAAAGGCCAGGTAAAATCCCTAACTATAGAAAGGGTTTTTATGCATAAGGAAGAGCGTGTGAAGGTATTTAAGTCGGACACGGTGGATTATCACAGGGCCTTTCAGGTGTTTCTGGACCATACGGACCAAAAGCTGAAGGCCAAAGAATGGCTTGAACGGTGCATTCAAAAATTACCGTCGCGTAAATTGTATATTGATGCCGGTGCGGGTAATGGTAAAGTTACGGCCTGGCTGACGGACGCCTTTGAACGTACGATCGCGATTGAGCCGAATGAATCTCTTAGGAAGGAATTAGCGGCTGTTTGTCCGAAGGCCGAGACTTTCCCGGAGACGATTCTCGAAGCGGAAATCAAAAGCCCGGGGGATTTCGTCTTGGCTTCGCATGTCCTCTATTATATTGACGGCGCTTTGTGGCTTGAAAATCTGGAACGCCTGGCGTCGTGGCTTGCACCCTCCGGCAGGCTTGTGGTGATTATCCAGAATCACAAAACCGACTGCATGCAAATGCTGAGGCATTTTTTCCGTCACAGTTTTAACCTTTCAGATCTGGCGGAACAATTCAAATCAAAATTTGGCAGCCGCTACCATGTGGCTATGGAAACCGTGCCCTCCTATGTGACAACCAAAGGTAAAGCTGTTGCTTACACTGTGGCCGAATTTATGATGAATCTTTTGCCGATGCCGGAGCCGCCGGCCCGTGAAGAACTGGAAGCTTATGTTGTAAATAAATTCACCTCAAATGGCGGGTATCAGTTTTCATGTCATCAGGATTTTCTCGAAATCACTTTAAAATAGACAATGATGTAGACTCCGCCGGCATGAATAAACTAAGGATATCCACTTGTTTTCTTGTCCTTTTGGGAGTCCCTTTCCTGGTTCTTCTAGCCTCCTATCTTTTCCTTTCATGGGAGCACTCGCGCCTTAATCTTTGGCACGTCGTGGTGCACGAAAACGGAGCCTACACGCTGGCCCAAAGTATCTTTTACTTTAATCATTTTGTCCGGGAAATTCCGGTCAGCTTTATGACCGCATTTGCCTTTGCGGCTTCGTTTTATCTTTTTACGCCGGTAGTTCTTTGTGATTCTGTCCGCACCCGCAAGCTTGGGAATTATCTCAAGATCCTCATTTTTATTTTTCTGGGCGCAGCCTGTATCGCAGCAATCTGTCAGACTAATTGGGGAATCTTTCTGCTGGATTTGGGCCAATTTAAAACGCGGGATACGTCTGTGCTTTATGGCTCGCACTGGCATTCGCATGTTTTTCATGTTTTGTGGATATTTTTTGCGGCAGGGGCCGCGGCCTGTGTTTGCCGTGAGGTTTCGGGTGTTGGCTATCTTTCCGGCAGTTCCTATGGCGTGAAGCTGTTTGGGTTATGGCTTGTTGGATTCATTCTTACCAGCGGTATCTTTGGATTTCATCCCGCATTGACAAATACACGTTACCTTGCACATCAATGCCGCGAAATCGTCACGCATTCTCTTGTGACTTTGCCTCTGAGTTTTGCGGTGCTGATGGCGCTTGAGCACAAATTGCGGGCCGCAGTCTCTTCAGAGTCTTCGCAAGCCTGGAAAAAGAGGAACAGGTTTTGGGGTTTGTGTTCGATTTTAGCCGGAAGTACGGTTTTTTTTTGGATGTTGGTCGAGATCCGTCACCGCCATATCATGGTGTACGCTCAAAAACAAAGCAGTGTGATGGACCTCTTGGCCTCACATTTTTTTGAGCATAGCCTGGATTATCTCTTTGTTCCGCTCCTGACGGGTGGAATGTTCCTGTTTTTCCTTAATGTAAGGCGTCCTCATGCAACGCTCCCGTAGTTTTTTATTCCTGGGCCTGCTGGCTGTGTGTGGTATGAGTCTCCTGGCTTTTATGACTGCACGCTGGGGTTTGGGGCTAAGTCCGGATTCGGCGGCGTATGTGGGTGCGGCACGGACGCTTTTAAAAGGAGAGGGGCTGCGGCTTGATTTTGATCCTCTCCGCAGTCCCATAACGAATTGGCCTCCGCTGCTCCCGGTGGTGCTCGCCGCTCTCGGGTATTTTGGAGTGGATCCGCTTGCTGGAGTGCGGATTTTGAACATTACTCTTTTTGGTTTCAACATTTTGTTGTTTGGATGGATTTTGAAACGTTATACGGATTCTATAAAGATAGCGTTTGGCGGCGCTTTTCTTTTCATGTTCTCACGGACCGCCATTGAGATCCATACGATTGCCTATGCCGAGCCTCTTTTCATCGCCCTGGGATTCACGGGATTCGCAGTGCTTTTAGAATATCTGGAGCATCCGAAAAAATACATCCTGCTTCCGGCCGCGGCTTTCTTGACAGGGCTTGCTTGTTTGACCCGTTATGCGGGCATAGCGTATGCTGCGTCCGGGACTCTTATCCTGATTTTTTTAGAAAGGCAATCTTTTCGAAAACGGGTCCGGGACTCAAGCGTCTTTTTGTTTTTATCCTGTATGCCGGTTGGCCTGTGGTTTTTGCGCAATTACCTTGTAGCCCGGGATGTCACTCATCGCGCCTTTTCAATCCATTTTCCGGGTTTTGGGCAGTATCACGAGCTTTTGAGAACGGCAGCCGGATGGATACTGCCTTCGGTTTTTCCGGACGCTCTGCGTATGGTTATGTTGGCGCTGGCGGCAGTGGTTTTGCTCGTAGTTTCGATTTCAATTTTTAGAAATGCCGAAAGGATTATCCCGTTTTCCTGCCGTTGTTTCCTTTTTTCATTAGGGATATTTTCGGCCTGTTACCTGGCCGTTCTTTTTGGGTATGTGACATTTCAAAGCAGAAACGCGCCTCCGATTAACAGGCTGCTTTGTCCCTTTTACTTTGCGGTTCTTTTGTTCTCCTTCACGGCAGCCCATGCGTATGTTCAGAGAGCTCAAGCCCGCGGGGGGTGGAAGCGAATACTGCTTTTACTCGCGGTTATTCTTGGCGTGACTTATCCGGTGCGGGCCAGCTCCTGGTTTTCAGTTCTCCGCAGGGAGGGGATTCATTATGCCGGAAAGAGCTGGCAGGATTCAGAAGTTATCCACCATATCCGCCGTCTGCCGCCGGATGCAGTCATCTATACCAATAGTCGGGAAGGGGTTTATATGACCACGGGACGCGCCTCGTTTCTTATTCCGGGGAAGTATGACCGGAATGTGGTTTCGGCACATGAAACTACAAAGGTCCGTAAAGAATACGCGAAGGAAATATCAGAAATGAAAAAACGGCTTGAAGAGGAGAACAGCTTTGTCGTGTATTTTGATCTAGTTCAAAAAAAAATGGGGCTTTGGTTCATTCCGTCCGAAAGGGAACTCAAAGAAACCCTCCCACTTGAGATCGTGACAGCATTTGCGGACGGTACTATTTACCGGGCTAAACAGCCATGATTACTTCGCTGAGTTGCATGAGGATTACGGCGTGTGATATGATACGAACCTGCCCCAAAAAAAGGTGAGGATACTATGAAAAAAATCATGTTTGTATTGGCTCTTTCCCTAAGTTTCGCAGCAAACTGTGTTTTGGCTGAGGATATGCAAAAATCGCACGAGGCAGTCAAATTAAGCCAGCCGGCCTTGTGGGATTCCCAATTTGCCGCCCTCAAATCACGCATCGAAAACCTGGAACGAGAATCCGCAAAGCTTCAGCAGTCCAGCCGTTTTCAGGATGAAAAAATAAGAAATCTTGAGCGTGCCGTCGACGATATCAAACGCCGTCAATTGCGCTAGTTGTCAAGGATTGACAACCGGTATCGCCTTCAGTATATTGAGCTGTCACTTGCCTTAAAGACGGTTTCCCTCCCGTGACTAACTTATTGAATTACCTGGGGTTGCGCGTGAGACAGGGCGAGAGTGTTTTTTTACGGGCTTTTCATGGCGCTATCGTCTAGCCTGATCTAGGACGCCACCCTCTCACGGTGGAGACACGGGTTTAAATCCCGTTAGCGCTACGTAAAATCAGTGAAGAGTTAAAAGTTAAAAATTAAGAGTGAAGGGAAATTATGATCCCAAGGTATACGCGCCCGGAAATGGGCAAAATCTGGAGCGAAGAAAACAAGACCCAAAAGTGGCTTGATGTCGAATTGGCCGCTTTGGATGCGCTTGCGCATTACGGTTATATTCCCAAAAATATCCCCAAGAAAGTTAAATCCAAGGCCGGATTTAATCTCGAGCGCATCCGTGAAATTGAAAAAACGGTTCAGCACGATGTCATTGCCTTTTTGACCAATCTTGCCGAGCATGTCGGCCCTGCCGGGCGTTATGTTCATTTTGGCCTTACGTCCTCAGATATTCTGGATACAGCGCTTGCGCTTCAATTAAAGGAAGCTTCGGTGATTCTGATCCGGGAACTCAAAAAACTTTTACAGATTCTTCGTGCAAAGGCCAAAGAACACAAGAAGACCCTTATGGTTGGGCGCAGCCACGGCGTTCATGCTGAGCCCATTACGTTTGGTTTAAAGATGACGCTTTTTTACGAAGAATTCAAACGCAACCTCGTCCGGCTTGAAAGAGCGACGGAAAATATCAGTTACGGAAAAATCTCAGGTGCTGTCGGAACTTTTGCCAATGTCGATCCCAAGGTGGAAGCTTATGTCTGTAAAAAACTTAAACTTAAACCCGCGCCCATTTCGACTCAAATTCTTCAGCGGGACCGCCACGCAGAATACCTGACGACGCTTGCCATTATCGGCGGGTCGCTAGAGAAACTCGCGACCGAAATCCGCGGTCTTCAAAAAACCGAAACCCGGGAAGTTGAAGAATATTTTAGCCAGGGGCAAAAGGGGTCTTCGGCGATGCCGCACAAACGAAATCCGATTAACTGCGAGCGGGTGGCAGGACTGGCCCGTATCCTTCGCGGCAATGCCCTTGCGGGGATGGAAAATATTGCGTTGTGGCATGAACGGGATATTACGCATTCCTCAGTCGAGCGTGTCATTTTTCCCGACAGTACGATCCTTTTGGATTATATGCTTGGCACGATGCAGTCTGTGATTAAGCATCTTGTGGTTTATAAAAATCAGATGCTTGAAAACCTTGGAAAAGGCCGCGGTATGGTTTTTTCCCAGGCCCTGCTCCTTCGGCTCATTGAAAAGGGGCTGACAAGAGAAGCGGCTTATAAGCTCGTTCAGGAGTCGGCTAAAAAAGTCTGGGAAGATTCCAAAGCGACTTTGGAGGAAGTGGTTCTGGCGGATCGCGGCATCCTTAAATATTTAAGCCCGGCAGAAATCAAAAAAGTTTTTCAGTACCAGCACCACCTTAAAAATATCGGCAAAATTTATAAACGTGTAGGGATTTAAAACAGGAGGCCCCATGCTTGCCAAAGTTGAAAATAATACCGTTTGGGAAACCAACCTGCCGCTTCCGCTCGTGGGGCGGGGCAAGGTGCGGGATATTTATGCGGTCGGAGAAGAGCGGCTTTTAATTGTCACGACGGACCGCTTAAGCGCGTTCGATGTGGTGTTACCCAACCCGATTCCTTTCAAAGGCAAGGTGCTGAACCAAATCTCGGTCTTCTGGTTTCATTTTTTTGGCAAAGCAGTTCCCAATCATCTCATCACGTCGGATGTTTCCGCGATGGAATTTCCCAAGGACTTTCTCCAAGAATATGGAGCTCAAATCCAGGGCAGGTCCATGCTTGTGAAACGCACCGCGCCTTTTCCGGTCGAATGTGTGATCCGCGGTTATGTGGCAGGTTCGGGCTGGAAGGATTATCAGAAAACGGGAGTGGTTTGCGGGCATAGGCTTCCCAAAGGGCTTAAACAATGCGAAAAATTACCCCAGCCTATTTTTACGCCAGCCACTAAAGAAAGCACGGGACATGATATTAATATTGACTTCGAGGAGGCGGCAAAGCGTATCGGAGAAGACAAGGCTTTGCGCCTCAGGGACCTTTCAATGGATATCTATAAAAAAGGCGCCGACTATGCGGCCACCCGGGGTATTTTGATTGCGGATACCAAGTTTGAGTTTGGAATAGGGAAAGAGCAAATCATTTTGATTGATGAGGTCTTGACGCCCGATAGCTCCCGCTTCTGGCCCAGCGACCAATATGAATCCGGCCACGACCAGCCGAGTTTCGATAAACAGATTGTCCGAAATCATCTTCTCAGCATTCAATGGAACCAAAAACCGCCCGCGCCGGAGCTGCCTGAAGGGGTTATCCGGAAAACAAGCCAGGCCTATTTGGATGTTTTCAAGCGGCTTACGGGAAAAACACTGGAGACTTAAAGTTATGTTCAAGGCAGCTATTCACGTGACATTAAAAAAATCAGTTCTCGACCCCCAAGGCAAAACCGTGCTGCACGCGCTTGACGGCCTTGGTTTTAAGGAAGCCAAGGATCTTCGCTGCGGGAAATATTTTGAGCTCACACTTGACGCTTCAAGCCGCCAGAATGCCGAAGAGCACGTCCGTAAAATGTGCGATAAGGTTTTGATCAATCCTGTGATTGAAGAATACTCCTTTAGTATAGAAGAAGGAAAATGAAAGCAGCCGTTGTTGTTTTTCCAGGTTCCAATTGTGATACCGATTGTTTCCACGCCCTCCGGGACGTGATGAAAACCCCGGTGGAGTTTGTCTGGCATAAAGAACGCGCGTTCCCAAAAGTGGATCTTGTGGTTTTGCCCGGTGGATTCAGCTATGGCGATTATCTCAGGACCGGAGCGATTGCGCGTTTCTCTCCTGTGATGGAATCCGTAAAACAGCACGCCGCCCACGGCCGCTACCTTCTCGGGATTTGCAACGGTTTCCAAATTCTTCTTGAAGCCGGTCTTTTACCCGGCGCTATGCTCAGGAATAAGTCCCTTTCTTTTGTTTGCAAGCACGTCTGGCTTAAGGTGGAAAATACGCAGACGGGTTTTACAAAAAACATGAAAAAAGGGGAAGTTCTTTGTGTTCCGATCGCACATGGAGAAGGAAACTACTATTGTGATAATGAAACACTTCGTGAGCTTCAAGGTACAAACCGCATTGTCTTTCGCTATACTTCCGAAAAAGGGGAGTCCGGAGAGGCCTTTAATCCCAATGGTTCCGTGGATGATATCGCAGGGCTCATGAATGAAAAGGGAAATGTCCTGGGAATGATGCCTCACCCTGAAAGAGCCAGCGAACGGATTCTTGCCGGCGAAGCAGTCGTCGCAGACGGCAGTGAAGACGGCCGGAAAATCTGGGAAAGCCTTTTGGAATCTTTATGACGATGACGCAGCCCGCGGTCAAAATAACGCCTGAACTTATTGCCGACCACGGAATCACGCCGGAAGAATATGAAAAGATCATTAAAATTCTGGGGCGCGAACCCAACCTCACCGAACTGGGTATTTTCAGCGTGATGTGGAGCGAGCATTGCTCCTACAAAAATTCAAAACCCATCCTTAAACTTTTTCCCACCCAGGGGACAAGGCTTCTTGTACGCGCCGGAGAGGAAAATGCCGGCATTGTCGATATTGACGACGGCCTTGCCGTATGTTTCAAAATTGAAAGTCATAACCATCCGTCCGCGATTGAACCTTTTCAGGGAGCTGCCACAGGCGTTGGCGGAATCCTGCGCGATATTTTTACTATGGGCGCGCGTCCTGTTCTTTTAATGAATTCACTGCGCTTCGGAAACCTGGATTTACCGCAAACAAAACGCTTGTTCCGGGGAGTGGTGGAAGGCATTGCACACTACGGCAATTGCATCGGCGTTCCTACCGTCGGCGGCGAAGTCTATTTTGATGAATCCTATGAGGGCAATCCGCTTGTCAATGCTATGTGCCTTGGGATTGTCTCTAAAGACGGGATTGTTAAAGGAAAAGCGGCCGGCGTAGGGAATCCTGTCTATTATGTCGGGTCAGCGACAGGACGGGACGGGCTTGGCGGAGCGGCTTTTGCTTCGCGCGAGCTCACGGAAGAAAGCCACGAAGACCGTCCCGCGGTTCAGGTGGGGGACCCTTTTATGGAAAAACTTTTGCTTGAAGCCTGCCTTGAGCTGATCAAAACGGATGCGCTCGTCGGCATGCAGGATATGGGAGCTGCGGGGCTGACCTGCTCAACCTGCGAAACCGCGGCCCGGGGCTCGACCGGGATTGAAATCGATATTGCCAAAGTCCCGCGCCGCGAAACCGGGATGACGCCTTATGAGGTTATGCTTTCAGAATCCCAGGAGCGGATGCTTATTATTGCTAAAAAGGGGAAAGAAGAAGTTGTTGAACGCATTTTTGAAAAGTGGGACCTTCATGCGGTAAAAATAGGAGAAGTCAAAGAAGGGCATTTAATGCGCGTGCTTGAAGAAGGAAAACTTGTCGCTGAGATTCCGGCCAAAGCTCTGGCGGATGACGGCCCGGTTTATATCCGCGAAGAGAAAAAACCGGATTATTTGAAAGAGGCCCAGGTTTTGAATCTCGACAAAATCCTAGAGCCAAAAGATTTTAACGATACTTTAAAAAAACTTCTTCATCATCCTTCGCTAGCCTCGAAAGCCTGGGTCTGGCAGCAGTATGACCATATGGTCCGGACAGACACGGTTTTTTATCCCGGTCACGATGCGGCGCTTATCCGCATTAAAGGTACGAAAAAAGGAATCGCGGTCTCTACCGATTGCAACAGCCTCTATTGTTATCTCGATCCTTTTGAAGGCGGAAAAATTGCCGTGGCCGAAGCGGCCCGTAATGTGGTTTGCACCGGCGCTGTTCCTTTGGGAGTTACGAATTGTCTTAATTTTGGGAACCCGATGAAGCCGGAAGTGTTCTGGCAATTTCATCAAGCAGTGCTGGGAATGGTCGAAGCCTGCAAAGCTTTGAAAACGCCCGTGACGGGCGGCAATGTGAGTTTTTATAATGAAAGCCCGGCCGCCGCCATTTACCCCACGCCCACGATTGGCGTGGTTGGGCTTCTTGAAAACATAGATAACCGGGTGTCTTCCTTTTTTCAATCCGCAGGCGATTTGATTTTTTTAATCGGCAGCACGTTGAATGAAATTGGCGCAAGTCATTACTTGATGGTTGAACACGGTCTTAAAAAAGGATTGCCGCCGCGGCTTGATCTTGAAAAAGAAGCCGCTTTGCAGGAATTTTTACTGGAAGCTTCACGGCATCGTTTCCTTGCTTCCTGCCACGATTTGGCCGAAGGGGGACTTGCCGTTGCTTTAGCTGAAAGCTGTTTTGGCCAGATGGAAAACAAGGCCCTTGGTGCGGTCATTGATCAACTGGATTTGCTCCACAAACCCTCAAAGGTCTTACGCGAGGATGCCCTTTACTTTGGCGAAACCCAGTCCCGGGCAGTGATTTCTGCCAACCCTAAGCACAAAGAGGTCGTGATCCGCACCGCGCAAAACCACGGGGTTCCAATCTATCAAATCGGAAAAGTGGGCGGCCCGGAGCTTATAATCGGTGATAGAATTAAAGTAGAGGTTCGGGAGCTCAAAAAAATTTACGAGAGTTCAATCCCGGGGAGAATGGCGCTATGAGCGGAGAAAACATCAAGCACTATTGCGGAATTTTCGGAATTTATAATCATCCGGAAGCAGCACGGATGACGCATCTGGGGCTTTTTGCGCTCCAGCACCGGGGTGAGGAAGCGGCGGGGATCTGTTCAAGTGACGGCAAAGACCTTTACGTTTATAAGGGACGGGGACTTGTGGGAGAAGTTTTTAATGACGAAAAAAATATCACGAGCCTCCCGGGATCCCTTGCCATTGGGCATGTCCGGTACTCCACCACAGGGTCTTCGAATCTTGTCAATGCCCAGCCTTACAAAGTCAATTATTCCCGCGGGCAGGTTGCGATTGCCCACAACGGGAATCTCGTCAATGCCCAACTCCTGCGCGCGGAACTCGAAGCGTATGGGTCCATTTTTGGAACCACAACGGATTCTGAAGTGTTTGTCCACTTAATGGCGAGCCCTTCCTATAAGAGTCATGCTGAGGCGGTGATTGAAAGCGTCAAAAAAGTGGAAGGCGCCTACAGCCTTGTGATCTTAACGGAAAACCAATTGATCGGTGTCCGGGACCCGCGGGGATTTCGGCCGCTTTGTTTCGGAAAACTTGGGTCCGGCTACGCCCTGGCTTCCGAAACCTGCGCGTTTGATTTAGTTGAAGCCGACTTTATCCGTGAACTGGCGCCGGGAGAAGTCCTTGTGATCGATGAAAAAGGCCCGCGCAGTTATTTTCCCTTTAAAGATTCAAAAATTCAAAAGGCTCAATGTATTTTCGAGCACGTGTATTTTGCGCGTCCTGACTCCACCATTTTTGGGGACAATGTCGGCCTTGTGCGCGAAAGGCTTGGCAGGAACCTTGCCAAAGAGCACCCTGCCAAAGCGGATATTGTGATTCCTGTTCCGGATTCCGGGAACTTCGCGGCGATCGGCTATGCCAAAGAGTCCGGAATTGCCCTTGCCCACGGGTTTACCCGAAACCACTACGTGGGAAGAACGTTTATCAATCCGACCCAATCCGAACGAACCCTGAAAGTTAAAATCAAACTCAACCCCATCCGCGAAGTGGTGGATGGAAAGCGGGTTGTGGTGGTGGACGATTCGATTGTCCGCGGGAACACGGCAAAGTCCCGAGTCCGGCTTCTTCGCAGGGCCGGCGCACGGGAAGTGCATATGAGGATCAGTTGTCCGCCGCATATCTCGCCTTGTTTCTACGGCATCGATTTCCCGTCCAAAGATGAGCTTTTAGCTTGTAATAACACAATGGAAGAAATCAAAAAGTTTCTGGATGTGGATAGTGTCGGCTACCTGAGCCTTGAGGGAATGCTGGCGGCCACAACGCAGGACAAGAACAATTTTTGTTCCGCATGTTTTTCCGGCAAATACCCGACGCCGCTTTTTGATGATCTGGATAAATTAAAGCTTGAGAAAAAAAGAAATTAGTTTTTTATACTTGTGTCATTCATGAAGAAAATCTGGACCTACGAAAAAGCCGGTGTCCCTCATTTAAAAGGCGACCCTGCCTACAACCGCAAGATTGTTCAGTTGATTCAGTCCACACGAATCCCCGGAGTTTTAGGAAGCGCCACGGGGTTTGCCGCGCTTTTTGATTTTAAAAAATCAGGCATTCGGGATCCTTTACTTGTCTCGTCTACGGACGGCGTGGGAACCAAACTTGAAATCGCAAGGCTCCAGGGACGTCATGATACGATTGGGATCGATCTCGTGGCGATGTGTGTCAACGACATCATTACCTGCGGTGCCAAACCCGTTTTTTTTCTGGATTATTTTGCCTCAGGCCATTTTGAACCGGAAACCATCCGCGAAGTTCTCAAAGGCGTTGTCACCGGCTGCCGACTTGCGGGCTGCGCGTTGGTAGGGGGAGAAACCGCAATCATGCCGGGTTTTTATGAGCCCGCAAAAAAAAATGGGGCGCAGGGAGCCCAGTATGATATTGCAGGATTTTCGGTGGGGCTTGTGGACCGGGAAAAAGTAGTTGATGGCCGTAACGTTCGTCCGGGGCAGGTGCTCTTGGGGCTGGCCTCCTCAGGCGTTCATTCCAACGGTTTTTCTCTTTTAAGGAAAATATTTTCCAAAGCTGAACTCAAAGGCACCCTTGGAAAAAAACTTCTTACTCCAACCCGTATTTATGTACGCCCTGTGCTTGAACTTTTAAAGCGGTTTCCGATAACGGGGATTGTGAACATCACGGGCGGAGGCTTTGTGGACAATCTGCCGCGCGTGATTCCCAAAGGTTTGGGGGCTACCCTTAAAAAAGGGACGTGGCCTCAACCGAAGTTATTTGATTTGATCAGGGATTCTGGTAACATATCCAACTTTGAAATGATGCGTACATTTAACCTTGGAATTGGAATGGTTTTAATTCTCGATAAAACGCAAGCCGCAAAAGCCCAGCGCCTCCTCAAACAAATGCAGTTGCCTTCCTGGGTCATTGGGGAGATCGTAAAAGGCAGCGGGGTGGAGGTGGTATGAAGGTTTTGATCATTGGTTCCGGCGGCCGCGAGCATGCACTGGCCTGGAAAATTTCCCAGAGCCCTCTTCTGACAAAGCTTTTCGTGGCGCCCGGCAATGCCGGTATTTCAAAGGCCGCTGAGTGCCTGTCTATTGAGGCCGAGGACATTCAAGGCCTTTTAAATTTTGCTAAAAAAGAAGCCATTGATTTAACCCTCGTAGGCCCGGAAGCGCCTTTGGTGGCCGGAATCACCGACCTTTTTCAAAATGAAGGGCTTCGTATTTTCGGCCCGAGTAAAGCCGCAGCCCAGATTGAAGGAAGCAAGGCCTTTGCCAAAGACCTCATGACGCGATTTGGCATTCCCACCGCGGACTATGAAATTTTCTCCAATGTCAATGAAGCCAAGCATTTTGTCATTGAAACCGAAATGCCCGTTGTCATAAAAGCCGACGGTTTGGCCGCAGGTAAAGGGGTTGCGATTTGCCATTCTTCCCAGGAAGCGGTTGGGGCTCTCACACAGATGATGGTCGAAGGGGTTTTTGGGGAATCTGGTAAAAAGGTTGTGATTGAAAAGGTTTTGGAAGGGGAAGAAATTTCGATTCTTGCTCTTTGCGACGGCGAAAAGATTATCCCTCTTGCCAGCGCGCAGGATCATAAACGCGCTTATGACAATGACAAGGGCCCAAATACCGGAGGGATGGGAGCTTATTCGCCCTGCCTGCAGATTCCGGATGAAAAAGTCAAAGAGTACGTGGACCTTACGATCCGTCCCGTTATTCAAGGGATGGCCAGGGAAGGCACGCCTTATCAAGGAATTCTCTATGCCGGTTTAATGATTACAAAGCAGGGGCCTTTTGTTTTGGAATATAACTGCCGTTTTGGGGATCCGGAAACGCAGGCAATTTTGCCCCGATTAAAGTCGGATTTGCTTCCTGTTTTAGCTGAAATTGCAAGCGGTGGGCTCCAGACGGAATCCCTGGACTGGCATGAAAAAGTGTGTATGGCTGTGGTGCTGGCTTCCGGCGGATATCCCGGATTTTACCGCAAGGGTTTTCCGATTCAGGGCCTTTCGGTCTTGAGCCACCTCGAAGATGTTTTTGTCTTTCATGCCGGAACCCTGCTGAACCCTCAGGGGGAATGCATTACCTCAGGCGGCCGGGTGCTGGTTGTTGCGGCGCTGGGGGATAATTTGCGCCAGGCCCATGACCGCGCCTATCAAGCGATTGCCCAAGTCCGTTTTGAAGCAAGTTATTACCGCCGTGATATTGGACGAAAAACCCTGGAGGTTTTCCGATGAGTCAGCCGCAAGTCGCCATTTTAATGGGAAGTGACTCCGATTTTGACATCATGAAAGAGGCAGCAGACGTTTTGAAAGAATTCGGTGTTTCCTGTGATGTTCAGGTGCTTTCGGCGCATCGAAGCCCGGAGCTTGTCAGTGAGTTTGCCTCCAAGGCGCATGAAAAAGGTTTTAAAGTCATCATTGCGGGTGCGGGCGGCGCAGCGCACCTTGCCGGTGTTGTGGCGGCCCACACCACGCTTCCTGTGATTGGAGTTCCTATTAATGCCACCCCCTTAAATGGATTTGACTCGCTTCTTGCGACCGTGCAGATGCCTGCAGGCATTCCGGTTGCAACTGTCGCGGTTGGAAAATCAGGTGCCCGCAATGCAGGCATCCTGGCGGTCCAGATGCTTGCTCTCTCCGATACAAAACTTGCCGAGAAACTTCAAGCCTTTAAGAAACATCTTGCCGAAGGCGTCAAAGAAAAAAACGAGAAACTCAGGAAACAGCTTAACCCGTGAAAACGGCGCTTGTTATAAAAATTGATCCCCGCGATCCCGATTTGGGCCGCATCCGTGAAGTCGCGCGTGCCAGCCGGGAGGGGAAGCTCGTTGCGTTTCCCACTGAAACGGTTTACGGAGTCGGCGGCCCGATGAGTGCTCCCGGACTGCGTGAAAAACTCATCCACCTTAAAGGCCGGGACGAAAACAAGCCCTTCTCTTATCACATCGGGGAATGGGACATGATTGATTTTCTTAAGGTCTCCCGTACGGCCGTGTTCCGTTTTTTTTCGCATCTTTTCTGGCCCGGGCCTGTCACGCTTCTGGTTAAAACTCAAGGCAATCAGAAAATAGGCATCCGTTTCCCGAGCCAGCGCCTGGCTCGAACCCTCATCAATGCAACCGGGGAACCCTTTATCGCAACAAGTGCTAATTTGAGTCAGGAATCGTCTCCGCGGACGGCAGAGGAAGTGATGCAAAAGCTTGGAGAAAAAATTGATTATCTGATTGACGGCGGGCCGGCTGAATTTAGCGAGGATTCGACCATTGTTGATCTGACAACCCCTACGCCTGAAATTGTGCGCCGGGGAGCCAAAATCGAAGAAGTTGAAAAGGCCGTTGAAAAAGTGAAGTCCGGAAAATTCCCCCGGAAAAGAATCCTTTTTGTCTGCACGGGAAATTCCTGCCGCTCACCGATGGCTGTGGGATGGCTTGTGTATGAGCTTAAACACAAAGGCATGGCAAGTGAGATCGAAGTTTCTTCTTGCGGCATTGCAGCACGAATGGGGGTTCCGCCTACCGCCGAAGCGGTTTATGTCATGAAAAACCGTGAGATTGATATTTCAGAACACCGTTCGCGGCCTTGTACACGCGAAGACGTGGTGGAGTCGGACCTGATTATTGTCATGAGCCAGGAACATCATACCTTTATCACAAGTCTTGTCCCCAATTCCAAGGATAAAATCAAGGTGCTTGACGTGAAGGATCCGATAGGGCTTGGGATGAATATTTATGAAGATGCGGTCAATGAGATCGAAAAGAAGCTCAAAAATGACTGGAAGCAAATCATTGAGTAACATCGCCCTCGCTTCTGATCATCGCGGATTTGAAATGAAAAAAAATATAGCCTCTTTTTTGGAGAAAAAAGGGTATCAAATGACGGACTGTGGAACGGATTCCGAAGAATCCAGTGATTATCCGGACTTTATGCTGGCGGCTGCAGAAAAAATAAGCCAGGGCGTTTGCGAGCGAGGGATCGGGATTTGTCACTCCGGGATCGGCAGTGCGATTGCCGCCAATAAAGTCCGCGGTGTCCGGGCAGCCCTTTGCCAGAGCGTTGAAGAAGCAAGGCTTTCCAGGCTTCATAATGATTCCAATATGCTGATTTTAGGTTCCGGATTTATTAAACCTGACATTTTATACCCACTTGTTGAAACCTGGTTAACCACCCCGTTTGAAGGAGGCCGTCATGAGCGGCGTGTCAACAAAATCAAAGATTATGAGCGAAAACATTTTAAATAAAGGGGTGGGGCATCACGCCCCTTCTCTTAAAGAGCAGGACCCTGAAATTTACCAGGCCGTTGTGGAAGAAATCCGCAGGCAAAATGACAACATTGAGCTTATTGCCAGTGAGAATTTTACTTCCGCGGCTGTCCTTGAAGCTGCCGGATCGGTTTTAACGAATAAGTATGCCGAAGGCTATCCCGGCAAGCGCTGGTACGGCGGCTGTGAAAATGTCGATATTGTCGAAAGCCTTGCGATTCGCCGCGCCAAAGCTCTTTTTGGCGCGGAATATGCCAATGTCCAGCCTCATTCCGGGACCTCAGCCAATATCGCAGTTTACTTTGCCCTTCTTGAAAGCGGCGCCAAGGTTTTGGCGATGAATCTTGCTCACGGGGGACATCTCACCCACGGGCATCCGATGAATTATTCCGGGAAAGTTTATACGATTATTCCGTATGGCGTGAATCCGGAAAATGAACAAATTGATTACGGCGAGCTTGAACGGCTCGCGATTGAAAACAAACCGCAGATGATTTTGCTTGGCGCTTCGGCGTATCCGAGGATCATTGATTTTAAGCGTGGCCGGGAAATCGCGGATAAAGTCGGTGCCCTTTTAATGGTGGATATGGCCCATTTTGCAGGGCTTGTGGCCACGGGGTATCACCCAAGCCCTGTTCCGTACGCGGATATTGTGACCACCACAACCCACAAAACCTTGCGCGGGCCTCGTGCCGGTTTGATTCTTTGCAAAGAAAAATACGGTAAAGCCATTGATTCAGCCGTGTTTCCCGGCATTCAAGGCGGGCCTCTCATGCACATCATTGCCGCCAAAGCCGTGGCTTTGAAAGAGGCCATGAGCCCGGCTTTTAAGGAATATTGCGGCCGTATTGTCAAAAATGCAAAAGCCTTGGCAGGTGCCATAGCGAAGCACGGCTGGCGGATTGTTTCAGGGGGTACGGACAACCACTTAATGCTTGTGGATGTCCAAAGCCGAGGCTTGACCGGGAAAGAAGTTCAGGAGCTTCTCGATAAAGTCAGGATTACCGTGAATAAAAACATGATCCCGTTTGATAAACAATCTCCTTTTAAAACCTCGGGCGTTCGTTTGGGAACGCCTGCCGTGACCACACGCGGTATGGAGGAGAAGGAAATGGAAGAGATTGCGGCATTGATTGATGAAACGCTTAAGGCCCCTCAGGACGAAGGGAATCTGGCAAGAGTCCGATCCCGTGTTAAAAACCTGACTGAGCGCTTTCCCCTTTATCCGGATTTGTTAGAGCGATACCGTTAATGAGATGCCCCTACTGTAAAAAAGAAAACGATAAGGTCATTGATTCCCGCGGCGCCAATGATGGGCTCGTGATTCGCCGCCGCCGCGAATGCGAAGCTTGCAGCCGCCGGTACACCACCTACGAACGGATTGAAGAAGTGCCTCTTTTTGTCATCAAAAAGGATTTCCGCCGGGAGCTTTATGACCGGCCTAAGGTCCTCTCCGGCATCCGGAAGGCGTGTGAAAAACGTCCCGTTTCTTTCTCGGATCAGGAAAAAATTGTGGATGAACTTGAAAAAATGCTTCACGAAAAATATGAAAAGGAAGTCCCTTCCAGCGCCGTGGGCGAATTCATCATGCAGCGACTTTCCAAGATCGATCAAGTGGCTTATGTGCGCTTTGCAAGTGTTTACCGCCAGTTTCAGGATGTCAGCCACTTTATGAAGGAGCTTAAAACGCTTCTTGCGAAATAGAGCATGAGGTAGCAGCCGCTTTCCCTTCCTAGCAAGTATCAGCTGAAATTTGTCATTCCCGCGCCCGCCAAAAAGATCGGCGGGTCCGTCCTTCTTTGTGGCGGAAAAGCGGGAATCCATGGATCCCCGCTTAAACCATGCGGGGATGACATCCGTGAGAAAATTGTCCCAACCCCTTGATATTTCTGAAGTTTTGAGCTATCTTAACGATACTTTTTAAGATATTAAAATTAGTCCCGTTGTCCAATTCATCATGGTCAAAACAACCCGGTTCCTCACAGCGCTATTCACCGTTTTAATCTTTTTGACGAAAGAGCTCTTTGCTGGGACACCGTTCTCATTGCCCTATTCACCCTCGCCGGAACCTCACACCGCGTTCAGCAAGCCTGCCTTAGCCGTTCCGGCTCAGTTTGGAACTATTGATTCTTTCAAACCAGGCAAAGGCCCGCTGTTGATTCATCTTCAAACCGCGCACGGGGATTATGAAGCGCAAAAAAATATCCAGGCGATCCTTCATTATCTAAAAAAAAATTACGGGATTAAATTAATCCTTGTCGAGGGCAGCGCGTTTAAACTGGAGCCCGAAATCTTGAGGTTTTTCCCTGATCAAATGAATTTGACGATGAAAATTGCCGACGCCCTTGCCAAAAAAGCCTTGGTCAAAGGGGTTGAGCTTTTTCTGCTTGAGAATCCCGAGAGCCAGGCGTATGGCATTGAGAATATTGAGGCCTACCGCGCCAACCGCGAAGCCTTCCAGGCGGTTTTAAGCCAGCGTGAAAAAACAGAAGCTTTTCTCGCTAGTCTTGACAGCCGCATCCAAGACCTTCGGGGATTTTACTTTAATAAAGAGCTGAATCTTTTTTTTAAGCAATGGGAAGAGGATCAAAAAGGCCATTCACTTCCTCAAACAGGGTTTACCCGGCTCGCGATCGAAGCCAAAAGACATCTCGGGATTGACCTGTCGGACCCCGCATTTCAAATTGACTGGCCGATGCTTGTGCGTTTTTCAAAGCTGAAGGAGTTGGAAAAGGGATTCAACAAGGAAAGCTTTGAGAAAGAAAAATCGGGCTTCCTTAAAAGTCTTCGCAGCATCCCGCCGGGGGTTTATCAAACAATCGAAAAATGGCTCGCTTTTCCTTCTTTAAGCGGGAGTCTTCCGGATCCTGAGACCGGGATGCTTGTTGAAGAAATGGTGAAGTTTCTCCCCCCGCGTTTTGATTTTAACGCCTACCCGCAGGCACAGCGGCTTCTTGGAATGCTTATGCTGCGAAGTGAAATCAAAGGGGAGCGTTTGGTGGGAGAGATGAGCCGAATGCAGGACCTGATTTTTGAAAAATTAGCCCGGACAAAGGAAGAGAAGCAAACGCTTGAATTGTTTAAACGATACGAGCTTCTCCGGAAATTATTTGGGCTGGAGTTAAGCCCTGAAGACTATAAGAATGTCCTGCAGCAAAAGGAAGATCTGTATCCTGAAACGCTTGAGCGGTCGCTTTCGGAATTTGGCAAAGGTAAGCGTCGAAGTCTGCTTCCCCAGGCGGATAGGGCTCCCATGAACGCTCTTTTCGCAGAGGCGCTGGAGTTTTACCGCGGCGTTAAGATGCGCGACCAACTGATGATTAAAAATATCGAAAGGCAGTTTCGCACAAGCGGCCAAGACAAGGCGGTTGTGATCACCGGAGGATTTCACGCGCAGCCGCTAAAAAAATATTTTGAAACAAAGGAGTACAGCTTTGGCGCAATCTCTCCTAAAACGGGATTCGTTCAAACGATCGAAACCCGCGCCCTTTATCAACGTTCAATTCTTGAGGATTTTCCAAAATCTCTTCGCGCTTCGACGCATGAAGCCCGTTTTGCATCCGACCGCTATGGGAGTTTTTATAGAATCAATCAGGAATGGCTCGAACGGCAAACGCGGGAAATTGCCCGCCCCATTATCGGGGAAGAGGGATATGATTTTGAAAAGATACGGGAAATGCTTGATGCGATTTCAAAACACCTGAAAGACCCTGGAATGCCTGAGGGAGTTTTCCGGTCGGAAGTAAGGAATAAAGACGATAAAAAAGAAGAAGGGAAGAACGGGGAGAAGCTTTATCAATCCATTGTGGAAACGTTTTCCAGTAATTTTTTCTATTTTTTCACAAAAGATCTGGAAGGCAGCTTCAATTATGTGAGCGACAGCTTTGCCAAACTTGTAGGCAAGCCGGCCGAAGAGATTATTGGCAAAATGGATTTTGAACTCTTTCCGCTGCGCCTTGCCCACAAATACCGGATCAATGACAGGTGGGTGGTTGAAAATGGTAAGAACTATGAAGATGAGGAAGAGTTCCAAACCCCTGAGGGTAAGAGAGTTAATGTCAAAATCCTGAAGGTTCCCATCAGAGATGCGGGCGGCAATATTGTCGGGGTTCAGGGGATGTTTTGGGATATCACCAGGCAGGTCAGAGACAGAAGACGGATTGCCGGTCATCTTAGCCGGGCTTTGGATGCCTCCAAAATGGGGACGTGGGAATGGGAAACCAAATCCAATGCCTTTCGCTGGTCAAAAAATGTGAAATCTTTATTTAATCTTTCAAGAAGACGGGTGAATACCTTCGATAATTTTATAGCATTTGTTCATCCCAAAGACCGTGAAAGAGTAAGCAAGGCCGTTCAGGGAGTTCTGCTAGGAGAACACGATGATTTTAAAGTGGAGTATCGCATTGTGCTGCCGAATGAAAAGGAGCGTTGGATTGCCCAGCAAGGCAAAGCCATACGGCGAAAGAAAACCGATAGAACCGTGGTAAGGGTCGCCGGAACCCTCGAGGACATTACCGAACGCAAGCAGTCGCAGCTAAGACAGAAGGAGACCGAGGATAAGTTGAAGCAGGCCGAGATTCAGACTGAACAGCAGAAGGCTTTGACCGAAATGGAATCAAAACTAAGGAGAGTTATCGGCGCCATTGCCCATATTTTTAACAATAAACTCACCGCCGTCCTTGGTTACACAGATATGGCTGTGACGATGCAGCTTCCCGGTTTGAAAAAAGAGCTTGAGACACTGCAGGAGCAGCTTAGCCAGTTCGGGGGCCACTATATCTTGCCCGTATCCGCCGTGGATGAAGTGATCGCTTTTCTTGCGAATCCGCTTAAAGAAGCCCATAAAATGAAACTTTTGATTGAGGATTTGATGATTTACGCGGATATCCATGTTGCTCACCGTCAAACGGTTGAGCTGGATGTCCGCACGGCATTGAAAGCCGCTTTTTCCGAGATTAAAAAAGAGCTTGGAATCAAGGAAATGCCGCCCCTGGTCCGGATTGAAGAGCTTTATGATGCCAGTTTATCCAAGGTTAAAGCGGATCTAGAGTGGTTTTCCAAGGCCTTGATGAAGATTATCAGTAATGGGATTGAAGCGGTGCAGGAAAAAGGAGGGGCGCTGACAATCACGACCAGGAAAAGCGCCCTAACGGATCATGTTGAAATCATCATTGAAGATACGGGCCCCGGGATCGATGACGAATCGGTGATAAAGCGCAAGATATTCGACCCCTTTTACACGACAAAATTTCTCGGCCGGGGGCTGGGGCTTCCTGTGGCCCTGCGGCTGGTTGAAAAAATGGGCGGCGAGATTCAGGTTGAAAGCGCCCTTGGGAAGGGAACGAAGTTCACGATTCGGCTGCCTCTGAATGGAACGGAGGCCCGCTCAGAGATCAGGGCCAAGGAAGAGAGCCGCCGAAATCAACAAATAGGAAACAGGGGAACAGCGTGGATTAAAGATAAATTCAAAACGCTTATCATTGTGACGAGTGTGGCGTTTGCCGCGGGAGGGGTGAGCCTGGGATTGGACCTGCATGAAAAGGCCATTCATGTGATTGAATTTTTCGGGGAACGGACGACCGCCGCTCTTGTTCACGGCGCAATCGCAGGCTTAATCTTTTATATTTTCAGGCTTTACCGTAAGGCTCAGCGCGAGATCAAATTGCGTGCCCAGCTTGAAGAAGATATCCTTAAATCTACCGAAGTGATTCGCGAAAGCGAAGCGATTCAAAGGACGGTCATCAATACGGTTGACGAGCGGATTTTCTTCAAGGATTACAAACTGGCCTTTTGCAGGTTTTTCCACCCTTAAGGGGCAACCATTTTTTAAGCTTTCTAGGGAAATCAAGCCCTCCGAAAGGGGTGCTGAATTTCCCTTCGATCCCTGCGCAAAGGCGATTGAAACAAAATTACTTAACCTATTGTGATTAAAGAGGTTAATTTCATAAAAACCTGCAAAAGGCCAGTTACAAACATAAGAATGCAGAAGGAGAGACAGGCCTTTTTGTGCAGGTCAATGTTCCTTTTGCCCATGATTTTGGATTTGAGCCGGACGAACTCAAAGGCCAGACGGATTATTTTTTGCTCAAGCCCAAGGATCCGGAGGCCGCTAAAGCAAAAATCGAAGCAGCCATAAAACTTGCGGACTCATTTCGGGCCAAGGATATGGAAGTATTGCAAACACGTCAAACAATAACCTGGGAAGAAAAAAATATCTTATTGATTGACGGCAAACCTGAAGAGCGGATTCTTGAAACCACGAAAAAACCCGTCATTGACGACGAGACGGATGAAGCCATAGGTGTTCTTGGAACGTATAAAGATATCACGGAACGTAAAAAGCAGGAGCAGCAATTGCGGGAATCAAGGGCCTTGCTTCAGGGAATTCTTGATGCCCTTCCCTTTGTGATTTTGGAAAGGGACGCGGCCTTAAAGCCTCAATATGCCAACGCAAGAGCCACCCTTTTTTTTGGGTTTGATATTTTGGCGAATCCTCTTCAGACGCAGGGAATTTTTGCGGAGAATTCAGGGTTTAGCGAAAAATATCAAATAGAAAATGAGCGGATTATAAAATCAGGAGAGGCTATCGAAGAAGACGAAGAAGTTGTGATTGCGGGGCGCGGGAAGATTTTCCATAAAATTAAACATCCTTTATTCAGCTCTGAGGGTGAGATCCTGGGGCTTGTGGAAATTTACCAGGATGTAACGAGCGAAAGGGTAGCGTCCGAGCTTCTAACGCACGCCGAGCTCCTGGAATCAAACGATCAAGAAGCAAAAGAGCTGGCTCATGATGTAAGCAATTTTTTGACCGGTGTTTTGGGGAATATCGAGGAAGCATCAACACTTTTAAAGAAGGGAATTTCAGCCCAGGAGGAAATGGACCAGGCCACGGCCAATGTCAATCGGGTGGTGGAGGTAGTGAGGGGATTTAGAGCACGAGCCGAGGCCGGGGACAAAACGCTTACGATGCTGAAATTGGCCCCGATTGTGACCCAATCTGTGCGATCAGCCAAGGCCCGATTTCCATCCATTGAATTCAAGCCGCCGACGTCACTTAAAAGCCTGCCCTATGTTATGGGGAACGCGCAGCAGATCTTGCGTGCAGTTTCGAATGTTTTATGGAATGCGGCAGAAACTATTGAAGCCACTTCTCAACAAGGGGGTGTGATCACGGTCACCCTGGATCGGGTTCATTTAGAGCAGCCTGCAGGGATTATTCATTCCAGAGAAAATTTCAGGCCGGGAACTTATCTTGAAGTTGCCGTCCATAACACCGGTCCGGCTATTCCTGAAGCTGTGCTTGCTAAAATGTTGAATGTGCTTCAGGAAAAAACTAAGGATGATTTTACCACGAAGCCCCTGGGGAGCGGCAAGGGTTTGCTTGTTGTCAGGAAAGCGGTTCTTCAAAACCACGAAGGGATGATTAACATCAAGACAAGTCAGGATCATGGAACAACTTTTCATCTTTACTTTTTTGCTCCCAATGGAGGCCCAAAACCTTCAAATATCTGGATCATTCACGATATCTTCAAGATTCAACAGGGAATTCTAAACCAGCTTAAGGAAGACGGTTACCAAGCGCTGCCCTTTAATAATATCCAGGCGGCGATTGACTTTGCTAAAGATTCATCCCAGTTGCCGGAGCTGATTATCTACAAAGAAGACGAAAAAGCGAAGATCCCTGCCACCTTAACCATTTTAAAACAAGAAGTTCCGGACAAGGCGTTGCGGGAAGTGCGGGAAGTCGCGGTTCCAAGGATTCTTTATCAAGGGGGTTCCTGGCCCAAACGCCCCAATAAGGATATTGAAGCGTTTATTGAACAAATAAAGAAAGAACTTGCTTCCAGGAAAAAATCAACGGCAGCCATGCCCGTGGCAGAGGTCCGGCGCGAGATTGAGAAAAAGGAAGTGCCTCTGGAGAAATTGAACGTTCTCATTGTTGATGATGATGATGATGGCGTCGCGAAGCTTTTGCTTAAATCAAGTGAAAACTTTGGGGCTAGACCGACGCGGGTTCAAAACGGCACTGAGGCTGTTCGTGAAATTGAGCGTGAGATGTATCACGTGGTTTTTCTGGATTTGCATTTTGTCGGCGGGACGCCTGACGAGGTTGTCCGCAAAATCAGGGAAAAATGGGGAATGAAGACAAAAATTATTATGAGTTCAGGCTCGCTCCCGGATGCGGCTTCACCTTTGATAGATGCATTTGACGGAAGACTTGCAAAACCTTTCAGACCTGCAGACATTGAAAGGTTACTGGGTCAAATACAGAAAGATTTGGCAAAGGACAAAGGAGAAAAGGAACGGTCTGAAGTACGTTCTTTGAGTGCGGAAAGCGCTTTGAAGAACGTAACAGAGTCCGTGCGCATCGTGATAGAAAAATACCGCGAGAATATTCTGCCGCTTCGGTTTGAAGCCGACGGGCCGGAATTTCTGGTCGGACTTCTTCGTGAATTATTGGGCCGGCCCGTTTATGCTGAAAAAGCGGGGATAATTCCCTTTGAACCTAAACCGCTTCTCCAACCAGAAGGACGAATTATAATGACGGATCTCTTCCAATCGTGGCTAAAGCAGATCATCGAAGCTCCTTCTTTGAGTCATCCGGGGCGGGCTATTTTTGACGCAGCCTGGCTTGACCGTTTTCTGGAAGATCCCCGCTCACTTTACCTTCTTTTGAAATCCTTTGAGCCATTCCAGAGAGGTGGCGCTGATCCCTTTATTGCATTTGTAGGGGATAGCTTTCTCATTAAAAATAAAATCCGTTCTGCCCTTCAACGGCAAAATAACGGCCTGACGGCTGAAGAAAAAATAGAAGTACAGGCACTACTTAGAAATTTTGAGCGGCTGGCTAAAATCCTTTTACCTGAGCAGGCGGCGGAGTATGTCCAGGCGCATGAAAACGGCGTTGCGATTTTAAGAGCAAACGAGTCGCTTATTTCCGAGACTGCGTCCGCGGCTCATTTTATTCTGGAACCTAACGCCGTTGCCCCTCGTGATGTGCCTGTGGTCGCCTTGACCGCGCCGGCCCTTTTGAAAGCGGCTGCTTTAATCCGCGGAGTTCCCCTGTCGGAACAACTCAAGGTTTTGAAGGCGCATATGGAGGATATTTTCCCCGGAGCCACTGAGCAAGGCAACGCGTTTGTGATTGCTTTTGCAAGTTACCTTACCGAGACTCTGCAGAAAAACGATTATCTCGCCACTCAAGCCTGATCCGCCAGGCTTATTACGTTAAGATTTTTCCTATAATTTCAAGAAGTTCATGCGATTGGAAAGGTTTTTTAAGGTAAGCACAGGCCCCACGTTCATAGGCTTTCTTAATATCCTCTTCGCTCGTCAAGGCAGAAACCACAACCACCGGGATGTTCTTGGTTTGGGGCCTTTGTTTGAAGGCGTCGCAGAAAAAAAGGCCTGAGAAAAAAGGCATCCGGATATCAAGCAGAATCAAATCAATGGGCGCTTCCTTGGTTTTTTTGATGGCCTGAAGGCCGTCCTGGGCAATAATAACTTCATGGTCCAGGGACGCAAGAATGTCCCTTATGAGTATGCCTATTTCGATATCATCATCCACAACAAGGATCTTCTTTTTCATAAGCGGTACCGCCCTTGCTCTTCTAGTTAAAGTCTAGCCGTTTAGGCGGCCGGCATCAAATGGATTCTTGGGGCAGGGTGAAAATAAAGGTGCTGCCTTTACCGGGAGTGCTTTTGACGGTGATATGCCCGCCGTGGTTTGCGACTATTTTCTGGCAGATGGCCAGCCCTAAGCCGCTTCCTTCAAATTCCGAACGGCCGTGCAGGCGTTCAAAGGGTTTAAAAATCTTCTGGATATATTTTTCGTCAAAACCGATCCCGTTGTCTTCAATCGTAACTTCGACAAAGCCGTTTGGAAGGCTCTTTCCCTGGATGAGGATCTCCGGGGCCTCGTCTTTTTTATGAAACTTAAGGGCATTTCCGATCAAATTTTGAAATAGCTGGTGGATCTGCAGGTAATTCACGTGAACAATCGGAAGGTCTTTCCACCGGATTTCAGCTTTTGTCTCGACGACATTCGTTTCCAGGTCTGACACAATTTCCTTGAGGAGCTCCTCAAGGTTCACCGGCGTCAGTTCAGCAGGTTCCGCCTTCATTGCCATTTTTGAAAATTTTAGCAGATCCTCAATCAGTTGATTCATTCTTAAGGTCGCTTTGATCATGCGATCAAGATAGTCCTGCCCGTCAGGGGAAAGGCTGTCTGCACAGTGCTTTTTTAAAAGTTCCCCGAATCCTATTATTTTCTGAAGCGGTTCCCGCAGATCGTGCGAGGCCACAAAGGCAAATAATTCAAGCTGTTCAAGTTCGGCGTTGGATTGAGCCAGTTCGAAATTTTTTTTCAACATCGCGAGTTCATTCTTCCTTCGCTCTCTTATGTCGGAGGCAATAATCACGGACCCCAATTTCGTCCTAGTATGGCCGTATAAATGGGCAATCGAAACGCTGACAGCAACAGGCTCGCCCTTTTGTGTCCGGAATATCATTTCATGATCTTTGACGAGCAGGTTCTTCAATTCGTTCTGAAGTTGCCTTCGGTCGTCCTGCGAGGGTCCCATAAGAATTTCAATAGGCTTCCCTAAAAGTTCTTTCTGTTTATAGCCAAACGTCTCACAGGTCCGATCATTCACCACGCGAATGATGCCGTCCGCATCACAGACAATAAGCGGGGTGACCATGGTGGCGATAATCTGGCTTGCGGCAAAGGAAGGAGTAATATCCACGAGGTGATAAAGCCAAATGGTGCGGGCAATCATAAGAAGCGAGATAAAAACAGGGACATAGCCAAAGGGATAAATAGGGATGTTGAAACCCGCCAGAAAATCGACCGAGGCAATATAACCGATGCTGAAGGCAATCAGAAAGGATTCCAGGCGCCGTTTATGCGTTTGAGTGGGGGTGCGCCGGTATTCCTGCGCAAAAAGCCGCAGGCTGACAAACATGAGAATGAAGAAAAGGAATATGAACAAATAACAGAGAGGCCCATAGTGCGGATGGTAACCCCAAAAATAGGGAAGCATACCCCGAATGTAAACAGGAGTAAAAAAAATTCCAATCACAAAGAGGCATGAAAGGATAAAGCTTGCCGCGACGCCTTTTTTATATTGTCCGAAGCGGCGGCTAATGGCGGATGTAAAAGCAAGAACGAGGGGCGGGGTCAAGACAACTCCCGTATGGGCTATTCTGCTCCACCTGAGAGCTGTAGCTTCATTGAGGCTGGCATACATCAGGGCCGTTGCGATAAGCCATAAAGAGGCTGCTAACGTCAATGCACAGAATATAAAGCTTATTCGCGTGCTCCGTTCGCGGATAAGCACGGTGACGCCTACGAAAGCAACCAGCAGTCCCACCCCCAAAGGGGGAAGGGCGTAGAACGTGAACCTGTAATCGGCGAGCTGAATCCAATCGAAGTTCATAGGGCAGGGACATCCTTTCCTAACCCGGTCCGTTTTTGTACGTCTGTGTCTCTTGCCTTAATTATACTGCATCTACAAGTTCTGCAAGATCCCCTTTTTTCCGGGATGGGCCTGATTTCGTCGCGCTGCTTGAGGCTTGAGCTTGTTGCTTGTCAACAAGACGCAACTTAAGTACAATCCTCACGTTTTGCAGTCATTATAAGTTCTGGCGCGCCCTTAGCTCCCGCCACAAAGCTCGGCGGGTCCGTCCAACTGCGCATGAGAGCTTAGTGGACGGGTCTCCGCCAAACTTTACGGCGGATTCGTCCGTTGCCGGACGGATTCGCCAAAGCTTTGTGGCGAACGCCGCGCAGTTTGGCGGACAGTTGGTAGCGGTCTTAAACGTCATCTGATTTTAGGCGCCCTTAGCTCAGTTGGTAGAGCAACTGACTCTTAATCAGTGGGTCGAAGGTTCAAATCCTTCAGGGCGCACATTTTAATTTTAATGCGGCTATATTTATTTTTATGGCAGAATAAACCTTCCGCGGCTATGGCGAAACTGGCAGACGCGCAGGATTTAGGATCCTGTTCCGTAAGGAGTGGGGGTTCAACTCCCTCTAGCCGCACTTAATCTGATGATTAAGTACTTCGCTGTGACGGTTTAGGGATAACCGTCTACCGCGATGCACTCAATCTTATGATTGAGTACGGCACCGGGCCGGTTTACACTAAAGTGCGATAAAAAGCATCGAGGAAAACCGGCTCCGGTGTGGGCGCACGATTGACAAAACGTAGTTCTTTTTCTAAAATTACCAATTTCCTTTGATTGCAAGCATTTCTACACCGCATTTTTCATCACTAATGAGAAATAGCGCTTGAAGAGTTACGGAGCAAATGAGTTAACGGACGCTAGCGAGTGTAGCATAGTGGTAATGCTCTGCCTTGCCAAGGCAGCTACGAGGGTTCGATTCCCTCCACTCGCTCCACTTGATCTTAATGATCAAGTACGGCATCGTGACGGTTTAGGGAAGACCGTCTACGATGACCGCAAATTTATTATGAAAAGGAGTTTCTGTGAAGGTTTCAGTTCAAGACGGTAAAGCATGTGAGAAAATTTTAAGCATTGAGCTTGGAGAGCAGGAAATCCAAAAGGAATACGACGAGTTTTATGTGGCCATTGCCCCCAAGGCCAAAATCCCCGGGTTTCGTCCCGGAAAGGCCCCCCGGCAGGTGCTTGCGATGCATTATCAGCACGAAGCGCGCGAAAACGTTTTAAAACACCTCATTAATGAATCCTATAAAAAAGCTCTCGAAGAAAAGTCCCTGGAACCTATAACCCTTCCCACCATCAAGGACCTTGATTTTAAGGATAACCGGTTATTCTACCGGGCGCTGATTGAAACCCGTCCCAAAATTAAGCTTTCCAAGGTGAGCGGGCTTTCTGCCAAGAAAGAAAAAGCGGAAGTGAAGCCTGAAGATATCGAAGATGAGTTAAAGCGCCTTCAGGAATCCCTGGCCCAATATAAGGCCGTGGAAGACCGGCCGGCGGTCATGGGGGATTTTCTGATTGCCGATTATGTCTGCCTTGTGGATGGCAAGGAAGCTGAAAAGCGTGTGGACGACTGGTTTGAACTTCGTGAGGATGAGTTCCTGAAAGGTTTTTCCGCCCAGCTTACGGGCGTTAAACCAGGTGACGAAAAGGACGTTCAGGTGGCCTTCCCTGAAAAAATGGCGAAAAAGGATCTTGCGGGGAAACCCGCGGTTTTTAAAATGAAAATCAAGGAAATTAAAAGCAAAGTCCTGCCCGGCCTTGATGACGAACTGGCAAAAGAAGCAGGAGAGTTTAAGACCCTTGAGGAGCTGCGGCAGAAAATTCATCAGGATGTTTTGAACAGCAAAGAGCGGGAAAAAGAAGTTGCGTTTGAGAATGCCCTTCTTGAGGAATTGATGAAACAAAACAGGTTTGATCTGCCGCAGGGGCTTGTGGAGCGCCGCCTGGAACATCTCCTGGAGAAGGCCAAAGAAGATTTTCGCCGTTACGGTTCTCCGGAAGAGGAGTTTGAAAAGCAGAAAGAAAAAATGAAGGTTGAGCTTACCGGCGAAGCAAAGCGTCAGGTTCATTTGGCGTTTCTTCTGGATGAAATCGCTATTCGTGAAAACATTACCGCCACGGAAGAAGATTTAAGCGTAAAATACCGGCAGCTTGCCGATCGTGTCCGGCAGCCCCTTGAAAAAATTCAGGGGTATTACACCCAGGATGAAAGAGCCCGCGAAACGTTAACCGATCAGATCCGGAATGAAAAAACGATTGAATGGATCAAGAAAAATGCTAAGGAGAAATAGACCATGAACGACGGATTTAAGAAAGAACCTGCCATGAGTTATCTAGTACCGATGGTGATAGAAACAACCGGGAGAGGGGAACGGGCGTATGATATTTATTCCCGGCTTTTGAAGGATCGGATTATTTTTATCGGGACGCCGATTGACGATACGATTGCAAACCTCATTATTGCCCAAATTTTGTTTCTTCAGATGGAAGATGCTGAAAAGGATATTAATATTTACGTCAATAGTCCTGGCGGGTCTGTGACCGCTGGGTTAGCGATTTACGACACCATACAGTTTGTGAAGTGCAGTGTCTCGACTTACTGTGTCGGACAAGCGGCAAGCATGGGGGCCCTTCTTTTGGCCGCAGGGACCAAAGGGAAACGTTACTCCCTTCCGCATGCTCGCATCATGATTCATCAGCCTTGGGGCGGTGCCCAGGGCAGCGCCTCCGATATCCATATCCAGGCCAAGGAAATCCTCAAACTCAAAGACGAGCTGAATAAAATTCTCGCAAAACATACCGGCCAGCCCCTTGAGCGGATTGAAAAAGATACGGACCGGGATTATTTTATGTCGCCGGACGAGGCCAAAGCCTACGGCCTGGTGGATGAGGTAATTTCGTCACGGCCTGACCTGAGCCCTAAATCATGAAGCGAAGTATCCTTCTGACTCCGGGACCGACACCGGTTCCGGAGTCCGTTCTCCGGGTTATGGCGCAGCCGATTATTCATCACAGGACACCGCAATACCGGAAGATTTTTGCATCTGTCTCCGAGCGTCTCAAAAAGGTTTTTCTTACCCAGAACCCAATCTATACCCTTACGGGATCGGGGACTTCAGCTATGGAGGCCGCCCTTGTGAATTTTCATTCACCGGGTGAGAAAATCCTTGTGCTGGATACGGGAAAATTTGGGGAGCGGTTTACCGATCTTGCGAATGCCCATCACCTTAAAGCGACCGTGATCAAAGTTCCTTACGGTGAAGCGGTCAGTCCGAAAGCGGTTAAAGAGGCGCTGCAAAAGACCCCGGATTTTAAATCGGTTTGTGTGGGCCTTTGCGAGACATCGACCGCGGTTTTAAATGATATTCGCGCGATTGGTGAGATCACAAGGGCTTCTGAAGCTCTCTTGATTGTCGATGCCATTTCGGGGCTTGGGGCAGATCGCCTTGAAACGGATCACTGGGGTGTGGATCTTGTGATTGGGGCTTCACAAAAGGCGTTGATGCTGCCTCCGGGACTTGCGTTTTTAAGTGTGAGCGAGAAAGCCCGGGAGAGGCTTGAGACGGCGCAATGCCCGCGGTTTTACACGGATATACGCCTTTATGAAAAAGGAATGAAGGATGCGGATACGCCCTTTACGCCCGCCCTTACCCTTGTGCTGGCTTTAGAAAAGGCGCTCGATTTGCTTGAATCCGAGGGAATGGAAAAGGTCTTTGAGCGCTGCGCAGAGCTTGCAAGTTTTACGCGCCAGAAACTTGAAGGTTTGGGACTTGAACTTTTTTCCAAAGCACCTTCTTCGACCGTGACGGCCGCGATTGTTCCGGCAGGGGTGGACGGAGAAAAACTGGTTAAAATTATGCGCGATGAAAAAGGCGTGACTATTGCCGGTGGGCAAGGGGAAATGAAGGGAAAAATCATTCGGATGGCCCACATGGGAGCGATTACCCGGCAGGCCCTTAACGAAGGGATCCGTGTGCTGGAAGAAACGCTTGAAGAAATGAAAGTGAAGGGATAGCTTGATGAAGGTTTTGGTTGCAGATCCTCTTGGCGAGGCAGGCCTTGCGGAGCTTAAAAAAGATTCGTCAATTCAAGTGGATGAAAAGCCCGGGGTGAAACCCGAAGAATTAAAACAGATCATCGGTCAGTATGATGCCATCATTGTTCGAAGCGGTACGCACCTGACAAAGGATATCCTGGAAAAAGCGACCCGCCTTCGCGTTATTGGACGGGCAGGCGTGGGGGTTGATAACGTTGACCTTGAAGCTGCCACCAAGCGCGGCATCATTGTGATGAATACGCCGGAAGGCAATACCATTTCCACGGCCGAGCACACTTTTTCCCTTTTAATGGCGCTTGCCCGAAACATTCCCCAGGCCCACCAGTCGGTTCGAAGCGGGGAGTGGAAACGCCAGCAATTTCTTGGGACCGAACTTCACGGAAAAGTTTTGGGCGTGATCGGCTTTGGCCGGATCGGCCGCGAAGTAGCCAAACGGGCCATGGCTTTTGGGATGCGGGTTGTGGTGTTTGATCCGTTCATTTCCAAGGCGGGTTTCAAAGAGTTTCTTGCGGAGTTTATGGATTTGAAGCCGCTTCTTGAAGTTTCTGATTTTATTACGGTTCATACGCCGCTGACTCCGGAGACAAAGTATATTCTCAATCACGAGACTTTTAAGCTTTGTAAAAAAGGCGTTCGCATCATTAATTGTGCCCGCGGAGGAATTATTCAGGAAGAAGCTTTAATCGAAGCCATTCAAGCCGGCATTGTCGCGGGCGTGGCTTTGGATGTTTTTGAGAAAGAGCCGCCGGGGGATAACCCGCTTTTAAAGTTGCCCCAAGTGATCGCCACCCCCCATCTTGGCGCAGCGACCCAGGAAGCGCAGGAAAATGTGGCGGTGGATGTTGCCCGTCAAGTGGTGGATGCCCTTCATGAACGCGCCATCAAAAATGCCGTAAACCTTCCCAATCTTGATTCCGAAACATTCAAAGTCCTTCGCCCCTGGCTCACTCTGGCCGAGAAAATAGGCGCGCTTCATACCCAACTTTTCGGGGGAAGTTTGCAATCTGTGACGATCCGTTACGGCGGAGAAGTGACACGGTATGATTTGGCGCCGTTAACGATTGCGGTACTGAAGGGGCTGTTGACGCCTATTTGCGGCGAGACCGTCAATTTTGTGAATGCGCCGGCCATGGCCAAAGAACGCGGAATAGTCGTCAACGAAAGCCGCAGTACCCAGGCCGAGGATTTTTCCAATTACATTGAGCTGGAAGTGCTGCAGGATCATGCGCCGATCCGCATTATGGGAACCATCTTTGGAAATAAAATTCCGACGATTGTCCGGATCAACGAGTTTTTAATCGACGTTGAACCCGTGGGCGTGATCTTGTTTCTAAAAAATGAGGATATGCCCGGTGTGGTTGGAACCATTGGGACGATCCTTGGGAAAAACAAAATCAATATCGCGGAGATGTCACTGGGGCGTGTTCCTTCGGGCGACAAGATGCTGGCGATGACCATTATTAATACGGATGACGAAATTCCCCAATCCGTGATTCAGGAGATCAAAAAGTTTCCGCCGATCATCGAGGTCAAGGTCGTCAAATTATGAACCGTATCTTGATTGGCGCCCAATGGGGCGACGAAGGAAAAGGCAAGATCATTGATATCCTTGCCCAAAAAAGCGATTGTATTGTCCGCTATCAGGGGGGCAATAATGCCGGCCATACCGTTTGCATCGGTCAGGATAAATTCATTCTTCACTTGATTCCTTCGGGTATTCTTCACCCCAAAAAAGTTTGTATTATTGGCAATGGCGTGGTGATTGACCCGGCCGCTTTATTTAAAGAGATCCAAATGCTTGAATCCCGCGGTGTGCGTGTGCATGGCCGGCTTTTCATCTCGGAGCAAGCCCATTTAATTTTCCCTTATCATAGTTTAATGGACAGCCTCCGTGAGGAAGGCGTTGCAAAAAAAGAAATGATTGGAACGACCAAAAAAGGGATAGGCCCTTGCTATGCCGACAAAATGGCGCGCGTAGGGATACGCGTTGCGGATCTGAAACACCTGGAATTTTTCAAAGAGCGCCTTGCCTCGGTCCTGCGTGAAAAAAATGAAATTTTAAAGAAAATTTATAATCATCCCGGTTTCTCTTTCGAGAAAATATTTTCTGATTATAAAAAATACCGTTCCAAACTGCTTTCCTATGCGATCGATACCCCCCGGTATCTTTATGAAGCGGCTAAGAAGAAAAAGAATATTCTTTTTGAAGGCGCGCAAGGGACATTGCTGGATGTGGATCATGGGACCTACCCCTTTGTGACTTCTTCGAACGCTTCAGTCGGGGGCGCCATTGCCGGCACGGGGTTCAGCCCAACCTTGATTGACCGGGTGATCGGTATTGTAAAGGCGTATACGACGCGGGTCGGAGAAGGCCCTTTCCCCACCCAATTTTCTAGTCCCTTGATGGAACAAATTCAGACTAAGGGCGACGAATTCGGCTCCACCACAGGGCGGCCCAGGCGCTGCGGCTGGTTTGATGCCGTGATTACCCGTTATGCGGCCCGGATTAACGGGCTGGACGAAATGGCAATTATGAAGCTGGATGTTTTATCTTCACTTCCGGAAGTCAAGATTGCAACCGCCTATCAATTAAACGGGAAAATTTATCGCGATTATCCGCATTCGACGTATGAATTTGCGCGGTGCAAGCCCATTTACGAAACGATGAAGGGCTGGAAAGAAGATATTTCCGGAGTAAAGCGCTGGAAGGATTTCCCGGCTCAGGCAAAAAAATACCTGCGCCGCCTCGAGACGCTTCTTGAAACCCCCATTACCATTGTTTCAGTCGGCAGTAAACGAAGTCAGACGGTTTTTCTCTCATGAGTTTCCCTAATGTTCCGCAGCATATCGCAATCATTATGGATGGAAATGGCCGGTGGGCTGAAAAGCAGGGGCTTCCCCGCATCCGCGGCCATCAGGCAGGGGTTGACCGTGTGGAAGAAATTATCAGTGCGGCCCCTGACCTCGGGGTTAAATATTTGACCCTTTATGCCTTTTCCAAGGAGAACTGGCAGCGCCCCAAAGAAGAGGTTTCTTTTTTAATGGATTTGCTCGCGGCTTATCTGGATCAAAAACTAGCCGAGTTTAAAAAGAACAATATTGTCTTTAATACGATCGGCCAAATGGAAGATCTGCCTCCCAGGATTCAGGAAAAAATCGCTTATACCATGAGAGAAACCAGACATCATACAGGTCTTGTGACTACTTTTGCTTTCAGCTACTCTGCCCGGATTGAAATCACCACAGCCTGCCGAAAGATTGCCGAAAAGATTCTGCAGGGGAAAATGGGCCTCGAGGAAATCACCGAGAAAACCATTTCAGATCATTTATATACCGCTGGGCTTCCTGACCCCGATCTTTTGATCCGTACGAGCGGTGAGATGCGGGTGAGTAACTTCCTTCTTTGGCAGATTTCCTACGCCGAAATTTATGTGACGGATAAATGCTGGCCCGAGTTTACCAAAGAAGAATTGGTGAAGGCGATACAAGCTTATAACAAACGAGAGCGGCGTTTTGGACGGACCCGCGCCGAAGCTCCGTCCCGGTCAATGATGAAATGATGGATCAACTCACAAAAAGACTTCTATCGTCTGCGGTTCTAGTCACGATTACGCTTGCGACCATTTTCTCTCTGCCCCGCTGGTTTTTCTTTCTTGTGGTGGAAGTCTTCAGCCTCCTTGCGCTTAACGAATACCTTGTTTTGGCGGAAAAGAAAGGAATCCGTGTTTTCCGACCTGGCGCACTTGTCCTCGGGGCTTTACTGCCTTTTTCTGCCTTTTTTTCTTCAGACGGAGTTTGGCTGATGGGCGCATGTCTTTGTGTGTTCCTGATTCATTTCCATCCCAAAATGAAAGAAAATGCTTTCCTTCAGGCTGCGGTGCTTATTTTGGGACTTCTGTATATCCCCTGGTTTTTTTCTCATTTGATCCGTATCCGTGACTTAACTTACGGCGCATGGTGGGTCCTCTATACCGTTCTGGTGGTGAAGGGGGGCGATGCGGGTGCCTACTTTGTCGGAAAAAAGTATGGCCGCAGAAAATTGATTGAACATATTAGCCCGCATAAATCGGTCGAAGGCGCTTTGGGGCAGCTTGTAACAACCATCCTGCTTTCACTTCTTTCAAAGATTTATCTTCACGACGTTTCGATGAAACATCTTTTTTTTCTGGGGTTGATCATCGGCATTCTGGCCCAGTTGGGGGATTTGGCTGAGAGCGTTTTAAAACGTGATGCCGGAGTCAAAGATTCAGGAAAAATCCCGGGACTTGGCGGCTTGCTGGATGTGCTGGATAGTTTGCTTTTAGTGATTCCTTTTGTTTATTATTACGCAACCGAGGTAGCGGGGATTCAGTGAAAAATATTGCGATTTTAGGTTCCACCGGGTCCATTGGTTTAAGCACCCTTGCAATTGTCCGCACGCATCCTGAAAAATTTTCCGTCAAAGTCCTAGCCGCCCGAAGAAATGCTCAAAAGTTATTTGAACAGGCCTCAGAATTCCATCCTGATTTTGTCTGCCTTTATGAACCGGAAGGTGCCGAGGAGTTAAAAAGAAAACTTCGCCCGCTTGGGATTAAGGTGCTGACCGGAACGGAGGGGCTGCTTGCGGCAAGCCGGTACCGGCCGGTCGAGGAAGTTGTGTTTGCGCTTGTGGGGGCGGTAGGACTTCTACCTATTTTCGAAGCGATTCGCGCAGGCAAAGCGGTTGCGATTGCCAATAAAGAACCGCTTGTGGTGGCAGGCGACCTTGTGATCAAGGAAAGCCGGAAGCATAAAGTTCCCATTTTCCCGATCGATAGCGAACACTCTGCTCTTTGGCAGTGCCTTGAAGGGCGTTCTCCCGAGAGTATTAAGAAGCTGATTCTTACGTCTTCGGGCGGCCCCTTTCATAAAAGGAAGGGGTCTTTTCGATCCATTAAACTTTCTCAGGCGCTGAAACATCCTAAGTGGAAAATGGGCCCAAAGATTACGATTGATTCAGCCACCTTGATGAACAAAGGCCTGGAAGTGATTGAAGCCTCTCATCTTTTTCAAATGCCCGCCCATAAAATCGAGGTGTTGGTTCATCGGGAAGCCATTATCCACGGGATGATCGAATTTGTGGACGGAAGTCATCTGGCGCACCTTGGCATTACGGACATGCGCTTGCCGATTCAATATGCCTTAAGTTATCCTGACCGGCTTATGAATCATTTGCCGACTCTTGACTTCGTCCAGCTTCACCGGCTGCATTTTGAAAAGCCGGATGTCCGCCGCTTTCCTTGCCTTGAGCTGGGCTATGAAGCAAGCCGTGTGGGGCGAAGTATGCCTGCGGTTTTGAATGCCGCGAATGAAGTGGCTGTCGGCCGTTTTCTTGAAAACAAAATTAATTTTTTAGGGATCCCGAAACTGATTGAAAAAGTGATGAAAAGACACCAAGTCATACAAAATCCTTGTTTAGAAGACCTTCTTCAAGCTGATGAATGGGCTCGCAAGGAAGCGGAGAAACTATGAACTTTCTTTTTTCTATTGTTCCGACACTTATTGTTCTGGGCCTGCTCATTTTGATCCACGAGCTGGGGCATTTCATTGCCTGCCGCTTGACCAAAGTCCGGGTGGAGAAGTTTTCCATTGGGTTTGGCCCTGAAATCCTGCATTGGCAGGGACCTGAAACGCGGTATGCGATCTCTCTTTTCCCGCTCGGGGGTTTTGTCAAACCGGCCGGGGAATCCGTAAGTGAGGTTGACGAAGCCGGGCTCAAACCCGGGGATTATCTGGCGGCCTCGATTCCGGCGCGTATCCTGATCGTTGTGGCAGGTGTTGCTATGAATTATTTTTTAGCCTATTGGCTTTTTGTGAGCGTGTTTATGATGGGCCGTCCGGTCCCAGGAACCGTGATCGGAGGATTTGTTGAAGGGTACCCGGCCCAGGAAAAAGGAATTCAGGTCGGGGACCGGATTGTTCAAATTAATGAAAAGTCCACTGAGACTTGGATCGATATGACAGAAGCTTTGCAGGCGGCCCCCGCGGGGGAATTACTTCTAACGCTCGAAAGATCGCAGGCAGGCCAGACCGAACAGGTGACCCTTAAAATTGCGCCGCGTGTGGATTCGGTGAAGGATATTTTCGGAGAAACGCTTGAACTGAAACGTCTCGGGGTGACACCGCACCCTGAGGCAAATAAATTCGAAAAGTTTGGTTTCCTGGAAGCAATCCGCCACGCGTGGGAAACTTTGGTGAATTTAACCGTCTTGACGTACAAGGCCATTTTTTATCTCATTATGGGAAAGCTCTCCATTAAGACCATGGCGGGCCCGATTGGGATTGTGGCGATGACAGGGTCTGCGGCCAAGCTTGGCCTTCCGTATGTGCTGCAGCTTGCAGCGAATTTAAGTGTTTCTCTTGCGGTCATCAATCTTCTTCCGATACCGGCTTTGGATGGTGGGCACTTGCTGTTCCTTTTGATCGAGGCCGTCCGCCGCAAAAGAGTGAGCCTCGAGTTTCAGGAGCGAATGACCCAGGCGGGTTTTATCCTGCTGATGGTGCTTATGGTGTTTATCATTTACAACGATCTCACAAATCTTCAGGTGTTTGAAAAAATCAAAGGGTTTCTTCCTTTCGGCAAGACATAAGTTAAAGCATGCGCTGGTCCCAGACACTCATCCCCACATTACGTGACATTCCAAAGGACGCCGAGGCCGCAAGCCACCAGCTTGCCCTGAGAGCGGGGCTTGTGCGCCAGCTTTCTTCAGGCGTCTATTGCTACCTGCCCCTTGGATTCCGGACTATCCACAAGATTATCACCATTATTCGCGAAGAAATGAACCGGGCCGGGGCTTCAGAGGTTTTACTGCCGGCTCTTCATCCGGCTGAACTCTGGAAAAAAACGGGACGTTATGAAGCTCTTGGAGAGGACAAAATCGCTTTCAAGAACCGCTCCGGGCAGGAGTTTGTTTTGGGACCTACACATGAAGAAGTGGTGACAGACCTTCTTGCCGGCGCGGTCAAATCTTTCCGGGACTTGCCCCAGCTTGTTTATCAGATTCAAACCAAGTTCCGCGACGAAGCGCGTCCGCGCTTTGGTGTGATCCGGACCAAAGAATTTATCATGAAAGATGCTTATAGCTTTGACCGGGATGAAAGCGGGCTTGACGAAAACTACCGGCGAATGGACGAGGCGTACCGCAAAATTTTCACGCGCTGCGGACTGACTTTCCAGGTTGTGACCGCAGATCCGGGCATGATGGGCGGAAAAATGAGCCAGGAATTTATGGTGGTGTGCCCGTATGGGGAAGACCGCGTAGCGAAATCAGAAGCAAGTTATCTCGCGAGCCTTGATATTGCCGAACGCGCGGATCCGCATTACAAAACGCCTGTGCCCCAATCAACCGCGTATGAAGCATTTGATACCCCCGAGCTCAGAACCATTGAAGAAATTAGCCGCCGCTTTAGCATCAAGCCTTCCGGAATGGTGAAAACCTTGATCTATATGGCGGACGGAAAGCCCGTGGCGGCCCTGATCCCGGGAGACTCGGAATTAAACGAAGGAAAACTCAGGCGTCTTGCGGGGGCGGCTGAACTTCACCAGGCCACGCCGGAGGAGATTCGCACTGCCACCGGAGCGCCGGTAGGCTTCGCGGGACCGGCGGGCTTAACCATTCCCATTTACGCGGATTGGGATATTTTGGGTATGGCGGATTTCGTGGCGGGAGCGAATCAAAATGACAAGCATCTTCGTAATGTCAATGTCTCAAGGGATTTTACTCCCGTTAAAACAGGCGATATCCGCTACGTTAAAGAGGGGGACCTCGCGCCGGACGGGAAAGGCAAACTGCAGCTTACGACGACCATGGAAATCGGGCATATTTTTAAACTCGGGACGCGGTATTCCAAAGCCCTTGGCGCGGATTTTGTCGATGAAAAAGGCGAAAGGAAAACCGCGATCATGGGCTGCTACGGTATCGGCGTGAACCGTATCCTGGCCGCAGCGATCGAAGAGCATCACGATGACAAAGGAATCAAGTGGCCTTCTCTGATAGCGCCTTACCAGATTGAAGTGATCACCGTCAACCACAAGGACGAAAATACAAGAAACGCGGCAGACGGAATTTATAAAGACCTTGAGGACGCCGGGCGTGAAGTACTTTATGATGACCGGGACGAACGGGCGGGTGTGAAATTCAACGACGCCGATTTAATCGGGATCCCGGTTCAGATTATCGTTGGTGAGCGCAATCTTAAAGAGAATTGTGTGGAGCTTAAATTCCGGCAAACCGGGCAGGTGGAACGCGTCGCGCTTTCTGCCCTTAAAACGCGGTTAGCTCAGCTCAGTTAATGCCAGCCGCCTCTAAAAATGAGCATTCGCTTAAGCAGGCTATTTCGCTAGAGCGCGAAGCGTATGACCTTCGCTCCCAGCAGCAGATCGAAAAAGCCTTTGAAGCTTACGACAAAGCCGCTTTCCATTACCAGGAAGCCGGCGAGCATTTAAAATCCGCAATGTGCTATGCCTCAGCCGCCAGCTGCTGGAATATCCACACCGGCTGGCAGCCCTTAAAAAATGCCGCAACACGCAATCATTTTGCGGCTCAAGAGGCCATGAAATCCAAAAGCTATGATTATGCGCGTTCGCTTTTCCGTGAAGCCGCGATCCTTTATGAACGTGAGGGCGACGGGGAAAATTATTCCGCCTGTTTTATGGGGACTCAGCGCGCTGACGCTAACTACGCCTGGGAAATTTTCCTCCGCGGAAAAAGCGATGAAACCCGAGGCGGGCTTTTAGAAGTGAAATGGAAGGACAGGGTGGCGGCTTTGGGCCGCTGGCTTTTTAATACGTTAAGCCGTTTTATTTGGGGATACGGCGAGCGGCCGCTGCGTACGCTGTTGTTCGCAGCAGCCGTGATTCTTGTCAGCGCTTTTTTTTATGATATTTCAGGCCGTGTGCTTAGCCACGGAGTTCTCAAGCCGGTGAGTTATTTTGACAGCCTTTATTTCAGTATTGTTACGTTTGCCACCGTAGGGTACGGGGATTATTTGCCGGTGGGGTGGGTTAGAGTGGTCTCTGTTTTAGAAGGCCTTTCGGGTATTTTTCTGGCACCCCTTTTTCTTGTGGCACTCACGCGCCGCTACCTTCGCATGTACCGTTAACTCGATCAAAACAAAATGATACAGAAAATTTTAAATTATGTGCTTGGCGCCATTTTCATGAGCCTTGCCTGGTCGCTCAGAGGACAATTCGGCCATTTGAAAGGCGCGCTCATCCCGGGAGCGGCCGCGGCTGCGATTCTGGTTTTGCTTCACCGCGAAGAACTGTGGCGGAAGGCGTTTGGATGGGCTGTTCTTTGGAGTGCCCTGGGGTTTTCTCTCGGGGGAGATTTAAGCTACGGCGCTTTGATCAACAGGCTTCTTGAAACCAATGATTTTTCACTCCTTCTGATTTATTTTTCCGAGCTTTTCTTAAAAGGGGCCCTTTGGGGCGGTTTGGGCATGACTTTCCTTGGATTCAGCGTCCAGGAAACCCCCTTTCGCCGGTCCGATTTAATCCTCGTCGCTTTTCTCGGCCTTTTGTGGTTTATCCCTCTGGGGGTTCTGGAGCATGAATCGTTTGATCTTTTGTTTTATGGAACAGGGCTTTTGATCATGCATCTTTACAATTTTTTATTCAAAAAATCACGGATGATTTCCCTTTTTGGCCTGCACGGAATTTCGGGATTTGGTTTGGCGTTTGTTGTCTCGGTACTGCTTCTTTATCTTGGGAAAAGGGGATTTTGGGGATATGGATGGCCCTGGTGGCATTTGCGGGATCAAATCATCGGTATCATCGCAGGCTGCGCGCTCGTTAGTGCATTTCATCGATCCGTGCGCCTGAATCTTTTCCCGAGTCCGGAAATGATTACCCCAGTAACCCAAAAAAGCGGATTACTTTTCTTTGCCGTGATGATCCCTGTTATTCAAATTGTCAGTGTTTTTGAATATTGGCTGTTCGAACTCTCCCGGCCTTTCAACCGGGAAATGGCCCTTTCTCTTTTCTGCTTCTCTCTATTTTTCCCGGCGCTTATTCTTTTTTTGATGAAGGGGGACGAGAGCTTGCTTTCTGAAAAAAGGCTTGAGCATGTTTTGTTCATTTCAGTCATGATTTTTAGCTGGCTTTTAAGCGCTGTCGCCATTTTAAAAGAGCTTCTTCCGTTTGGCCCCGGCCGCTGGGAACCTGCCCACACTTTCTTTATCATTTACTCAGGGCTTCTGACCCTTCTTCTGCCGATTAAAATCTATCGCAAGGCTTGATATTGCTAGCAAATGTTATAAGTTCACGTCTTTTGCCGTTTGACTTTTTTAAGATATCTATGCATACTTTTACAAAGTTTTTAAGAGCCATTGTTCATCAGACTTACCTCATGAAAAAAAATAAAAATAACCTTCACTGCAGGCCCTTGTTTTTTTCTGAATCGATTCAAAGGACAGTCGCGTATTTCTTGATTGTCCTCTTTCTTTTTTCGGATCTTGGCCTTGCTGATCCACATTTAGAAAAACCCTTACCCAGCCAGGAGATAATGTTTCGGAATCCGGAAGAAATTTTGGCTTCGCTTTCCCTTCCCGAAGACCTTGGCGCGGTGAGTGAATCGTTCATCCCAAAAAACGCCAGTAAGACAGCCCCTTTCGTGATCTACCTTCAAAACGCGCACGCGAATTTTGAGTCCGAAAATCATATCCGCGAGAGCATTCAACACTTTCAGAGACAGTTAGGGCTTGAACTCGTTTTGCTTGAGGGGGGCGAAGGCGAGCTTGACAGCCTGCTTTTCAAATCTTTTCCGGACCAAGAAATGAAGGAAAGACTCCTCAAGGATTATCTTCAAAAAGGAGAACTTTCAGGAGGCGAGGCCGCCTCCATTACGGGCCAAAACGACAAAACAGCTTATTACGGGATTGAGCAGCAGGCGGTCTATAATGAGAACAAAAAAGCTTTTCTGAGCGCGCTTGAAAAGCAGCCCGAAATTCTAAAGGAACTTGAGCGGGCTTCCTCCAAGTTAAGAGCGGATTCAAACATCTTTCATCCTGAACCGCGTCTTTTTGTCCGGCGCCAGACCCAATTTTATGCCGAGTCCATTGATCTTCTGCGTTACGCCAAGACGCTTCGCAATCTCTTTTATCACTGCGATCGCAAGCAAGGCAGAAGGACCACTGCTTTTGCCTCCCACTTTCCTGAACTTGATAAGTTATTAAAAATTACGATTGGTGAAGATAGGACCCCCTCTCCTTTATCCTCTCCCCCTGGAAGGGGGAGAGGGCAGTCCGCCACAAAGCACAGCAGATCCGCCGCGAAGTTTGGCGGAGGTGAGGGGGAGTTATCACGTTTTATCCGGCGTATCCAGCATCAATGGCTGCCCCAGCTTTCTAGAGTGCAACAAATCCAAATCGGAACACTGATTCAACAGGTTCGCACGGGCCAGACGACCGCAGGTTTTTTAATCAAACGGATTGAGGAATTGGGTCCAGACTTGAAATTTCAGATTCCAGAAGCATTACGTCCCACGGCGCAACAGGCCCGAACCCTCTCATCTATCCAGGGAACCAAATTATTCCAGGAACTGGAGAGTTTGGAAGATGATTTGAGAAACGCTCTGCCAAGGTCAAAAGAGGAAGCGGCCTTGCTGCGGGATTTCTATCAATTGCGGCTTTTGAAGCGGCTTGCAAAGTTTGAACTGACTAGGGGAGAATGGGCGAGATTAAAGTCGACAGTCGACAGTCCGCAGTCCGCAGTCGTATCCCCTCACCCTTCCCCTCTCCCCTTCAGGGGAGAGGGCAGGGTGAGGGGTGATCTGTGGACTGCGCATTATGATTTCTATGAACTCGCGCTAAAGCGCGACCAAATCCTCTTTGAAAATACAGACCGGATGATCAAGAAAAGGAAAGCCAAAATAGCCGCGATCGTGACCGGGGGATTTCATACGCAAGGCATCACCCGGAAACTTCAAGACGCGAATATTCCTTACGCGGTGATTTCGCCAAAGATCACTGAAGTTGGACCGGACACGAACTATATCCGCGCTATGACGGGAAAGAATTCCTTCATGCGTTATTTCAAAAACAATCTGTGGGATGCCTTTGCCGAGGATTACGGGCACAAAGCCGTGGCGGGTCTAAATGACTCCGACCGGCCGCTTGTGCTTAAGCGCTGGCGCGACCAAATCATTCAAAACGCAATCCGTGCTGAAAAAATAACCGAAGCGGGCTCCTATACAAAATATGTGGATGCCTTTATCAAACCCGGACTGCAGGACAAATCCAGTTCCTCCTTTGAACAGGCTCGTCAATTAACAGAAAAGAGGCTGCGAATTTTTGGTGCAGGCCTGAAAGAAATGTGGACGAGAGGAAATATCAATCCGCAGGCGCTTGAGCAAGTATTTCAGCGGATGAATACGGTTTCGCATTCTCACCTTGGCCAGGATCTCGCCTTAATCCCGGGCACTCGATCCTTGGTGTTTGAAATGCCTGCCGTGGGCCTACGTTCAGAGGTTCGCGGGAAGGCCAGGAACAGCGAAGAAAAGAATGGAAGCCAGGGGAGTCCCTATGCCAGCGAAGTGGTGGGTCAGAAACGGGAGGAGGCGCGAAAAATTTTAAAAAATGAACACTCCGATAAACAGCTCAGGGATTTCTTTGACCGGGTCTGGGGTTCTTTTACCCTTAATCACCTTGAAGCGAAATCCGTAACTGCCGCCCGCCTTTCGGATCAAATCCAGCGGATCTATCGTCTATTCCAAAGCCATATCGCAGATCCTTCACATCCCATTCGGGTTGACATTTTCAATCCAGTTTTTTCTTCGACGCTTGGAGAAGTGATGCAAGCAGGGCACACCGAGGTTCTTATTGTGGCTCAGGAGAGGGAAGGCCTTGACAGCGATATTACAACTATCTTCCGTGACGCAAAAATCAATATCGAGCAGAGTTTCACAAGCAAAATAACATTTCCCCGAACGAGTCAAAAAATCATCGTCTACATCTACGAGGTGAAACATCACGGGAATATATTAAATGAATCCGAGATGGCAGAGATTTTGGAACGCCTTAAGAATATACCCTCCAAAGCGGATACAAACGGGCACGGGGAAACCGTCCTGAAGGGGATTCCGCATTCCCAGGATGTTATTCTGGGTGAAATTGCGGTTTTGCGGGAACTTTCCGGAGGGATTGAGGATGTAGCTTATGATATTTTTGGAGAGTTAAGGGGGGGCATTTCAGATCTGGAAAATGCAAGCGCGATTGACGGGATTATCCGCAGGGACCGTGCTGAATTTAATGCCGCGATCGACTGGATTATTAATGAAGAAAAATATTTTTCCGGGGCTTATCCAGAAGGGCAAAGCGGATTTACAGATCAGGCCATTGCTTTCCTTAACGATTTAAAAGCTCAAACCTCGCGAAAGACTTATGCACCTGTCAATTATGATCATCCTCATCGTCAAAGCGCGCTGAATATTCTTTTGGACATCATAAAAGAAAAGATTGAAAGCGCCCGGAAATTGAATGCGACGATTGACGGTTTAAGCATTGAAGTTGTTGAAACCATTCAGCAGCGAATCGTGAATCAATTGCACAGTAAGTACAGGCTCTATGACGAAGATGCTCCTGAGGAGGCTCAGCGGAAAGCCGTTGAAATGGAAATCAAAAAGTTTGAGAAAGCACTGAAGCAGGCGCTTGAGACCAAAACCTCGGATCCCAAAGCACTAGCGAGGCTTCGGGGAATTCAATTTTTCATTGAAGGTGAATCTGGGATTAAAGACGCAGTCATTGAGAAAATTAGCACAGGGGGTGTGCTTGCTCAATTTGCGATCGCTGACGTTGTGATCCCTATGGTAAAAAATCTGAGCGCTGAAGCCGAGGCCAAGCTGAAGTCTAGTGGGGGGGCAAGCCCTAGCGATGAAACAGCAGAAAAGATGCAGTCAAACGCTAACGATATTCGAAAAATATTTACGAACACCATTCGTTTTTCGAATGGCGGAGAGGATCAGATATACGGAAAACCACTCGTCGGAGTCCAGACAGGTAATAATCTTGTCCTTTTTGCCCGGCATGCGGATCCCTTTGAAATCCTGCGTGTCCTTAAAGAATATCCTTCCATCAAGGCCATTGTTTCAGATGAAGGCAGTAATACCTCCCATTGGGGACTGGTGGCTGAAGATCGAGGCATCCTTGCTTTTATCCTGGATGCCCGATCAAACCCGGCAATGAATATCCTGGATCCATCGCTGGTAGGAACCACGGTGATTGTCGATGCAAAAGGAAAAGTGATTGTCAACCCTTCCGAAGCAAGCCAGGAGGAATATAGCCAGCGTTTTGAAGATCAAAATACCTTCCGTCAGATTGCCCTTCAACACGCCGGGGAGGAAGCCGTGACGGAAGATGGACAAATCATCCATGTGATGGCCAATGCGGACAATGCCGAGAGAATTCATGATGCCATGGATAATGGAGCGGAAGGGATCGGACTTGTCCGGACCGAATATTTATTCACTGAAGATAATGAGTTTTTAAAAGCCTACCTTAAAAATCCGACGCCTGAAAACCGGGCCGCACTCGTGAATTATTTTAAAGAGATGTTTACGGATATGGCTCTCCATACCCGGAAAGGAGACCTTACGATCCGGATGTTTGACCTTGAGCGGGATAAAAAATCATTTCTCGATCAGCCTGAATATAACCCGGATAAAGCCTATGGTCTGGAATACTACTGGACTGGAATAGGGAAGGATCTGCTTGAAATTGAAATTGAGGCAGCTCTTAAAGCCAATCTGGCTTCGACAAGGGGACAGATAAGGATTTTATTTCCGATGAATCAGGCGCCTGAGGACTTGGCGCGAAAATTAAATAACAGGGAAAATCTTTTTAATTTAAAACGCGAGGAGCAGCAGCTCCTCAATGAAATCGTGGTCCTTAATGTTCATTTCCTCAATGAGACTTTGGATAAAATGATTCAAAGCGTTCAGGAAGAGTTGCGGGAAACTCTGCCAGAGGGTAAAGAGAAAGAAGCGGTTGCGGAAATAGAAGAAGCCGGAATTGAAAACAGAGTCAAAAAAATCCAGCGCGGATTTATGGTGGAAACCTACGAAGGCCTAAGCATGATGCCGCACATCCTTGAGCGGGCAGATTTTATCAGTGTCGGGACAAATGACCTTACTATTTCATTGTTCCGTGATCTAAAACGCATTGATTTCTCCCGTCTATTTTCTTTTTTTAAAAATCATTTGCCCGGTTTTTATGCGCATCTCGATCAGCTGGCTTACCGCGTGGTTCTTCCCATGTGGGATATGATGACCAAGAGTATCCCGGTTTTTGGGTATGTAAAGATCACCTTATATGATTTACTCCCTTCACGGGAAGGAATTTCCCGAGACCGGACCGAGGATGCCTATTATCTGAACGAGCTTCAACCCCGCGTCCTGGAGGCTGTGCGGCATATTGCTGAACAAGTGGCTAAAAAAAATGCATCTCTTGAGCGTGAAGGGCTTGCTAAACGAGTTCCTGTATGCGTTTGCGGCGCGCTGGCAGGTTCCAATGCTTTTGCTTTATACATGACCCATGCGCCGCCCAAGGGTGTTTCTCTTGAATTAAGCACCTCAGGCTTGCGTATTCCTCTCTTAAAACAATTTATCCGCGGGATTAACAGCTCACACACGGCTTTTTTAAAACGCATGAGGCGGCCTAATTTCAATCTGCCGGCGGAGGCTTCCAAACAGGCGGCCTTCCTTATGGAACAACAGAAACGGAAGCTGCTTCACGAATATGAAGAAAAGAAAAGATTGCGTCAAATTCAAGATGCGGATATTCCTCCTCCCCTGAAAGATGAATCTTCAGAGGAAGACGAAGAAAATAGAAATGGTTCCACCGTAGATAACAAGACACCCGAAAGTGTTGAAAAGACGCCGCCCGCACTGCCTGTAAATATCAATTCTCGGACAAAGTACTACACGGTAGGCGGCACTAGTACCGGGCTTCATATGCTGCCTCTTCAAATGATTAATCAAGTGATAAGGAAGTACCAGCAGCTTGAAGCTGTTTTGACCATTCTTGATTCCGAGGGTAAGGTCGCGACCACTGAAAAGGGTACACCTAAGCGTGAAAATATAAAGATGCTGATGGAACTAATCAGCCTGCAAACGCCGCGCGGGAGTTCTGTCTCAATCGAACTGACCGGCACGAACTCGGATATGGAAGCAGCCTCTGAAGCGTTAGAAAATCTTGAGGAAGAAGACGAAAAGCTTTTGCTGCCGGCAGCACCTCAAGAGGCTTCTCCCTCCCGATCCGAACTTCGCAGTGATGCCCCTAATGACGAAACCAAATTTCGTCCTTTAATCGAAGAAATCCTGGATCGCGAAAAAATCAGCAAAATCAGCAATTACTTGAATTCCGCCCGCGCCAAGAATAATGCCACGGGCCTTTATCGCGAGGTTTCGGAGCTCCTTGACCTGATTCCGCAGAATGGAGGCCCGGACCCGTCAAACCGGTCCGAGCTAAGGTCAGGGCCTGTGACGCAGGATGAACTGGTTGAACTTATTCGGGCAAGGAAGTTAAAGGAGGCCGAAGCGATGTTTGACCAGCCTCTGACGGAAGGAGAGCTTGGTCAGTTGCTTAAAGTTTGGGATCAAATGGTTCTGGATGGCAAGATCCCGCGTGCATTTTTGAACCCCGCGGAAGAATTGATTCAGCGTAAGCGTCTGCACATTCAGGCAAAATTCCCGGAGAATTCTGAAATCCAGGAAGCGTATGAGCGGCTTGGGCAAGATTTAAGACAGATCGGGGTTCAAATCACAGGGCGAATCAGAAAAGAACTGGAGGAGTTTACAGAAAGTGCGACTGCGACACTGCCGATCCAGGAAGTGGTTTTGCCTGAAGTTGTGGATCCCAAAGTTCCGGAATGGTTAATGGGAAATTTAATGACATTTCTAAATAAAAAAATGCAGGACCTTGATTTTAAAAGTACGGAGCCGGCTCAACATGCCGAAATCGAACAGCACATTACTCCCTATTTAAAATCCGGCAGATATTCAAATTTTATTACGATTAACCTTACCGGATTTGCCGAAGAAATATTAAAAAAATATGGGATCCTGCTGGATCCACGTCAGAACCCCAAAGCCGCTGAGGTGATTCATAAGAGGTTGGTCCCTGTCGCCGTTTTTCAAAGCCACGATCAAAGGATCAGGGCCTCATTTATTTCTCACCAGGAACATTTTAATAAAGTGAAGGGTTCGATTCTGGAGAAAACAAGCCTCCTGTTTTCCTTTCGTCTTCATGATCTGCCTAATGGTAACTACCGGCTTAAATTTGAGACGATTAAAGATCCCCCTTCGCTTAATGGAGATTATCAAATCCAGGCAAAAATCGAAAAATGGTTTGCCCAAAAAGAGGATCGAAAAATTTTGAAAGACTTGCCGGCCAACTGGATGGAAAAGGTTCTGGCCCGTCTGCGGGAAGAAGATAAAAAAGCAGGTTTTCGCCTGGAGGTCCACCTACCATTCAGAAAAGATGAGGATCGCGAGGATTGGTTTTTACTCCCGGACGGTTTCTGGATTGCCCGAGACCGCAAGGACGTGATGAAAAAGATAGGGTCTGCCTTCCGTTCCAAGGGAGCTTCCCGTGGGTTCGGAGCAGGGATTAAGGTGCAGGTTGTTTATCACGGGGAGGATGAAGGATACCTCTCGCTCAATTATCCGAAAAGGGATTCGGCAGGGATGCTTCGGTTTTTAAAAAATGAAATTAAAAAGTCTGCAAGGGCTGGTTCGAAAAATCTTGACCTCGCTACTTGGGCATTTTCCCTTCAGTGGCTGCCTGAAAAAAAACTCTACATGATCCGGCGTTACCCGCTTGAACCGCTGCCGCCTTTTCAAAACTCAAGATCCGAATTGCGCGGTGGTAAAAAACGAGGAAAAACCGGACGGATTGAAGATATTAAAATTGATCCAGAATTGATTGTCAGCTGGTCGGAACTTGAAGAGGCCATGCAAAAAATGCCCAAGGCGGCAAAGCGAATGCCGCTGAATGAGAAGAGAATCCGCAGGGAATACGAAAAACTTTTATTCCGGGGGCTGCACGCAGGGAATTTAACCTTTTCCCAAAGAACGCAGGTCCGTAATTTTCTTGTGGAGCAGAACCTGGGGCTTGTCGGGGATTGGGTGAATAAACTGGGGTTTACAGGGGAAGATGTTCAGCAGAACGGGACCATTGGGCTCACGGTGGCTGTTGGCGATTATAACCCCGCAATAGGTCAGCTTTCAACCTATGCAACCTGGTGGATTAAAAATTATATTTATCAAACGCCGCTTTCGGAAAAAATGGCAAGGGAACCGAGAGATTACCAGGATATCCGAAAAAGGTATCACGCGGCTGAAGAAAGACTTAGACAGAGGTTAGGGTGGGAACCCACGATTGAGGAGATCGCGGAAGCCATCGCGATATCACCGGAAAGACTTATTTCCGCCTTGTCGTGGGGAATGCGGACTGTTTATTCTCTGGATACCGTTTATGAAGATAATGATGAAAGCAGTCCGTTTGGAGATTTGTTGGGCCGAATGTCAAAAGGTTCGGAGGAAGACAGAGAGCTTGTTTTTAAACTGCTTTCGGTTTTAACCCGGCGCCAGCAGGTGATTATCAAGATGCGCTTTGGCATAGGGACTTTCCCCCATAATTTCCGGGAGATTGCCAGAATTTTTAGTGTAAAACATCAAAGAATCCAGCAAGTAGAAGTAACTGCTGTTGCAAGAATGAGAAGAGCGAAAGAGGTGCTCAATACGGATGACTTTTCAGAATTTGTAAGGGTCATGCCTTCGGAGGATCATGCAGATATTTATTTGGTCAATGTTTTAGGTGTTTTTCCAAGTGACCGGCAAGATCAGATTAACCCGGAATTTGAAAAAATGGTAAAAAAAGGCCGGCTGGCTTTAGAAAAAATGGACAAAACAAATGGTCGCCACTATGTTTTCGAAATCCAGCATGATAAAAAACTGGAAAAGGTTTCCATTCCTCAAATTGCCCGGTATCCAAAGGTTCTTGCCTTGGGGCATGATCTTATCGAGCACCGTCTCCGGCTTCTTCTTAAAGGCAAGGAGGTCCCTAAGAACGGAACTGCAATTCATATTGCTTTGGATCTTAAGGAGATTCGCAAGAACCCTCGCCTTCTTCTTACCCTGCCTGAAGAAACGTTGCGTCTCCGGACAGCAAAACACACTCGCCGTTCCGAAGTGCGCTCCACGCCGATTGGGGTCAATACTCTTCAATCCTTGAAGCTGCTGCTGTTGAACTACTTTTTTGAGCCAAAGATTCAAAGATTGTATGACTTTGCGGAGGCCTCGCTGGATGAAGAACGTGCCCATAGGCTTGTGACGGATATCCTGCAGCGTACCCCTGTGCTTTCCGGCCGTGAACTTTTTGACTGGAAGCCGGTTTGGCTGGATACCTTCGAACAGGAAGCGTTAAAAGAAGACAACTTATCCGAAAGAGCAAAGCTTCTTTTTCTCGCGCAAGGATTCGAACTCATGGGCAAAAACGGAACCCAAAATCCGGATTATGCCCGCATCTCCGCTTCTTTAAAAGGCATCTATAGAAAGGCAAAAGAAGCCGATTTTGGCGAGGCTTTAAGCGCCGTTCAAGAAGTTCGGATCGATTTTGAAGAGGAAGATGAAAAAATTCCAGGGTACCTTTTTATCCCGAAGACAGACGCTGCTGCAAAAAAAATTCCTGTGGTGGTGATTTATCACGGACTCACAAGCCGTAAGGAGCACCCTTATTTTGATGGGCTAATTAAAAAGCTGATTGAAAAAGATGTCGCGGTGCTTTTAACGGATTTGCCGGCACACGGGGAGTACACAAGAACCTTCGAAGGGCTTGAGCATTTTAAGCGCTATACGCAGGCGATCCTGCGCTATTTAAGGGAGCAAAAGGATTTTCCTGAAATAGAAGGGCAAGAGGTCTCTTTTTTTGGGTTTAGTTTCGGGGGCCATATCGGTCTGCGTCTGCTGCTGGATCGTGAGATGGAAAAAGAATTTCAGGCTATGGTGGTGATGAATCCGCCGTTCCGTGATTCTTTCCTGCATGTTCCGACTCTGCGCGAACACAAGGCTTATCTCGAAGCGGCGTTTGGTCAGACTGAATTTAGCAAGCTTACCGCCGTGGTGAAGGACTTCGCTCTGAGTGAAGATTCCTTTGCTGAATTCGTCGGCCGGCCGACGAATCTTAAACTGATCCTGGGTGAAAAAGACACGGTGATTGTCCAATCGGATATTCAAAGAGCGAGGCGTGCATTTCCTTCAGAAAACGTCCTGTTTTATGAAAACCAGGGGCATTACCTTGCAGATGAAGCGAAAGAAGATGCTTATAATCAGGCCGCTGACTTTTTTGTTCAGGCCTTTCAGCGCTCTGAGCTAAGAAAAATCAGGGAAGAGGAAAAAGAAACTTTGCGTTCTGAACTGCGCCCCATTGCCGAAATAATTCGCGGGGAATCTTCAGCTTCAAGTTTTGACCAAATTATCAAGGCCGCAGAAATCCTCAGGACCGAACAAAAACGCGGTGTTTCCGTGGAAGAGTTAATCCGCGATTTGCGGATTTTGATTAAAGTAAGTCAACCCTCGCCCCATTGGGGAGAGGGAAGTCCGCCACAAAGCGTGGCGGATCCGTCGCGAAGTTTGGCGGAGGTGAGGGGTAGTGAAAGTCTCGACGCTGAAACTATTCTTACTTTGCTAAAATCCATCCGGCAAAACGCTTTGATCGAGATTCATATTCCCCAAGCTCTGGAACGAGCGCCGGAAGATATACGCTCGCCTTTAATGGACGGTTTCTTAAGGTTTGCGGATAATCTCGCCCGGTTTAATCCGAATTTGAAATTCCGCCTTGTTTTTTCTTCAAAGGAAGCCAAGGATCACGTAAGGCGGTTTTATCGCGTGACGGATAAAAATATAAAAGTGATTAGCGAAAAAACGAGGGAATTTACACGGCTTACAAAAGCGGAACCCGCGGGCTTAATCATCTCAGGAGATTTTTCGGATAGTTTGCTTGGACAGCTCAATGAAGAAGGTTCCTTGGGGTTTAACGCGGGAAGCTTTGCGGATCAAAGCTCAATTGATTGGACGGGGTCAGGCCAAGTGACGCTTGAACAAATCACACTTGCGGCTTTGACCACGCTTACTCCGGAACGGCTTAAGGGAATTATTTCTGAACCTGCGCACCCAAATATCTTCCGTGCCGAAGGCAAGGCCGTGCTTCAAGGGCTTGAGCTGGCTGCCCACCGGTTAGCGGTCGAAGCCGCCCAGCTCAGTCTCATCCGGCATTCCGCATAAAATAGGGGACGGTTCTATTTTTTCAGATTCGTTTAGCTTTTTTCAAGCAAAAATAGAACCGTCCCCTATTTTATACCCAACACGGCCATAAATTGTGATTTCGGTGCCGTGTTGAGTATTACTCCGCGATTCACAGTTTGACTTCGCGGAGTCTATAAAAAGTTTTGCTTGCAGGTTCTGGTCTTAAGCCTGTAGCATTAAAGCAGGGAGGCAATACCCAATGGATAGCTTTACGGAACGTTTCATTTTTCTGCCCCTTTTTACTTTGCTCTTGGCCCTGGCCGTGCTGTCACTGGTTTTTCCTGACAAGGCGGAAACCTTCAAAAGGACAAGGCCTTTTGCTTACGCCAGTATTTTATGCCTTTCTGCCGTCATCCAATTCCCTCTTTTGATGAAGGGATTTCTGGAAATGGGGATTGCTTACAGCAATATTAATCGGAGCAGCCTTTTTGACATTTCAATTGCCGCACTGCCGGTTCTTTACCTCGCGCTTTTTGCCTTGTCGATTTACTGCCAGCGCAAGTCGCCTGAGAGAATTGAAAAGACTTCGCTCACATTAGCGGTTTATACCAGCTTTATTATTGGCCCGTTTGCGTATTTGTTTTTAATGGGAATTTTATATTATTTCTTCCGATAGGGGGAAACCAAAAACAGGGGACAGGCAGTGGAGTATTGCCTGTCCCCTGTTTTGAAGGAATCAGGGAGAAAACCATGTTTGATAAAATGAAGAATGCAATGGACCCAATGAAGCTGGTTCAACGCCTCATGAAAGATGAAAACTTTAAAGCCTTTATGGGGCATCCCAAGGTCCAGGAAGTCTTCCGTGACCGCGAGTTTCAGGAAGCCCTGAAAACAAAAGATACCGGTAAAATCATGACTCACCCCAAGCTCGCCGCGCTCATGCAGGACCCTGAAGTCGCATCCCTCATGTCCAAACTGAATCCCCAAAGCCTTTTTTCATGAAAAAAGGGCGGGGATTTATTTTTGCTTTCCTCGCGGCGCTCATTTTTACTGTTTCCTGTGCAGCCCTTGTGTATCATTACCGGTCTGCCTGGATCGACGCTGGATTCGAGTCTTTGCTAAACCACAATATGAAGGAGTTTTTTGGCGGCTCGATTCGTTTATCCGGCGCGCGGATTGATCATAACGGCCGCCTGTGGATTGAGCGTTTTGACGGCAATCTTGCCGCCGAATCAGGAACCCTACCGCTTGAGATCCGGGAGATTCACTCTGAAAATACCCTTTTCCATTACTTTCTTGAGGAAGGAATCCGGTTGAATTTTAAAAGCCTCCGTCCGTCCAATTCGGCAAGGGAAGGCGTCGACGGAACTTTGAGGGTTCGAGGAGGGAAGGACTGGCTTCTTGATTTAAAGACAGCGGTTCATGGGATTGACCTGGAGGATGTGATTTTGTTGAATCCTGATTTTCTTAAAGGTTCCAAAGGCAATCTCAAAGGAGCAATGATGCTTTACGCGCGCTTTAACGAAGAGCCCAGGGTTTCAGCGGATCTTTATGTTGAGAAACCCGGCGGAAAGCTTCAGTCCCAGTTTTTCGACGGGATTTTTCCCTACCTGCCTAAATCCGTTGCCAAGAAGCAGGTCAAAAAGCTTTCCAACAAGACGGAACTTGTGGACTTTGATAATGCCAAATTACAGGTGAACATCGCACGTTCTGACCGAATAAAAGTGTTTCTCCATATCCTCATTCCTGATTATAATTTGAACTTAAATCTCAATATGGAAGTCCGGGTGGACGACAAAGAAGTGTTAAGGGAGCTTCTTCAAATTATAGGAATCATTAAAATTAGGGTGCCCTCATGAAACAGGATGCGGTCAATGCAATCCAATTAATGTTTATGGTTTTTTTTCTGGCAGGATGCACGGTCAAGGCAGTGGGGGACCCCAACCGGCCGATCACCATTAACGCCAACGTGGTGGTGGACATTCGCGGGCTCAAGAATACGGCAACAAATATTGAAGATATGGTGGCTCAGGGACCAACCCAGCCGAACCAGGGAGGATGACAATGTTTCATCGAAAAGGGATCATCTTAATTTTTCTTCTGCTTTTATCCGGACTGAGCCATTTTTCCCAGGCTCTGGCCGCAGCCAACTATGACATTAAACAAATGACGCCCGCGATTCAACAGGCCCTTTCCAATCGCCAGGCCCGTTATATGAGTATTCAGGATTGGAAAACACAGGGTGTCCTCGGAGAAAACAACCAGGGGCTTGTCTCGATGCTTAAGAATCATCCTGAGGCGGCTTCTTTGGCTGCGGCGGAAAACCTCGACCGTGACGTTATTTATCAAGCCATCGTGGATCAAAACGGCTTAGGTCCGGTTGGATTGCCAAAGGTCCGGCTCGCTTTTTCAGAAGTTCAGCATGATAAGGCGCGACCCGGCGACTCCATTCAGCTTGCCTCCGGGGCATGGGTTCAAAAATAGATTTGAAGCGTCTTTTTGATTTTGCTCTCGCCTGTTTTGGGCTTTTGTTATTTTTCCCCCTTGCGATTTTTTTCGCCCTCCTTATCAAGCTTGAAGATAACGGCCCGATCTTTTATATTCAGGAACGTTGGGGAATGTCGGGTCGGAAGTTTAGGGCTTTGAAATTTCGAACGATGATTCCAAAGGCGGATCCGGCAGGCACGATGAAACCGGCAAAAGAAAATGACGCCAGAGTCACAAAAACCGGGAAATTCCTGAGGGCGACCGCAATGGATGAACTTCCCCAGCTAATCAATATCCTGAGAGGGGATATGAGTTTTGTAGGTCCCCGGGCCATTGCGGTGCAGGAGATGGACGTATCCTTTCCTCGTTTTTACGAAAGGCACCAGGTGCGCCCGGGATTAACGGGGCCGGCACAGATTATGGTTTCGCGGTATGCGGCGTTAGAAGAAAAATTCCAGCATGACCTGGAATATATCCGGACACAAAGTTTTGCAGGGGATTTGAAGCTTATTTTTCTTTCCTTCTGGATTACCCTTCGGGGCCGGTGGGAAACACGTCACAATAAGATTTAAGGTTCACTCTTATGCATGATGTCTTAATCGTTGGGGGCGGACACGCAGGTTTGTTTGCTGCAAGCCGGCTTGCCGGAGCCGGGCTTGACGTTTGCCTGTTTGATCAGAAAAAGGAAATTGGAAAACCCGTTGTTTGCACGGGTATTATTGGCGCCGAAGCTTTCGAGAAGTTTGACCTCCCAGAAGAAACCATCCTCGGAAGGATTCAGCAAGTTCGTTTTTTTTCACCGGCCGGCAATTTCTTTGATTATCTTCCTTCTGAGACCCTGGCCTGGGTGGTGGACCGCACACGGTTTAACCGTTATTTCGCGGACCAGGCGCTAAAAAATGGAGCCACAATCCAAACCGGCTGTCGTGTCATCGGTATCCGGATTAAAAAAGAAGGCGTGAGCGTCCGTGTCCGTTCCGGCGATCAAACGGAAACTCCCCATGAAGCAAAAGTCCTGATTCTTGCCACCGGCGTCAATTACAAACTTTTTGAATGGGTCGGGCTGGAAGCCCCTTCCAGCTTCCTTTTGGGCGCGCAGATTCATATCCCTTACCGGGCTGAAGAATGGACCACCGTTTTTTTTGGCCGCGAAGTGGCTCCCGGATCCTTTGCGTGGACGGTTCCTCTCACAAATGGTCAGGCACGCGTGGGGCTTCTTTCAGAGCGTAACCCCTTGTTTTATTTGAAAAGACTTCTGGACCAGGTCAAACCCGGCTGGCGCGATGATATCCGTGAGTCCGAAATTGATCTCCGGCCTGTGGTCCAAGGGCCCATTGAAAGAAGCTTTGCAGACCGGGTTCTCGTGATTGGGGAAGCCGCGGGTCAGATTAAGACCACGACCGGCGGAGGGATTTATTACGGGCTTTTGGGCGCTCAAATGGCGCTTGAGACTTTGAAGACGGCTTTTCGCAAAAACCAGTTCCATGCCAGTGTCCTTTCGTCTTATGAAAACCGGTGGAAAAAAACCATTGGGGAAGAGCTTCGGCTGGGCCATTATTTCCGCAAACTGTTTGCCAAACTCTCGGATGATCAAATCGAAGGCCTCTTTGACCGTGTAAGCACCGAGCATCTTCTGGATGCCGCGCACCGGGAGGCGGATTTTGACTGGCATAAAAGTTTGCTTCTTTCAATTTTTAAAATTCCTACCCTTCGGAAAGTCTTCCGCCAGCCGTTTTAGTCGGTTTTGTCATGACCTTTCTGGCCATTGTCCTTTTTCTTTTCTGGTGTTATCAGGGAAGCCTTTTTATGGCGGCCGTGTTTTGGAGGGTGCCCCGTTTAACACCCGGAGCAGCCTCGCTTACTGCCTACCCCAAAGTCAGCATCATTTTTGCGGCCAGGAATGAAGAGCAAAAGATCCGCGACGCGGTTTGCACGATGCTCAATCAAGATTATCCGGATTTCGAAGTGATTGCCGTGAATGACCGGTCAAGCGATCAAACACTCGCGATCCTTGAAGATTTAGCCCGCACTCCGCAGGCTTCCCGTTTAAAGGTTTTTGATATTCAGAAATTACCCGCCAACTGGCTTGGGAAAAATCATGCCCTGTACCAGGGGTTTCTTGCCTCGTCGGGGGAATGGCTGCTTTTCACGGATGCGGATGTCCACTTTGACCCCGGGACCCTAAAAGCCGCACTCCAGACTGTAAGCGAAAGAAAACTGGATCACCTCGTGCTCTTTCCGTATGCCATTACAAAAAGTTATTTGGAAGCCCTATTCATGATGACCTTCACCTTTGTTTTTTATCTCTGGTTTAGACCGTGGGCAGCGCGAAATCCCCGTTCGCAAGCTTATGTCGGGATTGGCTCCTTTAACCTGGTGAGACGAGAGGTGTATGAAAAAATAGGCACTCACCAGGCGATTGCGCTTGAAGTGACTGACGATATGATGCTTGGCCGCGAGGTCAAAAAGCACGGCTTCCGGCAAATGTTAATGGATGGCACAAGTATGATTTGGGAAACTTGGGTCGAAGGATGGAAGGGGATACTGAATAGTCTTGAAAAAAATGGCTTTGCCGGGCTGCATTATAATCTTTTTTTATTGATCGGAGCGACGCTGGGATTATTGATATTTGATATGGCCCCTTTTTTTCTTATCTTCGTGACGCACGGGGGTGCCCAATATTGTTTGCTCGGAGTGATAGGAATCTTTTTCCTGATGCATTGCGCGGTTCAAAAATATTTCAGGTATTCCCTGATCACCTTTCCAGCTCACCCTTTTGGAAGTTTGTTAATTCTTTTTCTGGTTTGGCGCTCAGCCGTGAAGACCTTGTGGCAGGGAGGAGTTAAGTGGCGCGACACCTTTTACCCTTTGGAAATTTTAAAAAAGAAGTAAGATTAAAAAACATTTCCATTTGAGGAAAAAGTATATAAAATCTGAATATATGGTGACTTTCTTTCGTCTTAAAGAATGGTTGTTGTGATCAATGAATGATCCTGACGATTCTCTGGTGCGTGAAGCCAAAACCGGAGACAAGGCGGCGTTTGGCAAACTCGTCAATAAGTATTATGAAATGGTTTACGCCGTTGTTTTTGGGGTCCTGCATCACCGCGAAGCTGCAAAGGATGTGGCGCAGGAAGTTTTTCTGAAGGTTTTTCGCGAGCTTTTGGGGTTTGAGGGCAAAGCCAAGTTTAAGACCTGGCTTTATCGCGTGTCCGTGAATGCAGCGCTTGATCAGGCGCGAAAGCGCAGGCCAGCGGAATCCCTGGATGCCACGGACAAATCATCCGACGATGATGAGCCGCCGGTGGTGATTACGGACAAGTCCCCGGGGCCGCGGGACCGGGCGGCTCAGCGCGAATTGCGGGTGCTTTTGGATCAGGCCATTGAACAATTGAGCGCGGACCACAGGGCTGTTCTTGTGTTAAGGGAATGGCAGGAATTAAGCTACGAAGAAATTGCTGAAACCTTAGGCGTTGAGATAGGCACGGTGATGTCGCGGCTTCATTATGCAAGAAAAAAACTGGGGGAGCTATTAAAAGGGAAGGTTGAACGGGTATGAGCGATTCTGACGAAAAACACACGCGCAATCTCTACCGGAGTTTTCTCCGGCAGGAGATCAAGCGGACGGACATTCAGCAGGCCAAGAAAGAGCTGATTTCTGCGCATTTTTCGAAGGAAAAGCCTTTTTTTCTTAAACCCGCTTTTTCGATCCCTGCCTTAAGCCTTGCCGGTGCGGTCATGTTCGCCCTTTTGGTCGGACGGCCGCTGCTTGAAAAAATACCTGTCCCCGTGAAAAAGCAGTCGGTCAGACTGGAGCAGGCTGCCCAACCCGTTCCGCTCGTTTCTTCCGTATCGCCTCCGGGCGCCCCTAAAGCGCTGCCGGTTAATCCTACTTTAGTGGATGTTAAATGGGCTGTCAGTGATGTGGGGCCCACAATGGTTTATCAAAAACATTTTCAGGATGTTCCCGTCACAATTATCTGGGTCTTTCCAAGGGAGGGCAAGCTATGATCTTTAGAATTCGATGGATTGCTATCACGTTATGCCTGCTTTTTAGCGTTATCTCCTTGGCTTTCTTGGAAGCGGCTGAGGAAGGCCACAAGCTGCGGTTGACCCTTCTGACGGCTTCAAATGAGGGAACGGACTTTGATCTGGATAATGATGAATACCGCGACCGGCTGATTCAGCTTTTTTCTTACCGTTCTTATAAACAGGTAAATCAGGAGATAGTCACCGTGAAAAAACCTGAACGACAAGTGATTCCTCTCCTTGAAGGCTATGAGCTTGTGCTGCTGCTCCAGGATGAGCAAAAGTATCGGATCGAGGTCCAGGCCGTGATCATGAAAGAGGGGGTTCCGTACGTGAATACGGTTTTGTCGATCCTGGAGGAGGGCGTGGTTTTTATCGGCGGGCCCAATACCAGCCAGGGAGCCCTAATTCTTGCCCTGGAAAGGGCTAATTAAAAATTTGTAGCATATTTTTAAAAAATGAATAAAATACACGCCTGCTTCGTCTTACAGACAAAAAGCAAGTTGAAGAAAGGAGAAGTAAACATGAAGAAATTAGGTTATGTGTGTTTGACTTTAGTGGCCTTATTGGCCCTCGGTTTGGGGGTATCCCAGAACCTGGCTTTGGCAGCGGCAAATGAGCTCGTCATTGCAGACTTTGATACCGGTGATAAACCGAACAATATTGGCGGTGATTTTGGGGGATGGGATAAAGATCCCAACGATGATACACAAAGCACCCAGATGGCTTTTGAGCCGGATGATTCCAAAGGGGATCCTGCTGGTTATTCAATCCGTCTGGATTATGATGTGGACTCCCCGAATCCAGCCTACAACGGTTATTGGATGAAATTGAACGGTGAGGATTTCACGCCTTACAATACGTTGAATTTTTACATCAAGGGAGATGCGAAGGCTGGTTTTACCAAGAGAATCAAGCTTGAGCTCAAGGATATGACCAACAAGCCTTCTCCTTACATTGTAAGCGGTGTGACGGATCAGTGGACGAAGGTTTCCATCCCGTTTGAAAAGTTCCGCAGAATTACCGATTGGAAGAGCATGAACGAATTCGTTGTGGTTTTTGACGATATCAATTCCAATCCGAAGACCGGAACGCTTTTTGTTGATCACATTACCGTTTCAAAAGAATAAGCGTTTAATCTAGAATTGATTTTCTGAAAAAGGGCACAGCTTCCCGCTGTGTCCTTTTTTTCACACTAATAATCTCTCTTTTGATTCTGCGTGTCTCTTAAGAGACCGGGCCTGTCGCCAACGGGCCCCCCAGGACTCCTCAGAAACTTTCCGCATGAAGCAGGGCATTATGAAATCAACAGGCATCTTAAATTTCCCCAAAGCGTTAAGTCTTTTTGAAGGCCAAGAGAGTTGGCTTTTGCGGGCAAGTTTCTTCCTCGCCTGGGGAAGTGGGATGCGCGCAGCAGCTAACAAGAGGTTGACGGGAGGGAAGGATTGAGTTAGGATTTAAAATGTCATGAGAAAATATTTTGGGATACTTCTATTGACAGGAATCACCGCCGCGGGATGTGCTGCCACGGACAAAATCCTTGGCACCGAAAAACTCCAGACCCCTCCTGAATTTAACCAAAAAATTGTCCTCGAAGTTTCGGACGAGTACGAAATGTTCCAGGCCCCACGCTCAAAACCCGACATGGGGGACCTCCAGGCCTTTCATACCCAGCATACTCTCCCCATTGTGATTGAAGACGCCTTTAAGGAAATGTTTGGGCAAGTCGAGCCCGTCAAACCCGGGCAGGCCAAGATCGAACCCGGCGACCCGGAGGTGCCCGCTGTTTTTGAAGTAAGGATTCTTGACCTTGCGCACGATATATATAACGAAGCCACCACCTACCGAAGCTATGTGATCCTGGGAGTTGCCATGAAAAGCCCAAGGGGAAACATCTTTTGGCAGCAGGCGTTTCGCGGAGAAGGCTACGCGAGAGTAGACCCGCAATTTTCAACAGGAATGGGACCGGAGCAAGCGATTTTAGATGCCATGCGAGACGCAATTGATCAAATGCAGAAAGCCATTATCGCTTCGCCCGAAGTCCGCACCCAGCTTCAGCACTACCAGAAAATCGAAGTCGCCCGCCGGGAAAAAGAAGTCACCGTTTAAAGCCGGTCTGCTTTTCATTCTTTTTATTATCCTCTGCCCCATAACCCTGAGTTCACTTAGCGCGACCACGATCCCGCTTTATTCGCTGAACCTGCGCCAGACCGAATTCCGCACCCGTTCGCCCTATTACCGCGTAAACCCCCAAATCAAACCCTCGCGGGAGCCTGGCTTTCTCAAATTCCACGTCAGCTCATCCCACGCCCAATACGACGTGGAGGGGCTTGCGCCTTTCAAAAAACTGCTTCATGAAATTGAAGTCATTGAGACGATTAAAAATGGTTTTGAAGGTTCCAGCGTGGTGGGGGGCGCCGTGGATTCAGTGACCGGGACAGGAAAGGGGTTATACAACCTGGTGGTGCATCCGGTGGATTCGGTCAAAGGCGTGGGTGCGGCGGGCGGCAGGCTGGGGCGTTCCGTCGGACGTGCCTTCCGGTCCAAGGAGGAAGGCGAGGACGCACCTTTTCAGGAAAAAGTCTTTGGGCACTGGGAGCGCCAGGTCGCAAAGGATCTTGGCGTGGATATGTACACCACAAACCCGAATTTAAAAGAGATTTTAGCGGAAAAGGCAAAAGGAAGAGCCGGGGGCAAGGGAGCAGTCATGGTGGGCAAACTCTTTATTCCGGGCGGAATCCTTGTTTCAGGGGTCCTGGCGGCAGGGGATATCAATACCACGGCTGACCGGGTTGTTAATGACGAGAGCCGGCCGGAGTTATTCCGGATGAATCAAGAGGCCTTGCAGGCACTTGGGTTCACGGAAACTGAAGCGCGGCAGTTTTTAAATAATCTTTTTTATACTCCGCGCGAAGCCACCTATATACGATTTTATCTTGAAAAGCTTCAAACCGTGCGCGGCTCACGCAGCATTATGAAAGAAGCCATGCGCGCAAAATCTCTCTGGCAGGCCAAAAAAATCCTTTACTCCACTCAAATGACTGCGGACTCTTTTAGAGATGCGGATCCTTTCACACGGCTTGAAAGTTTCCCTGAAGGGATTGCGGTGGAAGACCGCAACCGGGCCATTTTAATTACGCCGTACGATTATCTTGAAGAATCGACGCTGGGTGACCGCGTTTTGGACCGGGCCCTGGAAATGCAAAAGAAATGGCAAAAGCCCGAAGTTGAGGTCTGGAACGGCGGGAATGTCACAACCGGCTTTTTGGTCAAATCGAAGGAGCGCGGCATCAAAGCCCGCACCTGGCAGCTGTTTTGACAATCTCAGAGCAGTCCCGAGCGGAGGCGAGGGGCAGGCCCCGTCTGTTAGTGGTTAGACGATCTACTGCGCGCTAAGTTTTGGATATGGTTATTCTTAAATATTTTCCCTATTCCTTTCATGATATTTTAAAAAGTCATAACCACTTAATTTATATAGAGTTATGTTGACAGCATGAAGACAAAAGATTATATTGTGCGAGCAGTGGATGCTGCGTTGAAGTTCTGGCATGGTGGTGTTTCACCTTGATAACAACTTGTTCCACTTCACCCAATAGCGATAAAAATTCTCCTCGGTTACTCCCCCAAAGTGTAAATCCCAAACCTCAAACAACCTTCAAGCCGCGCATCCTTGTGATCGATGATGAAGCGGGTGTCGTTGAAATGATTCAGGATCATTTTTCCCTGCGCGGCTATGAAGTTTTTACCGCCCTAGACGGTCAGGAGGGAATTGAAGTGTGCTGCGAGGTCAAGCCGGATGTGATTTTGCTCGATCTTAAAATGAAAGTCATGGATGGGGACAAAGCCGTGCCTTTTTTAAGGGAAATTGTCCCAACCGCCAAAATTTTCGTGATCTCCGCCTACCAGGACGAAATCACCCAAAAACGCATCGCCGGCCTCGCCATCGACGCCTATTTCGAAAAACCGTTAACCATGCTTAGCATTGAAAATAAGATGTATTGCAGTGCCAGTCATTTCAAAGGCAGCCGTTCTGTTATAAATGAACCCGTATAATTTATCTCTGTTATTTTTTGCATTTTGCACATTTTTCATTAGTCTTCTGATTTGGCTTAAGCGGCAAGATAAAGTTGGGCAAATTTATTTTATTTTCTCAATCTTTGTTACAATATGGGGGGTTGGTTTTTCAATTTTAATCAACCAAAACACGTCATATCTTCTTGCATTATTTTCTGCCAGGGTAGCAAATGCGGCAGCCGTGATGATACCAGTGACATGGTTCCATTTTTCGTTAATTTTTTCTGATAGGGTAAAAAAGCACTTTAAACTCTTGAGAGGTTTATATTTATTAGCTTTTGCGCTGCTGATCTTTTCTTTCTCACCTTTGTTTGTACCGGATTTACATTCAGTATCAAGCTTTGCTTATTTTACACACCCAGGCCCTATGTATCATGTTTTTACAGCTTTTTTTTTCTTGGTAATCCCGCTTGGTTTTATTCAGTTGTTTGAAAAAATGAAAACCCTATTTGGAGTGGAAAAATATCAATCGAAAGGATTGATGGTATCGACGGCCATTGGCTTTATGGGAGGATCTTTAACCTTTTTGCCAGCCTACGATATTGCATTTCCGCAATATGGCCTATTTTTTATGCCGATTTACCCCTTTGCAATGGCATATTTTATGATCAAACAAAAGCTTTTTGATATCGAAGAGATTGCACAAGCGGCCCATCGTGATAAATTAGCGGCAATAGGGATTTTAACGGCGAGCATGACTCATGAAATTAAGAATCCACTTTACATTATTCATGGTATTGCCGAATCTTATCTTGCTAATCTTGAAGATGGTCTGTATCAAAATACAGACGAAATTATAGCAAAGTCGAAGATGGTCATTCAAAAAACCATTGATCAGGCAAGTCGAGTTATTGAGATTATGAAAAGGTTCTCAAACTTTACAAAGTCGAGAATCAGCGAAAATGCGTTGCGTGGCGCGGTTGATTTAAATGAACTATTGGAAGGTATTTTACCGTTAATTCAACACGATCTAGATATTAATAAAATTACTTTTGAAAAAAAAGTCCCTAAAGAGATTCAGTCGTTTTTAGTGGACCGATATCATATGGAGGAAATCCTTTTTAATTTAATTGTCAATGCGAGCCATGCCTTAAAAGATCAAGATAAAGATGGCCGTGATTTTAAAAAGAAGATCGAGGTTTTCGTAACGGAGCAAAAAAATACAGTTTCACTTATCATTCAAGATAATGGCCCGGGTATCGCGCCGCAAAAATTGCCCTATATATTTGAGCCATTCTATACAACAAAAAAGGAAGGGATGGGGCTCGGGTTATACGTGACAAAAAAGCTTATTGAAAAAAATCAGGGAGAGATTTCTGTTAATTCAAAATTGAAGCAAGGCACGTCTTTCTTTATTAAATTTAAAAAACAACTGTGAAAAGTTGTTAATTATAAAGCGTAGGTAGCGCATCTTCATAATAAATTCTCATGAAAGGGTGTTTGAATGAAAAAAAATATTGTCTATTTGTTCGTGCTGGTTTGGTTGTTGGGATTTTCAACGGTTGTTTATGCGGTTGGTTCTGGAGGTTTTGAGAATGCATCGTTTAGCGCAAAATCGCTAGCTGAGGGGAATGCTGTCGTTGCGCAGGCTGATGAGCCTGCGGCAATATCCTATAATCCGGCTGGATTGGTCAATCTGCCTGGGGTGCAGATCCAGTCTAATATTTCTTTTATTAGTACCTTTACGCGAATTAGTAATGACGGGGGATCGAGCTACAGTTCGGGCACCATTAGCCCAGTACCGACCGGTTACGTGACAATTAATCCTGGTCCCCGCTTAGATGATCGTTTAGCCTTTGGTGTTGGGATAGATTCACCTTTTGGACTTTCAAATAAATATGACTCTAATCATCCCGCTGTCCACTACACGGGATACAAAAACTGGCTCAAAATGTTTGCGATCAAACCCGTCGTGGCAGTTAAGCTTGCTGATTGGTTATCCGTTGGCGGAGGCCCGATTTATTACCGGACCTATGATTTTGGAAGTATTACAGCCTACCCTAACCGTTTGGTTCAGGAGCCATTTGGCCCTGTACCAGGGCCCCCGTTATTGAATACATTTCCTGACGGTCAGTTACGGCTTGATTTGTCCGGGAATAGCTGGGGCTGGCATTTTGGAGCACTTTTAAAGCCTCACAAAAAGCATCAATTCGGATTTTATTTCAGGAGCCCTACGCAAATGAACCTGAAAGGCCGGATCAAAGTAGAAAATGCCACAACACTTAAGACAAGCTTCCAGGTGATCCCGATTCCTTTTCCTCCATTTTTTGTGGCTTTTCCTAATTTTGATGTGGCCAACAACCGGGCGTTTGAAAGCGGGGGGCATACTAAATTGAATCTTCCCCTGAATTTTACGGTGGGTTATGTGTTTAAACCGAATGACCGTGCGGCCATTGAAACCGATTTTGGATTTACGCGCTGGTCAACGTTTAACCGCTTATATATCAATGCGACAGATTCCATTAGCCCGGGGGATGATGCTATTTTGAAAGCAATGGGAACTGTTGACGCAGATTATAGGAACGCTTTTAGCTTGCATTTAGGAGGAGAATATAAGGCTACTCCCAAACTAGCCCTTAGGGGTGGTAGTTTCTTTTTTTGGACACCGGTCCCCAAAACCCACTTTAGACCCGCTATTCCAGATAGTAATCGCTTAGGGTTTTCCGTTGGGCTTGGTTATCAAGTAATGAAATATCTGGCCTTTGATGTAGTTTATTTAAATGTATTAAGTTTGCGTAGAAGTATCAACAATGACGTCAGTGAAATTTTAGGGACGTCTGTTGATGGGAAATATTTTTCTTTTACCCAAGAGTTTGGAATTACTCTGACATATAAATGGGATGAATTATTCAAGAAATAATTAAAAAGCTTCGCAACAAACTTGATGTGTATGAAGAAAATCGAACAAATATAGAGATGGCTTTAAAATGAATAAAAGGCGAAAAATAGTTGTAACCGGTATTGGCGTTGTTTCTGCAACGGGCATTGGCGCGAAAAGTCTTTTAGCATCGCTGCGTCGGGCTGAATCAACGGCTATGCCTATTGAAAACGCAGATGTTTCTGCATACCCAGTCAAGTGGGCCTCACAGGTGAAAGATTTTAAAATAGCAGATTTTTTTAATTTGAGAGATGTTAAACATATGGAGAGATGTTCTCAACTAGGTGTCGTAGCTGCAAAACTTGCGGCTGAAGATGCGGGGCTTAATTTTAATACGCTAAATCAAGATCGTCTCGAAATCTATGAGGGTACATCTATTGGGGGAATGGAGCGCATTTTTTCTGACCATGAGATACTGTTGTCTAGAGGTTATCAGAGACTTCATCCCTTTACGCCTATTCGGGCATTTATTGGCAGTACTACCGGAGAAATCTCGATTGCTTTAGGCGCTAACTCAAGAAGTATAACTGTTTGTTCCGGTAGCGCTTCTGCTAGTGACGCGATTGGTATTGGTTTCGAGAGAATCAAATCAAGCATGATTGATGTAGCAATTGTGGGTGGCGCCGAAGCGCCAATCATCCCAGCGATAATAGCTTCCTTTTGTAAAATGGGTGTGGTTTCAACCCGTAATGGAAACCCTAAAACGGCATTTAGACCTTTTTCTAAAGACAGAGACGGATTTATCCTTGGTGAAGGTGCAGCTTTTTTAGTTTTAGAAAGCGAACGCAGCGCTATGCGCAGAAAAGCGAAAATTTATGCAGAGTTAGCGGGGTATGGAAGTAGTTGTGATGCATATCATATGGTTATGCCACACGTTGAGGGAAAGGGTATTAATTTAGCTACGCAGAGAGCGCTTAAAAGTGCGGGGCTTAATATAAACAATGTAGATTACATCAATGCGCATGGCACAGGCACCGTCCTAAATGATAAATTTGAGACGGTTGCCTTTAAAAAGACCTTTGGTAGCCGTGCGTATGATATAGCGATTAGTTCTACTAAACCCATAACGGGACATTTACTAGGTGCATGTGGTGCTATTGAAGCGATCGTTTGTATTTTAGCGATACAAAATGCTTTTATCCCTCCCACAATAAATATTTTCGAACCGGATCCTGAATGTGATTTGGATTTCACTCCAAACACAATTCGAGAAAAGAAGATTGACGTTGCATTGTCATATACTTATGGTTTTGGTGGAAAGAATTCGGTTTTAATTTTAAAAAAGATATAACTTAATTAATGGGCTAACTCGGATGGATGAGCGATTCTATTTTACAATTCTGTTTTCCATTTTCGCAATGCTTGTTTTCGTGCAGCGCGTTTTGGAGATCAAATTTAAACAAAACTTGAGTAGTCCCCGAAATGTTGCATTATGGACAACAAAAGTAATGGTCGCTTCGCACTTGTTCTTTTTCTTTGGTAGCCTCTTAGAATTACTTTTAACTTCAAAAAGCATTAATTATTTTTTTGTGCTGGCTGGGATTATTATTTTTAGTTTGGGGTTTTTGCTAAGAAAGCGGGTTATAAAAACGCTCGGGCCAATATGGAGTATTAATATAGAAATTTCGGATGACCAATATTTAATTACAGATGGCCCGTACGCGCTGTGCAGACATCCCAATTATCTTGCGATTCTAATGGAAGTTGTTGGTTTTTGTTTCATTGCGAATTCTTTTTATACTTTAGCCGTGACGTTGATTGTTTATATACCGATTATGATGATTAGAATAAAAATTGAGGAGCGTGTTTTGGAAAACAAATTTGGTTCCAAATATAAAGATTATTCTAAAAGCACGCCGCTGATTGTCCCTCGCTTGAAAATGCATTAACGACGATTGAGCATATGAACCTTAATTCATATAGTTTCCCTACATTGTTGGCGCTCGTAGTGGTTTCTTGTTTAGCGATCTTTGTTTACAGAAAAGGTTCTAATAATTCTGTAAATAATGGTTTTTTTAGATGGCTGTTAACGTTGTTTATTTGGCATTTAGGCACTTTTATAACCTATAATGTTGACAGCAATGAAAAAGCGCTTTTAGGTATTCGGTTTGCACATGTCGGTATTATTCTGATACCCGCAACATTTTTTCATTTCATTTTAATCTTTCTTGAAAAAAACAAATCAACAAGAAGACTAATTTTTTCAGCATATGCGTTTTCGGTCGTGCTCGAACTGCTTAATTTTACCCCGTTGTTCATTCGGTCGACCTCAAAGCTAACTTTTTGTTACTACGGCAATTGGGGGATTTCTTATCCCTTTTTTCTCGCATATTTTTTCGGGATAGTTATTTACTGTCATATTTTGCTTTGGAATTTTATGCAGCAGGTGCGCGGAGTAAAAAGGAATCAAGCGAAATACCTTTTCCTCGCTTCTTTGATTGGGTATACCGCAGGAGCCATAGATTTTTTACCCATTTTTGATTTGGATGTGTTTCCAATAGGTAATCCAATCAATATCCTGTTTGTCGCCGTAGTTGCTTACGCAATTATTAAACATCATTTGCTGGACATCGAAGTCATTATCCGGCGGACGGTGGTGTTTGCGGGGTTGGTGGGGTTTGTGTTTGGGGTGTTCAGCGCGGCAACGTTTTTGGTGCGGGAGGTGTTAAGCCGTTTTATCGGGATGTCGGATGCCTGGACTTCTGCAATCAGTATCATCCTGATTGTTCTGGGGTTTGAGCCCATCCGTAATCTGCTTATCCATACTACGGACCGGTATCTTTTCCAGAAAAAGTATGACTACCAAAAACTTCTCAAAGATGCCACCAAAGGCATTGCGACGATTGAAAGTTTGAATCACCTTTTGGGGCTCGTGGTGCATTTTATTACGATGCGGATGCGGGTTAAAAGCGCGGCTGTTCTGACCAAACTTCCCGGGACGACCGAGTTTAAACTGGGCTATGAGCGGGGTTATAAAAAAAGGTATCTGGAATATGTGGTCGATGAGGCCAGTCCTCTGATGCAGTATCTTGCCAGGGAAAAAGGCGCCACGGATTTGGACCGGATCAAGGAATATGCGGAAGTCGGTACAAAAAAACACAAGCGCAAGAGTGGCCGGCAGTATGATTTCCGGACCATTCAGACCCAGATGGAGGAAATTCAGGCGTCCTGTTGTATCCCAAGCTTTCTTGGCGACGAAATGCGGAGCGTTCTTGTGCTGGGTGAGAAAAAGACGGGGGATTATTACACGGATGAAGATCTCAATGTGCTTTTTACTTTGGCGCAGGAATCGGCCATTGCGATTGAAAATGCCCGACTTTATGACGAGGCGATCAATAAAAGCCGCGAACTTGAGCGCATCAACCAGCAGCTTGAGTTTGCAAGGCAGCGCCTGACCAAGGCGCTACAGGAAACCGAAGCGGCCAACAAGCAGCTTCAGGATACCCAGGCCCAACTGATCCACGAACAAAAGATGGCCACATTAGGGCGCCTTGCCGCTTCCGTCGGCCACGAGGTGAATAACCCGCTTACGATTCTTTCTATGAATGTTTCCCGCGCTATTTTGAAATACCGCAAAAACCCTGACCTGAAAGTGCTTGAGGTCATGGATATCTTTCAGAAGATGGAGCAAAATATCAGCCGTATCAAAGCCGTGGTCAATACCCTTACGGGCCTTTTGAAAAAATCCGAAAAAGGAAAGTTCGAGCCCCTTTCCTTAAAACTTATCCTGGAAGAAACCCTGCCGCTGGTTCAGTTTCAAACTTACCTTGATAACCTTGTCAATCCCGATGTGGAGTTTGATGTTCCCGGCAATATCCCGCTTGTCCGCGGCGACCTTGAGCGCCTTCAGGAAGTTTTCCTCAATCTTTTTATCAATGCCTACCACGCAATGGCGGGCCGGATGAACCCGCGCATCAGCATCCGGGCTGAAGTGGAGTCCCAAACCCCGGATCTTGTCGCGGTGCATTTTACGGATAATGGCGAAGGGATGACCGACGATACGATGAAGAAAATTTTCCACTACGGCTTTACCACCAAGCCGCCGGGCCGTGGATCCGGAATGGGGCTTTACATGTGTAAATATATTATTGAGCTTCACGGCGGAAGCATTAAAGTGGAAAGCCACCAGGGGCAGGGGACGACTTTTACCCTGACGCTTCCCATTTATGAAGAAGCGACGATGAGCGGCGTGGGCCAGCAGGCGAGTGCGGGGTAAAATGAAGATTATCAGAGAAGCAGATTACCAGAGTGAGAGAATCAGAAATCAGAGGATCAGAATGAGAGGAGCAGCGTAATCAGATTTTAAATGGATAAGAAACCGGAATGGAAAAATGTAAAACCTTCGCATGAAAAATTATGGATATGGCAGAAGGCGCATAAATTGTACATTGAAATATGCGAAATTTGCCATGACCTGCCGCGGCATGAAATTTATAAATTAAGGGATCAAATAGAAAGATCAGCCAAATCTGTGACGGATAATATCGCGGAAGGAAATGGAAGTTATTATTACGAGGACAAGAGAAAAAGTTTATTTATTGCCCGCAAAGAAGCGGCTGAAACCCAAAGCCATTTAAGAGATATGGAAGGAAAGAAATATATGTTTTCAGAAAAAAGTCAGGAAATGATTGATGAATATGAGGAAGTCAAGAGAGGAATTAACGGTTTAGCCAGGACAATTGCTGAGAAAAAAGAGTTGTCAGCTAAAAAAGGTTCCCGTAGGATCTGATATTCTGGTTTTCTGAACTCTCATTCTGATAATCTGATGTTCTGATAATCGCTATGAAAAAATTGCTGATCGTTGATGATGAATTGGGGATCCTCGATGAGGTGAGGGAGTATTTTCTCGAGGAGGGATACGATGTCCGGACCGCGGATACGGGCAAAGACGGGATTGAGCTTTTGGCCGAAATGAAGCCGGATGTGTTGCTTCTGGATATGAAGCTTCCGGACATGTCAGGGATTGAAGTGCTGAAAGTGTGCAGGGAGATTTCGCTTCATACAAAGGTTGTGGTGGCGACCGGTTATGTGGACCAGCACATCATTGACCAGGCTGAAAGGCTCGGCCGGGACGTTTTTTTGCAGAAACCTTTTAATCTGGAGCACCTGAAAGCCGAAATTGACAGGCTTTTGACTTGATTTCATCGAGGTCATTTGGTAGACTGTGCCGGTTTTAGAAGGCTCGTAATCATGACCTTCCAAATTAGTGATCGACACCAAAGGAGAAAACCAAAATGAAAAAAACTTTTTACCTAGCTTCGTTTGCCCTCTTGGGAGGATTAGTCCTCTTCTCAGGCTGCGCAACCAAGAAAAGTAAGAAAGAAATGTCCGCTCTCCAGGCTCAAGTCGGAGCTTTAACGGATGAAGTCACGCGTCTTGATCAGTCCCTGCAAGAGACACGTGCTTCCATTCAGGAGCAGCAAAACCGCATCAGCACCATAGAAACCCCCCGCCGCGGCGGCAGCCGTTCCGATGCTTCCGTGATGGATGGTATTTACCGCACCCCTTCGGGTTTTGAACTTCCTGCCCGCAATATTCAGCAGGCGCTTAAGAATGCCGGATATTATCAGGGTAGTATAGATGGTAAAGTCGGTTCCCAGACCCGCCAGGCCGTTCAGGCTTTTCAACGCGATAACGCTCTTGGAGCGGACGGGGTTGTTGGACGCCAGACTTGGGTAAAACTTAAAGTTTATCTGGAACGTTAATCTGTTTTAAGTAAGTTCCATTGAATCAAATAAAAGGCCAGCGTGTTTTAGGAATTATATTCCTCCTCACGTTGGCCTTTTGTGTTTTCGAATTCATCGGCGGGAAAATCAGCGGATCCCTTGCGCTTCTGGCGGACGCCGGCCATATGCTCACCGATCTTAGCGCGATTGGGCTTGCTTTTTTTGCTTCGCTGACGGCCTCGCGCCGCGCGACCGCAAAGATGAGTTACGGGTTTTACCGGATCGAAGTCCTTTCCGCGCTCATCAATGGCGCGACTCTCATGACCTTAGCGGTGCTCATTGTCCGCGAAGCTTTTGAGCGGTTCAATAGCCCCCCTCCCATTAATACACAAGTGATGATTTTTGTCGGGGCGATGGGACTTGTCTTTGATCTTACAAGCGGGTTTTTTTTAAGCCGCGCGGCCGGGAAAAACATCAATATCCGGGGCGCATTCTTCCACGTGATTTCCGACGCCCTGGGTTCTTTTGGCACGATTGTGGCCGGAATGGTTTTAGCCTTGACCGGATGGCGCTTTATCGATCCTCTGGTCAGCTGTTTTATAGCCCTTCTTATTTTCTTCAGTGCCTGGCGGCTGCTTAAGGATGTGGTGGAGGTGCTTCTTGAAGCCACGCCTGCGCATATCAATACGCATTTGCTTGAACAAAAGATCCTGTTGCTTGCCGGCATTCAGGCGATTCATGATCTGCATGTCTGGAGCATTTCGCCGGGCAGGGAGTCCTTAAGTGCGCATCTTGAGGTGGAAACGGGGGCGGACCGCGATCAGGTGCTTCATGAGGTGCATGAGATGCTTTCGCGCGATTTTCAGATTGATCACTCCACGCTTCAGATTGAAACTTCGGAACACCGCCAAAAAGAAAAATCCCACTTTCATTAATTTTCCCGTCTAACCCGGTCTTCTCATCGATTTGACGAATCGATGAGAAGACCGCTTTGGACGTAATCAGTTGCGTCCACGAACACGCACGGGATTATCAAAATCCCGGCATGCAGTGCTGCCCATAAAGGGCCGGCAAAGTTTTGCGCCCCTGTGAATGCGGGGCGCAAAAGATAAGCCCTTCGTCGCAACTCGATAACGTCGTTGCAACGAAGCTCTTACGAGCGGATTTCTCATTGGTGATGAGAAATCCGGGCTAATCATTCCGCCAGCCGATTCGTGGGGTTCTGCCGCCCCGCGCAGACTTCGTGAACAGCGTTGTGAGTTAACCAAAAATGCTAGAAGCGCGGAGTATGATTTGTGTTAGAATGCCGGACATGTTGCCCTTATTTAGCTTTATGCGCTTCACGCTGATTTTTGCTGTGACCTTGTGGCCGTTTAATCAGGCGGCCGAAGAGACCGAAGTCAGCGATGTCAGCTTATCCAAAAAAACCCAGCTTGAACTCCCGGAAAATATTGACGAATTTGAATTCGTCGATGTCATGCTTGCGCAAAATGTCTCTCAAATCATGATTGAAACCAGCTCCCCCTACGAAGTTTTAGATAGCAATCAGCGTCCTCTCTTCAAGGGAAAAAATATTGTGGCTACCCCGATTCGTGCAACGGGGATGGGCATTCAGATGGGCAGCCAGCTTTTTAAAGACACGCCGATCACGATTCAGGCCGAAGGCGGGAGCATCCGTGTGGGTAAGCAGGTTTACCGGCATTCGGTCAAAATTTGGCGGGAATCGGCTCGCGCGATTTCGGTCGTCAACGAAATCAATGTCGAAGATTATCTCAAAGGTGTTTTGCCGTGGGAGGCCAATCCTTCGTGGCCCGCCGAGGCCTTGAAAGCCCAGGCTGTGGCTTCCCGCACATTTGCCATTTTTAAATCGATCCAGCATCAGGATGAAATATCTTCCCTTTCCAAAGATATCCTGAGCCAGGTGTATAAGGGCAAGTCTCTTGAAAACCCTAGAACGGATCAGGCGATTGAGGCCACGCGGGGCGAAATCCTTACCTATCACGGAAAAATTTTCCCCGCTTATTTTCATTCCACGTGCGGCGGCCACACGACGCGGGCGGATTATGTCTGGTCCGTGCAAAAGCATCCTGCGATGCAGGGTGTTTCCTGTAATTTTTGCTGGCAGTCAAAGCATTACCGATGGCGCGCGGAATATTCCCGCGCGGAAATTGAGGCAGCCCTCAAGAAACGCGGTATCCGGGTTTCGGGCATGACGAAAATTTTGCCTTCCGAAATTGATGCAAGCGGACGGACGCATCAATTTGTGATTCACCATAAGCAGGGAAAGACCAAGGTCAATGCCAATGAATTCCGTATCTGGCTTGGTCCTATGCGCTTTAAAAGCACGCTGATTCAGCCCATTCAGCGGCGTGGCACCAAATTTATTTTTCAGGGAAAAGGCTGGGGGCACGGCGTCGGCGTCTGTCAGTATGGCATGAAGGGGCTTTCGGACCTGGGTTATTCCTACCGTCAGATTTTGGAGTATTATTACCCCGGCTCCGAAATCACAAAAATAAAAAATTGAAAACCTATGTGCCCGTAGCTCAATTGGATAGAGCGCTACCCTCCGGAGGTAGAGGCTGGTGGTTCAATTCCACTCGGGCACAAATTACAATGCTCAATTTCCGCCAAAAAGCGCGGCGGACTCGTCCACAAAGCGCTTTTTGGACGGACTCGCCAGCGCTTTGTGGCGAGGGACAGCGTAGCGAAGCGAAGCAGCACCCGAAGGACGCAGTCCGGAGGGTGTAGAGCGCCCGCTACTAAAACGTCAGCGGGCGTCCGCCGAAGTTTTGATGGCGGACGCTACCCTCCGGAGGTAGAGGCTGGTGGTTCTCCGCCAAAAATCGCGGACGGATCCGCCGTGTTGTGTGGCGGAAATTCCACTCGGGCACAAATTTAAACCATGAAACTCTCTCGACTGTTTAATCTGCTGGTAGCGGTTTTGGTTTTGGCCGCGGTGATTGGGGGCGGGGTTTGGCTTTACCGCTGGTTTGAAGAAGCTCGCGTCCTTAAACAGGTGATTGAAAGACTTTCAGCCGACAGCCGGATCGCGGAAATTTTGGTCACCAAAAGCGAGTTCGACGAGACGACCAAAAAAATTCATACCACGATCAAATTCCTGGAGTATGACGCGCGGGGCAAACCGCTTCAGCCCAAATACTTTACGTTTCAGGGAAACCTCATCCAGTTTCAATCCCTTGTAATCCGCTTTCAAGACGACTTGGTACGCGGCGGCGACCGTTTGCGCGGGAAAAGTGCGTACCTTTTTATGAAGGCCTTTGTGCTGGAGGGTGAAAAGACTCAAGTGTTTGATATCACGGAAGCCCACGCGATTCCTTCCGGGTATAAAATTCCGGGTCAAAACCCGTCTTTTGAGGCGAATCTCTGGGAAATGTTCTGGAGTTATGCCCTGGATCCGAAGGCGCGTGAGCGGGCGGGAATCAAGAACGCGCAGATTGAAGCCCCGGGCTCTCTTTTTATTCCCGGCACGATTTACACGCTCCGGATCGAACACGACGGCGGGATAAGGATTGATGCCGAGCCTGTGCCTTCCATTTTAAAAGGGGAGCGGCTGTAGACCCGCTTCTATGCAGTCGCCCCGCATTATCACGATTTTCGGAAGCAGCCAGCTTGAAGAAAATTATCCCGAATATCAAAAGGCTATCCAATTAGGCCGGATGCTGGCGCAGGCCGGTTTTACGGTCTGTAACGGCGGGTACGGAGGCATTATGGAAGCTTCGGCACGCGGCGCAAAAGACGGCGGAGGCCAAACCATTGGGATCATCACGCAGGAGTTTCACCGCAAGCCGAACCGCTGGGTGGATGATGTGAGGAACGCCAAGACGTGGCGCGACCGGCTGTTTCAGTTGATCGAAACAGGAGATGGCTACGTGCTTTTTGACGGCGGCACGGGTACTTTAGTCGAGTGGATGGTGGCGTGGGAGATGACGAATAAGAAAATGATCAAAAAGCCCATTATCGTGTTTGGCGCTTTTTTGCGCCGCCTTTTATTCCTGTTTAAAAAACAGCATTTTGTTATTTCCAATGATTCCCTTAAAGGTGCCAAGACGGTTCAGGACGTGATGAATTATCTCCATGAAGCTTTCTGATTTTGATTATTTTCTTCCCAAAGAACTCATCGCCGCCTTCCCGCCCGAGGACCGGCCCAGTGCAAAACTGCTCCGCGTTGAAAGAAAAACAGGACAGGCGGCTCACGATGTCTTCCGCAGTATTGTGGATTTTCTTAAGCCCGGGGATGTGCTGGTCTTAAATAATACAAAAGTTCTTCCTGCGCGTCTTTTTGGCCGCAAAGAAACCGGCGGCCTGGTCGAGCTTCTTCTTTTAAAAAACAATCCGAATGGAAACCCCCATTGCTGGGAGGCGCTTGTGCGCCCCAACCGGCGGGTTAAAAAAAATGCATCCCTTGTGTTCGGCAGTAACGGGGTGACTTTTGAAGCCAAAGTGCTGGACGAATCCCACCCTGATTCCGGCAAACGCCTGATTGAATTTAACGATGATGCTATTGAAGCCAAGCTGGAAAAATTTGGCCACATTCCGCTACCGCCTTATATTGATCGTCCGGATACGGCCATTGACCGCGAGCTTTACCAGACGGTCTTTGCCCAAAAGCCGGGAGCGGTGGCGTCACCCACGGCAGGCCTCCACTTTGATGACGCACTGCTTCAAACTCTCAAGGCCAAAGGCATTGAAATTGTCTTTGTGACGCTTCACGTGAGCTACGGGACTTTTCAGCCGGTTGTAGCTGAAGATTTATCCCGGCACCGGATGGAAGAAGAGGAGTTTGAAATTACAGAAGACGCTGCGAATAAAATCAACCGGGCCCTGGATGAAAACCGGCGTATCATTGCCTGCGGCACGACCTCGGTCCGGACACTGGAGTCGGCCGTGAATCCCGAAACAGGCCGAATTAAGCCGCAGACGGGGAAGACCTCTCTTTTTATTTATCCTCCTTATTCTTTCAAAGTGGTTCAAGGGCTTATCACCAACTTTCACCTTCCGAAAAGCACACTGCTTCTTCTCGTGGCGGCCTTCCTGGAAGAAGGGGGAAGGGATAAGCTTTTTCATCTCTACGAAGAAGCCATTCGCTGTCACTACCGTTTTTACAGCTACGGCGACGCCATGTTGATTATATGATCATACAAAGCGGAGCAGTCCTGATTTTCCACAAGAGATTTTAAAAAATCAGGGCGGCGACGCGATGCTGATCACATAAACGGGCCGCCGTGTAGATCTTAGAAATTGAGGGCTTTATTTAGAGGGGATGAACGGTTATAATTCCATCCTTTCCGGGAAAGGAAAAAACAATGAAGATGAAATGGTTTATCTGCCTTTTTTTTAATTTCCTAATTTTTGGTACCGCTTTCTCCGCTCTCACGGCTCAAACCGTCCAGCCGGTCCTGCCCATCCAGCCTGCTGCTCAGCTTTGTCCCTGCAACGGCGCTCTTTCACCTTGCGGACAATCCTGCGGCGTGGATGATGTGCCGCCGATGCCGGCAAGCCCTTTGTTTTTAACCAGTACCCGGTCTGAGCACCTTTCAGCGGATTACTGGATCAACCGCCTTTCGAATCCGGACGAGGTCATTAAAACGCCTAATGAAATGGAAGAGTTCAACCAGCATATTCGGGCTATTGTCAGAGATCAGCGAGATGTTTTCAGTATTGAATCTACCAAATCGGGAGCGCCGATCAAAAGCCAGATCGAGCTTGAATATGGAGCGGTCAAGAACCGTTTGCTTTTTGATGTGAACGGGGACCGGATTCCACAGAGCCTTTTTCAGGAAACGATCCGCCCGCTGATTCAAACCCAAAAAATTCCATCTCAAATTAAGGTCCGGTGGGGCGCGGCGGTCCGGGCCACTTCGGTGCGCTCGCTTCCGATCGGTAAAGTGATGCTTGAAGAAATCGGAGATGTGGAGTTTGACCAGCTTCAATTTACGCTGCTTAAACTTTGGACACCCGTTGCGATTTACCACACGTCAAGCGACGGTAGGTGGTATTACGTTCAGGCCACTTATTCGAGGGGTTGGGTCAAGGCCAAAGACATCGCGGTTTTTTCAAGCCGCGAAAAACTCCGGAGCTTCATAAAATCCGGTGACATCCTTGTGGTGACCGGCGAAAGCACTCCAATCTACGATGCCGCGGATTTCAGCGCCGTGATTCAGCGGCCCAGTATGGGTACCGTGCTTCCGCTTTCAAGAGAAACCTCCAATGCTTATGTGGTCTGGATGCCTGTCCGCGGCGGAGACGGAGGCGCTATTTTGGAAGAAGCCTATGTCAGTGTCCAAAGCGATGCTTCCGTCGGATTTTTACCGTACACGCAACGGAACGTCATCCGGCAGGCGTTTAAACTTTTAGGCGCACGTTATGGCTGGGGAGGGACGTACGGCGGACGGGACTGCTCAGGCTTTACGCACGATGTCTTTTTAACCGTAGGCATCGACATGCCCCGGTCTTCCCAGGGGCAGGGGTTTATCGGTATCCAGTACAGCCAGTTTGAACCTTTTGAGTATGCCGAGGCAAAGACCCAATTTTTACAGGAAGCCTTGCCCGGCGTCACGCTTTTACGGATGCCGCATCACCAGATGCTTTATCTCGGCGAAGAAAACGGAAAATTTTATGTGATTCATTCCACCTGGGCCGAGCGGATTTCGTATACTTCGGATGAAAAAATCAGAATCAACCAGGTGGTTGTCTCAGACCTTTCCTTGAACGGAAATTCCCGCATTGGATCGCTTTTTGATCGAATCATTTCGATGAATGAGCTCGATTGAATAAATTTCGCATGATTTTGTGGAAACGATGAAAAGAATCTTCCTTGGCCTTTTAATCGCACTGGCGTTAGCGGCAGCAGGGATTTATTTTGCTTCAGGCCCCTTGCTTGAGTTTTTGACCCAAAAAGGGATAGGGCTCTTTGCCGTTTATGCCGGGCGATACGGACTTGAAATCAAGGATCCGCAGTTTAAAGCCGTTCGTTTAGATTCCTATAATGCCGTTTCCTGGAAAGATATTTCAATAACCGTTAAAACCAATGGGGCGGATGCGGTTAATATTGACCGCCGGTTTTCGCTCGCAGCCGGACACATGACCGCCCGCATCCAGGCCTTAAAAAGTCCTTTGCTGGCGCTTGAAGTTAAAGAAGGTAAAGTTTATTTTGATCCCTTTGAAGAGACATCGATCAAGGCCTCCAAAGAGTTCAGAGAATTCTTGAACGTCCTCGCCCTGGAAATGCGTTTCCCGTTTAAAAGTGATCCTGCCAGCATTGCCCGTGATTTTTCAACCCTGCTGACAGAAGGCAAATCCAGGTATTTGAACAAATTTGCGGGAGTCAGCACTTTCTCAATCGACGGCAAGGAATTTAAACCGGCCATTCTTGTGAGAAAAGAAGGGGAGGATTCCTGGCTTGTCATGGATCGTTCGGATCTCGAGCTCATTTCCAGTGAAATGCAGGAAAAACTAACCGAAGCCGAAGTGGATTTGCTGTCTCTCCACCCTGTCCGTGCCCCGCGGCTTTTAAAAATACGGGATTATGCCCAGACAATATCAAAAGCCGAAAATAAAAAGGATCCGCAAGTGCCGGAGGATGCTTACCGGCACGTGTTGTGGAGCTATCTTTTAACCAAGGCGTATGGCGAAGCATTTGCCAAACAGGTAACGGATGCGCATGAAATCGGCAATGTGGAAGGCGAAACAACCAAGGATCAGTCAATGGATTATAACAATAACGCCGTAGGCCGGCGTTACGCGCTTGGCGGGATACCGGAGGCGGATGTTCTTGGAGGCGTTGTGAAAGATCCGGAAGTGGTTCGTTTTGCTGCAGGGGCCTAGAAACAGGAATATCGGATGCGGCAATGGATTCTTGCAATTATTTTATCTGTGGCAATAAGTAAGGGAGACCCAATGGGATACGCAGGTACGGCACCGCAAGTTAAAACCAAATTGATTCCGCGCGAAGTGATTTTCGGAAATCCGGTCAAGGCGAGCCCCAAGATTTCACCTGACGGGAAGCAACTGGCATATTTAGCGCCCGTAAAAAATGTCATGAATATTTGGGTGGAGACGTTGGGGGAAAAAGATGACCAGCCTGTGACGCGCGACAAAAACCGCGGGATTCACGCCTTTTTCTGGGCCCAGGATAGCGAGCAAATTCTTTATGTCCAGGACACGGCCGGTAATGAAAATTGGCGGCTTTATTCCGTGAGCCTCGAAACAAAAAAAGTGAGGGAGTTTACTCCGTTTAAAGACGTTCAGATCCGGATCCTTGATTACAACAAACATTTCCCCAACGACATGCTCCTTGAGATGAATCAACGAAATCCTTCGGTCCATGACGTTTATCACCTCGATCTTCCAAGCGGCAAGTTGATGTTAAGGGAAGAAAACCCCGGTGATGTGGTGGACTGGATCACGGATAACGAGCTGAAAATCCGCGGCAAACTCACGGCGCGGGAAGACGGGGGCAACGACCTTTGGATCCGCGAGACCGAGAAATCGGAGTGGATAAAATTGATCGAATGGAATTTTGAAGACTCGATGTTGAGCGGCGTTTTTGGTTTTGATAAAGATCACCGGTTCCTTTATTTGAGGGATTCCCGCACGTCCAATACCGCGGAGTTGGCGAAAATGGAGCTTACAACGGGTGAGCAAACCACCATCGCCAAAGACCCGGAGTATGATCTTGGCACGGTTTTGATCCACCCTGACACTTACGAAATCCAGATGGTAAGTTTCGAAAAAGAAAAGAGGGCGTGGGAAGTGCTGGACCCGGAAATTGCGGCTGATGTTAAGGCCATTCAAAAGTTAGCGGAAGGTGACTTTTTTATTTTAGGCCGGGATAATCAGCTTGAAAATTGGGTAGTGGGCTTTACTCAAGATGACGGGCCTGTCTCTTATTATCTTTATCATGCGCCTTCGAAGAAAGGCACGTTTCTTTTTACGTCGCGGCCGGATCTTCAAAAATACCCCCTGGTAAAAAGCGAACCCATTACGCTCACGGCGCGTGACGGTCTGAAGCTTCACGGCTATCTCACGCTTCCTTCTGGAATGGAGCCCAAAAAACTGCCGCTTATTTTAAATGTTCACGGCGGGCCGTGGGCCAGGTCCACGTGGGGGTATGACGCGGAAGCCCAGTGGCTTGCTAACCGCGGATACGCCTGCCTTGATATTAATTTCCGCGGCTCTTCCGGCTACGGGAAAGATTTCTTGAATGCGGGCAATAAGGAATGGGGAAGAAAAATGCATGAGGATTTAATAGACGCAGTCGAGTGGGCGGTTCAAAAAGGCATTGCGGACCCCAAACGGCTGGCCATTTACGGGGGGTCTTACGGAGGCTATGCGGCCCTTGTCGGAGCCACCTTTACACCGGATCTTTTCCGCTGTGCAGTTTCCATTGTGGGGCCCAGCAACCTCGTGACTTTTATTCAGTCCACGCCGCCTTACTGGAAGAATTTTCTCGCGAATATCTACAAACGGGTGGGGCACCCTAAAAAAGATGAGGAGTTCCTCAAATCGCGGTCGCCTCTTTTCAAAGTCGATCAAATCCGGATCCCTGTCCTGATTGCGCAGGGTGCCAATGACCCCCGCGTCAAACAAGCCGAATCCGAACAAATTGTGGCGGCCATGAAAAAAAAGGGGATTGACCACCAGTACCTGCTGTTTAAAGACGAGGGGCATGGTTTTGTCAGGCCCGCCAACCGCCTTAAATTTTACGGGGAAGCTGAGAAATTCCTTGCCCGCCACCTGGGCGGCCGTTACGAAAAATAAAGCCGTGAATTTTTTCTGGCGCCCGGCGTCATTTCTGATATCCTGAGAACTTGAGTTCAAACCTTATGAAGATATTCCTAACCATTCTGGTTGTCCTGATCCTGATTGCGGCCGCGCTTATCGGTTTCTTTGTGGTGACCTTTGATGCCGACTCTTACCGGCCGGTGGTCATAAGCAAGCTTGAATCGGTCTTTCAAAAGCCGGTCGACCTTCAGGGGATTTCTCTCACCTGGAATGACGGGATTGCCCTGAAACTGACGGGCCTTGCGGTTTATCCTGGCAAAACCAAAGAGGGGGATCCCGCGGCCAGGTTTGATGAAGCCAGCACATTGGTCAAATTTTTCCCGCTCCTCCAGAAAGACATTCAAATCACGGCCCTTAAACTCATTCGCCCGTCCCTTCACCTTTTGCGGACGGCGGAGGGAGAGGTGATGCTTTACGAAACACAGGGTCCGGAAAAAACGGTGCCTGGACAGCCTTTGCCGGATGCGGTCAAAGCCGGGCCGCAGGCTCCGAAACCGGCCAAACCTTCCGGAGTCGTTGTTGCCCCGCTTGTGCCGATTTTTATTGATTCCCTTGAGATTGAAGACGGGAGCGTCCGGTTTACGGATAAAACCGGCGAGTTTGCCCAGGATCTTTTTGTCGATCAAGTGGATATTAGCTTGAAGGATGTTTCTTATAGCCGCACGATTCCTTTCAAGGTGGATTTTGCAGTTTTTAGCCGCGATCAAAATGTGCATCTTAAAGGAAAGTTTCGCGTGGACATCATCAAACAGACCGGTGTCATTGAACGGCTGGATGCCCAAACAGATCTCAATTCGCTTGACTGGTCAAAAGTTCAAGCCGCTTTTCCGGTCATCCAAACCGCAGGCCTGCGTGACGCGCCCAAGGGGCAGTTGAGAGTCGAGGCGGACAATCTGCGTTTTGATGCTGAAGGGGCCGTCGAATTAAACGGCAAAGTCATTTTCCGCGAAGGCAGGTTAAGCCTTGCAGATATCCAAAGCCCTTTCGAGAATATTCAGCTTGAGGTACAAATTGAGAAAGAAAAAATCCAGATCAAAAATTTCTCCCTGCAGGCGGCGCATGGAAGTGTATCCGGCGTTGGGGCGGTTGAGCATTTGTCTACGGCTCCGCAGGCGGCTTTCGAAATGAAGGCTGAACATTTGAATTTAGATGAGCTGTTGCCCAAGCCCGATCCGGACGAACCCTCCTTGTCAGGCCTGTTGACGGTGTCCTTCCAGGGAACGGCCAGCGGCAAGGAATGGCCTCAGATATCTCAATCCCTTTCGGGCCAGGGCCAGGTGGCGCTTGCCGAAGGGGTTTTAAGGAATCTAAACGTGATTCAGGAAGTTTTTAAAAATCTTTCTGTGATCCCCGGGCTTGTGGATAAACTCAAATCGCGGCTCCCGGAAAACTATGAGGAGAAACTAAGCGCGAAAGATACGGTTTTAAACCCCATTCAATTTCCTGTTTCGGTCCAACGGGGAGTGGCATCCGTCAGAGACCTTCAGATTAGTTCGGACACTTTCAATATCCGAGGGACGGGGGCGTTTGGTTTGGACGGCAGGGTTGACATGCAAACCTTTCTAACAATCGATCCGGATTTATCCCAGGCCTTTATCAAGAGCGTGCAGGAATTGCAATACCTGACCAACCCTGAAGGGCAGCTGCAGGTTCCGATCCGTATCTCGGGAGTTTCACCGGATGTCCGTGTCATGCCGGATGTTCCTTATGTGGCGTCGAAACTCGCTGTCTCAAAAACGCAGGAAGTGATCGGGAAAATTTTAGAAAAACAAATGAAAAAGGAACCGACGCCTCAAGAAGGTGCGCCGGGGGAAGCGCCGCAGGACACAAAGAAACCGGATTTGTGGGGACAGTTACTTGAAACCGCGCTGGAAAGTGTCGGCCCGAAGCGTACCGAACAGCCTGTCGCTCACTCTTAAATACAAAAGAAAACAAGGAGGATGAAAATGAAACTCAATCTAATCACGGGCGTCATGTTTTTGATTTTAATCACGGGTTGTGCCACCACCAAACCCGCCAAACTTGTAGTGTGGGAAGCCAAAACCATTACCCGTTCGCATGATGTGATCGGACCTGTTTCTGTGAGCGAACAATTGACTGAAAGCAACGCAGACGCGATCCAGGGGCTTGCCTCGTTTATCACGCGGGACGGGCGCGTGTCCGACCAGATACCGGCGGACATGAAAACGGCCTTGGAAGTCAAAAGAGAAAAGTATAAAGAAATGATTTTTGAGAAATTAGGAACCAAAGCCAAGGAATATGATGCGGATGCCGTGATCGGGGCAGAGTACGTATATGTCCCGCCGTACGCGAGCTTTTCTACTAAAGCCACAGTCACTGCAAAAGGGACGATGGTGAAGTACCGGTGAGTGTTATCGGACGCCGTCCGCAGGGAGAGGTTGCGCAAAAATTGAATTACGTCCGCAACCTCTCTCTGCGGACGGCGTCCGGTATGCTGATCCTCTTTTCCGGCTGCGCGGCGTTGGGGCCCACGGTTCAAAACTTCAATATTATTTCGGTTGAAGACGAGAAGAAAATCGGGGTCGAGGTGCGACAGGAAATTTCCAAGGAAATGGTGATTGTCACTGACCCTGGTATGAACAACCGAGTGCGTTCCCTGGGGCAAAGGATTGTTCAAGCATTACCCCGGCGGGATTTTGATTATCAGTTTTATGTGGTAAAGGAGGATTCGCCGAATGCCTTTACGATTCCCGGAGGCGCCATTTACGTGCATACGGGATTGCTGAAATTTGCGACAGATGATAATGAACTTGCCGGTGTTTTGGCTCATGAAGTGGGTCATGCGTATGCCCGGCATCCGGCCAAGGGGCTTTCGCGGGCCTATGGAGTTGAGTCCCTGACATCCCTTCTTTTTAAAAACCAGCCCTCCGGCTTTCGGGGAATTGCACTTCAACTGGCCAAGGGCGGGTTTCTCTTGAAATACGGCCGTGAAGATGAATACCAGGCTGATGAGCTGGGGTATACTTTTCTCCGCCGCGCCGGAATGCCCACTTCCGGGTTGCTGACATTTTTCAGGAAACTTCAGAATCTCCAGAAAGGTGGAATGGCAATTCCTTTTCTGAGCAGCCACCCACCCACGCCCGACCGCATTGCACGGCTCGAAGCCCTCGAGCAGCGGCAGCTCGTTTCAGCACCGCAAGTTATCCGTTAATGACTAGATGACAATCTTTCGGAAGGTGATGGGCAAGCGTTCTCAAAACATCCCCGCGTAGAAGACTGATCAGGGCACTGCGTTTTGTGGCGCCGATCATGACGGTTTTGACACCAAGTTCCTTGGCTGCATCTGCAATGAGTTTTCCGGGATCATCCCCCAAACGCCAAATCGGAACCGCGGTAATGCCCTTGGCCTCCATTTCCTTTTGAGCTCTGCCCAAAAGTTCAAGGGATTGAGTCGACGGTTCGATTTCTGTGGGAAGGTCCCGCGAAGGAGGGCTTTCCTCAACATAGGTGATATAAATCGAATTTTCTCCCCGGGCCTTCATCCGCAGGGCCGCTTCTTCCAGGAGATAGGGGTTTAAACTTTTCAGTGCGACCATCGATGAGCTTTGATAAAGAGGCGCCAGCTCCTTGGCTTCTGAAACGGTCAGGACATTGACGGCCTGAACTTCTTCTGAAATAGGAACAGGAACCACTTTCTTCGCAATCGTCCGCAGCGCCAATCCGGATCCTAAAACCGTCAAAGCAAACACAAGCGCATTGTGTTTTTCAACCGCAATGGTGACTTCGATCAAGAGCAGGATCCCCGCGCCTACAAAAAGAAGGGCCCGCTCCCATTTTTTTAGGCTGAGCTGGAAATTGGTAGCGCATGAACCCAGGTTAAGTGTAATGGCGCCCACCACCCCAATGGCGTATAAAGAGGCGAGTCCAACGAGATCATGTTCGAAAAGTAAGACAAGACAAGGCATTAAGACGGCAACAATGAGAGCCAGCCAAGGCATGCCGTAACGGTTAAGCTGCGAAAAGACAGCCGGAAGTTCCCGGTCTCTGGCCATCGCAAACTGAATACTTACGAGAGCCCCCACAGCGGTATTCACCGCAGATAACAAAAGAAATCCAAAAACAACAGAGATGAGATGTCCATACCACGGACCGATATAGTGATCGCCAAGCGCGCGAAGCATGTCTTCGGTGTGGTTGGTAAGCCCGGGGATAGCATTCATGGCAATCCCCAAAAGGAAAGTTAAAATCGAAACCTCTAAAAGAACGGGCCAGATCGCGCGGCGTGATGTTTTATCCACAGGCTGAACCATGATGCCGGTCATATTGGCAACCGCTTCGACTCCGGACAACGCCAGCACGATCCCCACGAAATGAGACCAATTGGTTGACCAATTGCCTTGCGGTAACCGAAGTTCAACGTGAGGGAGATTAGGAAGGGTTGAAAGAAATAAAATAGCTGCCATGGCAGAAGCCAGGAGCCCAATCACGGAGGCAATGCTGCCCCCCTTCGTGGGGCCAATCCAATTCATGGTACCCACCGTGACAATGGCAAGAATAGCCCACCATTCAGGATGCGGAAAATTGAAATAATGGAAAGCTTCGTAAGCGCTTAAAGAGGCCGTTACCACATAATCGGCAATGAGCAAAAAAGCGCCAATGACGGCTAATGTCTCAGATCGGTTTTTGACAGAAGAATAAACGCCGCCTCCGTCTGGATAGATTCGGCAGATAATCATATAACATACGCCGACCATCGCCGTGAGAGCAGACATGACCCCAAGGAAAAGCCAGGAGGCGTGGCCGGTAAGGGCAAAGGCAATTCCCAGCACGTAGGCTTTGCTTGTGCCCCAGTCGCCGTAAAGCATGGCGCCGGCTTGATACCACTTTAATTCACGCGGTCGTTCAACTCGTTTTAAGGTCAGCATTGGATTTTGATGGAACGGGATTATACGGCAAGATATTCCAGTTATCGAGAATATTTTAAAGACAATTTTTCTGTTAGGAAAAATTGAAAAGTGGACAGTTTAAAGTTCAAAAGTGGACACCCTAAAAGCCATATTCTGGCTCTCCAAAACAGGAGGGTTCAGAGATGGCGCAGGTGCACAAACGGTTTACAGA
>Ga0247727_10000636_pt1 | contig 86028 bp, 97 predicted proteins | sample WisWelCaveWW1625_FD_202498 | JGI IMG/M metagenome (GOLD analysis project Ga0247727, IMG submission 202498) | Biofilm microbial communities from Wishing Well Cave, Virginia, United States - WW16-25 | ecosystem: Environmental > Aquatic > Deep subsurface > Groundwater > Cave microbial mat | place...
ACGCAAGAGCGTGAACAGGCCTTGGCAGATATCCTCGAGAAACAGCGTCAACAGGCGGTTGAGCAAGCGCCGGCTGTGACGTCTGATGTGACTGTCTCGACGGAAGCTGCGAAGTCATCGTACAGCGGCCCGTACAACCCGTACCGCAAGCGCACCACGTCCTATTGGGGCTGGGTGCCGCGCAAGACGTACGTGTACTGAGTCTTTTCTTCTTTTTATTCTTTTTCCGGTTCCTGATACTTCTCTGCCATCTTGTCCGCAAAGCGGTGTGCTGCATGCAAGGGCTCAGGAAGCTTGTGCGGCGGCACGATGCACCGCTTGACCACCTCGACCGCAGTATCGACGGATATCAGATGGCCTGGTGAGACGATGATGGGCTTGGCGTATTCCTTGGTCTTCACCAGCTTCGCGCGCACTTCATCTCCGATCATCACCTTGTCGTCGACAATCTCGCCGATCAGCACGCTCTTGGCCACGCCGATGCAGGGCTTGGCCAGCTCGACGCCGACATAGCTCGCCAGGCCTGCCCGGAGCGGGTGGGCGATGCCGTGGCCGTCGACCATCAGCACATCAGGATCATGCTCCAGGTCGTAATACGCCTGCAGGATCGCAGGGCCTTCACGGAATGACAAGAAGCCAGGGATATACTGCACCTCTGCCTTGGTCAAGGACGTGGTGCGCTCAACGACGGTCAAGGTCTTGAAGTCCATCACGACTGCGGCACAGACGGCTTTCTCGCCGAAAAACGCGACGTCAAAGCCCGCGACAGTCTTGATCTCGTCGAGCCTGACCTTGTCTTCGGTGCTCACCTGTTTCGCGATCGCGCGCAGGATGCCTCGCAGTTTGCCGGTGTCAACGCTCATAAGCCCTCTTTTGCTTTCAGGGGTGATTCTGTTCTTATAAACTTATTTTTATCGTCAAACAATCACGCGTGGCGTGTGTCAATTATCGCAAATATCGGTCAAATAATGCGTGAATAACTTCATTATGTCATTATGTTTATATGCGGTTCTGCCTTGAGTATACTCATTGCACGAGTGAGGTGAGTGAGGATGACAGCGATCCAAACGATAACCAATGTTACAGAAATCGAGCAAGCCATTCGTGAGCATTTCTTGCATCGCGACAAAAAGGACGAAAGCATGTCGTATCTGCGACTCCAGCTCGGTTCACAACTCCACCTCTCCGAGCAGGCGCTTGATTTCAAGATCGAAGATATCCGTGCGAATACGCTGCTCGACCTGATGGCAGAGGCAGAACGGCTCGCCCGTGGCGGCAATTCCACCTATGCCGACAAGCACACCCTGGCGATGCACGTCGCGACTGACGAAACGACCGGACTCACGCCGAACTATGGCTGGGTCGAAAGCGGACGCCAGAAACTCGATCGGTTGTATACGGCAACAAAGAGCGCTCGTCGATACCGTTGACACCATACCAACAAGTGAAGGTAGGGTGGGGGTATTACCAGGGAAAGGACTATTATGTCGTTCCTGAAACCCGCCTACACAAGAACTGCAGGCGCGTCATCGCAGGCGTTCTGATCTGCGGCATGATGTTCTTCGCGACATACAAGGCGCTCGGCTCGCCTGATCTTCTCACACTGCTCAAATCAGAGCATGAAACGCATCAAGACATCAGTGATATCGTGCAGAGGTGACTATGGACAAAAAAGAGCATCGAGAATGGCACTTTCTTGACCCTGAAAAACTGCTTATTGCAGGCTAGTCTTCCTGGACAAGCGGCGGATGTGCTTCTCGATAGGCATCTCGCGAAGCCGCATATTCTCCTCAAGCTGTTCAACGACCGCATTTGTTTCCGCAGTGCGCAGACCCAAGAAATCCTCTGCGAGCTTGAACGTCGGCTTGAGCTTCTTCATTGTGCACGCGATTTGCCGTTGGGTTTATCAATCTTTTGCCAATGGCCGTTCAGCAGCTTGTCTTGCACGCGCAATTCCTTGTCAAGCTCCTGGTCAAGCTTACGATCAGTATACCGCTGCACCCGCTCCTCTACACGTTCATAGTCCTTCTCAGGAACAGGCACGTATCCTTGACGATGCAACGATGTGCCGTTGTACGGCAGTTCCTTCTGAATGAGGTGATGCGAGAACAATTCTGCGTCCTTGAACATCGGGGAACGAACGAGCTTCGCGAGCGTGCCTTCAAGCCGGAGACCGGTCACATCCTCACTGATCACGCCGTTCTCATCGCGGTCGTACATTCGCGCAATGTATTGTCCGGTGTGCTGATGCACGGCAAAATAGATGGCAAGTTTTCTCATGGTTTGAGGGGAGAAACTGCTGTTTTTATAGCTTGTCAAAAATCCCCCATTGTTGAACACACTCAGCAACCGAAGATTGCCGATGTTTTATCACCATCCTCTCACAAATAATCATTTTATAGTCCACCCTGCAACCTCTTCAAAAAGAGAGGAGGGATCATCGTGAGTGAAGAGCAACCAGTCCAAGAGATCGCTGACCGCGTGAACGACCTGTATCGGCAACCCGAACAGAACTATCTGATGCTGATGGACCCGGCCCGTGAACGCTACGCGTGGCAGTCAGACACCAAGCGCGTAAAGATTATCACGAGCAATCGCAGGACGCGCGACTACCGGTCCAAGCACTGTTAACGTTTTGATCTTTTCGCTTTTTCAGAAATGATCGCGGAATTACCCGTCGGGTCCTCGATCGTGATCTTCAGCGTCTCCGTGCCCCAGAGCACGTTCTGCAATTTCTTCAGCAGGTTCTTCGCCTTTTTCTTGGCTTCTTCGTCTTCCTCAAGGTCGCGGATCTTCTCGATCTGCTCCTTGATCTTCTGGATCAAGCCCTCGATGTTCGTGATGTAGCCCTCAGACGCAGGGCCTGGCTCGATGCTGCCGACGCGCTCGAACTTCACCAATCCTTCGCCTGACTTGATCACGCGCACCTGCAAGTCCTCCTTGCCCGAGACCTCAAAGACGTATTTGCACGGCTCGCGCTGTTCAGCCGCTTCGACGTCAGACTTGTGATACTTGCAGTTGTCGCAGTGCATCGAGAAGATGAACAGCTTGCCGAAAAACGGCACTTCGGTCTCTGCCTCGATGAGCGACAATTTCTTCTGATTGCACACCGGGCACGGCTGGTCCTTCAATGACGCAGTGATCTTTTCTGCAGGCATAGAAGGCAGGTCAGTTTATTGATTTAAAAATATTGTGGAAGAAGAAACCTATTCAGCATCGCCTTCAGGCGTTGCCTTGACTTCCTTGGTCTGCTTGGAGCGGTAGATGCTCGCGAAGCTCGGGGTCACGACCAAGTAATCGTCGCCGAAGCCCGCGATCTCGCCCTCGATGGCATCCGTGGTCTTCTTGATCTTGTTGATGGCGCGCTTCAATTCGACCAGGTCGCGCTCCTTCAACGGCTTGATGTTCACGAGCGCGATGGTGTATCCTTCGCGCAACGAATCGAGGATGGGCTTGACGTCCTCGAAATCATCAAGCTGGAACGGCCGTACGAGGATGCGTGAGCGTGCTTCACTGGATTCTGTATCGAGTTCGACATAACCCTCCCCTGCCTCAAGCTCGTCATACTTGGGCGCGCTTGAGAATGCTGCCTTCAGTTGCTCAAAGAATTTCTTCATTGTCGCCTCCTCTCATCACCGCGTCACTTTCTTAACTCTCGGATAGTGCTACGGTTGCACGAACTGATATATAAAATCTTCGCTTCTAGCGTGCGGCCGCCTTCAGGAAGGGTTGGCATTGCTCCTCGATGCGCGGCAGCAAGGCATCCATGGACGCGCGATACGTCTCCACCAAGGGATCAGGGTTGTCGTTCAGCCACTTGTGTAGCGATTGCGCGCACGTCAGCACCTGCGCGGCATCGTGCCAATGCTTGATGATGCCGGTGCTCGCCACGCGCAGCCACCCGAGCGCCTGAGCGGCATAAGCGTAATTATCAGGCTGGACGATGTACTGCAGGTCGCGGTAGATGCGCGCGATCCGCGCATTACGATACGCGAGATTCTCATAGAGCGACGCGATGTTCGCCCAGATGCGCAGCGCAGCATCATAATCGGCTTTCGCCTCTGCGTGGAATCCTTCGCGCGATACGTGATGATTCTTAGGCGCGCGGAAATCCAATCGCGCGCGATACGTGTGCAGGTCGAACAGTTTGGTGTCAGTCCTGCCCATCAGAAACTCCTCGATCCCTGCGCGCTTCTCGATGAACAACGCGATATGGTATTTGAGCAGCATGCTCGCGGCAATCGTCTGGAACAAGCAACCGTATGCAGTCCGCTTCCGTTCGCGGTCGAGCGCCCGCTCTTCCTCGGTGAGAATCTGGTGCTGACGCATCGGCGGGATGCATTCCACATGCCCCACAAGCTCGCGGCACAAGAGCAGGCCGCGCTCCCATGCAGGCAGGCTCACGGTGTCCTTGATCGGAGAAGTCTCTGCGAGCTCTTCCAGCGTCTTCATCACGCGCGAACGAATGCGGTGTTTTCTTTTAAAGTTTTGCAGAGCCACAAGCTTTTTAAACCACCTGCGTCCTCTTGCACGATATGGGCAAGCGCAAGGGTGGCTATCGCCGCAAGACAAGGAAAATGATGCGCAAGAACGTGCGCGACAAGGGCAAGATCAAGCTCACCGCGTATTTGGCGACGTTCAAGCAAGGCGACAAGGTCGCGCTCCGCGCAGAGCCTGCCGTGCAGGATGGCATCTACAATCTGCGCTTCCACGGCAAGGTCGGCACCGTGACCGGCAAGCAAGGCACGTGTTACACGGTCGCTATCACTGACGGCGGCAAGGCAAAGACCGTGATCGTCCATCCCATCCATCTCCTCAAGGTGTGAACAATGACACGACAAGTCCTCACCGAAGTCCCGACCAATGGCAGCGCAGTCAAGCACGTGCTCGAGAAGATCCAGGAGCACGACAAGGAACTCACGTTCCGCGCCCAGCGCACGCTCGAACACCTGCAAGCGATCACGACCTTGAGCCCGAAAAAGGCCAAGGAACTCGAGGACGCGCTGGCCAAGCTCGACATCCCGCGCATGAAGGAATCGCACATCCACAAGATCATCGACATCCTGCCGGTGACACAGGAAGACGTCAAGCTCATTCTGCAAGGCACTGCATTGACCGTGACCAACGAGAACTGCAAGAAGATCGCAGACACGGTCGCAGAATTCGTCAAGTGATTCTGGCATAACGTTTATATATCTCGCGACTATTCCTCAGACTATTGTGCAACATGGTTTGGTGTAATCACGATGGAACAAGGCACGGCATTTCCAGAGAAAAGGCAGTCCAAAGAGGAGCACGCAGTCGTGCTCGATTTCTTGCCGCACGGCTATCCGTTTGATCCTCGACCGAGCCACCGCAAATCGCCCATCGTCCAAGCGATCGGCAAACAGCACTTCACGCTGCTCGAGCTTGTCCCGAAGAAGGAAGTCTTCCTGCAACCGCTCGCTGAGGTCTACATCGGCGAAGGCAAGCGCGACCAGATTCATCACATCGTGGGCAAGCTGACGGTCGACAAGCTCACGGCAACGGCCAAGACCGAGCTTGAATTCGTCGTCAAGGACTTGGTCCACAAGAGCGAGCCGCGATTCGTTGACTTCGTCAACCGGGCGCAGCCCCTCACGACCAGGATGCACCAGCTCGAACTCCTGCCGGGCGTCGGCAAGAAGCACATGTGGGAGATCATCGAGGCCCGCGAACAAAAGCCTTTTGCGAACTTCGCCGACATCAAGGCACGTGTAAAACTCATGCCTGACCCGGAAAAAGCCATTATACGCCGTATCCTCGCAGAACTTGAGGGCACAGAGAAGCACCGGGTCTTTGTGGACACTTAAGGCACTTCCTTCGTGGTTTTCTGCCATAATGCCATATTTACAAATGTTTATATAACACCACGCTGTTTTGTCGTCTATTAACACTCTGGGGTGATTATATGACAAAAGGAAGATGCATGAAGTGCAAGAAGGAAGTAGAGATGAAGAATCCGAAGGAAGTCATCATGAAGAACGGAATGAAGGCCGCGAAGGGCGAGTGCGGTGCCTGCGGAACCAAGGTCTTCCGCATCCTCGGCAAAGCGTAATCCTGTTTTTCTTCTTCTCTTTTTTTCTTCCATAAAGCTTAAATAGTTGCGATGACTCGATTTGCCTGGGGTGATCGTATGATCAATCAACCGGAAAAACGAGTCAAGCTTCTCAATCAGATCGAGCTCAATATCCTCGAAAAGAGCGGCATCAAGAATGCGCGCCGCGCCAAAGAGCTCGCACGGCAATGGATCAAGCTGACACGATAAACCCTGCAGGGGGAGGAGCATATGATTCCGCGTTTTGACGACGAGGAAGATTACGACGATTTCGAAGAAGACTAGGGTGATGATTCTCTCCATCCTGTTTCAAGGCAGTTTCAAGAACAACCAATGAGGTGAAATTGATGAAAAAATCATTGATCGGAGTGGTTATCGCATTGCTCGTGCTCAATGCATTCGCGGTATTCGCAAACGTGAGTCCGTACACGAACGCACGAAGCCTGACGCGCATGGGCAGTGTCGATCGCGTCGCCAAGCTGAGCCCGGTCGCAGGATGCGACACCGACATCATGGCAGACCCTGATGACGTCTATTTCGTCGGCAAAGCGCGCAAGGAATGCATCGAGAGCAACAAGCAGAACATGATGTGCCAACAGCGCTGCTTCGACCAAGTCAGGCTGATGCTCCGCGGCGTCTCGGTCGGCAGATTGAAACCCGCAGCTGAGCGTTATGGCTGCAAGATGATAGACCCGGTGATGCTGGGAACCACGAACACCGCGAGCAGCTGCTATTTCAGCGCAACCGGCATGTGCAGCGGAGCGAACCCAAGCAATGATTATTGCCGCAGGAAGTGCCTCCAGCAGCTCTACACCACGTGCAGGCGCAACATCATGACTACGCTGCGCTACTCGTGAACAGAGTAACTGACTTTCTTTTTCTTCTTTTTTATTTTTGAGAAATCCTGCAAGCGCCTATTGCTTGATGGTGCCGTATCCGATGAGGCGCCAGCGCTGGCCCATGTTCCTGGACATCACGACTCGTGAGCCTGGCTCTGCGCACACCGGCCTGCGGAGCGTGCAGACGATCTCCTTCTTGCTCAACGAATCGACGATGCCGACCGTTGCCGCGGCATTGACATTCAGCATCAGGAGCTCGCCTTTCCGCAACGGCTCGACCACAAGCTTGTCGCTCGCTCCCACCATGCGCTCGAGCAGATGCGGCTCAAGCTTGAGCGTATTCCACACCTGCGGCAATTTGCCCGGCACGCCCACGAGCGAGCCCACGAGCTTGTCTGATTTCACGACCGCAGGGTCAAGCGTTGTCAAGGCGGCGATGCTGCCGCCTGGCCCGACTTCCTCGACCTTGATACCGCCAGTCATCAGCGTGAGGATGGTCGCAGTCAATGGCTTCCATTGCTTCTTTTCAGGAACCTCGTAGCCCGGCAGGATCGCGATCTCCTGGCCTGTTTTGAGCACTCCTTGCTTGAGCGTGCCTCCCAGGACACCGCCGACCATCCTCTGCGGCTCAGTGCCGGGCTTGTTGATATCAAATGAGCGTGCGACAAAGAGCAATGGATCCTTCGATGTGTCGCGCTGCGGCGTCGGAAACGCGACCTGGATCGTCTCAACCAGCAAGTCCATGTTGACGCTGTGCAAAGCAGCCATCGGGATGATGGGCGCATGCGCATATGGCGTTCCCTTGAGGAAATCCTTGATCTCCTGATGGTTCTTCTTCGCCTGTTCTTCGGTCACGAGGTCGATCTTGTTCTGGACCACGATGACGTTCTTGATGCCCACGATCTGCAAGGCCTGCACATGCTCCATGGTCTGCGGCTGCGGGCACTTCTCCTGCGCAGACACCAGCAATAATGCGCCGTCCATGATGCTCGCGCCGCAGAGCATCGTCGCCATCAATGATTCGTGGCCAGGAGCATCAACGAGCGAGAGCTTCCTCACGGCGATGGCCGGTTTCTTGCATTTCGCGCAGGTCGCCTGCACGCCGAACGCGTCTGTTTCCGCACAGGTGCTGCAACGGTAGATCGTGACGTCCGCATAGCCGAGCCGAATCGTGATGCCGCGCTTGATCTCCTCGCTGTGCGTGTCAGTCCACTTGCCAGACAATGCCTTCACCAGCGTCGTTTTTCCGTGGTCGACGTGACCGACCATCCCGATGTTGATCTCCGGCTGTTCGGGCAGAGAAATCGCGGCAACCGGTTCTGCAGGCGGCGAGCGTTCAGGATGAGCTGCGCTCTTGGATTCTGCTGCCTGCTTCTTTTTCGCCATGGTCGAGCCGACTGAGGAGGGCTTTATAAATTTACCTGTCAACGAAACGTTTAAATACTCGCCCGTCTGCGTCGATACCATGCGTACCGCAGCGCAAGAAAAAGAGGTCCCTGATAGCACCGTATTCTGGAGCATTGTCGGAGTGGTCACGATCTTCGTGGTCGTGCTCGCCGCAGTGTTGCTCGTGCGCGGCGGAACAACCGGCCAAATCGTGCATGTCTGGGAGAACTCAGTCCGTCCTGCAGAACGCAACCCGTACGCGTGCATGGACATGCCGCGGTGCGGCAGCGACACGAGCTTCTTGTGCTGCGCGGAAAACCCATTGCCCGGCACAGGCATCAAGTGCATCACTCCGCTCCGCGCCTATGGTGAAATCGGTGCACCGAATTATGGCTATGACCATTACGGCTCAGGCAACCCGATGTGCCCCGAGCACATGCCGTTCGCCTGCAGCTGCCCTGAGAAATTCCAGTACCGCCAGACCTGGCCGGTACCCGCGAGGTACTGATGGACAAATCTGTCGCGCTCGCAGGCATCTTCGGCATCCTTGCCATCATCGGCATCGTGCTCTTTGTCAACGGTTTCATCACCGGCAAGGTCAGTTATTATCCCGCAGGGATGCAGCTCCGCACGGAGAGCGGCGTGCAGGTCCTGCAATCAGAAGTCGTCGTGAACCAGGTCTGTAGGAACGCCATCTTCTGCGAGGGCCAATCACGCTACGTGTGCTGCAACCACGACGGCTCGAGCTGCGCGATTCCTTCTGCAGAGAACCAAGCGGCAGGCAGCTGCCCGCTCAGCCATCGCAGCCGCTGCCAATGCCGCGAAGACTACATCGCAGGACTGGAAGAGAAATACGGATAATCAGGAAATCAATCGCTTCACTTCTGCCACTTTCTTATCCAGTAATGCCTTGGTCTTCGCTTCCACGTTCAGCCTGAGCACTGGCTCGGTATGGCTCGGCCGGAGATTGAACCACCAATCCTCGAATTCAACGCTCAGGCCATCGATGTTATAGACATCACCCTTCGCAGCATATGTCCCTTCCACGAGTTTCAGGACGGTTGCAGTGTCAGCGACCGTGAAATTGAGCTCGCCGGAATTGTGATATTTCTGCAACTGAGCAAGGAGCTTTGACAGCGGTTTCTTCTCCTCGCTGAGCAGATTCATCATCAGCAACGCAGGGATGTCGCCATTGTCTGCGAAGAAATTGTCGCGGAAATAATAATGCCCACTGAGCTCGCCTGCGAGCAACGCATCCTCGTCCTGCATGATCTGGGTGATGTAAGTGTGGCCGACGCGCGTCATCATCGGAACACCGCCTAACGCAGTCACATGCTCCTTGACGATCCTGCTGCTGCGCAGGTCATAGAGCACCTTTGCGTGCGGGTTCTTCTTCAGCAGATGCTGCGCGAGCAATGCCAGAATGTGGTCTGGACGTGCAATCATTCCCCGCTCGTCAACAAACACCACGCGATCCCCATCGCCATCAAATGCGATGCCGAGCTGCGCCTTCTGTTGCTTGACCGCTTTCGCGAGCGCGACCAGCGCGTCAGGCTTGATCGGGTTCGGGCCCCTGTCTGGAAAATTGCCGTCGAGCTCAAAGAACAGCGGGATGATCTTGACCGGCAATCGCGCAAAGACCTCAGGGATGATACGCCCCTGCACGCCATTGCCCGCGTCCATGACGACCGTGAGCTTCTTGAGCTTCCCTTTCCATCGCCGCACGTGCGCGGCGTACTTCGGGATGATGTCTTTCCTCCTGACCTTGCCCTTGCGCTTCGGCCGACCGAATTCCGCACGCTCCATAAGATGCTTGATGTTCGTCAACCCGTCAGGGAAACCGAGCGGCATGCCGCCCTTGGCGCAGATCTTGAACCCGTTGTATTCCTTCGGGTTATGCGAGGCGGTAATCATGACTGCCGGGTGCTCCTGCGACGCGAAATACGCCATCGGCGTCGAGCACAAGCCGATGTCAATCGCATCGCTCCCCTGGCTGGTGATGCCCTCCATCACTGCCCGGGCAAGCCGTTCTGAGCCGAGGCGCGCATCATAGCCGACAATGATGTCCTCGCCGGTGAAATACATCGCGACCGCGCGGCCGAGCTTGTGCGCAAAGCCCTCGTTCAGCTCAGCAGGATAGATACCGCGGATATCATACGCCTTGAAGAGCCCTTCCACCATTTTTTTCAGACGAGAAATGGGCAGTTTGGTATAAAAGCTTATTGCTGGATGACGTAGAAAATCTCGTTCGGAATGCTGAAGGTGCTGTGCTTGTAGCCGAGCCGAGCAAGCATTTTCTCAAACCAGGCCCTCTGGGGAACGCGCATACGTCTGCCGCTGATTTTCAGGGTGGGAAAACTGACGACGATCCATCGTGCAGGAAGGGCTTGCAGCAATTGCTCGCTCGCCGTGTGGCCGCCTTTCTGGTCGATGAGGTCGAGGAGCTTGAACACGAACGCGACATCTGCTTTGGGCAGTCTTCTGATCTGGTCCATCCCGCGCACGTCCACGACCCTGCATGCACCTTCGATGCCTGCGATGCCGAAATACTGCTCGACCAACAGGCATAATGCGCGGTCGATGTCCACGCCAATGTAGGTTGCATCGTGGTCAGGATAGGATAAAGGATTCAGGCCGCAGCCGATATCCAGCACGACCTTTGGCTTGCCGACCTGCGCGAAGATGTTCGCGTATACCTGATCGTAGAACGGCAATCGTTCCTGCGTCGAGGCGTGCGTCGCGAGCATATGCATGATGATGTCCTCGCGCTGCGCAGGGCTGCTTTGCCTGAGTTCTGCCATCAATGCCTCGCGATGCCGCGGGTCGCCCTCATACAGGCCGACATTCCTCCTGAGCACTGCACGCACTGCCTTGATGAGGCCCTTGTATGCGGCACTCCTGGCGCTGAGCGTGTCCAACTGCTTGGCGACCTTCGGATTCTTCAGCAGCTCTTTCTCAAGCACGGCCTTGACAAACGCGTGCTCGATGCCGCTGAGCTCTTTCTTTGCGAGAATGTCGTGGATGATGTCTTCACGCGTCGGCATATTCTATCGCGAGCAGAACTTGCATTTAAACCTTGTTCAGCTTGAAGGTGGGCAGCGCCAACGTTGCGCGTTGGCTGGTTCGCATTTCGCTCACTTCGTGATGCGAAATACAGGCTTGAGAACAGTCTTGGGCGGCGTCTGCAGCTTTTGATGCCGTTGCCGGCTCTGCATCTTGCGCACGCGCGCCTGCTCCAGACTGATGGCGTGACGACAGTCGACGCACCACTTGCGCATCGGAGAGAAACTGAGCACTTCGGCGCCGCATCGCTTGCATACAGTCGACATTCAACCACCTGGTTGTGAGAGCAGTGAGGTCTTTATTAAGTTTCGTTATTCATCGCCACTCGTGAGTAGTCAAACAATCTCGCGCTTTCGTCGATACTTTTATAAATTTCATCCCGCTCAAACATGCACCAGGGACCAAGATGGAGCCCTCGGACATACCTTCTGCAACAGAACCACATCTTCTAGGCGGAAACATCGAACTTTCCGGCTTCCGAGCGCTCGATGGCGGCTCGATGATCGTGCTCAAGAAGATCATCGGCAATTACGCGCGCAAATTCTCAGACAACCACCAGAGCGAGAAGCTCCTGCTCCAATTGACGCGCGAGAGCGAGCAGTACGCGCTCACCGGTTCGGTCCACGTCAAAGGCCAGGCGATCACGGCTGCGCACGCAGACAAGAACATTTTCTTCGTCGTGGACAGCGTGCTCAAGAAGCTCGAAGACCAATTGCGCAGATAAGATTTATAAACCAACCCTCCGCAGATTCTCCCATGGTTTTTCAGGACGAACTCCAAGCGCTGGTCACGAAAGCAATCAAGACCGCCATCCCGCTGGAAGTGCCGCCTGATCCTGCGCTCGGCGATTTCGCACTCCCTTGCTTCCCGCTCGCGAAGCAGCTCAAGAAAGCGCCGCCCTTGATCGCGAAGGAAATCGCGGCAACGCTCAAGAAGCCAGCATTCATCGAACGCATCGAGGCGAACGGGCCGTACGTGAACTTCTTCCTCAAGAAGACCCTGCTCGCGGAAAAAACCTTGTTGGACATCGAATACCAGAAAGAGACGTACGGCACGAGCACGACCGGCAAGGGCAAGACAATCGTCATCGATTTCTCCAGCCCGAACATCGGCAAGGCATTCCACTTCGGCCACCTGCGCAGCACCGTTGTCGGCAATGCATTGCACAAGCTCTTCGCGTCACAAGGATACACGGTCGTGCGGATCAACCACCTCGGCGACTGGGGGACACAGTTCGGCGCGCTCATCTACGCCTACCTGACCTGGGGCGACAAGAAGAAGCTCGCTGACTGCCCGATCAAGCACCTCGTTGAGTTGTACGTCCGATTCCACAGCGAGAAGGAACAGAATCCTACGCTCGAAGACGAAGCGCGAGCGTGGTTCAAGAAGCTCGAGGACGGCGACAGCGAGGCACAGAAGCTCTGGGCAAAGTTCAAGGCGGCGTCGCTCGACGAATTCAAGAAAATCTACACGATCCTGGGCATCGCGTTCGACACGTATGACGGCGAATCCTTCTACAACGACAAGATCAATCCTGCAATCGCCATCTGCGAGAAAAAGAAAATCACGAAGATGAGCGAAGGCGCGCTCGTCGTGCCGCTCAAGGGATTTGAGATCCCCCTGATGCTGCGCAAGAAGGACGACGCGAGCACGTATGCTGCGCGCGATCTCGCCGCGCTGCTGTACCGCGTCAGCACGTACAAGCCTGAGAAGATCGTGTACGTGGTCGGCCGCGAGCAATGCCTGCACTTCCAGCAATTATTCGCGCTCGCACAACTCCTCGGCCAGCCCCAGGAAAAGTTCGTCCACATCGATTTCGGCTTTTACCTGTCGCCTGACGGCGGCAAGATGGCCACGCGCAAGGGAAAAGCAGTATTCATGGAAGACGTGCTCAACGAAACGCTTGAGCTCGCGCGCAAAACAATCAATGAAAAGAATCCCCAGCTCAAGAACAAGGACGAGGTCGCACGGGCAGTGACGGTCGGCGCATTGTTCTTCGGCGACCTGATGAACGACCGCAACAAGGACCTCGTCTTCGACATCAACCGCTACCTTGACTTCGAAGGCGACACCGGACCTTATCTCCAATATACGTATGCCCGCGCGAGCTCCATCATCCGCAAAGCAAAAGAGCAGACGCTTACGGTCACGACCAAGGTGACGTTTGATGCGCTTGCAGATCAGGCAGAACAGGGCCTCATCGCAATACTCACTAACTATCCTGCCGCGGTTATTGGTTCGCTCAATCACTACAAGCCGCATATCCTCGCGCAATACCTGCTCATCGCCGGCAGGGCATTCAACGCATTCTACCACGCCTGCCCGGTCCTGCAGGAGACTGACAAGGAAAAACAGAAGGCCCGATTATTGCTCATCGATTGCGCGCGGACCGTCCTGAGAAACGGCCTCGGCCTGCTCGGAATCACTGCGCCCGAAGAGATGTAGTCATTTCTTCTCGAGAATCGCCCAGCATGCGTCAGGATGCACGCCGCACGCGAGGATCGCGTAGCCTTGCGCGAGCAGCTCGTTCACCTTCGCCTCATACAAAGGAATGGATTCGTGGCTCACGACCTTGATGCCCATACCGCTCGCGTATGCGCCATTTCTTATATACCTTTCCACCGCAAGTTATTTATAGAGTATTCACTCGTGAAAGGCACTATGGGACGCATCAAGACGCAGATGATCAAGCGTTTGACGCTGCAATTGGTGAAGCAGCACAAGCCGCTCTTCTCTACCGATTACGTCGCGAACAAGAAGCTCGTGGAACAGCTCCTGACCGGCCCGACCAAGAAGATCAGGAACACGGTCGCGGGCTATGTCACGCGACTGATGCAGCGACAGGAAGAGTAAACAGCCAAGCGGGGGGTGGCAGCGATGGAAGAGAATTCTATCTTCGTGGGCAACAAGCCGTTCATGAACTACGTCACCGGCGTCGTGATGCAGTTCACGACCAAAGGAGCTCCTGAAGTCGTCATCAAAGCCCGTGGCAAGTTCATCTCCCGCGCAGTGGACGTCGCTGAGGTCTCTGCGAAACGTTTTCTCCAGGGTGGCATCGCCATCACCGGCATCAAGGTCGATTCTGAGGAATTCAAGAACATGGAAGGCCGCACGGTGCGCGTGAGCACGATCGAGATCACGCTGGCAAAACCAACCGTGACCAAGGCTTGAAAAGAGGATTTTCACTCCCTGGTCGATGAGCACGTTGACCAAGATTTAAATACCCTTCACCTTCTTTCTGCGTACGGACCCGTAGTTTAGCTTGGACAGAATTCGGGGCTTCGGACCCCGAGACCTGGGTTCAAATCCCAGCGGGTCCGTGCATATCCAACGGGGATATGGGTTAACTTGGCTAGACTACCTGGTTTGGGACCAGGTGATCCCGGTTCAAATCCGGGTATCCCCATGAGCGAAGCGAATGTGATATCCGGGCTCACCGACCGCAGTCGGGGTTGTCCGGGTATCCCCACTTCTTTCATACGATTCAGAATACTCTGTATTGGGTCCCTTCGGGACAGAGACCAACCATATGACGCCTCATTGCGCTGCTTTCTGCACGTAGAAGCGCGAGCCGAGCACGTTAATGCTGCGCGTCTCGCCGTAGAATCGACTGTCTTTCTGCACGATGACGCCATAACGGCTTCCGGTCGTTTCCTGATACGGACGATAGGTCACGTACGGATAGCCAGTGTAGAGCGTGGGCGTGACCGCACCGATGGTCTCGCCGATATCAAGTACGTCCCTGCCATTGATCTGATAGGACGTGCGATAATACACGCGCCTGATAGGCGCTTTCTGCACGCGCAATTTCAACCGGTGCCGCGGATCAGTTAGGGTCTTTGCCGCATCAAGCACTCTGCCTGCTTCAGAGCCGGTGATCACCAGGTGCTGATAGTCGTCTTCGATGAGCTCAAGATGGCCTTGCTGCGAGAAGAATGTCTTGCATTGGTCTTGGGGGATATCCAAAAGTTCACGCACACGCGCGTTCGCGCACGGCGTGCCAATCACGATCTCATCACCCTCAGAAACCTGCTCGTCCGTGAGGATGATTGTCGCAGGCACAGGCTCTGCGCGATACCGGTAGTACGGCAAAGGCATATTGCGCGGCATCTGCTTGCCTGCCTTGGGCAAGCTGTGAATGATCAAGTTGGCCGCAGCAATCTCTGCAGAATCGCGCTGCGAACCCTTCACGATTGTGGCAGTGAACTCGCCGTCCTCGAAGAACATCGCAGGATAGTCTGCGATCATGTATGCAGAGGCCGAATTAAGCAAAAGCACTGCACAAACAATCCACCCCCACTTTTTCATTTCTTTTTGTTCCGTCCGCGTCCTTGGACCTTGTCCAGGCGCGTGAAGACGTCCTGCCAGGCAGGATTGCCTTCCTTGTAGCCCTCGAGCGCCGCAGCGCTGCATTGCTCGTAGAGCTCGTGGTGCTTGGATTCCAGAGCGCGATCGAGCAAGTGCAAGTCAACTGCCTTGTCTTCGACCTTGGTCGAGACAAAACTCAAGCCGAAATCGATGAAGTGCACTTCGCCATTGCACTGGATCATGTTGCTCGTGGTCAGGTCGCCGTGGATGATGTTGTTCGCATGCAAGATGCCGACCTTGCGGCCGATCTCCTTGCTCAATTCCGCAGGCTTCTCGTGCAGGATCTCCTTCACCTGCGGGCCTGCCAAGAAATCCATCACGATATGCATCTGCGTATCATCCATCTTCTGCAGTCGCGGGGCAGGAAACCGCAGTTCCTGCAGTTTCTCGAGAATCTTTGCCTCACGTCGCGTGCGAGAACGGCGCAGCTTTTCGTCTAATGCGGGAACGCGATACGCCTTTGCGACGCGCTCCTTCAGAACGCCATTCTCCTGCTTGTGCAGGATCGCCTCTGCGCCTTGTGTGAGAATCATCAAAGAACCAAGAGCACGAGCTCTTTTAAACTTTTGCCTTACGCTTCTTGCGCCGCGACTCTGGCGCAAGCTGGTGCTTGAAATCAACCACGTCTTCTGACATCAATGGATTATACTGGGTGAACGCCTCACGCCATTCGTCCTGAGAAGCCCGATGCGCAACCTCATCGCAACGCACGATCTTCTTGTACGCTTCCTGGGTAAGCTGCTGCTTCAAGCACACGTATCCTTGACCAAGAAGCAAACCGACCGCGGTCACCAACCCTCCTATTGCCACATCAATCTGTCCGGTGAAAAGCGCGTACACACCAGTCCCACATCCCAGCAACGTGCCGGTGGTCATGAAGTAGCTGACCAGCTTTTGCCCATCCAATCCTTCGTTCAGCTCCTCACCGGTGCGCTTGGTGAGCTCAGTCACCGAACGCTGGAATGGCGACAGCTTCTCAGAGAATGCGACAGGATCCTTGGCATACCGCAGCAAATATTCCATCTGCTCGAAATACCGCTCGGCTTTCTCCCGGTCCCTGCGCGGAGCATCAGAATCATATCTCAGCATCGTGTGCTCAGCGAGTGCTAACACTAAGGATCCGATGTCATCACTCACGCTCATAGAACTGGTGTTGAGCGGCATTTTAAAAAGCTGCTGACCGCATCAGGCTGCTTCCGGGGCAGGAGCCTCAGCAGGAGGCTGCTCTCCTGGCGGCTGTGCGGGTGCAGCAGGCGCGGTGAGAATGTTCTGCAATCCTTTCGCGTTGGTCTCGATGTGCGCGTCCCTCAGCTCGCAGATCTGCAGCGGGTAAATCTTACGCAACGAGTCCTGCAATTCACGCTGGAACTTGTGCAGTACCATATCCTTGATGAAATCGATGAACTTCAGCTTTGCCATCGCGCGCGCGACATTCAAGCGCAATTGCTGACGCAAGTCGATAAGCACGCCGCCCTTCGCCCTGCCGCGCGTGATGAGCACCGGCTTGACGCGTACCGCGACATCATCCTGTGTCTTGACGACAAATGAATCATCCACGCGCTCGCGGCCGCGGCGCATCATCTTGCGCACTGCCGCGGGAACGATCGAATACCCGATCGTCTGCGTGAACAACTGGTTGTTCTCTGCCTTATGGATCTTGAAACTGATCGCGACATTCTGGCGTTGCGGGTCGCCAGTAAGCACCATCAGACTCACCTTCACCTGACGCCCGACCCCTTGCGACGGCTCTTCCAGGTAGGTCTCGCCGATCTGCTGGTTGGTGAAAAGCTCGGGCGCGATAATCGGCACCCAGACCTTCTTCTTGACCAGCAACGCTGCCTTTGAGGATGGTTTCCCCGCCATATCGTGCAGAAAGCAAGAGAGGGGTTTATAAAGATTGTGCTGGCGAAGGGATTAAATAGAAGCAATGCGCTCATTGTCACATGCGCTTCGCAGGAAAAGTCGTCATCGTGACCGGTTCGTCACGCGGCATCGGCAAAGCCACTGCTCTCGCATTCGCACGCGAAGGCGCCAAGGTCGTCATCACGAGCAGGAACAAGCGCGACTGCGAACAAACTGCTCGCGAGGTCGAGAACGCCGGCGGCAAATGCATCGTCTCTGCCTGCGATGTCAGCAAGGAAAAGGACGTCAACAACCTCGTCAAGCAGACGCTCAAGGCATTTGGCAAGATCGATATCGTCGTGAACAATGCCGGCGTCTTTGCGATGAAGCCCATCGAGAAAATGACGTTGGACGAGTGGGAGGAAATCATCCACATCAACCTCAGGGGGCCGTTCCTGGTCTGCAGGGCGACCGTGCCGCACCTGAAGAAAGGGGCGGCAATCGTCAATGTCGCTTCTGTGCTTGGCGTGGTTGGAGAGCCGACAGGCACCGCATATTGCGCCTCCAAGGGCGGTCTCATCACCTTCACGAAAGCGCTTGCGCTCGAACTCGCTCCGAGGAATATCCGCGTGAACGCGATCGGTCCTGGACCGATCAAGACGCAGATGCTCGCGAATGTGGAAAAAGACCCCAAGCTCAAGAAGGCATTCCTTGAGTGGGTGCCGCTCGGCCGCTTCGGAGAGCCTGAGGAAATCGCAAAGGCGATACTCTTCCTCGCCTCAGACGACGCCAGCTATGTCACCGGCCACTGCTTGTTTGCAGACGGCGGCGGACTCGCGCAATAATCATCCAGTCTTTCTCAACGGCTGCGGGACACCATTGAATTGATAGGTCATGTTCTTACGTTGGCCGGCAAAATACGCGCGTTGCTTGATGCGCTCCAGAACATGCTGCTTGATGCCATCGTCGTAGACCTCGATGGGCACACTCAGCATCGCCTCGATAGGCTTGCCGAAATGCCACACCACCCACGGATTTGCCTTGAGATTGTTCAAGTCCTTGATCACGAGCTCGCCCGTACCCAGGCCGATCGCTAATTGATTGTTGCACTTCGCCATCGAATAGATGCCATACTTGTCGAAACAATGGTCTTTCAACCGCCTGAGCGCGACCCGGAACAGGATAGCAAGCGGGTGAGGCGGTTTCATATCATATTCCTCCCATCCTTTCTGGTCTTTGTCTTTGACTGCTTCAAGCACTGGCGCGTAATGCTGCATCGCATCCTTGTACGGCACGGGCAGCAATGCAAGCGCGGGCTTGCGCGGGTGATACTTGACCTTGAAGAACGATCGGGGGACGATGGTCGCGAGCTCCTCGAGCTTTTTGTTGAACTCAACCCATACTTTCTCACGATCCTGCTCACGCAGGTCATAATTCGTGAAGTAATCGCTGAGTTGCGCCAATGCGATGAATCGCTGGTAGGGCGGTGAGGTGAGCCTGAAAAGAACGTCTGATTTTTCGTCGAGGAACGTGAGCTCGGGATGCTTCGCTTTGGGGATGCTGTCTTTCATCATCGCATTGAACAAATGAGCGAATGTCGGGTCCACCTCTCCGATCTTGCGCCGTTCGATGAGGGTATTCAGCGCGACGTAGAGCTCATCCGGTCTCTCGGTCGGCGCCACGCCGAGGCATTGTTCGATACCCCACGGCCTGCCGGGAACTGCCGGGGTGTTCCGAAGCGTGTCATACACGCTCGTGTCAGGGATGGGCTCTCCCTGGACGTTCTCGGCCGCATACACGCCTGCATCCATCAAGAATGGTTGGCCTGCAAGCATGCGGGTCTCGCCGTCCCGCGTCGCGACATCCTCGCGTGATCGGAGATCAAAGATATACTGCGTGTTGTACTTGCCTTCCTGCGCTCCTGCGAGATCGTTGAACATCGGATTGAGGATGCCATACAGTCCTCCTTCCGGTGTCTGCGCGATCTTTTCCCACGGCCACGAATACGCAAGGTGTTCGGTATTCAAGGAATCATAGATGCCGTTGATGCCATCGCAGAAGACAAGGCGCTCGCGGTCCAATGACAAGGAAGAAATGCGTTCCTTATGCGTCACGATCTTCTGCGGCTTGTCATACGCCCAGACATAGATGCCCTTGTCCACGACAACACAGAGCGCTTCTTGCTCAGGATTGATCTGTTCTGCAAGCCCCATACGCGAGCATCACGAAGCGGTCATTAAAACGATTTCGCAACTTGAGAACATCATACGTCCAATTCCTTGACTTCCTTGGCGTGCTGCTGGATGAATTCGCGCCTGGGCTCGACGTCCTCGCCCATCAGGATGTTGAAAATCTGATCTGCGAGCACTGCGTCCTCGATCGCGATCTGTTTCAACGTGCGGTTCTCAGGGTTCATCGTGGTGTCCCAGAGCTGCTCCTTGTTCATCTCACCCAAGCCCTTGTAGCGCTGCACGGTGACTCCGTCCTCGCCGAATTCCTTCATGAGCTTGTTGCGCTGCTCTTCAGTATACGCATAGGTTTCCTTCTTGCCCTTGGCGACGCGGAACAAGGGCGGTTGCGCCAGGAAGACGTGGCCGTTCTGGATGAGCTGCTGCATCTGGCGGTAGAAGAATGTCAGGAGCAGGCACGCGATGTGGTTGCCGTCCACGTCAGCATCGGTCATGATGATGATCTTGTGATAGCGGAGCTTGCTGATGTCAAATTCCTCGCCGATGCCCGTGCCGATGGCCGTAATCATCGAACCGATCTCATTGTTCTGCAAGACCTTCACGAGCCGCGCCTTCTCGACATTGATGATCTTTCCACGCAAGGGAAGAATGGCCTGGAATTCACGGTTACGGCCCTGCTTCGCAGAACCGCCTGCAGAATCCCCCTCGACCAAGTAGAGTTCACATTTCGCAGGCTCATTACTGGAACAATCCGCGAGCTTGCCCGGCAGCACTCCTGTATCGAGCGCTCCCTTGCGTCGCACAAGTTCGCGCGCCTTGCGCGCGGCCTCGCGCGCGTGTGCTGCCTCGATGCACTTGCCCACGATCGCCCTGATCGCAGACGGATTCTCCTCGAAGAACGTGCCTAATTGCTCGCTCACGACCGAGTCCACGAGGCCCTTGACCTCGCTATTGCCAAGCTTGGTCTTGGTCTGGCCTTCGAACTGCGGCTCAGGCACCTTGACCGAGATGACTGCGGTCAGGCCCTCGCGCACGTCCTCGCTGGACAACGCGATGTCCTTCTCGAGCAGCTTGTGCTTCTCCGCATACTTGTTGATCGTGCGCGTCAAGGCAGTCTTGAAGCCTGACAAGTGGCTTCCGCCTTCGTGCGTGTTGATGTTGTTCGCGAACGTGAACACCGTCTCGGCATATTCGGTCGTGTACTGCAAGGCAGTCTCGACCGTGTACTTGTCCTTCTCTTTCTCGAAATAGAAGACCGGATGCAATGCCTGCTTGCCCTTGTTCAGGTGCTCGACAAAACTCTTGATGCCGCCATCATACTTGAACACAGACTCTTTCTCAGTGCGCTCATCGATGAGCTTGATTTCCACGCCCTTGTTGAGGAACGCGAGCTCACGGAGCCGGTTCGCGAGCGTGTCCATATTCCACTCGCTCTGCTCCATGATGGTGAAATCCGGCCTGAACTTGATCGTGGTGCCGGTGCCTTGCGCAGGTCCGATTTCGACCGCGTCAGGAGTCACCGGGATGCCCTTGCGCAATTCCAGGCGCACGAGCTTGCCATCCCTGCGCACTTCTGCGATCAAGTGCTCAGACAATGCGGTCGTAACTGAAATACCGACGCCGTGCAGGCCGCCTGAGACCTTGTAGACATTGCGGTCGAACTTGCCGCCGGCGTGCAACACAGTGAGAACGACAAACAATGCAGACTTGTTGAATTTCGGGTGCTTGTCAGTCGGGATGCCGCGACCGTTATCCAGGACGCTGAGGTAGCCGTCTTTGTGGATGATGACTGTGACGCCGGTGCAGAATCCTGCCAGGGCTTCGTCAATGCTGTTATCGATGGCCTCATATGCCAAATGATGCATTCCGCGCACATCAGTGGAACCGATGAACATGCCCGGCCGCCTGCGGACTGCCTCAAGGCCTTCCAGTACCTGGATTTCTTTCGCCCCATAGGATGCGTGCTCGTGCGCAGGTGTGTCTGCCATGGTTGATTTATCGTCTAAAAAGACCCTTCCCTCACACGATAAGAAACAGGCGTTTCCTATATAAATCTTTGCATTGTAAAATGGCGTTATAGAGTCTAAAACGCAAGAAAACAGCATTTTTGGCTTCTCGAGAACTACGCCCGCGCTGGGATTTGAACCCAGGTCGAAGGGACCGGAACCCTCCAGTCTATCCAAGCTAGCCTACGCGGGCATTATTTCCGTAACACAGAAGCAGCCTTGACCAAATCTTTTGCCATCGCATCTGCGCGGTCAAGGAGTGTCTTGTCGCGCAGGCGGAACGCATCATCAAAATCATCGTGGTTCGTGCCCAAGGCCATCGGCACTGCCCACATCTTCAAGGCGCGCGCAACGACCAGGAAATGGCTCAGGACATTCGTTGCCCGACCACGGCCGCCACCGACGCCGCAGAACGCTGCGGGTTTTCCTGCGAGCACGCGCTCATAATCCTGCAAGTCAAAGAGATTCTTCAACGTGCCTGACATCGAGCCGTGATATTCTGGCGAGCCGATCACAAAACCATCTGCCTTCTCAAGGATCTTGCTGACGCGCTCGGCTTCTTTGCCATATTCCCAGCTCTCGCGATTGTCAAAGAACGGCAGTTCGACCTGCGCGAGATCAATGCGCTCGGTCTTCGCTCCGTGCTTCTTGCACGCGTTCAGGAGATCATTCACCAATGTCAACGTCATCGAGCCCCCGCGCTTGCTTCCGCTGATGCCGACAATCAAAACCATGAAGAATACTGCAGTCGCGCGGTTTATAATTCTTGCGTCTTCAGGTGAGGAACGACGTAATACGCGATGAACGCTGCCAGGATCGCGATGATCCAGAACAAGCGCCACGTCATCACGCCGAGCGCAGCAAGCGTCAGCGCGCTCACCAGGACCACTGCCGTGCTTCCGCCAAGAATCTGGAGCTTGTTCATACGACCTGCTTCAGCGCCGCGATAGCGACCTCGATCTGGTCCTTGTGCGGCTTGCGCGTCGTGATCTTCTGCACCCACAAGCCAGGCTGCATCAACGCCTTGAGCACGATATTATTCGGCCAGCGCGCGCTCAGCTTGAGCAATTCATACGACACGCCAGCGATCAACGGGATCAACACGATGCGCAAGGGCACGTTCACATACCATCGCGGGTCCTTGACCACGGAAAATACCAAGATGCTCACGACGATGACGAACATCAAGAGGCTCGTGCCGCAGCGCGGGTGCACAGGATTATATTTCTTGACATTCTGCGGAATCAATGCCTTCTGCGCCTCGTGGCAGTGCACCGTCATATGCTCAGCGCCGTGATATTGATACATCCTACGCACGTCCTTGAACAATCCGATGACGCCGACATAGCCCACAAAGATGATGATGCGCAAAACACCGTCAACGAGATTGAACACTGCGCCATTGGTCGCAATGAACCAGCGCGTGATCCAATATGGCGCGAGCACAAACATCGCGATGGCGAGACCGAGCGAGACCAGCAGCGTGATCGTGGTCTCCCACGGCCCGAGCTTGTCACCAGGCTTCTCTGCCTGCTGGTCAGCGCTCCAATTGAGCATCTTGATGCCGAGCACCATCATCTCGCCCAAAAAGATGACACCGCGGATGAACGGCAAGCGTAAGAAGAATGATTTCTGCGTCAAGGACACGTGGCGCTTCCTGACTTTCACGATCTTTCCATCTGACTTTCGCGCTGCAGCGCCCACATACTCAGGCGTCTTCATCATCACGCCCTCGATGAGCGCTTGCCCTCCGACTGAGAATGGCTTGCTCATACGTCGATCATCTCTCCTGGCGTGATGATGACGACAGGAATATGATCGCGGTCAAGGTATTCCTTGAATAATTCAGCATCATCGCGCGTTCCTGTCCGAGAACCCCAATGGATCGGGATGGCCAATTTCGCGCCCATCGCGCGCACAGACTTGGCTGCTTCCTCAGGCTCCATCGTGGTCGTTCCGCCGACAGGAATGAGCACGATGTCTGGCGCCAACCCCTGCATCTCAGGCAGCGGGTCGGTGTCTGAGGTATAATAAAGTTTCTTCCCTTCTGCTTCGAGCACAAAGCCGATGACAAAATCCTCTTCGTCGTGGCCGCCGCGATGGTGCAGCGTGCGCGCAGGCATCACGCGGATTTTCAAGTCGCCGATGAGATGCGTCTGGCCAGCGCGCGTCGTGGTGCAATTGAAGAATTCCCTGCCGACCTCTGCCGTGCCGATGATGACGGTCTCATCGCCGCTCACGCGCTCCACGCTCTGCCGCGTGCAATGGTCAGGATGCCAGTGCGAAATCAGGATGAGTGTGGCCTTGGGCAACCGCATCGGCGCATACGGGTCAAGGTAGGGATCGATATAGATGACGTGCGGCCCGGTCTCGATGAGCACGGTCGCTTGTCCCAGCCAAGTGATGCGCATACGTCATCAGTGGCTCGAGCATTTAAGAATATTTCCATAGTAAAGTTTATATACCACTATTCGCACGTCCTCGACTATGGAAAAGAGGTTCCTGCTGATAGCGATCGCATTGACGTTGTTTCTTCTTCCTCTGACCGGCGCAATCGCGCCCACGGGCAGCGTCGTCTATGGACAATCAGAAGGCATCGTCCGCAGCACCACGCTTCCTTCAGAGAACGTGCACATCGAGGCGCAAAACGAGGAAGTCCTCGCTTCTACCCAGCGCATCGACGACCTGACGCGCAAGATCGATATGTTCCAGGGACAATTCAACGACCTCAAGGCGAGCTCAGAGAACCAGCGCACCGAGGTCACGGGCCAATTGAGCGGCATGAACCGCGAGCTCGGCGCCATCAAGGCAGGCATGGACAACCTGCAAAGCATCCAACAGCAGGTCAGCGAGATCAGGCCCACCCTTGAGCAACCGCGCGAGATCATCCCGCCGATGAGCTTGATCGTGCTCTCGATCGGCAATATCATCCTCCTGATCGTCGTCATCGTGCTCATCTTCTGGCTCCGCGCCCAGTACAAGGCGACGGAGAAGGAATCTCACGTGGAAGAGCACGCGCAGATGCACCTGACTGACTTCATCAAGGAAGCGATGCATAAGGGCGCGAGCCTGAACGAGATCAGGAAACGCTTGCTCCAGCGCGGCTGGAATGAGGGCCGCATCGATGACGCCATCCAAGAAGTCCGCACGCTGCACGCAGCATAAGCATTCTGCTTATTCTCTCGACCTGTTCATCCCGGCGCCGAGCAAGCGCTCTTCCAACTGCTCAGCATTGACGTCAGGATGATCGATATCGGTGATCGTCACAAACCCGTCCTGCGCAGTCATCTTGCCTTCATCAGTCGTCCAACGGCAGCAACGCTTGTTCCAATCGCGCGGGTTCAATCGCGCCGTGAAAGAGGAGATGGCATACTTATCACTCGGCAGGTGAACCGCGACCTGTTTCACCAGCTGAATATGCTCTTGCTTGCGCGCCTTCTCAAAATGGATAGAACGATACCGCCATCCCTCGATCAAATGCCGTGAGTGAAGCTCATCATCAAGTCCAAGATCTGAGGGATGATGATGACGATCATGGACCATCTGCATCCCGAACTGGAAAAGATAGCGCAAGGACGTGCACGGAAGCACGTGCACCTCGTCGGCAATCGTACGAAGCCTTTCCAAGGATTCATTGCGCGAGGGGTAACCGGAAAGATCGGGGTTGGAATATTTGAACACGTCGGTGTGCGCGCGCTCAAACACGTCAGGAACGACCGCCACGAGGTCGACAGAGACCTCCATCGGGTGTTCGGTGAGGAGTCCTGCAAGGATCTTGAGCTGCTCAGGACTCGAATACGTGAATATCCGCTTGTGCATCTCTTTCGCCGGCAAACACAGGTATAAAAACTTTTTTAATCTTAACATTTATAAACCTGCATGAGCTCGAGTAACACATGGTTTTAGAGAAACTCGGCGAATCATTGAAGAACACGCTGTCCAAGATAGCCAAGTCGATGTTCGTCGATGAGACGCTCATCAATGAGCTCATCAAGGACATCCAACGTGCGCTCCTGCAGGCAGACGTGAACGTCAAGCTCGTCTTCGTGCTCACGCAGAAGATCAAGGACCGCGCGCTCAAGGAACAGACGCCGCACGGGCTCACGAAGAAAGAGCATCTCGTGAACATCGTGTATGGCGAACTTGTCACATTCTTGGGCGGCGACAAGGGCGACCTCAAGCTCGCTGACAAGAAACCCAACACCATCATGCTCATCGGCCTGTTCGGCTCAGGAAAGACCACGCAAGCCGGCAAGCTCGCAAAATACTTCACCAAGCGCGGCAAGCGCGTCGCCCTGGTCGGACTGGACGTCCACCGTCCTGCAGCGATGGACCAGCTCGAACAAGTCGGCAAGACCGCGAACGTGCCGGTCTTCACCAAGCGCGGCGAGAAAGACCCGGTCACGATCTACCAGCAATTTGAGAAAGAATACGACCAGTTCGACGTGCTCATCATCGACACCGCAGGCCGCGATGCCTTGAGCAACGACCTCATCAAGGAACTCAAGGACGTCCACGCGGTCGTGAAGCCTGACGAATCATTGCTCATCATCTCCGCAGACATCGGACAAGCCGCACAAACGCAAGCACAAGCATTCCACGATGCAGGCGCCATCACCGGCGTCATCGTGACCAAGATGGACGGCACTGCCAAGGGCGGTGGCGCATTGACTGCCTGCTCGGTCACCGGAGCGCCAGTCAAATTCATCGGTGTCGGCGAGAAGATCGACGACCTCGAATCATTCAATCCGCAAGGCTTTGTCGGCCGATTGCTCGGCATGGGCGACATCGAAGCGTTGTTGGAAAAAGCAAAGGAAGCGATCACCGAAGGCGAAGCGAAAGACCTGCAGCAGAAACTGCTCAAGGGCGATTTCAACCTCATCGATTTATGCCAGCAGATGGAAGCGATGTCCAAGATGGGCCCATTGGGCAAGATCATGGAGATGATTCCCGGCATGGGGCAAATCCAGATGCCCAAGGAAGCCCTGCAAGTGCAGGAAGTCAAGCTCAAGAAATGGCGTCACGCGATGAATTCGATGACCAAGAACGAGCTTGAGGACCCAGAGACCATCGATGCGGGCAGGATCGAACGCATCGCCAAAGGCTCAGGCGTCCAAACGACTGATATCCGCGACCTGCTCAAGCAATACCGCCAGAGCAAGAAGCTCGTCAAGATGCTCAAGGGCGCAGGCTCGCCTGAGAAACTGATGAAGAAGCTCGGCGGCAAGATGAAAGGCGGAATGAAATTCTAAGCAGCAAACCGCGCGATGATGCGCTCATTCAAGACTTCTGGATGGAAGATGCAGCCATACATCTCCTTGCAAGGAATCTTGAACATGCAGGGCTTGCCGTCAGTGACCGCAAGCGTCTCAAAGCCGCACGCGGTCTTTGTATGCAAGAAATACGCTTCACGCGCGCCTGATATGAGCGCGCACTCCTTCACGACCTGCACCGGTCGCGGACCGATGGTCACGAAATCCTCAAGAGGCATGCCCAACGCAGTTGCGATGACCTGCATTCCTGCACAGATGCCCAGCACCGGCCTCGTGGTCGTCCTCAGCCAGCTGAAGTCTGCCTTGAGATAGTCAAAGTCCTTGAGCGCCGTGCCGGCGATGATGATCTTGTCCGCAGTGGCGATGTCTGCAGGCGTGATCTTGGTGCAATGCACTGTCTTATGCACAGGCACCAACCGCTCGATCGGCCTGACAAACTCAAGCTCGCTCAGCTTGTCCGCGCATGTGCTGATGATCAGGAGCATTGCGCCTCCTCAATCTGATATGTGCCGCTGAAATTCGCATACTCCGCGCGGCTCTTGGTGATCGTGATGCGTTTCGTGAATCCTGGCGCGAATAACACCGTAGTCTCGATCTCGCCGCCTTCGCCTGCAGGATTGATGCGATGCTTGAGCTTCGCGAGCTTCGCGACCATCGCCGGGTCGATGGCTTTGCCGAGATACGATTCATCAAGCGGTTCAGCGAACACTCCCGAAATGACTGCGACAATGCCGCGATCAATGACTTCCTGCAAGAGCTCGACCTGATCCTTGAGCCACAAGGGGTTGAAACACCATACGCCGAGCTCGCGGCAGATGCGTTGCACGCGGCTCGCTTGGTACGTCGAGCGCACTGCACCGGTCACGATACCGTCAATCTGATGCGCGGCCTTCGCCTCACTAATCGCGTTCCTCAGGTCTTCGAGCTCCTCTTCTTTCACGCCTTTGGTCGTCACGCGAACGAGCGGCACGCCCAGCGCCTCTGCCTGCAGATGCGTCAGATGCGTGTTCGCCGTCTGGAACATGTAGCTCTCCTTGTTCTCAGAAAGAACCGTGATGAGACAGGCAATCTGATGATGTTCTTGGGCTTTCAGCAAGGCAAGCGTTGAGTCCTTTCCGCCGGAATACAGTACGCCGAGCTTCATCGAGAGAACGCCTGGGGCGGTGTTTAAATGGATTATGCCTTGCGCTTGCCCCATTGCAGCTGGACTTCACGATAGGGAAGGTGCATCATGCGCAGGTCTTCCTCATCGATTTTGTATCGCGCGAGGATCTCGCTTGATTCGGTGATGTACAAGGTCGCCCACGTGCCATCGGTAAACCGGTGCGCATACTCTTTTTCCGCAGCCGTAAAGAGGCGATACTCGAGAGGCATGTGGCGCTTTGCAGGTTGGATGACCATCCGCTTGTGCGCGCCAAAGCACTTCACATCATGCGTCAGTTGGATCGGCAGTTTCTGGAATGTCACGACCAACTGCTCCTCTTCCTCAGAACTCTGCGCGACAAATGAGATGTGTGCCATCAGTCTTGTGCGGTCTTTCCCAGGATGTAGATGCCTGCGAACAGGCCGAGCGTGAACAGCACGAGTCTCGCCATGCTCCCTGACTGGATCGCGAGCGGAACTCCGCCGAGGCTGATGACTGCGAGCGCTCCACCGACAAGAATCTTGATGGAACGGCCAAGGTCCATCTAGTCCTCCTTCTCGTCTTTCTCTTCCTTTTTCTTGATCTTGTCGATCTCGATCCGCCCTTTACCGATCTTGAGCGAGACCTCGTCATCCTCGGCGAACTTGGTCACGGTGGTCGCGAGCTCAGGCAACAGGATGCGTGCGCCTCGGAAGTCAAGCTTGCCGATGACTTCCTTGAGGTCCTTGTGCGGCGTCACCTCGTGCAAGACTTCCTTCTTGCCCTTTGCCTCGAGCTCTCGCTTGAATTCTTTCGTGCGATCGAACAGGTATTTCGCGATCTTGTCCGCGACCGGGACGCCGGTCGCTTTCGTAATGCCCTGCAACCCCGGGGAGATGTTGACTTCGATGACCTTGGGGCCGCGCACGCTCTCCAGCATGTCCACGCCGCAAATCTCTGCGCCCATCGCGCGCGCTGCCATCAATGCGATCTTCTTCGCCTGCGCGCTCAATGTCGTCGCCTCGCCGCGGCCGCCTGCATGGATGTTCGCGCGCTTCTCGCCTGTGACCGCGATGCGCTTCATCGACGCGACCACTTCATCACCGACCACGAACGCGCGCGTGTCGGTGCTCTCGGTCTCGATATATTCCTGCAATAAGAACGGTTGCTTGAGCACGGCCAATGCGTCGATCATCGAGCTCGCGCTCTCATAGCTATCCGCAAGCATCACGCCCTTGCCGTGCGTTCCTGTGGGCAGCTTGAGCACGATCGGGTACGGCATCTTCTTGATGATATTCTTTGCCGCCAAGGATGTCGAAGCGATGAATGTCTGCGGCTGAGGCACATTCGCGCGCTGCAATTTGATGTGCGTGAGCAATTTGTCGTGGCCTGCGGTGAACGCGCCGGGCTTGATCGGGATGAACGTCTTGTCGCCGAGCATGCTCGCGATCGAGCGGAGCAGGTTCGCATACCGCCCAGAACCCTTCATGTAGAGGCAATCATACTGCTTCAAGGGCGTTCCCGCATAGAGCACCACGCCTTGCTTGCCCAGGTTGACCTCGAATTCCTTGATGTCCAGATGGTCGACCTCATCAAAATGCTTCTTCATCGCCTCGGCGGTCCATTTCGAGGAGATACTGCCCATGCTCACCACACCTGCGCGCATCATCATCACCTGGGTTTCCGTGCGACATCCACCAAGAAGCCGCGCTTAAGAATGTTCCTGCCGATCAGCACCGCATACTTCATATGCTTGCGGTCAGCGACCGTGAAATAGACCTTGAACGTCCTGCCTGCGATGCGGATCCTGCCCATCACGATTCCTCGTTCGGAGACACCGTGCGCGGATTTGATCGTCCGATAGTGGAGCACCGGCCCCCAGCCGAGCTCCTTGGCGAGACGCTTGTCGATGCTGTTCTTGGTCGCGCCTGTATCGATGCGCGCGAGGACTGTCCGTTCCTTGTCCTTGCCGATGACGGTCACGTGCTCCTTGCTGCCGACGATTGTTTTAGCCATTGACACCTTTCATGAACGGGAAGAAGATGACGTCCCGGATGCTTGCCGCGTTGGTCAACAGCATCACCATCCGGTCGATGCCGATGCCGAGCCCGCCGGTGGGCGGCATGCCGTACTCGATGGCTTGGATAAAGTCCTCATCCACCTGCTCACCCCACCCTGCTTTGCCCTGCTCTTGGAGCAGCTTGCGCTGCAGGATCGGGTCATTGAGCTCAGAGTACGCGTTCCCGAGCTCCATTCCTGCACAGAACGGCTCGAAGCGCTCGACCATGCCTGGATGGTCGTCACGGCACGGCTTGCACAAGGGCGTGGTCTCCTGGGGATGATGCGTGATGAACGTGGGCTGGATGAGCTTCTCCTCGACAAGCTGCTCAAAGAGCGCTTGGATGAGCATGCCGCGCGTGGGCCGCGGAGGCAAGAGCTCCTTCTTCGGAACGCGCGCGAGCAAGCCCTTGTCGTCGAGCGCGGCGACGTCCACGTCGCCGAACTCATCGATGGCCTCGATCATCGTGTACGCCTTCCACGGCTTCTTGACATCGATCTTCTGGCCTTGGTACTCGAATGTCGTCGTGCCGTGAACAGCCATGGTTACGGCAACATACAGGTCCTCGGTGAGCTCCATCATATCCTTGAAGTCTGCGTACGCCTGGTAGACCTCGATGGACGTGAATTCAGGATTATGCGTGCGATCGATGTCCTCATTGCGGTAACTCTTGCCGATCTCGTACACGCGGTCAAAGCCGCCCACAATCAGTTTTTTCAGGTATAATTCAGGGGCGATGCGGAGGAACACGTCCTGGTTGAGCGCGTTGAGGTGCGTCTTGAACGGTTTCGCAGCAGCACCTCCATAGATCGGTTGCAAGACCGGCGTCTCGACCTCGAGGAATCCGCGCGCGTTGAGCACGTCCCTGATCGCCTCGACCATCCTGGTACGCTTCCGGAAGACCTCACGCACCTCAGGATTCATGATCAAGTCGAGATAGCGCTTGCGATACCTGATCTCGATGTCCTTGAGCCCGTGCCATTTCTCCGGGAACGGCCTGATGCTCTTGCACAACATCACTGATTTTTCGACGTGAAGCGTGACCTCGCCAGTCTTGGTCTTGAAAATGAACCCTTCTGCGCCAACCCAGTCCCCGATGTCCCACAACCGCAGCACGTCATACTCCTTGCCCAAGGTCTCTTCCTTGAAATAGAGCTGGAACTTGTCGGTGTGATCCTGGACATGACAAAAGGTGATCTTGCCCATGCGCCTGAGGCTCGTGATCCTGCCGGCCACGCGCGCATTGTCCTTTGCCAATTCGCCCTGCAAGGCACCGTACTTCTCCAAGAGCTGCCGTGCGGTGTGCGTGGGCGCGTATCGGTAAGGATAGGGATTGATCCCGAGCTTGCGAAACTCCTGCATCTTCCTGATGCGTTCCTGCATCAGCTCTTCCTCAGTCGGCATAGTGCGTTACAGATGAAGGTCGGTTTTTAAACGTTTCCTACGGGCTCAGAAGCAGTTGGGATCAGCTGCGGTTTGATGGTTGATATGCTTTCGGTCAGCGAGGTACCGGTCGAGCGCATCTTGCAGGTTTGCGCGGCGAAAACGCTCGTATGCTTGCAATCGGAGAATGGTGTGCACCGCATCCCTGCCTCCTGCTTCGCCGGTCAGTCCAGGCCGGTAGACGTGCCCATCGAGAATCGCCTGGTAATGATCCACCATTTCGTTCCAGCTTTTGAACGATTGGAACCGGTGCAGCAGGATTGCCTGACCGAGTTCGCCGATGGTCTCGATGAGTCGCAAAGGCTCCTTGCCGAGATCACCTGGTGTGATGTAATCCTCGAGATTGTATCTAGGTTGAATCATTGCTCTTCTTGTACCGGGATGATTTATAAAGCTTTGCCATCGTCAAGGAGGTGAACCTTTAAAAAAGGTACACTACTGTTCAGTAGTTTATTAATAAGAAAGGTCGATTCGATGGCACTTGAAGAACTGCTAAGCACTTGGGAGCAAGGATTGCGCAGCATGCACCCGGTTGCTGCATATAACGCTGCACAGCGCATCTTGTGCGACGTGACCGTGACCGAGACTGACCTGCACGCGTTTGTTCAGGAATTGCCCAAGCGCTGGCAGAACCGGCATTTTCAACGATATGGGCTCTTTATCTCCACGATTGCTGACCAGCTCTTGCAAGAAAGCATGTCTGTGGTGGTGCCGCTGCGCTGCATTGATGAGTACGTGCTCCGTGAGAAAGGCAAGCATTGGTTTGAGGAATTCGGGCATGAGGTTGCGCTGAACTATCTTGGATTCAGGCAGCGCAAAGGAAAGCTTGCGATTTATGACGGCAACGCAGGGTATGCGTTTGGGTACAAGGCGCAAGGAGACTTGATCTTGACAGGAAGCGCGCAGGATCGGGCTGGCTGGAAACAAGGTTGGGGTCAATTGAAGAAGGAAAAAAAGAGCAAGATTGTTATCTTCATGAATGTCAAGAGCAATGCGAACGAGTCACAGCACTATGGCCGGATGGTCATTGGCGGCAATGCGGGAAATGACCTGAACAAGAACAAACGCGGAGGAGACACCTACGTGCTCGGCTCCATCAAGCGGTCAGGAGGGCTGAACATGGAAGGCGGTCGTTTGTTCGTGGTCAAGAATGCCGGTGCGCATTATGGCGAGGGATTAAAAGGTCAGGCGGAGATTTTCATCGGCGGCAATGCAGGGCCATTCCGTGTTCGCGAGAGGGCTGGCGGCGTGATTCATTTGAGACCCTTGATCATTGACGATGCGACAGACTTGTACAATTGGGCTGGATCAGAACTGCATCCTCGGAAAATACCGCCCTGCTATGATTGGCGCGATTATCTGAGAAAAAGGAGCTGATCATGATAGACCTCCAAATCCATACCACTGCATCTGACGGTCGTTGGGATCTTGAGCAGATCATCGGAGAGGCGCACCGAAAACGCATCGCTGCCATTGCGATCACCGACCACGATACGATCGATGGGTGGAAAGCTTCGCAGCTTGCCGCGCTCAGTTCCCTCTTTTGGCAGAGCAACATCGGCAGAGAACATCAAGGAAAGGAATACACCGATCGCTTTTTTGTCGACAATCTTGTGGTGATCCAGGGAGAGGAGGTCACGTGTCGCTATAGCCCAGAGCGCAGATATGAGATTCATATTCTTGCATATTTCTTGGATGAAGCAGTTGTCGCGGGAAGCACGCTCGCGCAGCACAATGAGCGCATGATACCTGCCAATTATGGGCGCGCGAAGTGGATTATCGATCGCCTGCGCAGCAAAGGGTATACCATTTCGTATGATGACGTTGTCCATTCGGTTTCTAATGCACACGCGCTCACGCGCGACTATATCGCACGATGGCTGTTGAAGCACAACGAACCGCGATTACGAGAAGAGGCCGCGCGTTTTGCTCCTCAAGAGCCTTTTGGTCCTGCGCTCGTGCGTAATGTGATTCTCGGCACAGGCACTGACTTTTATGCCCCCATCGATGCGTTTTATCAGCCACAGTGCGAGTTTCCTGATATGGCTGCTGCGGTACGGATGATTCTGGACTGCAAAGGGGTGCCTGTGCTCTCACATCCCGGGCGCTATAAATTCCTGAAGCACGAAGGACGGGAACCAGAATCGCATCGTGCCACGCGCACATTGCGGGTCGTGTCCCCAGAACAAGCAGAGAAGGAAAGCTCGAGCATCTCACCTGAGCAGCTCATGCGCGATCTCATTCGGTGCAGTAACGGGCTTGCAGGCATCGAGGTGTATAACAAGCGTCACAAGCCAAAGGAAGCCGCATCCTGGCTCGCACGTGCGCAACGCCATCAAGTGCTGTACACTGCAGGAAGTGATTTCCATGGTGAGGAAGGTGACGCGCTTGGCTTGCCGGCAGTGAGTGGGGATATCCTCCAGAATCTCTATGCAGCGCATAAACGGGTTTGCGATGTGCGCAAGCTTTAAAAAAGGTCTTTCCCTCAGGGTCAGTAGTAAAACTTACTGACTTACACACGGGACATGGCATCGATTCTCATCATCAGCGACAAAGACGAACCAGGCATCACGCATCTCGAGGATGCGTTTAAAAAGCATAAATATGATGTTGTGCGGGTTGAGCCGACCGCGGAAAATCTCGCGCGTCATTATCAGGAGAACTTTGACGGCGCGGTCATTTTCACTAACCCGTTGCATGTAGGGCCGCTTTATGAGAAAAACCAGAACGCGGTTTTCCTCATTCGGACAGGGGAAGATTGGCGGGTGGCACAAGGGCTCTCACAATCGACGATGATTCAGGAGATCTTCAAAGACGCATTCCTGTGGATGCGGCATCCGACAAAGAAGGCCACGAGCCCTGCTGATCCGTATTCGCGCAGGCTCGACTTCCTCAAGGCCCGTGTCCAAGAATTCCCCCAATCAGCACAAGCGCATTACGAATTAGGGATGGCCCATAAGGAGACGCAGCAGCCCGTTGATGCATTCAATGAATTCCAGACCGCATTGCACTATGATCTGCAACATGTCAATGCCTTGGGCGAGCTTCTTGAGCTCGTGCATTATCGGCCCGAGCTCCACAAACAGCTCGATCAGCGTTGGTTTGCCTCGAAATTCGTGAGTAAGCTTTTTGGACGAAGCGACCTTGACGAGAGCCGTGAAGCTGTCGGCGAGCTGGAAAAAATCATCATTCAACACCAGACCAATCCTGAACCATTCGTATTTCTCGGAGAGTTCAAGCTGAAAGCGGGCGACCTTCCCGGCGCCTATGATGCATATCGCGAGGCAGTCGTGCGTTCAGGTTCCTTAGGTGTTGAAAATGTGCTTCGTACGACGAAGAGTAATGAATATACCATGCGTGATATTGCGTTTGGATTGCAGATATTCTCTTCACGCATCAAGCGGCTCTTTCCGAAGAAATGGAGCATTGGCAAAGTCATCCTGAAGGTGTATGACCAAAGCGAAGAGCAGCGTGCGCGCGTGGAATCGGCCATGATCGACTTGGGCAACAAATACCACCACGCGCTGACGATGCCCGACGGCTCTGTGATCGCGATTCCCACAGAATCGCTCGTCTTGACCAGCCCGCAGCATAATAAAGTTATCCATCGCATGAATCGTCTGCCGGGCAAGAATGCGTACTTTGATGTGGGCCGCATGAATGGCGTGTTCAGGTTCGGACTCTTGTCCAAATTGACCACTGCTGCAGCGATGACCGATCACTTCTACACGCGCACAGTTCTCCCGAATGAGCCTGGTCTCAAATCAAAGATCGCTGATCGCCGTTCTGATTTCTTCTCGCGCAGGATGCAGAAATTCTTCAAGCCGCTCGAGGAGCTTCTAGGATTCACGATCCCGAAAGAGGATGGAGCGATCATTGAAGCAGCAACCCGGTTCGCTGATCAGCGCTTCCTCGAGGACACCCCTGAATGGCTCTGCACCATCCGCACCGATCATTGCCTGCACAATTACTTGCTGAACTACAACGGCAATCGGCTCACTGACCCACCTGATAAATTCATCCGGGAATGCTCGGTGGGGCGCATCGATCTTGAGAACGATGAGCTCTGTTACGGAATCTGGGACATCATCAATCTCATCGAATATCCTGGGACCGCGGTCGAGCGGAATGAAGGGTTCGGGTTGGTCTTGAATTATATGGTCAATCGCGCGAACGCGATATCAGGCAGCAAGACGACTGCGGAGGACCTCTTCCGGAATGTTCACCAGAAAGGCGAGCATCGTTACGCGCAATTCAATGAATATATCAACGAGTTTGACAAGAACTACGCAGACCGGGAGAGTATGCTCACTCAAGGAAAAAGGGCAAGCCCTACTGCAAAGGCAAGGTTCCATTATGTCGCGCTCAGGTTCGCGCGACAACTGGAGCTTGCAGGAATGGAGATGAGGAAAGAGCACGCATGTAACGAGTTGCTTGAGGATATCAGACTGCGCAAGCCATTCCAAGGACCTGAAGAACAACGAGATATCGTCCAGGAATATCTGGGAACAGAAGAATTAACCGAGCAGCAACTGTTTGACGAGCTCTCGAAGCGGGTTGATGCATATAAGACGGCAATCCATGCAGATCGGTTGTTCCGTCTCAAACGCGCGCAAGAATCCTTAGAAGAGTTAGTTCGTCGGTCACAAGCAAGCAGTTCTGAGATTCAGGACTTGTACGTACTCATGAATAAGCAGAAGGATTATTTCGGTGCAGCAGAGCGCCCGATCGGAACCAAGAAATAAGGGTCACTGTTTCTCTTCTGTTGGGGGGAGGTGTTCGACTTCCACGTGATACCGCGAGAGCACGAGGGGGCCGTCAAGCTCATAGACTTTGTCTGCGACAACGAGCAGGTTGAGGAGCACCGGCACTTCGCTCTTGCTCATCTTCATGATGAGGTCGTTCGTGGATGCGGTGATTTGATTCTTGATCGCATAGACTTCATTCAGCTTTTTCCATTCGAACTTGTAGAACATGCTGTTGAGCAGCTCGACCATTTGGTTCACTTGTTCAAAGAGGTGCAGGAGTGATTTGTTGGGTGGCTTGGTCGCACCTATGCGTGCCCGGCAAATGTACTTGTACCGGTCAGCGATCTCCTCAAGTTCATCAACGATGTAATACAATGGCGAGGTGATGCGGTACGGCCCATGGCCGTGCTTATTAAGCACGCGTCTCAGGAAATACGTGAACTTGTTGATGCTCGCGTCCATCGCGATGACGGTGTTCAAGGCATTGTCGTCGCACTGCTTGACTGCAGCAAGCGTCTCCTTGATCATGTTCTGGAGGAACACGAAGGTCCTTCTGAGCACTGCGTCGAATTCCTCAGGGATCGGTTCGGAGATCTTGCGCGCGATGACGAAATTCTTGCCTTGCTCGACGATCTCGAATCCCAGGCAGCTGTCCTTGACGATGGTCTGGATGTACTTGAGCTCGTTCGCACTTGAGAAAATGACCTTAAATTCATCATACCCGCCCTTATACAACGCAGAAACCAGGGAGAGGGTTGCGCTTCCCAGGCCGCTCGCATCCACGACGACGCGCTCAGGCTCCTTGTTGCCGGTGTTCACGCGGACGCTGATGCTGTTCTGCTCTTCGATCACGTCGAGCTCGTCGCCTTTCTTGATGCCGTGCGACTGGCACCATTTCCTCGGCAACGAGACCAGCTGCGTGCTGTTCGCGATCTGGATGACTTTTCTTTTCATAAAATCCCCAACCCTTTTGATAATGCCTTATACCCTTGCAAATTTCTCGTCTGTTTGTATAAATGCAGGCACGATTGTATAACCGCACCCCGCCTTTGTATAAACGCGTCCATTTTCTATAAGAGCATGATTTTCTTTAAACCACCCTTATGGTTTACTAAGAAATGCAATAGATTATATAAAGCTTGCGATACCTTATAGAAAATCACTTTTTATATAAGCATTATAAAATATAACGCGAAAATATAAATCAATACAGGCCTAGTAGACTTCTATTCGGAAGATTTCCGATGGGTACGCATCAATCATTGGGGGTGTAAGTATGAGGAAAACAATCAATGAGGAATTCGAAGGCCGAACCTTCCAACGACACCTGCCACTCGTCCCTGCCGAAGAACGGGACACTGATGACTACGAGGATTTCGACGATTCAGAGATCATGACCGCGCTCTGGCACCAGGGCGAAGAGGCATCTGAGGACGAGCTGATGCGGGCAGAGGACTACTGATGAACACCGACCGCGTCTTCATCAAGGATATCGAGGATATCCGTGCGTTCATCCAGACGCAGAAGCAGAAGGAAGAATATTTCAATCATGTCATGAACAAGATCATGACGAAAACAAAGCACGCATGAGACGCTTGTGCATCTCCTGCGGGCAACCAGTCATCAAGAGCGCCTTTGAGGACCCTGCGATGTGCAGGGCCTGCGAACGGGCGCACGGGGTGGAACTCGAGCGTTACGCCTGGCTGGATCACTGACAGTCTTCACTCACGAATCGACGGGCCCGCCGGCTCGCAAGGGCCGGCGGGTCGCTAATTCTCTTTCTTGTTACTTCGCTCGAGAAATCAGAGCAGATTCTTGATCTTGCCGAAATACAGCGTCTTCTTCCGCACGTCATCGACGACGAATACCTCGAAATCGCGGATGTTCTTGATCAACGGGCTCAAGACCTTCCCTTGTGAGACATCAGTGCCTTCCACGCAGGGATTAAAGCTCGGCTGCACGAGCAGCACGCTCTTCGTGTACTTGCCCTTGATGAAGCACTTGAACTTCTCCACGCGGCCTTTCTCGCGCAAAGAAATCGCGGGATGCTCATGGCCCATCAGGATGATTTTTACCTTTGCCTTGGGCGGCGCATCGCCGTGGACAATGGCAATATCGTCTAACACAAGCTCACCCACCACGCGCACTTGCTTCTTCGCGGTGATCGGTCCGATGTTCGGGTCATGGTTGCCTTTGACCACGATTATCTCCTCGCACTTGCGCGATAAATAATCGAACAAGCGCATCGTCTCCTTCCATTCCTGCCGCGAGATGCCTCCGAACTCGTGTTTGAGGTCGCCATTGAGCACCACGGTTTTCGGCTTGACTTTTGCGAAGATCTGCTCGAGCCGGTCGATCATGTCCTTGTACTGGAACCGCGGCACAAGCACGCCTTGCTTGGCGAGCGCTTCCTCAAAGCCGATGTGCAGGTCTGCGATGATGAGCGTCTTGTGCTTACGCACGTACAACGCGAGATCGATCATCTCGATGCCCGGATAGATTTCCATATGCAGTCTGCAAAGGCAGAATCTTTAAAAAAGCTCTGCAGGTCTGCACGACCATGCGGGGGATTGCTGCGATAGTATTGTTCGTGCTTCTCGCGGCCAGCGCGAGCGCGTTCGTGCGCATCGATGACTGGCAATTGCCTGATGCGGCATTCGCAGACTATTCCATCGATACGAGCGTATGGCTGGATATCGATGATCTTGAGTCAGGAGACGAGCTCAAGGCGACATTCATCATCCCTGAACTCGGCGTGTACGCGAGCAAGGGTTATTTTGACCCAGACTCGCTGAATGACGCGCATATCCAACAGGAACTCAGCATCCCCTGGGACGCCGAGCCTGGCGAATACGCATTGCAATTCACCGTGCGTGACCAAGATGGCAACGCGCACACGCGCTATCGGTTCATCGATATCGAGTAAGAACTCACTTCTTCGCTGCTTGTGCGCGCTTGACGAATTCTGAGCGTTCGCACGTTACCAAGACTGTTCCTTGCAGCTGGCCAGTGTTCACGACATCGCCGGTGACGTCTGCGACAGCTCCCCCGGTCGGGCCCATGCTGCCTGGCATATTGAAGATCAGGTCATTGGCACTGGTGCGATCACCCAACTGTACGAAGGCGCCGAACGTGCTCAATCCCTCATTGAAGCCACTCACGTCATTCTTGATGAGCGTGACACCGCTCGTGATGGCGGCATCCACGTCACCATTGTCCTCAGAGAACGCGAAATTGATGGTCTCGCCGCTCGAAGACTCGGCGAAGAGCGTCGAGTCGATCTCCAGCGCGCCTGAGAACCCTCCTGCCAAGTCGATGCGCGGACCGCCTGCGGTCACGATCTCAGCCTCGCCGCCAACGGCTCCGCTGTTGTCAAAATCAACCGCGAACGAATGCGGCGAAGCCGTATCAACATCAATGTCGTACTCTGTCCCGCTTGCGATGAACGTGCCCTCGCCCGTCGTCGTGTCAAAGTGGCCGACGATCTCGCCGCCAGCGCGGTCCTGCAAGTACAGGTTGCCGTTCGCGAAGTCGATCGAGCGGTATTCGAGGATGTTCGTGACTCCTGTCCGTGTCGCCTTGCTCGTCACGGCGAAGATGTCGTGCTCGTCCACAACCATTCCTGCGCCGCTGAACTCAAAGTCCTGGTCGTCATCGCCATACGCGAGCGAACCGCCCACGACCGATACGACCGGGAACTTGTATGTCCTGCCTTGATTATTCGTGAAGATCATGTTATACGTGTCATCGCCGACCGCGTCAAACGCGATCACGTTGCCGCCATACCGCGTGGAGATAGGCGCGCGTGGAGTGCTCACCTTGCCCGGAGCGCTGCCCACCTTGAACAAAATGTCAAAATCGCCCCAGACCGCTTCAGGAGTGGCCAAGAACTGCTTCAGGCCTTGGTGGTCGCCCACAAAGACGTCCTTGCCCACCTTGGGCTTGGGCATCAATCGATACTCAATGCTCTGGATGCGGAACTCGTCATCTGACGCGCTCGCGCGGATGCGCACAAATCCTTCCATCGCGCGCTTGCCATTCACGCGCACGTCATCGCTGAATTCCGTGTCTGCATAATTGTCACCAAGATCGATAGTGCCCGTGGGGCCGATCAAGCGCAATTCAATGTCGCCCGCGCCCGTGTTCACTTTTGCCTCGACGATCGTGTACGGCATGCCTAGGATAGAGATCGTCTCCTCCCGAATGTCCTCGAGCTCGTCATCATCATCGATGTCGCTATCCAGGCTCGGTTCGAACGAGATGGTGAAATCAAACGCCTTTTGGCTCGACCTGCACCGCATGAATGCGCCGGTCTTGCGATCCTCAGTCTCGGCGAACTCAAACGTGCACCCGCCATTCGTAGCGTCATACAGGCTCAGGAAGTATTTCGCCGTCGCCCTGCCGCGATCAGTCGTGATCTTCCTGTCCTGCAGGCACAACAGGTTGTTTTCTGCGCTGATGGTCGGCGTCTTGAAGCCGATGGCCTGGCCGACGTCGATTCCGGAAATGATGACTGTGTCTGTCTGCTCTTGCGGCTGCTGCAATCCTTGGATGACCTGAGAAGTGAACTGCTCTTGCTCGCGGACAGGAGTATCCAGGATCACGAGCATGGAGATGATCGCGACAAGAACGACAACGAGGAAGATGCGCAATTCAAACGGGACCGCAAGTTTCACGTCATAGACCTCTTTTCTTGAGAATTGTCCGAACACGACTATTTAAATGTTTCTCAGCTAAATAATACGCTGACCAGTCTCGAGGTCGATGATGTGGATGACATTCACCGGACAGGCCTGGGCCGCATCCATCATCTTCTGGAATTCCTCCTCAGAGACCTCGAGCTCCTGCTCGGTGTTGTCATCGTTCTGCGTGCCATCCTTGACGTCTGCCTTGCCGTCGTCCGCAAGACTCCAGCGTTCAGGATACGCGGCGACGCACGCCGCAGCGCCGATGCATCCTTCACGGTCATAGACGATCTTGTAGCGCTTCTTCTGGCCGTTCTTGTGGTTCACGGCAAAGGCCTGGTTGAGCGTGGCCGTGGTCTTCACAGGATCAATGGGTATCATACACGTCATCCAAGTCAATGATCGGCCTTCGATTCTCAAATCCGCCGTCCACGTCATGCCAGGACGTGATGCGATGCTCCCCTTCCTTCCAGCACAGCCAGACATCGCGGCCGTTCAGGCGATGCGGGAAATCGACCAAGCCTGCATCAAGGTCCTTCACGATGCAACCGAGCTCGTTGAGCTGGTCGAGGATAGTGAAGAAATCATACGTGTGCTTATGGAGCTCACGGTTGAGCTTGATCTCTTGCATGAACGCGAACCGGTAGATCTCGTCCTCAGAGAACGGGTCAGTGAGCTCGATCGGCGCCTCTTTCTGGTCAGCGAGGAAATTGACCTGCGCCTTGAGCGTGTGCAATTTGCCGAGCAGGCGCTTGACTTTCGGCAATGCCTTCTCTGCCTCCTCGATGGTGAAATACTTCTTTGCAGGCATCAGCAGATACAGGATTTCTGGGTTTATAAGAATTGTGGAACTAGCGCATCTGCTTGAGGAATTCGACGAGCAACCGAACGCCGAAGCCGGTACCGCCCTTATCCCCGTAATGCTTACGTTCAATGCTCCAGGCAGGGCCTGCGATGTCGATGTGCGCCCAAGGGGTCTTCTCGACAAAATGCTGCAAGAACCACGCTCCGGCGATCGCGCCAGCCTCATAACCCTTGCCGCCAGGGATGTTCAGGACATCAGCGATGTCGCTCTTGACCGATTCCTTGTAATCATCCAGCATCGGCAATTCCCAGACACGCTCGCCTGCGGCATCACCGGCGAGCTTGAGCTTGTTCACGAGCGCTTCGTCGCGGCTCATCACGCCTGCGGCAGCATAGCCGAGCGCGACCACGCACGCACCCGTCAAGGTAGCGAGGTCGACCATCGCACGCGGCTTGAAGTTCTGCTCTGCATACGCGAGCGCATCAGACAGGACGACCCTGCCTTCTGCATCAGTGTTTCCGATCTCCATCGTGCGGCCATTGTACGCGGTCACGACATCACCAGGCTTGTACGCATTGCAACCAGGCATATTCTCCGTGCTCGCGATGACGCCGACCACATTCACTGCCAAGCCGAGCTCAGCGATCGCCTTTACTGTCCCGAGGACTGCCGCGGCGCCAGCCATATCGCTCTTCATATCAATCATGTTGTTCGCGGGCTTGATGTCCAGGCCGCCAGAATCAAACGTGATACCTTTGCCGACCAACGCGACCGGCTGGCCCCTGCCTTTCGCGTATTCGAGCGTGACGAAGCGCGGCTCTTGGCCGCTGCCGCGATTGACCGCAAGCAAGCCGTTCAGGCCGAGCTTCTCAATGCCTTTCTTATCATAGACCGTCACCTTGACGCCGAGCTTCTTGAGCTCAAGCGCGTGCTCTGCGAGCTTGGCTGGCGTGAGCGTCATCGCTGGCTCGTTCACGAGATCCCGGACAAGGTTCTGCGCGTCTGCGATGATCTTGCCGACCGCAGCGCCGTCCTCGACCGTCTTGTCTGCCTCCAGCAGCGTGATGCTCTTCACGTCCTTGGTCTTCTCGCGCACGAGCGTCTTGTACTTAGTGAAATGGTATGCGCCGAGAATGCTCCCTTCTGCGACTGCCTGCGCTTGCTCGCGCGCAGTCGCCTTCTTGGCTGGCAGCGCGTGCAGGGTCGTGGCAAAGCTCAGGATGCCATTGTCGCGCAACGCACGCGCAGCAATGCCTGATGCGCGACGCACGTGCTCGCGCGTGAACGCATCACGCTTTCCGAGGCCGATGAGCAAAACGTGTTCGCACGGAAGCTTCTTGAGCGTGTTGATGAGCTTCAGTTGGCCGAACTCGCCGATGAATTCCTTCTTACGGATGATGTGGTCGACAGCCTTGTCCAGCAGCTTGTTCAGCTCGTGCAGGATGCCGTCGGCATTGTGCTCAAAGACGCCGAGAACGACCGCCTCGCCAGAGAATTCCTTCCACGAACGCGTGTCGGTGAGAATATCAACCATTGCGCGTTTGATTCCCGCGCTCTATATAAAATTTGTGCTAGAGCTTTTGCCAGGCCTTCTGCAGCAGCATCGCGTCATCCTCGATGTTCGGGCTCTCTGCGATGACCACGCCCTTGATCCTGAATTCCTTCCAGACCTTCAGCAGGTCGCGCCACTTGAGGTCGCCTTGCTCCAGGTTGAGATGGTTCTTCTCGCCTTTCGGACCGTAATTGATGCCGCACACTTGGATGTGCATGTTGTCCAGGCATTCGCGGCCAAGCCCTTTCTCAAGCTCGGTCATGATGGCACGCCATTCAGGGATGCTGTTGTTGATGCCGTTGTAGCGGGCGTGCAAGTGCGCGAAATCGATGCACGGCAGCACGCCGTCCAAATCCTGCGAGAGCTTGATGCACTCCTTGAGGTCGCCCCACTGGGTCTCCTTGCCGGTGGTCTCAGGGCGGAGCCAGAGCTTGTCCACGCCATTGTCCTTGACGTCTTTCAAGACTTGCTTGAAATTCTTCTTAACAATCTCATAAGTCGCTTCCTTGGTGCGGCCCAGGTAGAATGCCATGTGCCACGTGATGCTCCACCCGCCGAGCTGGTGCATCCTGGTCGACGCCTCGATCATCCGATGCATGCTCGGCCTGAGCTTTGCCGCATCAGTCGGAGCGAGATTGACATAATATTGACCGTGGCACGTGAGCACGATGTTGTTGTCCTCGGCAGCTTTTTTGACTTCCGGTGCAGTGCTCGCAGAAACATTCACGCTATGCACGAACTCAAGCTCCATCGCGTCCAAGCCGAGCTCTTTCACTTTCTTGACGCCTGCTGCCGTCCCCTGCCCTTTCGCGCTGTGCGGAATGCCTGCCGTGCCGAACAAGAGCTCTTTCATTTCTCCTCAAAACCGCATTCCAAGCAATAATGGAAGCGCTTGCCGTCCACGTCATCTGCATCGACGTGCTTCGACTTGCATTTGGGGCAGCGGAACATGCCTGCGCCTTCCTTGTGGACCATAAATCAATAGTTCCTGCCGCATTTAATAATTTTTTGAGTGGTCACTGGACAAGGAGTCGTGGTGTTTTTAAATAAGTAAATCACGGGAAAATTGCATGTGCGCGAATACATCAGAGGGAGTCGTCAAAATGTATGAGAGAACCCGCTCTGTCCGGGCAATCGCACTGGCAAAAGATATGTCACGGTATGCTGTGAAGAAGATGCTGGTCGCTCAGGGCGCGAGTATTCTCTCGAATGATGAGGCGATACTTATTGCAAACAGAACGCACGCGAGAAAGCCGTTTGACGGACCAGCTGCTGAGAAAGCATATTTGTATGGGTTTGTAGTGGGCGATGTTGCCGTTTTCAGGAAATCAAAATTCACACTTCGAGCAATCACGCACACAACCCGGGCGGGCTTTGTTTTGCTGTTTACACTGATCTTCGGGAAATACGGGCACATCAATTGCAAAAAGACCAAGCAGGATGATTTGCGTCTGTTTGTTGACCTCGACTACGAAAGCTTTGCGTTCCTTGAAAGTCGCTTGGGCGCGCACATTCCTCCGTGGATAACGGTAGAAACATTCTATCACTTTCTTGCAGGACTTATTGATTCCGACGGGACCATCATGCTGCGGCAAGCTGGTGACTACTTCCAGCAAATAATTCGGGTATTTGGGGAGAATAAGGCATTTCTCATCCAGCTGAAAGAATTCCTAGAGCAGGCAGGATTTGTGTTAAGTTTCTACCGCAATGCTGTTGCCGGAAGCACGAGAATGTGGAAAGGGAAGAGAATAGTGTACAATAAGGATTATTACGTTCTTGAAGTCTGCCGAAAGAAAGATGCAGTGCGATTATTACGCATGCTCCCAGTTCAGCATCCTGAAAAAATTGCGAGAAAACAGTTGGCATTATCAGTCCATTCTCAAGGATTCTGCCGATGGGAGGAAATCAAAGAAAAAGTGCTCCGCCTACGACAACAGCAAGAGCAAGCAACCTTATAATCAGTGTGGAAGATGCGGCACCCTTCACATTCCCAATCGGCCTGAAGCCGACCACTCTCTTGCTGATGCCGAGCTTGTGCATCACGTCAACGACCTCAGAAATGGGTTTGTACGCGAAGCCTGCTTCCTCGGCGAGCCCGGAATAGGAGACCGTGCGGACATAGATGCCTTTCTTTTCCATCGCTTTCTGCAACTCTTCGCCGCGGACCATGTGCTTTGCCTTGGTGCGCGACATCGTGCGCCCTGAGCCGTGCGCAGTGCTCCCCCAAGTCTCATCCAGTGCTTTCTCGGTGCCGAGCAGCAAGTAGGAGCCGGTCTCCATCGAACCGCCGACAATCACGGGTTGACCGAGATCACGATAGACCGGAGCAAGCTCCTTGCGTCCTGGGCCGAAGCAGCGTGTCGCGCCCTTGCGGTGGACGACAAGATCCTTCTTCTTGCCGTTGACCTTGTGCTCTTCGACCTTGGCAATGTTGTGCGCGACATCATACACCAAATGCATTCCCAAATCATCAGCAGGCGTGTTGAACACCTTGCTGAAGCATTCGCGGATGCGGTGCAGGATCACCTGGCGATTGACAAAGGCAGCGTTTGCGGCGCAGGCCATGGCCTGGAAGTAATCCTGGCCATCTTTCGAATTGAATGGAGCACAAGCAAGCTCTCGGTCACGGATTGTGATGCCATACTCTTTCATCTTGTTCAAGAACACTTTCAAATAATCGGTCGCTACTTGATGGCCGAAACCTCGCGAGCCGCAATGCACCATCACACACACTTGGTCGTTGCTCGTGATGCCGAACTTCTTCGCGGTCTTCTCATCGAAGATGTTCTCTGCGACCTGGATTTCAAGATAGTGATTGCCTGAGCCGAGCGTGCCGAGCTGCGAGATGCCGCGCTGGACCGCGCGATCAGAGACCTTGTCCGGGTTTGCCCACGTGATGCAGCCTGAGTCTTCGCTGCGCTCGAGGTCCTCATCCCACCCGTAGCCCTGCTCGATGCACCATTTGCTGCCGGCCTGCATGACGTCCTTGAACTGGCCTGGGGTGAGCTTGAGGAATCCCTTGCAGCCCACGCCTGCAGGAACGCGATTGAAGAGCATATCAACGAGTTCCTTGATCTTCGGCTTGACGTCTTTCTCAGTGAGCGTCGTCGTCACGAGGCGCATCCCGCAATTGATGTCAAAGCCGATGCCCCCAGGAGAGATCACGCCGTTCTTCTCCGGGTCAAACGCGGCAACGCCACCGATGGGGAATCCATAGCCTGAGTGCGCATCAGGCATGCAATGCGCGTACTTGACGATGCCCGGCAGGCAAGCCACATTCGTGAGCTGGTCGAATACCTGCTCGTCCATCTCCTTCATCAGCTTGTCGCTCGCGTACATGCGTCCAGGCACATTCATCCCTTCCTTGAACGTGGCCGGAATCTCCCAGACATTCTCCTTTACTTTTTTCGCTGCGCTGATCATATGTCGATCACAACCTGGCATCTCCAGCCTGTCTTCTTCTGTTCAACGATAAACTTATGCATCGTCACGGCTTTCAAATCATTGCCGAGCTCGTGCTTCTTCATATCAATCTTCTCGCCTTTCAGCACCGCAACAAGCTTGTATGCCTCATTCTTGGTCACCGCTGCCTTGACGGTCTTGAAGATGAGCTGCTCTGCGTCCTTGAAAAAGATAATTTCGTTCAGGAAATCAAACAACAGTTGCCCGACATCGTCGTTCTCGAGCACGACTTTCTTGGTGACCTTGGACGAGACGGTCGCGAGCTTGACTTGCGACTCAAGCACGGCAAGCGCGGCGTTCGTGAAGAGCGCATTGAGGTCCTTGCCCGTCGCCTCAAACGCGAGGTCAGCGGTGACGATCCCTTCCAAGAAACGGTACGGGGGCATAGCGAGAACGCGCCGAGAAACGTATATAAACTTTACTTCTTCTTGATGTCCCAGTCGATGCCGACGGTCTTGGCGCCGATGAGCCACTGGTAGCAGCTCAGTGCTGCCTTGGCGCCCTCGCCGGCAGAGATCACCGTCTGCTTGTACGGCACGGTCGTGAGGTCGCCTGCGGCGAAGATGCCGGGCACGCTTGTGCGGTTGCCGCCATCGATGATGACCTCGTTGCGCTCATTCACCTTGACCAGATGCTTGATCGAGCTGATGTCGACCACGTGGCCGATCTCCTTGAACACGCCCTGCAACTCGAGCGTTTTCTCCTGCTTGGTCTCGGCGTGCCTGATCTTGAAGCCAGAAACGAACTTGTCACCCACGATCTCCACAGGCTCGTACGGTGTCGTGAGCTCGATGAGCTTGCTCTTCTTGACCTTGTCCATCGTGATCTCGTCTGCCCGGAATTCGTTCCTGCGATGCACGAGATAGACTTTCTTCGCACCCACCTGCGCGAGCTCCAGCGCGCCCTCGACCGCGGCATTTCCGCCGCCGATGACGGCAGTGACCTTGTTCTTGAACAGCGGGGCATCACAGGTCGTGCATGTGCTCAATCCGCGACCGAGGAATTTCGCCTCGCCAGGAATGCCTAATTCGCGCGGCACCGTGCCTGAGCACATGATGACCGCGCGGGCCTCCAACAGCGTTCCATCGCCGAGCGTGACCACGAACCCATCGCCTTTGTGGTCAACCTTATTGACCTTGCCGGTGACGAGCTCTGCGCCAAAGGATTTCGCGTTATCGAGGAATTTCTGCATCAAGGTCGGGCCAGGCATCGGGTCGACGCCAGGATAGTTCTCGATGTGATTGGTCAAGTTGGTCTGGCCTCCGACATCGACCGAGATGATCGCGGTCGTGAGGTTCTTGCGGCAGGTGTAAATCGCAGCGGTCAACCCTGCAGCACCTGCTCCCACAATGATGACATCGTACTGTTTCATCACCTTGAGAACGAAGCGCGGTGTATAAAAAGAATGCGGTTTTAGAAACGAATAAGTTTTTAAGCGGTCACGAGGCACCAGCGATATGCGTCACCAGGCACAATTCCCGAAGCTCACCAGCCCTGCAGTGCTCAGCCCGATGGCTGGCGTGACTGATGTCGCGTTCCGTGCGCTGGCAAAGCGTTATGGCGCGGGACTGACGTACACCGAGTTCGTGCACGGCACTGCGCTCGTGCGGGGCAACGCGTATGCCCTGCGGATGGTGCAGACTGACCCGTCTGAGAGCCCTGTCGCGGTGCAGTTGTTCGGCAGCAGCGTGGATGATGTCATCCAGGCGGCGAAGCTGATGGAGCCGCGTTTTGACATCATTGACGTGAACTGCGGCTGCCCTGCTTGGAAGGTCATCAAGAGCGGCGCGGGCAGCGAGATGCTCAAGAAGCCAGAAGGAATCGCTTCCTTCATCAACAAGCTTGTTTCAGCAATCAACAAGCCGGTCACGCTCAAGATACGTATCGGCATCGATGACGCGCGCGTTAACGCGGTCGAGGTCGCGAAGCGGGCAGAGGACGCGGGAGCGGCGGCCATCGCTGTGCACGGCAGGACCCAGCAGCAGGGATATTCGGGCGTCGCCAACTGGGATATCATCAGGCAGGTCAAGGAAGCGGTGAATGTTCCGGTGATCGGCAATGGGGATGTCTTCTCGCCTGAGCTGTTGAAGCAGCGCCTTGAGCAATCGGGCGTTGACGCGATTATGATCGCGCGCGGCGCGATAGGAAACCCGTTTATTTTCACGCAAATCCGCGACTATCTCAAGACTGGTTCTTATGAGCCCAGCGACCGTCTGCAGCAATTCCAGGACTACCTCATTCTCGCCACGAAATATGGAATCCCGTATTCCGTCATCCAGAAGCACGCAGTGAGCTTCACCAAGACCATCCGCAATGGAGCCATGCTCCGGGAATCCCTTGCAAAGTGCAAAACAGTCGACGCCCTGACGAGCGCGCTCAATGCATGAACGAAAGGTTTTTTAAATAGACGTCTTCGGGATGCGCATGGCGAGCCTCGCGGCGATCGCATTCAATGTCGGACTGCTTCTCGCCTCGCTGACCATCATCACGTTCTCCGGCAATTACTTCGTCGACGCGCTCATCAATTACGCGAAAAAAATCGGACTCAGCGCATACTTCATCGGCATGGTCGTCGTCTCGGTCGCGACATCATCGCCAGACATCGTCACGGCCATCATGGGCTTGATTGCCGGCAGGCAGGAAATGATGTCGGGCATCATCCTCGGCGGCCTGGCCATCGACCTCGCATTCCTCAACGGCTGGTTTGCCATCCTCGCCAAGCGCGTCAAGCTGGAGACCGCAGTCATCAAGGGCATCGAGATGGTTGTCCTCGGGATGATGGTGCTGCCGTATATCCTGATGATGGATGGGGAAATCTCGCGTTCTGAGGGTGTCGTGATGGTCATTTCGTTCATTATGTACGTGTTGATGATTTGGAACCGCGAGACCGCCTCGGGAAAGCTGAAGCATGAGATTCCGCTCAAGCGCATCTGGCAGGACGCCGCGGTATTCGTGCTCGCGCTGGGCGCGATGCTCATCGCAGGACGTTATGCAGTCCTCAGTTCCATCAGCCTCTCAAATATGCTCGGCATCCCCATCTATATCATCTCATTGACCGTGCTCGCGTTCGCTGCTGCATTGCCTGACGGCATCGCAGGCACGATCGCCATCCTCAAGGGCAAGGGCGGCGAGATCGGGTTCGGCGAGAACATCGGCACGACAATGATGGAAATCAACCTGTTCACCGGCCTGCTCGCGATCATGACCCCGATGAAATTCCCCGTGATGGGCGTCATCGCAGGCCTCGTGACCCTGATGCTGAGCTCCATCTATTTCCTTATCATCCTGAGAAAGGGCGTCATCGATTGGAAGCATGGCTGCGTCTTTATCGGGCTCTATGTCGCATTCATCACGTTCGAGATCACGCGCGTGCTCTGGTGGGGCGCCTAGAATTCCAATATTTTCCCGTGCCGTGCCACGTTGATGATGCGCGTGCTGCCGAGCTGCTCTTCGACGCCTGCGCACTCGTGGATGTGGCCGCAGATGACCACGTCAGGCTTGAATTCATCGATTGCCTTGCGGATGGCCTTGCTGCCCGGGAAACGCCCCATCTCGAACACGGTTCCTGCAGGGTGCTCGTGCACGACCATCACCTTCTTCTTGGCGTGCTTGACCTTCTCAAAGCCCTGTTTCAGGAGCGCGAAGAGCTCGTCTTCATCCAGGACCGTGTGCGGCCCGATCTGCGTGGTGCCGCCTGCGCCGAAGAAGCCGACATCATTGTACACGACACCATCGCCGTGCAGGTGCTTGATGCCGTACTGCTCGGCAAGCGTGTCGGTGGTCGCGAGCGTCTCGTGATTGCCTGCCTGGATGAACATCTTCATCCCTTTCTTGGTGAACTGGCTGACCAGGTACGGTGGCATCTCGTCCATCTGGCTCCAGTCGCCGCACGCGAACACGTGCGTCACGCCTTCCTGCTCGGCTTGCTCCACTAATTTGCGCAAGTCACGGCCGTGCGTGTCGCTGAACGCGAGAACTTTGAGCTTATCAGTGATGGTCATGGTCAGTGGCAGCCGCACCCTCCCTTGCTGCGGGGATTGCTGATGCGGAAGCCTGCGTTCTCGCCGTCAACATAATCGATCTTCGCGCCCTTGACCTTGGGCAGGGAGCCCTTGTCAACCACGAGCCTGACTCCGTGCGCCTCAATCACCGTGTCGTCTGCGGCGACATTCTTGTCAAAGTCCAAGCCATAGCTTTGCCCTGCATCACCCTGCACGATCTGGACGCGGAGCGCGTGATCTTCCTTCTTCTCGCTCTTGAGGATATCCTTGAGTTTCACCGCAGCTGCCTCAGTGAGCACGACAGTTTCGCCTTCATCGTGCAGGGCAGGTGCGCTCTTGGCAACGGCATTGAGCTGCTGCACGATGGAATCAACTTGCTCGTCGCTCATCCCGTGGCCCTTGAATCCCATCTCCAGGGTCTCGAAGAAGCGCGCTCCGCAGCCGACGCAGTGCACGCCGTTCGCGAGCAGGGTCTCGGTGACGTTCGGATACTTCTGCACGACGTCACCGATGGTCATGTCTTTCGTGATCACGCCTTCCTGCTGCGTCTGTGCTTCGCTCATTGCTTGCCTCCGAAGTATTTCTCGCGGTAGAAGCGAATCAATTGCTCGACTTCAGGGATGCAGCTCTTGTCCTGGGCGCCGACCTTGGTCTTCTTCTGCACGTCCTCGAGCGTGACCGCTCCCTCGAGGACCGCTTCCTCGATGTCCTTGTCTGTTATTTTCAGGATCTTGTCGATGACTTTCGCGCCCTCGACGACCACGCGCGCGTCCTGGCCGCTCTTGCGGAAATAATCATTGATCGCTGCACGCAAGGCCTTGTCGCCGAGCACTGAGCAGTGGAACTTGCGCGCAGGCAAATCAACAAGCCGCTTGACGATGTCCTGCGGTTTCAGCTGCAATGCCTTCTCGACAGGCATGCCGCCGTTCTCGGTGAGCATGACCGACAGCATGCTCGTGCTCGCGATGGCAGAACCGCAACCAAACGTCTGCCATTTGCACTCGATGAGCTGGTCAGTGGCCTTGTCGACCTTGATCCACATCTTCATCATGTCGCCGCACGCCGGACTTCCGACCATGCCGACACCATCAGGACGGTAGCCATCAACCTCTGCTTGCGTCTTGAAAATGTTGCGCGGATTGAAGAAATGGTCTTTGACAATATCCGTATAGAACCATTCCTCCAACTCTGCCGCATCCTTTTTCGCTTTGACATCGGCGTGTGCGACTGGTTTCAGTTCGATGCTCATGGTGCCCCCTGGAAAGTCTTGATCTCCTGCACTTTCTCCTGCGGCAGGACGTCTTCCATCTTGAGATTGACCGGCGACAAATGCCTCAGCTTTTGCACGATGTCCGGCAGGACCTCGATGACCTTGCCGATGCCTGCTTCGGTCGTGTTTTTGCCGAGCGTGAACCTGATGCTGCCGTGCGATGCCTCGTACGGCAATCCGAGCGCGAGGATGACGTGGCTCGGGTCCAAACTCTTGCTCGTGCACGCAGAACCGGTGGATGCGCAGACGCCGTGCTCGTTCATGTACAACAGCAAGGCCTCGCCCTCGATATCCATGAACGAGATGTTGACGTTGTTCGGCAATCGTTCGGTCGGATGACCATTGAGGAACGTCTTCGGGACTGTGCTCAGGACGCCTTTGATGAGTGTATCGCGCAACACGGTGAGTCTCGCGTTCTCTGCCTCGCGCTCCTGATGCGCGAGCTCCAGCGCGGTCGCGAAGCCGATGATGCACGGCACATTCTCTGTTCCTGAGCGCATGCGGAATTCCTGTCCGCCACCATGGATGAGCGGGTGGATGGGCACGCCCCTGCGCACGTACAAGATACCGACGCCTTTCGGCGCATAGATCTTGCTGCCATTGATGCTCAACAGGTCGATGCCGAGCTTCTTCACATCAATATCAAGGACTCCGCCTGCCTGGCAGGCATCAGTGTGGAACAGCACGCGGTGCTTTTTCGCGACCGCAGCGAGCGCTGCGATATGATTGATCGTGCCCACCTCGTTATTCGCATACATGATGCTGATGAGAATCGTGTCTGGTCGTATCGCCTTTTCGAGCGTTTCCGGCTTCACCTGGCCGTATCGGTCGACAGGGAGATAGGTGATTTCCGCTCCCTCGTGCTTTTCCAGGTATTCGCACGTTTCGAGCACTGCGTGATGTTCGACCGTGCTCGTGATGATATGCTTGCCTTTTGCCTTGTTCGCGCGGAACACGCCCTTGATCGCGGTGTTGATGCTCTCGGTTCCTGAGCCGGTGAAGATGACCTCCTCAGGGATACAGTTCAGCACCCGGGCGACTGATGCTCGCGCAGCGTTCAATGCCCTGAGCGCCCGCAGGCCTGCGGTGTGGAAACTACCGGGATTGCCGAATTCCTCAGTCCAGTACTTGTCCATCACTGCCTTGACGCGCGGGTCAACGTGCGTGGTCGCAGCATGGTCAAGGTAAATCTCCTTCATCGTCAGTCACTCACCCTATCGCTTCTTTGCTTGCTTGGGTTTTTGAACGACATCAACGTCCTGGCTTTCCAGGCAGCAGGCGCCCCAGTAGTCCTTGCCGCCTTCGCGCTTGGGCGTTCCCTTCTCGTATTCATTGAGGATCTCGAGATTCTCCTTGAACGGGTCCCATTCCTTGTTCTTCAGCTTCTCCTGTAACCGAGCCTCGTGATCGTGCTTTCCTGCGGCGACAGCCTTGCCTGCTTGTTTTTTCTTTGCCATAGTCTCACTCGAAACAGACCGCGCATCCCCGGGGGATGGCAGTGCCATTCTGGTCGTGGCAGACCGTGCAGATGAATCGTTCCTTCCAGACCTTGTTCGCGAGCTGCTGTATCTCCTTGATGAACGTGACGGTGTCGGTGATGCGCAATGCCGCATCCTTGATGGTCTTCTTGAGTTCAGGCGTGAAATCCACATCTGAACCGCGCTTGTCGTTGATATAGTGGCTCACTGATGCTTCGGTCACTCCGAACAACCCTGCGATGTCCTTCTGGCTCTTACCTTCGGTCTTCATTGCCTTTGCGAATTCCTTGCGCAGCGCAGGCAGGATATAATAGACCTCAAGCTCCTGAGGCTGCAACAGCTGGATGACCATATCTTAACAATGGTGAAGTGGCTATATAAAGATTGCGGCTATTCCTTTCAGACGGTTAGAGAAAGTAGAGCTTTGCGAAGGAGAAGAAGCATAAACGCCGGCGCTGGGAATTTCAACCTCGCGATTTGCCGCCATCAATCGAAAGGTTTTTGAACCCAGATGTCCTTGCGGACACCAGTGTGACGGACTGGCGGCGTTACCGTTACGCCTACGCCGGCGTTGCTTGAGTTTTGCTCAAGCAACAATCATTCTTTTTCTTGGATTGATCTGCGTTTCTGAGCAAAATCCGGAAATCTTCCGATAAAAACTTAAAGAATCCGTGCTGTGCCGGACGCAATGCGCATCCCTTTATTAAACGACAAAATCCTTTCGTGGTATTCGCAAAACAAGCGCGACCTTCCTTGGCGCAAAACGGCTGACGTGTACGAGATTCTTGTTTCTGAGATTATGCTGCAGCAGACCCAGGTCGATCGCGTCATCCCGAAATATCTCGCATTCCTCAAACAATTTCCCACAGCAAAGCATCTGGCCAAGGCACCGGCGAGCAAGGTCATCACTGCCTGGGCCGGCCTGGGCTATAACCGCAGGGCGATTAACCTGCAACGCGCGGCACAACAACTCGTGCACTCAGTTCCTGAAGATTTAACCGAGCTTGCCGGCGTCGGCCCCTATACGGCAAATGCCGTGCGCTGCTTCGCATTGCAGCAGGACGTGCCGGTCGTGGACACCAATATCCGGCGCATCTTCTCACGATTGTTCTTCGCAGGCAAAGGAACGGCAGGGGAAATCGATGCGTTCGTCGCCAAGGCAGTCCCGCACGGCAATGGCGTCGCGTGGAACAATGCATTGATGGATTTCGGCAGCCTGGTCTGCACGGCAAACGCGCCACGCTGCAACGCGTGCCCGTTCCAGAAACAATGCGCTGCATTCAAGGCAGGCACGCAAAACGAGTATCTCCGCATCGCACCGCCGCAGAAACCTTTCAAGGGCTCGCGCAGGTTCTATCGCGGACAAGTGCTGAACGTATTACGCGAACGATCGCGCGTGAGCATCGCAACGCTCGCGAAGAAGCTCGGCAAACCGCTTTCTTGGACGGACAGCATCGTCGCAGAACTGCAGCAGGAACAGCTCGTGAAAAGAGCAAAGGGCATCATCTCGCTGCCCGATTGAAAAATCGAAAAAAGAAAAACGAACTACTGTTCTGTTCTAAACGTGAAGCTTAGAACGACGGCTTCTTGTGCTTCTTGAAGCAGTCGCGGCAGTAAACTGGCCTGTCAGATGCCGGCTTAAACGGCACTTCAGACTCTTTACCGCAATCAGAGCAGGTGATCTTATGCATCTCACGAGGAGGCATATCACCCTGCGGTGCGAAACCCATTGTCTTATTCACCCGTTGTGTTCCTTATACGCGAATTCCTAAGTCTTGAGGAATCCAGAAGGATTCTCAAAACCCTCGTCAATCTCGATTGACGAGAAATTCTTGGTATATGCTTCGTGTGAAGCACTGCACCATTTATAAAGCTTTGCTTTACGAAGAAGAAAAGAGAAAAAGAAAAAATGATGCTTCCCTTATTTCGAGAAGCACGTAGGGCAGGCCTTGCACTTCAGGACCTTGCCGAAGCAAATCACGAGGAAGCCCAACGCATACCAGAATGCGATGCGCATCCAGTCAACGCTTCCTCCCCATTGCATCATGAGGCCCTTGATCACAGCCCAGAATCCCAGTGCGAGAACGATCACACCGAGAACCAACCAGACAAAGCTGCCTGGCGTGCACTTGCAGGTAGGACCGCTACCCATTACTTTCATCATCTTTGCCATAACGAATCACCTCATGAATGCTGAGTATTCCAGGGTATATAAATTTTGCTTCAGTCACAAGCTTTATTAATGCAAGGGATGCATACGAGTCAATTCGTGGGATCGAGGTGAGTGAAGACATGGCAGACAACTATCACAGACAGGGGCAACCCTTCGCATTGGACGGGGTTTCTGAGAGTATCTTGGAAGGATTGGTAAACAAGCTCGCCCTTGCCGGCCTGAAGCGTCCTGACGTGATTGAGAAGCTCAAGCATTTTTATGACAAGACGCAAGTGTATGCTGCGACCAAGGACAATTTCGGCATGATCATGCGTGCGGTATACCACAAGCTCACCGAGGTCTCGCTTCCTGCAGTGCCCACCAAACCATCGATGAAGGCGTATACCGCGGCAATCCGAAAATGCTATCAGAGCATCTGCCAGGCAGAGTCTGCCCACACAAACCTGGATAAGGCAAGCGCCGATGATCTTGCATGTCGCGTGCGCGCGGTGCTGTGTCCGGTCAAGGGCCCCTCAGGAGACTTGCCCGACTTGGATCGGGGAATGATCTCCTTCCGAGAGGCGCACTATAAGAACAATGGGCTGCCTTCTTCTGCCCCGAATGACGTCTATCGCGGCAAGAACATCAGTCATTACGACGCAAAACCTCCGAAGGAGTAAAGGTTTAAATACCTGCGATGCCGGCACTCCACCAAAAGGTGATGATGTGAATATACTCCGTGTCGTATCGATCATTCTTATCCTCGTCATGAGCGCAACCGCTGTTGCCGCAGCCCCCCAATGGTGGGTCAACCTGCTCGGCATGTGCAGCGACAGCGACAATGGTCCGACAGACCCTGACCAGCCCCTGCCCTTCATCGGCATCAATGGCTATGCACAAGACCCTGACGGCAAACAATTCGATGAATGCCTCGATGAGAACGGCAAGCCTGCACCGACCGGAACGCATATCCGCGAGCGCAGCTGCGGTGATGACAAGAAAGTCAAATCAAACGAGTATGATTGCACCAAGCACGGCTTCATCGGCTGCGTCGACGTTCCTGGCAAGGGAGCGGCGTGCGTCCGCAAGCTGAAGACAACCTGTGGCGACAACGTCGTGCAGCCTCCTGAGCAATGCGACCCTGCTGGCGTCGCGTGCGTCACTCCTGCAGGAGTGCCTGGCGCGTGCAACCCTGCCTGCAGGTGCGTCCCTGTCCCGCCGCCGAAGAACTGCGGCAACAAACGAATTGATGCAGGAGAACAATGCGATCCTCCCAATACGCCGTGCAAGGATGCCGCAGGCAATCCTGGCATGTGCAATCAAGTCTGCAAATGCCCTGCGATTCCGCCGCCAAAGAAGTGTGGCGACAAGGTCGTTCATGCACCTGAGCAGTGCGATCCGCCAGGAAGCAAGTGCAAGAATGCCCAAGGCAAGGAAAGCACGTGCAATGCCAAGTGCGGATGCCCAACGACGCCGCCCAAGCCGCGCTGCGGCGACCAGAAGCGCGATTCTGGCGAAGAATGCGATCCTCCAGGCCAGAAGTGCATGAATGCTGCCGGCCTTGAGTCCACGTGCTCTTCAAGCTGCACGTGCCCGGTCACGCGCGTTCCCACGTGGTGCGGCAATAACCGCGTCGATTCCTGGGAAGATTGCGATCCTCCAGGCACGCCGTGCAAAAAAGGCGACCTTCTCAGCGTGTGCAATGATTACTGCAAGTGCTTCGGTGATGTCATCCGCACGCCCTCGTGCGGCGACAAGATCCTGGACAAGCCGTATGAACAATGCGAGACAGACAAGGACTGCCCGACCGGCAACCTGTGTAAGCGTTGCAAGTGCATCCCGCCTGCCATTGAGACCGAGATGATACCGCTTGAACTCACGAGCGGGATACGGACCACGCCGCAACCGACCACTCCCCCTCCTACACCCAAGAGCTGCGATGAACTCTGCAAGGAACGCGGCATGACGACCACGCCGCAAGACTGGTCGCAGCACATCCTCGAGGCGATCCAGCGCGACCCGTGCTCATCAAGCCATCGCATCAGCTCAAGCAAGACAACCTTGCAAGGCACCGGCGTGTCGTGCACGTGCTATTCTTCCAACCCGCCGACCGTGACGTCAAGCGGTGAGCGCGGCGTGTGCCAGAACACACCCTGCGGACCAGTGCAATGCGGCCAGAGCACGAGCTGTTCGTGCGGCGAGAACTGCATCGTGACTGTCGGCTGCGGCCCTGCGCAATGGGGCTACCAGAACGGCCAGCTCGTCCAGACCCATCGACCTGAGGCACGCGTACAGCAACAAAGCGCACAGCCTTTGACGACATCAACGAATACGATGTCACAGGCCTTGACAAAGGGTTGATCAGGACGCATTCGCAGGGGCATACGCGCTGCGGACCTTTGAGAATTCTTCCTGCAGCTGCGCCAGCCGCGCCTCGCTCACAAACTTATGGAGGACTTCACGCACGTTGACGCGCGGTTTCAGCGCAAGATTGTATTGCTTGAACAAGACCAAGAAATAATGCTCCAAGAACGCGTATTCCTCTTTCGCCAGCGCGACAGGATTCTGCAATAGGGCTGCGCAGCAATCGCGGAGCGCAACCGCGTTCTTGATGAAGACCAACAAGGGCAGGAGCACGTCCTTTTCCGGGAATCGTGACCGGAGATGCGCAGGAGGATCCAGGATGACGTTCGTGATGATGTGCTCAATCCTTTTCAGCACGTCATTCGCTTCTTCAGGCGAATGCTTTCCCTGCGCGAAGCTGCGCACCAGCACGTCAAGCGCAAGCACGACCGCAGTATTGTCCTCATACCCTAACGCGTGCATTTCCTTCGCATTGGCAAGATTGCCTTTCTTGAGGATGACCGGCGTCTCGAGCAGGTTTGCCACTGCCCTCACGAATGCATTGACTGCGGCATGCAGCGAGCGTTCAGTATCATCGTGAAGCCGTATGAGGCTCTCGGCGATGTCAAGATCAGGCATGCGAAAACAAGGCGCATCAAGGTATATAAAATCTTCGACGACTCCTGGATCGCATCAATCATCCCTGAAGGTTTATTAACAACAAGAGCATAGGCGCATCGATGAAGACCGCATACCTCATCGCAGCATCCTGCCTGCTCCTCGCAGCCTGTAGCACCATCACCGGCAATGTCGTTGAAGAGACAAGTATGGATGAGGACCTGTCAGAGATGGGCACTGCTTTCGTGAACACGAGCACCCTGCTGTTTATCGAACCGGAAAACGCGGAAAAAGAAAGGGAAGAGTTCATCGTCCTGCTCAAGAATGCGGCAAAGAAAGACCGCAGGGCATTATACGACCAACACATCAGCACCCTGGGCGCGAACGGCATCCTCGACGCCATCGAGCATATCTGGCCGAAGTGCCATTCAGAAGCGCACGACCTGGGCAAGGTCATTTTCTCAAAACTGCAGGACATCGGCCTGAGCTTGCGGGTTTGCGCTGACCGGTGTTATTCTGGCTGCATGCACGGGATATTGATGGAAGCATTCCGAGCAGCGCAAAATCATGATGATCCTGACCACCACGTCGATCCGGGCTTGCTCAAACCATTGATGAATGATTTGTGCTCTGCTAACAAGGTCATGACTGCCGCATACTCTCCCGGGGACTGCGCTCACGGAGTGGGACACGCGCTCATGTTCCTCACTGGTTACACTGTCCCGCACGCGATTGAAGCGTGCGAATCCTTTGACTCGAAACCACTACAGTATTATTGCGCGACAGGAGCGTACATGGAATACGTGACCGAAAACGATGCTCAAGATGCGAAAACAAAGCCCTGGTTCTCTCCTTGCGATACGAACAAGTATCCTGCAGCGTGCGCACGGTACAAGATGGTCCACGTCATCAAAAGGCATTACCAGGCAAAAAAGCCAACGGGCGCGTTGATCAAGGACTGTGAAGCACTTGCAGGAGCGTACAGGCTCGGTTGCTTCCACGGCTTAGGCAATGCGCACATGGCGCTCATCGCGACCGGCAAGAGAAAGCTCAATGACGTCTGCACCGGAAGCGACGACGAACAGCGCGTGTGCATCGAAGGCGCGATGGAACGGATGAGCAAATACCACCCCGCGCTCGCAAAAAACGTGTGCGCTACCGTGCACGGCAAGCAACACGAGGTGTGCACCGCAGCGGTGGGCTACGGGATGTACAACATCGGCAAAGACCTGAGTCTCTATCTCTCAGCACAGCAGAATAACAAGGTTTAAATATGCTGTTTCATTCTAGTGATGACAGAGGGGGTTGCATGGTAAAAACTGTTCGCCAACACTCAATCGTTTCTCGGCTTTTGATTCTTCTCTCGATTCTCGTGATGATGTTTCCTGCGGGCGTCGCTGCAATGGATTGCGACTCTGCCGACAGCACAGACCAAGCGACGTGCGAGGCAGTAAGCACGTGTTGTTCGTGGGATGGTGAAGGCAGCGATTGTTTCGCAGACGCTGACGATACTGACGGTGATGGCGCGTGCGAGGCAGACAGCGCAGATAACTGCCCAGGCGTTTCAAATGCTGACCAGGCAAATGATGACGCAGATTCGTACGGAAACGCGTGCGACAACTGCCAATCTGCTGAGAACGAGGACCAAGTAGACCAGGACGCTGACGAGGTCGGAGACGCTTGTGACAATTGCCCCAGCGTCAGCAACTCCGACCAGTCAGACACTGATGATGGCGAGAATGACGGCATCGGCGACGCGTGCGACAACTGCCCTGCCGATTACAATCCTGATCAAAGCAATACTGACAGTGACGAAGAAGGCGATTATTGCGATGACTGCCCCACAGACCCGCTCAATGATGCAGATGCTGACGGTTATTGCGCTGATGTGGATAATTGCCCTGCAGACTGGAATGATGATCAAGCAGACTATGATGACGACAGTTTTGGCGACCAATGTGACAATTGCGAAGACGACTTCAACGTAAACCAAGCAGACCGTGACGACGACGGCGATGGCAACACGTGCGACCCAGAGACCAGCACGCACTATGACCTGAAAAAAGTCAAGCTGTGCTTTGGAGAAAGCCCGTTCACGTGCGAGTCGACAGTCGAAGGAACACTCATCGGTGGCGAAAGCCTGGAGTCGACCTTCTCCGACCAAATTAATGCGCTCACCGGAAACGCGGCGATAACCTCGCTGAGCAAAAGCGGCCTCATCGCAGGCAGCACGGCAACGCTCTCCTTGGACGGCACTGGCTATGGCGAATTCACTATCGGAGACGCTTCAGAACCTTCAACTGACATGAGTCAATCAACGCTTCCCCTGACATTCGGCCTCTATCTTGAGGCGTTCAGCAACACGTATTACGGCACGGTGGCAATGCAAGGCTATCCGACAGAATGGCCGCCCAGCAGCCCGACCTGCTTCAAAGCGCTCGACCTGATGAGTGACCCAGTGCAATTGACTGAAGGGGTGTGGCTTCTCGAACTCTGGGATTGCTACGTACAAGAACAACCCGATACGCCTGCGCTCGGAGACCAAGTCCCGCCAGGAACCATCGATTACACGTTCGACGACACGCTTGTTTCTGTGCATTTGGAAGATGAAGATGAAACACAAATCGTATTGACCGGAACAGGCACGTCAGTCATCAGAAGAAGCGCGCCAGACGGTGAAGACGGCAGCATCGACACAGAAATGCTCAGCATGGACCTCACCGGCGCATCGCCGCAAATCGGCGACTTCCACATCAGGACAGCACAACAGAGCACCGGCCAAATCCAGCCAGGAGAAAGCCCATTCCCTGCCGACAGCTTCTTTGACGTGTTCTTTGAGATCGAGAAAGAATCCTTCGGCAATGCGCTCGTGCACAACCAAGACCCGATCAGGCTGGAAGCAACGATCAATGACATCCCTTGGGCACCTGTTTGCCACCAATACAGCTCATCTGAGGGAATCGATCTTTACGACGAAGAAAACAACACCGCCTACGTGCTCAAGCAAGTAATCCTTTGCCACTTGCGCGATCCCTCGTTTGTCTGCGACGGCAACAACGACGCGGCAGAAGGGTCCACTGACCAGGATGGCGACGACACCGGAGACGCATGCGACAACTGCCTGGTAAGCGATTCGAATGACATCGCAGACCTGAATGAGGATGGTGTTGGCGACTCGTGCACCCCTGGCGAAATCGGCGATGTCGACCCCTTTGAGATCGAGACCAGCGACAACTTCATGGACGGAGTTGTCGGAAACTTTATCCCTGACGATGGCGAAAACACCGAATTAGAGATCGCGGCCATAACGATGGGCGAACAAAACACCATCTATGTCTCTGACCAGGATGGCAATGTCATTGACAGCTTCGGTTATGACGGCCGAGCGTTGGCTGCTGGCGACGTCGATGGAGACGGCATTGACGAAATCGCATTTGGAACAGAAAGCGGAGACGTGGGCCTCATCAGCTGGTATGATGATAGTGAAGGAGGAGAAGGATACTTGACCGTCGAATGGACAGACGGGCTCGATTGCGCGATCACCGACGTCGAAATAGCAAGCGTTGATGGCGATGGCGAAAGCGCAGCGCCAGAAATCATCGCGCTCGACGAGTGCAACTCAGACACCGCAGTCGTCTTTGACAGCGGCGGAAACTGGCGCGACTCCCACTATGTCGGCGGCCATGAGCTGGCGATCGCAGACCTGACGAACGATGGCATCAATGACGTGATCATCTACGGAGCAAACGGAGACGGCCTGACGGTTTGGGATTATTACAATGAAGATTCCTTCTCGCCTGACGACGGCGAGAGTTCAGGCATCGCAGTATACGCGGGGAACTCGTCAACCCTCGGCGGCATTGTGCAGACCGGCGCAGGAAGCACGGTTGTCACGTACGTCAATGGAAGCAGTTATTGGACTGCAGAGCTTGACGGAACCATCGTGGACCTCGATCAGGTAGAAACCGATGCAGGAACGTTCACGATCGCGCTCACGAACAATGAGGAAGCCACGGTCTACGCGCTGAACCTCGCTACCGGCGCAGAAGTCTGGACCGCACCCATCACCGGCTACCGGCCTGATTCTGACCGATCCCTCGACCTCCTTGCCGCAGGCGATGCGGACAATGACGGCGACCAGGATGTCATCGTCGGCGGAAACGACGGCGTGATATACGTGCTCAACGCAGAAACAGGCGAGAGTGAGTACCAGTTTGACACCGGCGACGCAGGCGGGAAAGGAAACGCGATCGAAAACATCGACCTTGCCGACCTGAACGACGACGGGGCACTGGACATCGTCGCCGAACAAGACGGCTCGGTGTTCACCACCATCCTGTACGGCCAAAACGCGGTCGTGGACAGCGTTGACGGTTACGAAAATGAGTTCGAAAAAGACGTTGACGGCACCAATGTGACGCTGGAAAGCGGCACCATCGATATTGCATTCCACGTGCCTGAAGGACAAACTGTCAACCTGAGCAATGTCACCATCACGACATCCACAGGATTGACCGTCATCTCAGGACTCGCATTACCCGAAGGCACGACCAAGAGCGCTGACGTTGCCGTGCCCAGCGGAACAAGCCAACTCTGCATCGTTGATGCAGAAGGCGCAGCAAGCATCGCGACAAGCTGCTCAAACGGCGTGATCATCAGCTGCCCAGGGTCGACAGGAAGCTACACCTGCACCCTGAATGAGGCAGGAACGACTGCAACCATCACCGGGCTCACACACTCTGCAATAGGCACGTTCGGCACAGGAGGCGGTGGCGGAGGAGGCGGAGGTGGTGGCGGAGGAGGCGGTGGCGGAAGAAGGGACACCCCCACAACCACACCAGCCGCGCCAAGCGCTCCACCTGCACCATTCACACCACCAAATTTCCCCGCATCACCTGCAGTAAGCACAGAGACCGGCGGCACACCACAAATCGTGCCACCTGCCCCTGAACCGAGCGCTCCAGAACCTACGCCCGCCATCGTGCCTGAAGCAACAGGCATCTTCGACCTCGGGCAAACCACAAGCCTGCTCGCATTATTGTTCGTCATCCTTTTGATCATCGCAGGCTACTACGTGTTCACCCGGGAGTGAGCATTCTTTATTTTCCTGCGACCTTCAGGTCGCAGCACAATGTTTTTATACTCGCGCTTCTCGATGAGAACGATGGTCCTTGAGCAGTTGCTGGACAGGCGCATCGTGCTTCAGCACGCGCCATTCGCGTTTGCGCTTGGACTGTTGTACGTGTTTATCGCATTCCTCGTCCAAACCTTCTTCTTTCCGCAAAACGGCCTCAGCATCGTGCTCTTGCTGATTATCCTCATCCTGCCCAGCCTGCATCACTTGATCGTCATCGAAGAAAAGCTGGAGCGCACCGGGACATCTCATTTCTGGCACAGACACCACACCATCATCAAGAGCTACATCGGGGTGTTTTTCGGCATCCTTGCAGGATTCCTGCTCTTGAGCTTTTTCGCGCCACATACACTCCAGTATCAGATAACACAGCTTGAGCAAGACCATTTGAAGCCAGAAACGATACAAAGCTTTACCGGAAGGCCGTACACGCCAAGCATCGGCACCGCACTCGCCTTGTTCTCGCGAAACATGAACTACCTGATCCTCGGCCTGGCATTGTCCTTGTTTTACGGCGCAGGCGCCAGTTTTCTCGTGGCGTACAATGCGTCGTTCTTTGCTGCGTTTGTGCAAGGAATATTCGCGCGATTCCCCAACCCTGCGATGCTCACCGGCGTATCGCTCATCCATCTGCTGCCAGAAAGCGCAGGATATATCCTCATGGCGATTGCAGGAGCAACACTCTCACGCGGCATCATCCGCGAAAAACTCAAAGGCGAAGCGTTCCGCAACGTGCTCAAGAACGTCATCCTGATGCTCTTGCTGAGCACTGCACTGATCCTGGTGGCTGCGCTGTTGGAAACATTCGTGACCGCTGCAGTATTCCACAGCAGCATAGCACATCTTAGCGCTAGCATTCCTTGAGCTTCTGCTGCAAGAACTTCGCGATGTCGTCCTTCCAAATCTTGGGAATCGCCTTGCTGAACAAGGATTTCAGCCACGCCAACGTCTCAGGACGGAGCTCGCATTTCTCGCCCTCGATGAGTTTGACGATGTCATAACAGATCTGCGGGTCAAGCCTGGTTTTCCTGGCAGCGCTGGCGAATTGCTCCTGCAAAAGGCGCTTGCGCTCATCAGCCTGGCTGCGATGCTGCGCATCTGTATCAGTCCAGAACTCATCATACGAGAACTCCTTGGCCGCGCGCTGGACGTATGGCGCAGGATCAACGCGCGCCAGGCTCTTGCCCCCGATCTTCGCGAGCACCATCTCATGCATCCTGCGCAAGAACTCGTGCTTGTCCTCGATTTTGAGGATATCCATATAGCCCTGCAAGGCGAGATTGAACGCGAACGGCGACGGGATGCTCGTGTCCATTTCCACGATCTGGATGCTGCCATCTTCGATGCCTTTCAGGACTTTCTTGGTGTTCTCGATATCCATCAGGTCTTCAAGGCATTCCCTACGCGCTTCCTTGAGAATTGTGAAGTCCGCATTGATGCGCTTGAGCGCGCTCATCAGGATCATCGAGCTCACCTGCTGCCTGCCGACGCGCTTCTGTCGGCCCAAGTAGTTGCGTAGGATCATCAGGGCGCGTGTCGCGCAATGCCTGAAGCGCCGCTTGTAGACCTCGCTCTTCTCGATCGCCGCCTGCATGATCTTGTCGAGCTTATCTGCCTTGACCATCTTGAGCGAGGCGACAGCGCTGATCTTCCTATCGCCATTGATGTAGAAGCCATTGTCATTGATGCCGAGCTCGACATCCTTGTGCATGCTCGCCGAGATGGCAAAGGCGACTGCGCGCGAGAGGCAATCATTCACCCTGCGGCCGAAGAGCGTGTGGAAGATGATCTTCTTCTCGCGGTCGTCGTTGTAATACTCGACCAGGATGGTCTTGTCCGTGGGCAGCTTCTTGGCGTAGTCGTACTGCTCCTTGAAATAATCATATACTGCCTCTGCAGCGCGCGTGTCGACATAGAGGTGCTTGTGGATGAATGCAAGTATCTCTTCCCGTGATTGCTTGCTTGTGAGATGCTCAAGCATCAGCCTGCGGAACCGGCCGATCTCAAGCGCAAGGTCAAAACTGAGCGGCAACATCTCTGACACCCAGCTCGGAACAGTCGGCGGCCGGTTGGCGGTCGCGCTCACCTGCGCGACCATCCCGCGCGAGAACTTGAACTGGTACGTGTCCCCGCCGAGCACGAACACGTCGCCGGGCTTGAGCTTCTCCAGGAACGCCTCGTCAAGCCTGCCGATGGCCTGATCGCCGACCTTGACCGTGATGAAGCTCTCGTCAGGGATCGTGCCCACATTCGTCATATAGATGACCCTGCCGAGCTTGCCACGCTTGCCAATCTTGCCGTCCTCGCGCCAGATCTTCGCGAAGATGTACCGTTCCTCCAGGTCGACGTATTTGCCTGCAAGGTACTCCAGGATCTCGTCGTAGTCGGTCCAGCTCAGATGACGGTAGCAATAGCTCTTCTTGATGAGCGCGAAGAGCTCGCGCTCATCCCAGACCTGCTCGAGCGCCATGCCGTCGACCTGCTGGGCGAGCACGTCCAAGGCATTGGTCGGGATGTGCAGCTTGTCGATCTTCTTCTCGATCGCTGACTTGAGCAGGACTGCGCATTCCACGAGATCATCACGGTCCATCACGATGATGCGGCCCTTGACCTTCTCGTGCAGCCGGTGGCCTGCGCGACCCGCGCGCTGCAAGAACCGCGCGACTGATTTTGGCGAGCCGAGACAGATGACCAGGTCGATGAACCCGATATCGATGCCGAGCTCCAAAGAGGTCGAGCACACCACGGCCTTCAGCTCGCCATTCCTGAGCCTGTCCTCGAGCTTGTGCCGGTGCTCCTTGCTCAAAGAGCCGTGATGCGCCCCGATGTTGTCGGTGTAGCGCGACGGAAACTTATGCTTGAGATGGTCGACCACGCGCTCGGTGGCTGCTCGCGTGTTCGTGAAGATCAATGTCGTCTTGTGCTGCTGCACGAGCTCATCGATGAGCGCGTACATCGCGTGGTGCATCGACGCATGATCGGTATCGATGAGGTCGCTGACCGGGCTCATCACCTGCAAATCCATCTGCTTGAGGAATTGCACGTCCACGATCCTGCACATCCTGCCTTCGCCGACCAGATAGTGCGCGACCTCGTCCAGTGGCGCGACGGTCGCAGACAGGCCGACCCTGCAGAGCGCAGGGCTCAATGCCTGCAACCGTTCCAGGCTCAAGCTCAGGTGGACGCCGCGCTTGTTCTCGGCCAATGCGTGGATCTCGTCCACGATGCACCAATCGACTGCCTTGAGATGGTCGCGGAATTTCACCGAGCTCAGCATGATGGCAAGGCTCTCCGGCGTCGTGATGAGGATGTGTGGCGGCTTCTTGAGCATCTTCTGCTTTTCCGCAGCAGTCGTATCGCCGGTCCTGACGCCCACGCGGATGCCCAGCGCTTTGCCGGTGAGCTTCTCGATTTCCTGCAACGGCTCGACCAGATTCTTCTGGATATCATTATTCAATGCCTTCAAGGGCGAGATGTAGACGCAATACACCTTGTCCTTGAGAATGCCTTTCTCGGCGCTGTCCACGAGCTCGTTCAGGATGCTCAGGAAGCCGGTCAAGGTCTTGGTCGCGCCGGTCGGCGCAGAGACGAGGATGTTCTCGCGCTGGTGGATGGGCACGACGCCGTGCAGTTGCGGCAGCGAGAAGCTCGGGAAACGCGAGAAAAACCATTTCTTGACCGTAGGATTGAGGATGCGCTCTACTTGTGTCTCTGCAAACGGTTCCTCTTGTGTCGTGATTAATTCATTTTCTTTCATATGGAAAACAACAACGCGTGGCATTCGTGCGATTGAAAGAAACAAGCGAAGCAAACAAGAACGACTGCATAACTACTTATATATCTTACGCGCGGGCGGCTAGTGCAAGAATTGCTCGATGTCGTCAAAATCGACAAAATGCTTGACGACACACTCAGAGACTTGCTTGAGAAACACCTTCTGATGATGCTCAGGAACCTGGCCTGCAGCGGCTGCGATGATGACGTGATAATCAATGCCGTCCTTATTCAACCGCGCGATCGCCCGCTCCCGCAACGCAACTGACTGACGGCGTTGTTCGGCAAGCTGCGATCGATACTGCTCCCGCCGCTCACGTCGCTGTTCAGGAGTCTCTTTTTGTGGCGGACAGTTCGTCGCGTATTTCATCAAGCTCTGCGGGTCTGCGCCCTTCATCGCGATCGGCGCGTCATTCCGTGCATCAAGCAGGACAGACTTGATGTTCGATTCATCATACTCATTGCCGATCATCATCAGGACGCCCTGCTTGACCGGATCAAAACTCACGTAAATCGCATACCGCTTGTCCCACAGAAATGCGCGCTTCTTCGCGAGAAAGTAGACGCTACCGCCGCTGATGAGCCGCTCGCAAACGGCATCGAGCGAAGAACCGAACAAGCCGCATTTCTTGCGCTCCTCGCGCTCCCGCTCGATCAATGCCTGCGGATAGCTCAGCCATCGCCAATAGAACATCACTTCACTCATCGCGGTCAGGAGTCAGAATGCCTTTAAAAAGCTCGTGACAAAAGAGCACTCGCGCCGAACACGAGGACAACGCTCACCACGAGCGCGACCGCATAGACTGCCTTGTTCCACGCCAAGACCTTGCTGCCGTCGATGCCCGGCAAGGGGATGAGGTTGAAGAACCCGAGCCAGAAGTTGATGTTCATCCCATACGTGCCCAACGGCCGAAGCGGTTCAGGAAGGACGATCGTCAGGAGGGCGAACAGGATGCCGAACACGATGTTCGTGGCAGGGCCTGCCAGGGAAATGATGCCATTCTTGCGCAGCGTGACGTGGTTCGCGATGAAGACCCCGCCAGGAGCAGCGAAGATGAAACCGAAAAAGCTGAGCAACACCATCAAGCCGAGCATGAAGTCGTTCGCCCTGAACTCAGCCCAGCAGCCATACTTCTGCGCCACGTATTTGTGCATCAGTTCGTGGCCGAGGAAGCCGATGCCGGCGGTGATCGAAGAAAAGACAAGCGCAACGACAAACGTGAAGTCAAGCCTGAATCCTGAGAGCAGGATCGCGAATGCGAGACTGATGAGCACCCAGGCACGAAGCAGATGCTCGACCTCAGTGCGGGAAAATCTCATTGTTGCCTCTTCCGGGGCAGCGTGATTTCGCTGCAGCGAGGACCGATGCATTCCAGCCGTGTCCTGATGACATTGATGACGAGCAGCTCGAGATGGGAGCCTGCATACCCCATCCTCTCGGCAAGCCTTGCAACCGCAGGATGCTGCCGGGGAACGCGGATGATGTAGCCGATATGATCTGACGAATACGGTCGCGATTGCGCATACCCGATCACCCTACCCTCGGTTCTTGCCCAGGGGACATGCCGTACGTACAAATACCTGAGCGCATGCCGTAACTTCTCTTCAGCGCTCGGCTCGACGTACGGGTCAGGCGCGTCAAGCGTTTCCGCATGTGCAACGGTTGTTTCAAGCATGGTCTTCACTCAGCTTTTGTCAGTACTTCCACTTTCTCATCGACGAGGAGCGTGTTTTCGTGGACAGCAACCAGTCCCTTGTCGACTTCCACCAAGGGCGGATAGCTATGGAGGCAGCCAGCCTGGTTGAGCTCGCGCAAGGCAAGATTGGTCTTTCCCAGCCCGAATTTCGCCGCGAGCCAGCGGGTCGTGAACGGCAGGTTCTGGTATTCCTGCTCGACAAACTGCATCACTTCACGGGCGTATTGCGACCGTACCGATTTCTTGTTCCACAACGCGAACAGGTTCGCGCGCTCGCCCTCACCGACCATGCCTGCGCCATCCGTGACAAAGGGCTCGATGGCAATCACTTGGCCCTTGACGAGCTTGGTCTGCAGGTTAGTCTTGATATTGGGAATCGTCGGAGCGTCGTGGATGATGTACGGACTGATCGAATGGCCAGAGAGGTTACGCACTGGCGAGAAGCCAGCAGCGGTGATCGTGTCCTGGATTGCAGCACTGACATCGCTGACCTTGATGCCAATTCCAACGACCTTGCGCGCTGCCTCGAATGCGTCCTTGGCGGCCTTAACCAGGTCAGCGTGCTTGCCGCTCAAGTCGACGGTGAGCGCGTTGTCGCCGATGCAGCCATTGACGTGCGCACCAACGTCGAGACAGACCAATTGATTCTCGAACGTCGTCTTGTCGTCAGGATCAGGAGTGGAGTGCGCCGCGACCTCATTGCAGCCCACTTGGGTTGGCCAGGCAGGAGTCGCTCCCAGATCAAGGACCTTCTGATCGATCGCAGCGCAGACCTCGTGCATCACTGCGCCCTTCTTGATGAGCTTGGCGCCATACTGAAGCGCCTGGGCTGCGACCTTACCCGCCTTCTGCCAGTCTGCGATATTCTCAGGAGTAACGGTTTCCATCGCTGCAAGGGAGAAGGGATGATATAAATGGCTTATGCTTTTTCACGACCGGCTCACGATACACTGACTTTCTGCTCCTGCTTGATCACTTCGGCCACGTCATCAACGAACTGATAGACATCACCTTCAATATCTGCGAGCGGCTCGACGATCTGGTCCTTTTGCGCCCCACGGAGCGCGCCTTTCGCATAGATCCTCAAGGGTTCCACGTTCTTCAATTCGACAAAAACACGATAGCTCTTGATGGACTTCAGCATCTTCGCGATGGGCACGCCGGGGCTTTTCTTCGTGCCCATCCGCTCCCGGAAGCGGGACAGCTTGTTCGCGATGCCCTTTTGGAGCGTCTTCGGCACTTCTTCTGACTCGTCGAGCACGGTCGCGAGAACTCGTGAAAGCTGTTCCGGCAGCGTGATCACCCACGCTTCCAAGTCGTCGATGATTGCGAGCGTTTCCGCTTGCTTGCGCGGGTCTTTCATGAAGGCGTCGAGGCTGGCAAAGAACACACCCACACGATCCTTGAGCTCGTTCGTCAGTGGCAATGCCATCACATACGCTTCGACGAGCACGTATTTAATATTTTCGTGATGTACACATCAGGATTGGCCACCGCAGGGACGGGATTGCACACATCATGGAGACTCTTGAGGAAATGGATGCGGTCCTCACCGTGCAGTTTCGCGAACGCGCGGGGCAAACGGTCTGCGAGGATGAGCAGGTTATACGTCGGCTCATACGTTTGCTTGCATCGGCCCTCCTTTTTTGCCTGGGAAACAGTCACTGCGGCAGTGAGCGCGAGGTCAAATGCGCCGAGCGCCTTGAGCGCGTCAATGCCATCAAGGCTGTCGTCGGCAAGTTGCAGCAAGGTTTCGCGAAGGCAATACGTGAATCCTGGCGGGATGCGGTACTGCGACCGCAAGCGCTGATAGCGCTCGTTCAACCCCTCGAAAGGCACGAGCATCAGGGTGCGGTCTTGCTCGTATTCTGATATCTTGCGCTCGAGCTGCTGCACTCGTTTGTCTGCGGGATCGAGGAGTTCACTCATCTTAATAGAGCACGCCCACGAGGACGCGCCTGATCATGCTGAACCTGACCTTGACCGGGTCAGGGGCAGGGTTATTGTCGCCCTTGACGATTGCATACCATCCCTTCTCGTCGTACCCGATCTGGATGACGCGGTGGATGATGATGCCGTACGTTCCTGAATCATAGCTGATGACGTCGCCGATCTTGATATCCTTTTCTGACTTCGGACGGATCTGGATGGCCTGGGATTCCTCGTCGAGGAGATTGTCCATCGAGTTGGTGTTCGTGAAGATTGCGGTCTCGAACTGATAGCCCAGGATGCCGTCGATCACGACGCGGTTGCTCGTGACGCGGACGTTCTCGAGCTTCAGGCGGTCTGCAGGAGAAGGACGCTCACGGCCGGCGATGAATTCGGGTTCAGACTGCGGTTCTGCGGCGCGTTCTGCGGTCTTCACCGGGGCCGCGGGAGCCATCTGCGCTTCCGCGTGCACGACGTCGGAAACAGGCTCTGCCTGTACCAATGCCAGTTCTGCGTAGAATGTGTGGGACAGCCAGCCCAATAGGAAGACGAGGGCCAGCAATGCGATGAGTTGTTTGAACATCCATCCCCCAAACTAATAGTCACTTACTAGTGACAATGTGTTTATAAATCTTCCTATTTTGTAGCTATTGAACAGTAGTTATTTATAAGGGGCAAACGTGAGTCAGAAGCTATTTAAAGACCACCATCGTCGAGAACCGCATGAGTGAAGGCATATCCCGCAGGGCTCTGCTTGGCGCGGCTGCCGCCGGAGGCCTCGTTGGCCTTCTCGAAGGCTGCACACCCATCAGGGTCCTGAACGGCCTCGCAGAGGAACGGTTCAAGGACGAGGACTATGTTCACGCCATCCATTACCTCGACGAGATCCTCGCACGCGAGCCGAAGAACGTCGAAGCCCTGTCCATGCGCGGCTATTCCTATGCAGGCCTGAACCAGTATAAACAGGCAATCAAGGACTTCGACAAGGCGATCGAGCTCGAGCCGACCTGGGCAAACCTCTACGTCTACCGCGGATCAGCATTCTATTCTCTGGCACGCATGAAACACAGCGATATCTGCCTCGAGCGCGCTTGCGAAGACCTGCAGAATGCCATTGAACTCGACCCGAAACTGCCTGACGCGCACGCAGTCCTGGGCTACGTCTATGCGCTCTTTGAACAGGAAGAAGACTGCTACAAGGCATTCAAGGAAGCCCTCAGGCTCATCGACGTGGAGAAAAAGCAGCCCAAGCACGTGCCGGTGAACAAGCTCCGTGAAGACTACCAACCCCTGCGCCAGAAATACGAGGGCGATGACCGGAATGGCAAATCTTTAAGAATACCCTTCCTCGATGTCCGCTGGGTGTAAACCGTGAATTTTGACACGATCGCGTTGCTCACATTCCTGGCCGTCCTGTGCCTGGTGCTCCTCAAGACGCGCAAACAACTCCAGATATTCTCGGCTTTCAAGGTCTTCTTCTTCTGTCTTTACCGCACGAAGCTCGGCATGACCGCGATGGAACGCTGGGCACGACGGCACGAAGCCCTGCTCCGCAAGGCAGGATACGTGATGATCCCTGTCGGATTTGTCGGCATGCTCGTCATGATCGAGGAGCTCATCCGGGGAATCCTGACCATCCTGCAGAGCAGCGAAGCCCTGGCTGTCGGGGTCGTGCTGCCCATCCAAGCCAAAGGGGTCTTTTACGTGCCGTTCCTCTACTGGATCATCTCAGTCCTGTTCATCATGGTCGTGCACGAGTTCGGCCACGGCATCATCGCCCGCGCGCACAAGGTCAAGGTCAGGTCAACCGGTTTCGCCTTCCTCGGCGCATTCATCCCCCTCGTCCCCGGAGCCTTTGTCGAGATCGACGAGAAACACCTCGCCAAGCAATCCAAATACACCCAATTGAGCATCTTCGCAGCAGGACCATTCGTGAACATCGTGTTCGGACTGCTGTTCTGGGCGGCCTTGCTCCTGATGCAGCCTGCAGCGCAAGGACTGTTCGTGGCAGACGGCATGTCTGTTTTGCAAGTCGCTGCTGGCTCTCCTGCAGCGATCACCGGACTGGCGTCAGGAGACCTCATCACGTCTATCGATGGTTTCACTATCCGTTCTGTCGAGGATTTCGAGACGGCATTCGACGGCAAGAGGCCTGGCGACACGGTCAGCCTCACGCTCAAAGACGGCACCAAGGAAGCGATCCTCGCAGGAACGGCAGAGGGCTATCTCGGCGTGCAGGTAGAAGAAAGCAGGCATCTCAAGGAATCAGTCATCGCGAACCACGGCAGGCTGCTGCCTGCATTGTTCGTCTGGCTGACTGAGCTCGTGTCCTGGCTGTTCGTGCTCAATCTCGGAGTCGGCCTGTTCAACTTGGTTCCGCTCGGACCGATCGATGGCGGCAGGATGCTTCATACGGCACTGCAACGCATCATCCATCACGAGCATGCACGGACAGTCTGGCATGCGACAAGCGTCATCATGCTCGTGATAATCGCGAGCACCCTGATTTCTGCGTTCATCTGAGCATTAGCTCGCCGTGATTTGCACGTCATCAATTTCAGCTTCTTCGGCAGTGCTGCTTTCCTTGGACGTGAAGCGCACCTTGAATCCTGCTTTCAAATAGAGGGGTGTTGCATTCCAGGTGATGTGGCGCCAAGTATTATCGTCTCCAGAATTATGCGTCCAGTAAAAGACCTGGTTCCACGTAGTGCTGTTGTACGCCTCGACCTTGAGGAATTCGCCGCCATCAAGGTCATTGTCGACAAATCTCCAGAACGTGACCGCTGCATTTGCGTAACCAGTCAAGTTCACGCCATTGGTCATGGCAAGGATACAGCCGGTTGAGGTCGTGCACGCGTCTGCGTGCGCGACCGTGTTCCCTGCGCTGTGCCCAGGGACTTGCGTTTCTGCAGGGGTCTCGACGTTCCAATCAAACTCATTGCTCTCAGTCCATTGGGCAAAACTCGTGAAGTTGTCCAGGAAGACGGTCACCGGAGCGCTGGTCGCGTTGTACGTCACGTTCGCGAGCGTCGTGTTGAACACATCATACACCCGCACTGAGGCGAGTGTTCCGATGATGCCGCTCGTCGTGTTATAGGTCACGTTCCAGTATGCGTGGCTTTGCGAGTAATTGTCTGGAGAGATGGTCACGCCATTGTAGCTCGGGTTGTCATTGTCCGCCGGGTCGATGCCTTCGCGCAAGTCATAATCCATCGTCCTGCTCGCCGTGCTGCCGACGATCTCGATGCGGTTGAAATCAAGCTCGTTCGCGCCGGCAGGCAGCGAGACCTTGATGCGGTATTGACCTACGGGATTCTCAGTGATCGTCACATTCACCAGGTTCGCGTTCGTGTACGGCAGAATCTGCATCGGAATCCGCGCCTTGAGATTGCTGTAGAGATTTCCCGAGACATTGCGGTGCAATTCCAAATGCAGGTGGACGGTGTTGATGCCTTCGCCAGTCTTGCCGACAAAGCCGATCACTTCGCCTGCGACCACCGGCTTGCCCACGAATGCGGTCGGAGAGAAGTTGCTCATGTGCAAGTAGGCGGTCATCCTCGTGAAGCTCGTGTTCGGCCAGACCGTATGATTGATGAACATCCAGTTGCCAAAGCGCTCGCGGGGAGTGCCATTGTTCTCAGCCGCGGTCTCCATGCGCACGATCGTACCGTCCATCACTGCGACGATCGGCGTGTTCAAGGGCGCGAGAAAATCCAGACCGCGGTGGAAATCATAGACCGGCCCTGGAGAGATGCGCGGCCCAAAGGCGTCATTGATCTCATCGGGCGTGGTGCTGTTGGACAACGGCCAGACTGCCTCAGGGCCTTGCGCGGCCTGTGCGGCCGCACGATACGCCGTGAAGCCGGTCACGTTGAACGTGATCGTCGCAGCACCTTGGTCATTACTCATGAGCGCGCAGATGCTTGTTGGGCAGGCAACATAGCTTCCATCATCCTCTGCATCGCGCTCGATTTGCGGATTAGAGATGTTCACGTTGGACAATGTCACGTTTGCGGACTTGTTCAGTCCAGGCGAAGCAGTGCTGTTGACGAATGCATTGTTCAAACTGATGCTGAGGTCAGCAGTGAAATCATTTCCTGTTGCAGTGATGCTGTTATGATACGCAATCTCTCCTTCGCCCGCATCACGGATAATGAGTTTGCTGTCGGTGAGATTGTATTTCTTCAGGATGGCGTTGAGTAGGGTAGTGGTACTTGCGCGGAGCAATTGGAGCTCGATCTCGCCATTGCTCACCAGGGTGTTGTTGTCTACGAGGACTGCAGCGGTGTCAATGACGTGGATGAATCGTGCTCCTGGGTCCTCGATGGTATTTCTCGCGATCGTGACGCTGCTCGCGTCCTGCACAAGAATGCCGTCTCCTGAACTGCTGCTGAGGCCGGTGGTCTTGATGGTGTTGCCGATGATGTTGACGTTGCTGGAGAGGTCGGCAACTTGGATGCCGTCGTCGCCAGAGCGTTCGATGGTATTGTATTCGAGCGTGTTGTTGATCTGGAGGGTGATATTGCCGAACACATTGATGCCTTCGCCGTTTGAGGCAGTGTGGTTCGCGATGAAGTTCCAGCGGACCACATTGTGATTGCTGCCTTTGGCAATGAACACGCCATCGTTACCATTGTCCGCGATCGTGTTCTGCTCGATCATTGTTCCATTGCCTGGCGTGAGCGCGATGCCGAACTTGTTCCTGAGGATAGTGTTCTTGGAAAGGAGGTTGTTGGTGGAATTGCTCAGGTCAATTCCATCATCACCGTTGTCTGTGATGAGGTTATCGATGACGCTCATTTGCTTTGTGCTTGTGAACAACTGGACGCCGTCATCCTGGTTGTTCGTGATGGTGTTGTTCGCGACCAGGTTCTGGCGTGAGTCAGAGAGCAGGGCGATGCCGTTCGAGAATGCGTCGCCGCCTGCAGACGTGACCGTGTTCCACGTGATATTCATGCCGACGCTGCGGAACAATGCGATATTATTGTCAAAGCTGCCCGTGACTGTGTTCTGGTGGATGGTGCTATAATTACTGGTCTGCGTGTCAATGCCGTCATCAGTGCTTGCAGTCACGGTGTTGTCCATCATCAGGCTATCATTGACGCGCAGGAAGAAGAGACCGTCATTGAACGTGTTGATCGCGCAATTCTTGATCGTGACATTACGCTTGTCTGTCGCAGTCACTCCCCTGCCTGAACCGTTGCTGGTGAGGGTGAATCCCTGGCAGTCCAGTATGATATTGTGCGCGCCGATCGTGAAGCACGTGCCGGTCGCAGTGAGGTTGGTGATCAGCGTGGATGAACTCGTGATCGTTCCGCACGCGCTGACATCGCCAGCGAATACCTGCGGCATCACCAAAAGAAAGGCACTCAGAAGAACAATCACGTGCTTATTCATGCGCTCACACCTCGTTTTCCTCTTTCAGTATACCATTTTGGTATACCCAAATCCTGTGCGCGAACGTTCCAGTATTAAAATGTTCGTATTAACTAAGTAGTTAAAAATAATGATGCCTACGCTAGGAAAAAAAGAAAGGAATTTATACTCTCTTTGTCGCGCTCGCCTTGTTGGGCAGGGGAAGCCAGCAGAGACGCCTGATTACTACAAAAAGAGTGAGAGTGTGGCTGCATACACGACACGCACGTCCATTGGCGCAGGCACACCGCTGCGCGTTCCTGTGGAGATTTTCGCGACTGAGCTCTGTCCTGCAGAAGCGCTCGTCAAATACCTCAAGGAACAGCACGCGCTCACGTTCAGCGACATCGCGAAACTGCTCAACCGCGACCAGCGCGGCATCTGGGGCTCGTATGCCCGCGCGCAACGCAAATCATCCGGCGTGTTCTCCCTGAAGGCCGCAGCCCACACCATCCCGCTCTCGTGCTTCCACGACCGCTCGCGCTCCATCCTCGAGCACGTGGTCACGCACCTGAAAGACACGAAGCATCTCACGGTCGCGCACATCTGCGCACTGCTCCAGAAGAAGCCCAGCACTATCAGGACCGCGTATCAGCGCAGCAGGAGGAAACAGCATGCGTAAGCTCGCGCTCGTCTTCCTGCTCGTCCTTCTTGCGGCACTTACGATTGCCCCGCGTGAAAACCTCGCCGCACCGCGAGACGTGGTCATCACCTCGATGCCTGCCCCCCCGGACCTGGGCGCCGTGATCGAGCAAGGGCTCACCGACACGCCACAGCCGCCTGTGCCGCGAGAAATCATCATCACCTCCTTGCCTGAAGCGCAACCGAACGTCACAGCAGGACCACCTGTGCGCTTCACCAAGCTCAACCTCGAAGCGCTCGAAGACCCTCACGTGGTCCTGGTCGACCGCCACGGCGTCGAACGCAATGCGGTCTTGAAAGACGTTGTTGATGCGGCCACCGGGAAGAAAACAAAGATCGATCACAAAGGGCACTACACGTTCGCGATCAACCTCAGCCACAAGAAAGAGCTCCGCATCCAGAACTTATCCGTGGACGCGATCACACCCATCAAATTCGAAGAAGTCAATGGCACAGGATTCATCGACAGCGTCGCGGTCGATCTCTCCAACCTGAAGTTCGGCACAGCGACCTACACGGCGATCGCCACACAGCCTGAACTCTACAAATGCAAGTATTGGGATTTCGCGGCACAGCAATGCGCGGGCAGCTGGGTAAAACTCCAAGACCTCATCATCGGCCAGCCCTTCACCATCACCCTCAGCCCTGACGACCCAGGATTCGGCCAGTACAACAGTTCGGCGAGCGAAAGCGAGCAAAGCACAAACTCCACCACACCCGTGACCGCGATCCAGCTGAACTTCACGCCCACCACCGCGCAACAATTCCTCTTGCTCGGCTACGGAGAGATCCAATCCGGAGACAATGTCAATGACATCCGCGCCCTGCTCATCCTGAACACGACGCTGAACATCGGCAACATCTCGGTGCAGCCAGACACCGACCGGACAGGCAACCCGCCAGGAGACTATCAGCCGTTCTTCTCGCACGTCCTCCTGAACCTCACGACCAACCAGAAGAACCTCAGCGTGCAATTCTTCAACGAGGTCGCGAGCAACACCACCTTCATCAGGCGGGCGCGGGCCATCGCGCTCAAGATCAACCAGAGCGATGCATTGACGAACGACTCAGGCAATGCGTTCACGCGCGTCACGACCGCGGCAGCGTTCAACTCCATCACTAATCTCTCGTTCAGGCCAGCACAACGACTGACCCTGCTCGTGATCGCGAGCGCAGAAGTCACGCCCAACAGCACGTCGAATTCGGTGCGGGCGCGCTTGCTCGTGAACAACACGCCGCAAGCAAACATCGAGCTCGAAGGCGAAGTGGTATCAGACGTCGACCTGTTCGCAACGCACTACACCATCATGAACGCGCCTGCGAACGTCACGCAGAACTTCACGCTGCAAGGACAATCAGAGACCGCGTCCAACAAGTCCATTCGCCGCGCGCGCATCACCGTGATACCATTCTCGAACGAGACCGGCTTCGTTTTCTCCAATGAAAGCAATTCCACCTCATTCACCGATACCTCGACCGTACAGAACAAGACCGTCCTCTTCTTCAACCTCACGAGCGACCAAGAAGTGCTCGTCATCGGCAGCGCTGACGTGAACGCGAGCAACAACACCAACGGGAAGTTCGTGGCTGCCTCGCTCTTCGTCGATAACGATGAGATCGGCAACATGACCGAGGGCGCTGGCGACGCGACTGACGGCTTCTCCTTCATCACGGTCCGCCAACAGCAATTGCCCGCAGGCATGCACACGGCGACGCTTTCTTTCCGTTCCATCGGGACCGTGAACAATGTCACGATGAGCAATGCGCGTATCACCGTCATCCCGATCGCTGCCGCAGCGATTCCGCCCCCGAACTTGAGCATCGTAACCTGTCCGGTCACCATCAACGTGACGACCAACCTCACCCAGAACTTCAGCGCAAACCTGACAGGGACTCAGGCATGCATCACTCTGGGCGCAAGCGACATGGTTCTCGACTGCAGCGGTTTTGTCCTGCAAGGCAACCGCAGCGGCCACGGCATCGAAGCCATCAACAAAATGAACGTCACCATCAGGAATTGCTTCATCATGAACTTCAGCGATGGCATCTTCTTGGACAATGTGAACAACAGCCTCATCTTCAACAACACCGTTCTGAACAATTCTGATGACGGCATCCAGTTGGCGGACACGAATTTCACCAGGATATTCCTCAATAATGTCTCTGCAAATTTTGACGACAATATCGTCCTTATCCGCAGCATGAGCAACAACATCTCAAACAATAGCTTCCAGCGAGCGGCAGGGACCACGAGCGCGAACGGCATACTCCTCTTCGACAACTCGTGGAGCAATCTGATCATCAATAACACAGTGAGGAACAATGCAGATGACGGCATCTCCCTCAGTGATAGCTCGGATAATAATACCGTCGCGAGCAACATCGTCTTGAATCATGCTCAAGATGGCATCGACATCGATCAATCCCGGGGCAATCTGGTGAGGTTCAATCTCGTCTCGAACGCAACCTCCCAGGGAATCGAGGTGCATTCGAGCAATTACACGCGCATCGAGTTCAATAACGTGACCAATACCTTTGACGATGCGATCTCGCTCGCATTCTCGGAATCGAACAACCTGACGGACAATCTCATCCTGAACGCGAGCGGCACAGGAACAACGCACTGCATCAGGATCTTCAACCTGTCCCACAATAACCGCGTCATCAACAACACCGTCAACCTTTGCGACAATGACAACATCCGCATCGAGAACAACAGCGACCGCAACATCGTCATCAACAACACGATGGAGCGAGCGCAGACGCACTGCCTGCACATCATCGATTCTCTCGGCAACATCGTGACGTTCAACATCTTCAGGAACTGCGCGCAAGGCGGCGCCATCCTCTCGGACGCGAACGGGACCCTGGTGTCAGAATGCCTGTTCCTCAACAACACCGCCACCGGCATCAGCCTGATCCAGGGAAGCAGCCACAATATTTTCCAGCTCAATAGCATCATCAACCACACCGCGGCAGGTGCGGACGGCATCGAGATCAATTCCGAGACCACCACGGCGATCAACAACACCTTCGAGTACAACACCATCACCAACACCGGCGATGACGGCATCCAGCTGCTCAACCGCACGGTCGACACGCGCATCCTCTTCAACAACATCAGCAATACCGTGGGCGACGGCGTCATCATCACCTCAGGCAGGACGGTCAACATGACCGGCAACAACTTCACGAATATCGGCGGCCGCGGCATCCGTGCGTTCAACGTAGTGAACATCACGGTCACGCGCAACTTCTTCAGGAACACCAGCAATCACTTCATCAACCTCGAGAACGTCAACACCTCGCTCATCGAGAACAACACCATCATCAGCAACAACCTGTTCGAATTGGTCCTGATCAACGCCAACGCGACCACCATCCTCGACTCGCGGTTCAAGAATTATTCCTTCACGAACGCAGGACTGACGGTCCGCGATACGGGCTTCGGCCAGATCGCATTCCTCAACAGGAGCATCACGCGCACCGGCATCAACTGGAGCTTTGACGTCAAGATCGGGCTGAACAGCAGCATGGTCAATGACTCCAATGCGCCGCAACTGAACTTCTCTGCGAACATCACGTTCTTCAACCTGAACTTCTCGAACTTCACCATCGAGGTCGACTTCCTGGACAACGGCAGCTTCATCGAATGCCCGGCGACCATCTGCTCCCTGCTCAGCAATAACCAGACCACTCAGGAGATCAAGATCAATGTCACCGGCTGGTCGACGTACCGCGTCAAGCCGCGCAGGCTCATCACCGTCCTCAACCTCTCGCCCTTCGCAGGCCAATCATTCCTGATCAATGAGACCGTGAACCTCACCGCGAACGCGACCAGCGGTTTCAGCCTGATCGACACGGTCATCGCGCAAATCACCCTACCGAACGGCACCATCATCACCATCCCCATGTTCAACGCGTCCATCAACATCTTCAACGCGACCCTGTTCGGCGACAACCTGCTCCAGCGCGGCCAGTACAACATCACGTTCATCGGGAATGACACGCAGAACGAGATCGGCGTGAGCTTCCAGACCTTCTTCTTCCGGCGCGCATTCAAGGTGATCGATGTCCGCCTGCGCATCCTCAATCCGGAAGAGAACGAGACTGACGCCAATTTCACGTTCATGAATTATACCGTCACAGTCGTCGCGAACGCGTCAGGCACGCTCAACCTCTCGATCGCGATCAACGAGAGCCGGGTCAAGGTCGTCAATGTCACCCTGCACGATGAGTTCACGCCCTACAGCGTCCTGGACATCGATGATTGGGAATTCGCGTTCCGCGGCTCATTCGCGTCCTACGGCATCAATCCCATCTCCCTCAATTTCAGCAACATGACCCTGACCGTCAATGCGACCGGGCAACAGCTCTTCAAATGCGCGAATTATAATTTCAGCAGCCGAGGAGAATGCGGAGGGAATTACACGCTCTTCTACAACAACCTCATCGCAGGTCAGCTGTACACCCTGAACCTCACCCTCCACGACCCAGGATTCTCCGAGACAAGCGCTGCGACCGATGTCGCCCTGACGCCCGTGAGCAACGAAACCTTTGTCATCGCCTGGGTGGACAATGCGACCTCCTCAGTGCGGGTCAAGGTGCAGAACACGACCGGCATCAACAGCACCAACGACACCGTCGTCGACTCGACCGTGGACAACCAATCACGCGTCGATGTCTCCATGCTGAACCGCACGCACTTCGTCGTCGCGTGGGTCGACGGGCCCAGCGATGCGGTGCGCATGCAGCTCTTCAACCTCACCAACGGCAACACGTCAGGCGTGATCACCGTGGACCCGCTCGTGGCAACGAACACCGACGTGAGCATCGCGGAAATAGGCGACCGCTTCGCCGTCTGCTATTCCAATGACGATGATGACGATGCAGACTTCCAGATGTTCAACAATTCCAATGGCTCGCAAGTCGTCACCGAGACCGCGGCTGACACGGACATGGGCAATGAGGCGACATTGCAGAACCTGGTCGATTGCGCAGGAGTCAACAACACCCGCTGGGTCTATTCCTGGTTTGACGACACGTCCAATGACGCATCCCACCGCATCACCGATCAGGCAGGGGGCTTCCTGACCACCGTCCAGGACTTTGATGCCAATGTCGGCGAGATCGCGCAGGTCGCCGTGACCGCGGTCGACAACAACAAGTTCGCCATGGTCTGGTATGATGCGGTCGACCAGGACATCACGATCGCCATCAATGACATCAACAACAACGTCGTGCTCGCTCCGACCGACATCGACACCTTGGCAGGAACAGAGTCACGCGTGGCGATCGCGGCAGTGCGGCAGAACGAGAACGTGACCAATGATTCCTTTGTCGTCGCCTGGTGGAACCAGTCCTCCAACCAGCTCATGGCGGCAGTCTTCAACGGCTCAGGAACGAATACCACCAACCCGTTCACCGTGGACACGCAATCGAGCGCGAATTTCCGCCTGTTGGACGTGCACGCGCGCGATCCTGTCACCAACAATTCGATCTGCCCAGGCCATTTCGTGGTCGCATACTCGAACACGAGCGCAGTAGGCGTCTTCAAGGGCTTTGAGATCAACGGCACGCTCTGGGACGGTACCTGTGCCGCAGGCAGGGCAGATCTGGTGATCACCGCCCTCAACATCACGTACAGCAATGATTACCCGGAAGAAGGGGTGAACATCACCATCTTCGCGAATGTCTTCAACATCGGCACTGCTGCCGCAGCGAGTTTCATCGTGCAGTTCTTTGACGGAAGCGTGCAGATCAACGGCAACACGACCATCACCACCCTCCTCGGTGGCCAAAACCAGACGGTCAACGTGACCTACTTCACCATCATCGGCAATCGGACGATCACCGTGCTGGTCGATCCCCTGAACACCGTGGTGGAGGTCAATGAGACCAATAACAATGCCACGCGCCAACTCAACGTGCAATCATTCACCACCTACACCGGCAACCTGAGCGGCAACATCACGCTGGAAGACGCGACCGATGACCGGAAATATGATTTCGGCCCGGGAGCGACCGGCAACATTTATGTCTCCGACATCAACAGCAGCTATAACTTCACCGCGCTGCAGGCATTGGGGCGGAACAAGACCGGCGCGGCTGCGATCGATGATTTTCTCGATGCGGAATTCAACCTGAACTCGACCGCATTCAATGACTCGGTCAAGGTGCTCTGGGCGAATGGCAGCAACAGCACGCCGCGAGCGACAGCGACATTCGCCATCTTCAACAACACCATCCTCCTCGTGCCTGTCATCAATTCAACCAACAGCAGCACATTCATCACTGGCATCCTCTGGGACACGCAAGACGATACCAATGGCGAATACGACATCACGGACGATGAAGACCTGGTCTTCGTGAGCAACATCACCTTCAATCAGAGCGGCGGCCTCGGCCAGATCGTGGATTATGAGATACGATTCGCCAGCCTGGTCCGCCAGCTCAAGCCAGACGTGAACCTGACGTCCATCTTCGTTGAGTTCAGGTAACCGTAAGATTTTAATACTTGATAGACCGACAAGTCCTTAAGAAAGGGGTGTACCAACAGTGATTCATCGACAATCCCGCAGAGCCATAGGACTAGCTCTGCTGCTCTTCCTCGCGAGCATGACGGCAACGGCAGTATGGGCCGCTCCTGAAGGGGTCGATAACATCACCGTCCTCAGCTCTGAACGTCGAACAAGCCCGGTCGCGGCAAACCTCACTGCGCAAGGCGGAAACATCACGCGCCTCAACATCGTCTCCCGGAGTCAGACCGGAGCGTGGCAAGGTTTTGCCGGTAACGTCTCAGGAAGCCTGGTGCTCGATGACGCCTCAGGAGACAGGTTCTACCTCTGGAATGTCACCAACATCAGCGGCGAGATCTATGCCTCACGCAACGGCACGCTCAGCTTCGCGACCATCTTCCCGGTCAACAACTGCACCATCGATGAAAGCCTCACGGGCGGCGGAGCAGACCGCGTCAGCAGGACCTACTTCAACAACACCAACACCGTCAACTTCTCTGTCGGAACCATCGCCATCAACTCCAGCACCGCCTGCTCTGCACGACCATTCATCAACAGCACCCAAGCAGCGACCAACCTATTCGAGAACATCATCCTCACGACTGAAGTATCCGGCAACGTCACCGCCACCCTGAACACATCCATCTACACCGGCATCCTCGCCGGCTCGAATATCAACGGCTTTGACGGACAGCACTACAACTTCCAACTCTTAGTGCCCGTCAACAGGACCAGCGGGTTCACCACGTACTTCTTCTACGCAGAACTCAATTAATCACCACTCATTAGTGGGTGGAAACGATTATATATGACGAGATGTCATCGTTTTACAAACAAGTATACATTTCCGCTATATCAGGAGTATACATTTCATATATACCATAAATAGAGGTGAGAGAGTGCAACAACAGCAACGTATTGCATCGTATATATTCATGCTCTTATTCTTGACCAGCATATTCGCAATCGAAGCACTTGCCGTACCTGAAGGAGTCGAGAACATCACCATCCTGAGCAGTGAGCGACGAACAGGACCGACTCCAGTCAACATCACCGCACAAGGCGGAAACATCTCGCGGCTCGCGATCGTTTCCCGAAGACAGACAGGCGCCTGGCAAGGTTTCAGCGGAAACATCTCAGGCAGTCTCGTGCTCGATGACGCCTCAGGAGACCGGTTCTACCTCTGGAATATCACCAACATCAGCGGCGAGATCTATGCCTCACGCAACGGCACACTCAGCTTCGCGACCATCTTCCCGGTCAACAATTGCACGACTGATGAGATATTCACTGGTGGCGGCGCAGACCGCGTCAGCAGGACCTACTTCAACAACACCAACACTGTCAACTTCTCTGTCGGAACCGTCGCCATCAACTCCAGCACCGCCTGCTCTGCACGACCATTCATCAACAGCACCCAAGCAGCGACCAACCTGTTCGAGAACATCATCCTGACGAATGAAGCATTCGGCAACGTCACCGCCACCCTGAACACATCCATTTACGCAGGAATCGTGCAAGGAACAAGCATCAACGGCTTTGACGGACAGCACTACAACTTCCAACTCTTAGTGCCAGTCAACAGGACCAGCGGGTTCACCACGTATTTCTTCTACGCTGAGCTTGACTGAACCGATAGGTTTTTATTCTCTTTCTTTTCCTTTTTTACTATGAAAAGAGGGGTTGGGCTATTCATCATCCTGCTATTCGCAGCGCTCGCCCAGGGCGCTGCCGCGAGTGTGGTCATCAATTCCCAGGACTGGATCGATGTCTACAGCGGGATGCTCTACGCCCGGCACACCGGCCAGTCCTCGCTCTTCCTCACCAGCCAGCGCTATGTGGCGCTGCTGCCGAAGATCCTTCCGTCCGGCGACTCGCCGCTCATCATCGAATCAGAACGCGCTCCCTATTCCATTAACCTCGCCGGCACGCTGCAACGACAAGGCTACCACCCCACCATCATCTACTCCACCGGCGGCCTCGGCCTCAACCTCGCACTCGCAAAAACACTCAACAAAACACGCTTCATCATCATCGACCCCACCTACGGCTTCAACGCAGTATCCGTCGCACCCTACGCCATCACCACCCAAGCAACAGTCCTCTTCGCAGACGACAAAAACATCGACCGCATCTTC
>Ga0247727_10000637_pt1 | contig 85842 bp, 66 predicted proteins | sample WisWelCaveWW1625_FD_202498 | JGI IMG/M metagenome (GOLD analysis project Ga0247727, IMG submission 202498) | Biofilm microbial communities from Wishing Well Cave, Virginia, United States - WW16-25 | ecosystem: Environmental > Aquatic > Deep subsurface > Groundwater > Cave microbial mat | place...
CAGACGGCGCCTTCCGCCGGGACCTCGAGCCGCGCGACCTCGTGATCAGCGCGATGGGAATGATCTCCCACTACTTCCACGAGTGGCAGACGATCCACGCCCTGTGGCCGGACGAGACCCTGTCGGGCGAGGCCGTGGCGCGCCGCAAACGCGAGGTGACGAAGCTCCTGCTCGGGGGTGTTCTGGCGGTGTAGCTTCCCCGCATGAAACCGGGGACGATCTGGGTGGCCGGGAAGGAGCACTCCGTCGACGTGGAGGTCGCGGAGTCCGGAGTGCCGATCGCGTCGCGGGCGATGCGCTGGCTGCCGCCCGACAAGGGCGCGTACGCGGCGAGCGGTCCCGCGACGTGCATCTGCCTGCACGACAAGGGTGCGGAAGGGACGGCGACGCAGACCTACGCCTTCCTCAAGCAGAAGGGCCTGGGCGTGCACGCGTCGATCGACGCGGACGGCAGCTTCACGCAGTACGCCGACCCGGCGACCACGCGCACGTACCACGCCGGCAAGATCAACGACTTTTCGGTGGGCATCGAGATCGCGAACTCGATGTTTCCGGACCTTCGAAAGCGCAAGCCCGGAGAGAAGTGGGTGGCGTTCCTCGAGCGCATGAACGTCGCGGCGCGCCCGATCGTCAGACGCCCCTACCGCGGCTGGAACCAGCCCGTCTACGGACACTTCGACGTGCAGATCGAGTCCGTCGTGAAGGTCGTCACGGCCCTCTGCGGCGCGCTCGACATCCCCCGGCGCGTGCTCGTCGATTCCAAGGGCAGGCCGTGGGGAGGACTGCTCCCGGGCCTCACGACGAGCCCGCTCGACAAGAAGAAGGTCGTCGGGACCATCGCGCCCGAGTACCGCCGCGGCGTCGTCGCCCACCTGCACGCGACGAACGGCCACGTCGATCCGGCGTCGGACGTCTTCCTGGCGCTGGTGGCGTCGGGGTTCGAGGCGACCGTCGTCGCCTAGCGACGATCGCTACGGCCCGGGGCAGGGCTTGACCTCCAGCGCCGGGTCGTCGTCGCCCGGATCGTCCGGAGGGAGCGGCACGTCACGCGGATCGCCCGGGCTCGCGTACGCGGGCGGTGGCTCCCACGCGCCGAAGACGTTCCCCGTCAGGTAGTCGTGGGTCGGGTTCGCGTCCTGCCGGGCCGACTGCATCCCTTCCGTCAGGGAGCCGTGGATCGTGTTGTGCGTGAGCTCGGCGAACACGGAGACGTCGGCGTCGAAGCTCGGGGTCATGCAGGTCGAATGCGCGTGCAGGACGTTGCACTGCGCCCAGAACCCGTCGTAGAGCGTGTCCGGGGGCGTGCCGCCGATGTCCATCGCGCTCGCGATGCGCGCTTCGTACGGATCGACCAGGACGTTCTCGGCGATCCACGTGTACTGCGTCCGATCGGCCAGCGGGTGGACGCGGACCCGGTGGTAGCGCGTGCCCTCGAAGTAGTTCTGGAAGACGATCACGCGGTCGCCCCCCCGCATCCCCCAACCCTCGAGCGCGCCGTTGACGGTGCGCGTCCGCGCCCCGGTGTAGATGTTGGAGCCCGCGATCACGAGATCTCGCACGTCGGCGTGCAGGCTCCCGGCACCGGTCGCGTGACCGCGGACGTTCACGATGGCGACGCGGTCGGTGGGTCCTGCGAAGTAGTAGAGCGCGCTGCCGCCCGCGCGGTCCTCGCCGTTGAGGTCGATCCCATCGAGGATCACGTCGGAGGTCGGTCCCGAGGCGAAGGTCAGAGAGCCCACGCGCCCGCCCGAATGGGCCATCGGCCCGGGTCCTCGGATGCGGACGCGGCTGACCGTGCTCGGCGGCACGAAGCGACCGACGATCAGGTCGGCGATCGTGCGGTCCGCCGGGACGACGATGTCGACGTCGATCACGTCTCCAAAGAGAATCGCCTGCTCGGTTATGTCGCTTCCCACGAGGATCTCCGTCCCGGGCACCTCTGCGGCAGCGACGAGCTCCGCGGCCGTGTGGACGGTCACCTCGCGCGTGGTCACGGGCGCCTCGGGAGCGGTGATCTCCGCCTGAGGGCCCCAGTCCCCCGCACCCGCGTGGAAGGGAATCCGAGCAAGGTCGAGCGCCGGGTACCACGGGTACGGGTCGGCCGCGCCGGAGGCCTCGAGGGCGCACGGCAGGTCGTGCGAGTTCGCTCCGGCGTCGGCTCCGGCGTCGGCCGTCGATGCGTCGTCGCCCACGCCCGCGTCCCCTCCGGGCCGCGCGTCGTCGCCCGAGCCGCAGGCCTGCAGCGGCAGCGCGACGGACAGGGCGAGCCCGGCGAACCACCGGGCTCTTCTCGGAACAAACGCAGGGGGCGCCATCCAGTGTCCTCCGCGCGAATGATGCACCACGCTGCGACGGCCGTCACCGCGCCATGAGCGCGCCGTGTGTCCGGCCGATGCGACGGACGAGGACGATCCACACGCCGACCAGGACGACGTTGCCGATCACGAGTGCGCGCAGGCCCGCCGTCTCGCCGAGTCGCGGGATGAGGACGTGCGCGGCGATCCAGGTCGCACCGGCGGCGACCAGATCGCCGACGCGCACGACGAAGACGTCGTTCGTGTTCTTCCCGGCGTACTTCTCGGCGGACGTGGTCGGCAGGTACAGCAGCTCGCGCGTGTTGGCCTGGATCGAGTAGTCGGTCGCGTTCTCGGCGAGCTTCGCGGTCCGGATCACGGCGAGGGTCGGGATCAAGAGGAAGAAGAAGGCCCCGCCGAGCGCGACGAGCGGCAGGAAGAGCAGGGCGACGCCCGCTCCGAACCGGCGGTGGACGCGGGCCGTGAGAACGACCTGGATGGCGAGCGTCAGGAGGTTCTGCACGAGGAAGAACCGCCCGTAGAACGCCCCCGCGTCGGCTTCCGACAGGTCCGAGTGCGACACGACCTTGTCGAGGATCCACTCGTCGTTCGAGTTGACGACGTTGAGCAGGATCGCGACGAGCCCGATCGTGCGCAGGTAGGGAGACGCGAGGACGAGGCGAAGCGCGCTGCCAGGTGCGTCGGCCCCCTCGGTGCGAACCGGTGGGCGAACGCGCATCAGGGCGAGGCTCAGCGCCAGACAGACCCCGAGACCCGCGGCGCACAGCAGGAGCATCGCGGCGAGGGGAAGCTCCTTGGCCCATTCCGACACGATCTCCGAGCCGAACGCCGCACCCGCCACGGCCCCCACCCCGACGAAACCGAAGAGTCGCAGCCCTTCTTCCTTGTTCCACACCTCGGTCGCGACGCTCCAGAACTGCGAGACGACGAGCATGTTGAAGGTCGAGACGAAGACGTAGAAGGCGTACGCGGAGACCTTCCCGCCGAGCGGGAGGACCGCCACGAACGCGCCGAGGCAGCCGAGGAAACACAGGTACGTCCCGACGACGAGCGCCCGCCGTCCGACGCGCTGGACGATGCGGCCGTATACCAGGACGAAGAAGAAGAGGAAGAGGGCGGTCAGCACCATCGCGATCGGCTTCTGATCGACACCGATCCGCGTCTGTACCATCGCGCTGCGCAGCGGCTTGATGAGGTAGTAGGACGCGAGCGCCAGGAAGACCCACGCGATGGACAGGGTCGCGGCCGCGATCTCAGTCCGGCGGACCCGCGCAAACGGCAGGAGCTGCGCGACGAAGCCCTCGAGGCGGTCCACGCCCCGCACGGTACGTGCGGAGTTCCTTGTGCGCCATTTCCGTGAGGTGCCACGCCCGGGGCGCCGGCTGGCCCGGCTCACAGGTTAGGCGCCGACCGGATGGCCTTCGATGTGTCAGCCCCCGTGTCCGGGATCTGCCGCGCGTGGATCGGGCGGACATGGAATCAGGAGAAGCGAAGGAACACCCACGAAGTCGCGGTCGTTTCTCGTGAGCAGGCAAAGGCTCCCCGCAAGGCAATGCGCCGCCAAGAGGCAGTCGACCGCGGAGGGTGGCGAGCGCCGGAGTCGAAGGAGAGAGCGGAAGGTGTCGTTCGCCTTCGCCGGGAAGTCCAGGACGGCGAGGCCGCGTTCGCCCAGCCATTGTTCGCGTCGCCGTGTTTCACCGGCCGAAAGCGTCGCGCCGGACGAGCCGTGCAGGAACTCCCAAAGGGCGACGACCGATGTCTTCCGCAAGCCCGCGGGTACCCGCAACAGAGAGTTGGTCCGGGAGGTCAGGGCATCGATCAGAACGCACGTGTCGAAAAGCAACGACCTCCCCTCCTTGACCGCCTCACGGAGGTCGAGAAGGCGTGCTCCACGGTCAGGCCGCAACGCCAGCCGGATCGATGGGCGGGAGCTGGTGGTCGTCGGAGAGACTCATCTGCAGCTGCTCCATCGCCCGACGAAGCTCCTTCACGCAGTTACGCATGCGGTCGCCCGCGTTCGCGAGGTATCCGTACGCCTCGCGGAGCGCACGGGTGTGCGCGAGGCGAAGAAACGCGGCACCTTGCCCCGCCCAGATCTTCCGGTGGATGTGTTGAGAACCAAGCTCATGGAGTCCGTTCACCACGTTCTCGGCGAGGTATCGCCGGTCTTCCTCGCGCACATCGGTGAGCGACCCGGCAAGTTTCTGGAAATCGTCAGACGCCAAAACGCTTCGAAAGGCGCCAGCGCAACGCTTCAGCAGTAGATCCCGCGCCCTGTCGTGCCTCGCGACGAGCGTCGCAATGCCGGGGTGGTACCGGAAGAACTGCAGCAGGTTTGCGCGAAAGCGCGGATCCACCATTCCGCTTGCGTGCCAGAACTCGTCGAGTTCGTTCGTGACCGAGTCGAACGTCCAGTTGCTATCGTCGGCATGCACCTCCTCGATGCGCAGCGCCTGAAGCAGCGGGCCGACCACTGTGTCGAGCCAGACACGAACTTGCTCCTTTGAGGGCCGACGAGTCTGCCCGCGTTCTGTCTTCGCCTGACTTACCATCGGTTCGATAGTAGCGCGAATCGAACCCGTGTACGGGGGCCGCGATACCCATGCGTCGTCGCCCGGGGGTTGGTGGAGGCAGGCCCTTGACGCTCGGAGGAGGGCCCCCTATACCCGGTCTCGGATCGTTCAAAAGGTTTTGAACGATCCATCTGGAGGCCCCGCGTGGCGACGTTCGACGGGTTCGGCTCCTTCGTCCGGGCGCTCGAGGCGAAGGGGGAGCTGCGCCGGGTGGCGCGGGAGGTCTCGCCGAACCTCGAGATCCCCGAGATGGCCGACCGGCTCGTGAAGTCGGGCGGGCCGGCCGTCCTCTTCGAGAAGCCGACCGGCTCCGAGTTCCCGCTCGCCATCAACACCTTCGCGTCCCCGAAGCGCATGGCCTGGGCGCTCGGCGTCGAGGACGTGGAGGAGCATGCCCGCGAGCTCGATTCGATCCTCAAGACGCAGCCGCCGAAGAGCTTCATGGACAAGCTCAAGATGCTCCCGCAGCTCGCGCGATTCGCCTCGTTCGCGCCGAAGAAGGCGTCCTCCGGCGCCTGCCAGGAGGTCGTCCTGAAGGAACCGGACGTGACGAAGCTCCCGGTCCTGACCTGCTGGCCCGGCGACGGCGGTCCGTTCATCACGCTCCCTCAGGTGATCACGCGCGATCCCGAGACCGGGCACCGCAACGTCGGCTGCTACCGGATGCAGGTCTTCGATGCGAAGACGACGGCGATGCACTGGCAGCTCCACAAGGTCGGCGCGCGGCACTTCCGGGTCGCGAAGGAAAAGGGCGAGAAGATTCCCGTGGCCGTCGCCCTCGGCGGCGACCCGGCGCTCTCCTACGCCGCGACCGCGCCCATGCCCGACGGCGTCGACGAGTACCTGCTCGCCGGGTTCCTGCGCCGCCGAGGTGTGGAAATGGTGGCCTGCAAGACGGTGCCGCTGGAGGTGCCGGCCGACTCCGACTTCGTCCTCGAGGGCTGGGTCGATCCGAGCGAACCGCTGGTGAAGGAAGGGCCCTTCGGCGACCACACCGGCTACTACTCGCTCGCCGACGACTACCCGCTCTTCCACGTCACCGCGATGACGCATCGTCGCGATGCGGTGTACCCGACGACGATCGTCGGCCCGCCGCCGATGGAAGACGCGTGGCTCGGCAAGGCGACCGAGCGGCTGTTCCTCCCGATGATCAAGATGACGCTGCCCGAGATCGTCGACATGAACCTCCCGGTCGAGGGCGCGTTCCACAACCTCGCGATCGTCTCGATCAAGAAGCAGTACCCAGGTCACGGCCCGAAGATCGCGAGCGCGATCTGGGGCCTCGGCCAGATGATGTTCTCGAAGGTGATCGTCGTCGTGGAGGACGACGTCGACGTCCAGAACGTCCGCGAGGTCGTCTGGCGCGTCTGTGCGAACATCGACCCGAAGCGCGACTTCCATTTCGCCGTCGGCCCGGCCGACGCGCTCGACCACGCGCCGGACGCGTTCGCGTACGGCGGCAAGGTCTGCATCGACGCGACCCGCAAGTGGAAGGAAGAAGGCTACGGCCGCGAGTGGCCGGAGGTCCTGAAGATGTCCGCGGAAGTGAAGGCGAAGGTCGACTCCATCTTCCGGGAGCTGGGACTGTGACGGACGTTCGCCAGATGTTCGATCGGATCGCGCCGACCTACGACCGCGTGAACCGCGCGATGACGCTCGGGCTCGATCGCGGCTGGAGGACGACGACCGTCCTGGAGGTCCCGGAGGGCGCGCGGAGCGTCCTCGACCTGTGCGCGGGCACGCTCGACCTCGCAGCGGAGACGCAGCGGGTGCGACCGAAGGCCCGCGTCGTTGCCGTGGACTTCGCGCGCAACATGCTCGTCGGGGGGCGCGCCAAAATGGAGGGCGACGTCCAGATCGCCTGCGCCGACGTCGCGCGGCTTCCCTTCCGGTCGGCGTCGTTCGACGCGGCCCTCTGCGGCTTCGGCGTTCGCAACCTCCCGGACCGCCCGGCATTCCTCGCCGAGACCCGCCGCGTCCTCGCCGTGGGCGGAGTGCTCGTCGTCCTCGACCTGTTCGTCCCGGAGAACTTGCTGGCGAAGGTCGTCCACGAGATGCACACGCAGGCGGTCGTGCCCGTCCTCGGCCAGCTCCTCTCCGGAGACCCCGAGGCCTACAGGTACCTGCCGGCGTCCGTCGATCGCTTCGTGACGCGACGGGTGTTCGAGGAGGAACTGCGCGATGCGGGCTTCTCCGACGTTCGCGCGCAGGAGGTCGGGTTCGGAACGGTCAGCATCGTGAGGGCGTCATGAAACGGAAGATAGTCGTCGCCGGCGGCTCCGCGTCCGGCGCCATCTACTGCAGGCGACTCATCGAAGTCCTCGCCGGTCCCGCGGGGCAAGGCCTCGAGGTGGCGCTCGTCTTCTCTCGGTCCGCGCCGCAGGTGTGGCGCGAGGAGCTCGGGATCGAGCCGGGGGCGTTTCCCTTCCCCGCGTTCCGCCTCGACGACTGGCACGCACCGTTCGCGAGCGGGTCCGCCGGGTACGACGCGATGGTCGTCGTGCCGTGCTCGATGGGACAGGTCGGCCGGATCGCGGCAGGAACCAGCGAGGACCTGATCTCGCGCGCGGCCGACGTCATGCTCAAGGAGCGCCGCAAGCTCGTCCTCGTCGTCCGCGAGACGCCGCTGTCGCTGGTGCACCTGCGCAACCTGACGACCGTCACGGAGGCCGGCGCGGTCGTCCTTCCGGCTGCGCCGTCGTTCTACGGCAGGCCGCAGACCATCGACGCGCTTGTCGACACGGTGATCTCACGCGTGCTCGACCAGATCGGCGTTCCGAACGCGCTCGCAAAGCGCTGGGGGGACGCGAAATGAGTCGGATCGTCGAGCGGGCCATCCGCCGCGCCGGCATCACCGCGACGTCGGAGCCGATGGATCTGTTCGCCGCGGACCTGCTCGCGCTCGGCGCGCTGGCCGATCGTCTGCGTCGGGCTCGCCACGGCGACCGGACGCGGATCGGCGCGGGCGAAGCCGACGCCGTGGACGTCGTCGTCCGATCCGGGGGCTTGCCCGAACTGGCATCGCTGCGCGGCCGACCGGTGGGGACGGTCGTCGTCCGTCCCGATCGCGAAGCGCCGGCGACCGGCGAGGAGATCCTGCGGACGGCCGCGGTCTGCCGCGTCGCCCTCGACGTCGTGCACGTCGCCGTCGCGTGGGAGGACATCGGGATCGAGCTCGCGCAGGTCGCGCTCTCCTTCGGCGTCGACGAGTTGCGGGGGCCCGTCGGCGATGGCGCGCTTCGCCGCGGCATCCCGCGCGCGGAGCTCGAGGACCTGATCCGCAAGGCGGGTCGGGAGGCCGCATGACGCTCGATCGGATCGCCGAGAAGGTCCGCGCGGGCGAGCGGCTCGACATCGAAGACGGCGTCGTCCTTTTCACCACCAAGGACCTGCTGCGCGTCGGGGTCCTCGCGAACGAGGTCCGCGAGCGCATGCACGGCGACCGCACGTACTTCAACCGCAACATGCACATCAACACGACGAACGTCTGCTACGCGTCGTGCATGTTCTGCTCGTTCGCGCGCCTCGAGGAGGGCAAGCCCGGCGCGTACACCATGTCGCTCGACGAGGCGTGGGGACGGCTGCGCGCGCAGGACGGGAACTTCCTGTCCGAGATTCACATCGTCAACGGCCTGCACACCGGGCTGCCCTTCGACTACTACGAGGAGCTGCTGCGCGGGCTCAAGCGCATCCGGCCCGAGATCCACCTCAAGTGCTTCACCGCGGTCGAGATCCACTTCTTCGCGGAGAAATTCGGCATGAGCTACCGGCAGGTGCTGGAGCGCCTGCGGGCGGCGGGCCTCGACTCGTTGCCAGGCGGCGGTGCGGAGATCTTCGCCGCCAGGTACAGGAAGAAGGTCTGCGCGGACAAGGTCGACGCGGAGGGTTGGTTGCAGGTGCACCGCGAGTGGCACCGGATGGGCGGCAAGTCGAACGCGACCATGCTCTACGGGATGATCGAGACGCCCGAGGAGCGTGCCGATCACCTCCTGCGACTGCGCGCCCTGCAGGACGAGACCGGGGGGTTGCAGACGTTCATCCCGCTCGCGTTCCACAACGAGGGGAACCCCCTGCGAAAGCTCCCGGAGCCGACGGGGTTCGACAACCTCCGCGTCTACGCGGCGTCGCGTCTGCTCCTCGACAACGTTCCGCACATCAAGGCGTACTGGATCATGGTGGGCGAGAAGATCGCCCAGGTCGCGCAGAGCTTCGGCGTCGACGACGTCGACGGGACCGTCCTCGAGGAGCGCATCTACCACATGGCCGGCGCTGAAACGCCGCAGGGCCTGACCCGCAAGGAGCTCGTGCGGTTGATCAAGGACGCCGGCCGCGTCCCCGTGGAGCGCGACACGCTCTACAACGTGATCTGGGAGGAGGGACAGTCCGTGCCCGAGCGGTACTCGGGCGTCGGGGCGAACGCGGGCGCGATTCACCTGCCAGTGGCGTCGTGAGAAAGGCCGGGTCGTGACGGACAAGCGCCTGTACTCCGAACGGACCAAGCGGACGCGGACCGCGGACGACGACCGCGCGGCGCGCCAGGACGCCCGGGTCAAGCGCCTGTCCGCCGTGATGTACCTGAACGCGCGCCCGCTCTACCACGGCATCTCCCAGGGCATCGGCGGCGGGCGGTTCTCCCTGGTCACCGCGCCGCCGGCCGAGTGTGCGCGCATGCTCGTCGAGGGCGAGGTCGACGCCGGACTCGTGCCGGTCGCGGCCCTCGCGCGCGACGGCCTGTACCGCGTCGTCCCCGGCGTGGCCGTCGGCTGCCGCGGACCCGTCGGGAGCGTCGTCGTCCATTCCGAGCGGCCGATCGAGGAGCTGACCGACGTCGTCCTCGACTCGTCATCGCGTACCAGCGTCGTCCTCCTTCGACTTCTGCTGCGCAGGCGCCTCGGCCGCGAACCGCGCTACGTCTCGATGGCGCCCGAGCGCCTCGGCGAGCAGGTCGCCGGGACGACCGGCGCGCTCGTCATCGGCGACGAGTCGATGCGCCTGCGCGGGCGGTTCCCCTTCGAGTGGGACCTCGGCGGCGCATGGTTCGAGTGGACTGGACTGCCTTTCGTGTTCGCCGTCTGGGCCGCACGTGCCGCCGACCTGACCGAGACGGACGTCGCGCTGCTCGCGGAGAGCGCGCGTCGCGGCGAAGCGGCGCTCGCGGAGATCGCGGGCGGTGATCCGGACAAGCTGCGGTACCTGCGCGAGCAGGTCCGCTACGCGCTCGGCGCGGAGGAGGCCGCCGGCCTGCAGCGGTTCTTCGACCTCGCCTCCGATGCCGGCCTCCTGCCCGAGCATCGCGTCTCGTTCTTCGGCGAGCGCCCGCGGCGCAGGTCTTCGCTCGACGGGCTGCTCGGCAAGGCCGCGGCGGGCGAGCGCCTCTCTGCGGACGACGCCGTCCGGCTGGGCGAGGAGGCATCGCTCTTCGACCTCGGCGCCGCGGCCGACGCGGTCCGCTGCCGCAAGCACGGCGACGCGGTCGTCACCTATATCATCGACCGCAACATCAACTACACGAACGTGTGCGTCACCGCCTGCCGGTTCTGCGCGTTTTTCCGACCGGTCGGCCACGCCGAGGGCTACACGCTCTCGCGCGAGACCCTGGCGGAGAAGACCCGCACGCTGGTCGAGGCGGGCGGGATCCAGATCCTCCTGCAAGGGGGCCTGAATCCCGATCTGCCCATCGAGTGGTACGAGGACCTCTTCCACTGGTTCAAGACCGAGTTCCCGACGGTCGCCATGCACGCGCTCTCGCCCGAGGAGATCCTCTACATCGCGCGCATCACCGGGATCACGCTCGAAAGGACCCTCGAGCGTCTGCACGCGGCGGGCCTCGACAGCGTCCCCGGCGGCGGCGCCGAGGTCCTCGTCGACCGCATCCGCCGGCAGATCGCGCCCCTCAAGTGCACTTCCGACGAGTGGCTCGAGGTCATGCGCGTCGCGCACCGGATGGGCCTGCGCTCCTCCGCGACGATGATGTTCGGCAGCGGTGAGACGCTCCTCGATCGCGTCCAGCACTTCCTGAAGGTCCGTGACCTGCAGGACGAGACGGGCGGGTTCACGGCCTTCATCTCCTGGGACTACCAGCACGACAAGGGCACGCGCGTCGTCCCCGGCGAGACCGGCTCGCACGTGTACCTGCGCACGCAAGCCCTCTCCCGCCTCGTCCTCGACAACGTGCCGTCGATCCAGTCGTCCTGGGTCACGCAGGGCCCGGGCGTCGGCCAGGCGGCGCTCCGGTTCGGCGCGAACGACTTCGGCTCCGTGATGTTCGAGGAAAACGTCGTCTCCGCCGCGGGGACGACCTTCTGCATGGACGAGGCGATGATCCGCCGGCACATCGAGGCGTCCGGCTTCCGGCCGGTGCGCCGCAACATGCGCTACGAGCTCCTCGCATGACGCGGACGCTCTCGGCGGACTGGGTCGTGACGGGCGAGGGCGCTCCGATCGCCGATGGCGTCGTCCTCGTCGACGGCGAGACCATCGTCGATGTCCGCGAACGCCTTGCCTCCGACGACTGCGAGCACTTTCGCGGCGTGATCCTTCCCGGTCTCGTCAACCCGCACACGCATCTCGAGGGCTCGGCCTTCGCGGGCAAGGTCGAGCCGGGCGGTGGGATCGCCGCGTTCGCCTGGGAGTACAAGCAGGCGATCCGGTCGACGTCCATGGACGACGTTCGCCGATCGGCGCAAGCCGCCGTCGATGCGCTCGTCGAGTGCGGCACCGCGCTCGTCGGCGACGTGACGAACACCGGGGTTGCCGCGCCGATGCTGGCACGGGCGCCGATCCGCTCGGTCGTCTTCCACGAATGCATTGCGGGTGCGCCCGGGATTCCCGTGGACGGCGCATCGCTCGCGGCGCATGCGCCGTACTCGTCGCCGCCGGAGTGGCTCGCCGAGACCTACGGGATCGCCGCGTCTTCCGACGGGCTGACCTCCGTACACCTCGCCGAGCACGCGGACGAGCGCCGCTTTCTTCTCGACGGCGACGGTCCCATCCAGGAGCTGTACCGGATGCTCGGCGTCGACGTCCGGTTTCCGATCCCGCGGCGCCCGTCCGTCCCGTACCTCGCGGATCTCGGGGCGCTCGGACCGCACTCGCTCGCCGTGCACGTCTGCGACGCGACGCCGATGGAGAGGGAGACGCTGCGTGAACGTCGCTCGCCGATCGTGCTGTGTCCCCGATCGAACGACTTCATCGGCGGAGCGCTCCCCGATCTTCCGGCGATCCTCGCGGAGGGATCCCAGCCCGCCCTGGGCACCGACAGCCTCGCGTCGTCGCCTTCGCTCGACGTGCTCGAGGAAGCAGGCGTGCTGCACGCGGCGTTCCCCGATGTGCCTTGCCGCGCCCTCGTCGCGATGGCGACCTCTTGGGGCGCTGCCGCGATGAGGCGGCCACTGCTCGGCGCGATTGTGAAGGGCCGTGCGCCGGGACTTCTGCTCGCTCCGCCCGACGACAGCGCCGACGTCCCCGCCGACCCCGAACGGTGGCTCGTCGAGAGCTCGCCCCCGCGCCGGTGGCTCGTGGGGCCGGGAGGCTCGGCATGACCGCGCTCGTCTTCGAGCGTGTTGCCCGCTACGGCCGGCTCGTGCGCTTCTCGCACACCGTCTTCGCGATGCCCTTCGCGATCGCGGCTGTGGTCCTCGCGGGTCGCGCGCCGACCGTGTACGAGGCGACCGGCGATCCGGGCCTGAAGCTCGCGCTGATCGTTGGATGCCTCGTGGCCGCGCGGACCTGCGCGATGTGCGTGAACCGCCTGGTGGACCGCCGCATGGACGCCGCGAACCCGCGCACCGCGTCGCGCGAGCTCGTCACCGGCGAGGTCGGAGTGCGCGGCGCAGCGGCGCTCTCCGCCATCTCGGGCGCCGCGTTCGTCCTGCTTGCCAGCCGGCTCGGCACCTTGCCGTTCTTGCTGGCGCTCCCCGTGCTGGCTTTCCTCTGCTGCTACTCGCTCGCGAAGCGCTTCACCTGGGCGACGCACCTGTGGCTCGGCATCGCGCTGGGCCTGGCGCCGCTCGGGGCGAGCGTCGCGTGGAACGGGACGATCGGCGTCCCGGTCCTCGTCCTCGCGGCCGGCGTCGCGACCTGGGTCGCGGGCTTCGACATCCTCTACGCGCTGGCGGACGAGTCGTTCGATCGCGCGAGCGGCGTTCACTCGATTCCCGCCCGCTTCGGTGCGCCGGCGGCCCTCGGGATGTCCGCGGTCCTCCACGTGCTGGCCGCGGCGTCGTTCGCTCTCGCGGGCCGGCTCGACGGCGCCGGCATCGCGTATTTCGCCGGCGTCGGTCTCGTCGGCGTCTTCCTGCTGCTGCAGCACGGCGTGCCGCGCCTGCGGCAGGCGGTGTTCAAGCTCAACGGCGCGGTCGGAATCGCCTTCCTCGCCGGAGTCCTGATCGATGGAGCCCTCCGATGATCGTGATCCTGAACGAAGGCGCAAAGCTCGAAGACATCCACCTCGTGGAGCAGGCGCTGCGGCGCGGCGGAGTCGAGCCGCGGCGGCTGCAGGGCGCGGGCCTCGTCGCCCTCGATGCGCCATCGGCCGACCCGGCCTGCGTGCAGGGACTGGCGTCGGTCCGCGCGGTCCTGTCGGCCGTCGACGCCCACCCCCTGGCGTCGCGCGCCTCGCGGCCGGACGGGACGGTCGTCGACCTCGGCGGCGGCGTGCGCATCGGCGCGGGCACGCCCGTGCTGATGGCCGGCCCGTGCGCGGTCGAGTCGCGCGATCAGGTCATGACGATCGCGGCCGCCGTCGCTGCCGCGGGAGCGAAGGTCCTGCGCGGCGGGGCGTTCAAGCCCCGGACCAGCCCGTACGCCTTTCAGGGACTCGGAGAAGAAGGGCTGCGCCTTCTGCGCGAAGCCGCCGACCGCCATCGTCTGCGCGTGGTGACCGAGGTGATGGAGCCCGGCGCCGTCGCGCTCGTCTCCGAGTACGCGGACCTGCTCCAGGTCGGCTCGCGCAACATGCAGAACTTCCCGTTGTTGCGCGCGGTCGGGCGCGCGCGGCGGCCGGTGCTGCTCAAGCGCGGCATGTCCGCGACGGTGGAGGAGTGGCTCCTCGCCGCCGAGTACGTCCTCGACGGCGGCAACCCGAACGTCGTCCTGTGCGAGCGCGGCCTGCGCTCGTTCGATCCGGCCGTACGCAACACGCTCGACCTCGCCGTCGTCCCCATCTTGAAGGAGAAGACGCACCTTCCCGTGTGCGTCGATCCCTCCCACGGCGTCGGCGTCCGCTCCGCCATTCCTGCGATGTGCCGCGCCGCCCTCGCCGCCGGCGCCGACGCCCTCCTCGTCGAGGTCCACCCCGACCCCGGCTGCGCCCGAAGCGACGGCCACCAGGCGCTGGGATTCGAGGACCTGCGCGCGGTCGCGGCCCTGTTTCTCGCGCGCGCGGCGGAGTGACAGGCAGTCGTCACTACGATGTAGTATGCTCCGCAGGTGTCGGAGCTTCGCTTCGAGTGGGACGAGGCCAAGCACGCAGAGAACCGGAGGAAGCACGGCGTGTCGTTCGACGAGGCCCAGACGGTGTTCGCGGACGAGGGAGCGATGCTCATTCACGATCCGGACGAGATCGAAGAGGAGGACCGGTTCGTGCTTCTCGGACTCGGTGCCACGCTCCGCACCCTCGTCGTCTGTCACTGCTACCGACTCGAGCCCGACGTGATCCGGATCATCTCGGCGAGGAAGGCGAACCGTTCCGAGCGCGCTCAATACAATCGGAGGCCGAAGCGATGAGGAAGAGCTACGACTTCTCGCACGGCCGACGCAATCCGTACGCGAGGCGGCTGAAGAAGCAGCTGACGATCAGGCTCGATGCGTCGACGATCGCGTGGTTCCAGGAGCTCAGCGCCGAGATGGGATTGCCCTACCAGACGCTCATCAACCTCTACCTCCGGGATTGCGCGGTGAGTCGCAAAAAGCTCTCGATGACCTGGCGCCCTTCCGGCGGACGGGCATCGCGCGTCGGCTGATCGCTTGCGGGCTTCGCTCCTACCGATCTCGGCGGGGAGGGGGCGTGGGCGTCGGGGAACCCGGCAAAGTGGGAACCACTGCTGGGGGAAGTTCCGCGGTGGGTGGTTTGCGCTCAACCGCCCGGGGCGCCGATGGGGGCGGGGAGGGGGAGGCTGGTCGCATCGAGGTCGCGGGTGTTGTCGCGGTACAGCACGCGGTCCGTGATGGCGGCGTAGTCGAACGGGTCCACCTGGACGTTCGCGCCGATCAGGTTGGACTCGACGACGCCGTCCTCGAGGGTCAGCCAACCGTCGGTCGCGACCTGGACTCCGCACAGCGCGGACCCGTGTACGCGGAACCTCGCGACGAACGCGACGCCACCCTGCAGCGCCGCGACGCCGATGCCCCCTCCTGCGCAACCCGTCGCGACGCACTCGCGCTCGAGGGTCGGACCAAGGTCGGCGTCGGTGAGCGCCAGCGTGGATCCCGCCTGGAAGACGACGGCGCCTGCGTGCCGTCCGCCGTCGACGGCGACGCGCGCCAGGTCGATCCCGCCGCGACGGTCCGCCGTGATCCCGTAGCCGAACTCACCGTCCCGCTCCTGCGACAGCATCGAGGCCACCAGGACGTCCGCGCCTTCCAGCGAGGCTTCGCCTGTGATTCGTATCCCCGCGGTACGCACGCGCAGGACCGCCACGCGCAGCGCGTCGATCCTCCCCTGTGCGTCGGCATTGATACCTGTTCCGCTGACGTCGAGGGTCGAGCCGAGGACGTCCCGGACGACGACGTCCGTCAGCGCCATCGTGCTGCCGGCGGATTCGACGAAGATGCCCGCTCGGTTGTCCTCGAAGGTCGTCCGGGCGATCGTCACGTCGCCACCCGACTGGGTCGACAGCCCGCCGCCGCCCAGAGACCAGCTTGCCTGCGCTTCCGTGCCGCGCACGACCGCGTCCGACAGCGTCAGGGACGATCCTTCCACGCGGATCGCCGCCCCGTGGTTGCGTTCGATCGCCGCCCGCTCGACCTGGGCCGTCGCGTCCGCCTCCAGCCACAGGCCGTAGCCGTGCGTTCGAGCATCGTCGCGCTCGGCCGTCGCCTCCAGGCGCAGGTCGCGCGCCGTCAGGGTCGTGTCCGGGCCGACGATGTCGATCGCGGCGTGCCGGTTGCGCACGAAAGCGGCGCGGTCGAGCTCGATCCAGGCGCCGTCGGCCCCGAGCAGGCCCAGCCCGTAGCCTCCGCCGATCGCCGGCCTGGTGTCCTCCACGAGCAGGTCGCGCGCCGTCAGATCTCCCCGCACGTAGAGGGCGATGTCGATCGTGCCGGAGACGACGACGTCCTCCAGGACGACCGGCGAGGCGGTCGCGTCGACGTCGATCCCCGACCGTTCGCCTGACACCGTGAGGTTGCGGGCCGTCGCTCCGCCGCGCGTCGCGAACGAGAGCGTTGCGCCGAAGTCGAAGGCCTCCGAGGAGGCGAGGATCGTCTCGCGCGCGCATGCGCCGTGCAACGTCACCGGCGTCTCGACGACGACGACCTCGTCGAAGACGCCCTTCGACACCGCGACCACGCTCCCGTCCGCTGCGACCGCGAGCGCGTCGGCGATGGCGCCGAACGGCGCGCCCACCGATCCGTCCCCGCCCGCCGCCGCGCCCGCGAGGACGTGGACGACGTCGCCCGCCGGCAGATCGTCCGCGTAGTCGCCTTCGGGACACGCGGACCCGACCGGCGCGCACGCGGCGTCTCCCGGGAACCGTGCCTCTCCCGGCAGGCAATCCTCGCCCACCGGCCACGGCTCGCAGGTCGAGAGGCCCGCGACGAGTGGTTCGGGGACCTCGGTCCAGCCTTCCGGGCACGGAGCGATCTGCGGCAGCGCGGGGGGCTCTGGCGTGGTGGGCTCGAAGGAACCCCCGTCCGGGCCGGCGTCGCCCACGGCAGCATCCGGAGCGGACGAACCGTCCTGGCACCCGAGCGCCACGGCGCACGCGATCCACACGCTCGAGCCACGCACGCACCCATTCTACGCCGTCGGATACACTCTCCGGATGATGCGTCTCCTGGCGCTTGCCGCACTCCTCGTGCCGACCCCGTCCTTCGCTCGCGAGCTGTGGGTGGACCACGACTCGATCGGGGGGCCGTGCGCGAACGGGCGGGAGCCCGCGGATGTCACGCAGGCGACGCCGTGGTGCACGCTCGGCGTCGCGGCACCGCAGGTCCTGCCGGGGGACACGGTGCACGTCCGCGCCGGGCACTACACCGAGATCACTTCCTGCCCGGACTGCGCGGGAGACGCGGTGCTGCAGATCGTCGCGGGCGGGACCGAAGCAGACCCGGTCCGGTTCGTCGCCGAGCCGGGCGAGACGGTGCGCTTGTCGGGTGTGAGCGGGGCGGTGCACGGCGTGCGGATCCTGCCGATCGGCGACCCGGCGGCCACACCGGGTTTCGTCGAGATCGAGGGACTGCTCCTGACGGGGTTCGACGGGATCGCCGTGGACGTCGACGGCGCGACGGACCTCGTCCTGCGCCGTCTCGAGATCGCGGGGAACCAGACGGGCGCCATCCAGCTCGTCGGGACCTCGAACGTCACGGTCGAGCTGTGCCGCGTACACGACAACACGCTTGGCTTCGCGGCGGGGATCACCCTGTCGAACTGCGGCGGGGGACACCGCATCGTCCGCAACGCCGTCCTCGGCAACACTGACGACAACGACGACCGCGACATGGCCGGTCACGGCATCTGGATGGACGGGTGCGGACCGGGCGGCGGCGCGCTCGTCGAGAACAACCTCGTCTCGTCGAACGAGGGCTGGTGCATCTCGGTCGATCGTTCGGACGGTGCGGTCGTGCGCAACAACACCTGCGCGCTCAACGGTCGGCGCAGCGGCGTCGGCGAGCTCTTCGTGCACGGCGACGGCCACTCCATCTTCAACAACGTCCTCTTCGTCCGTGACAATCGGCTCGCGCTCGAGTTCTTCGAGGACGTGCCGTACCCCGTCGATCCCGCGACGATCGAGGAAGGCTCGAACATGATGTGGTCCGACACCCAGGACGTGCTCGTGGGCTGGTTCGGGACGACGGGGACCGTCCCCGAGTACCAGGCCGCGAACCCCGACTGGGGAGGGGACACGCGCCGGGCGGACCCGCAGCTGGCCGACCCCGACGGCAACGACCTTCACATGGACCCGGACTCTCCGGGCGTGGACTCGGGCGACCCCGCGAACGCCGCCGAGATCGATTTCGAGGGGCTCCCCCGGCCGTTCGACGGAGACGGCGACGGGACGGCGATCATCGACCGCGGCGCATACGAGGTGGGCGCGGGCGGAGATGCGGACACGGATACCGACACGGACACGGATTCGGACACCGACACCGACACCGGCGCCGACGCCGACGCGGACATGGACGCGGACGCGGATGCCGACGCGGGCGACGACGGCGGGTGCTCCTGCAGGACGATCCCCGCGGGCGGAGTCGTCCCCGTCCTCGCGTTCGCGGCGCTGGCCTTCTTCAGACGCCGCCCCTGATGCCGGCGCGGAAGGCCTCTTCGCCTTCGCGGCTCCTCGCGGATGCGGCGCCCGACGCGCCTCTGGCGGCGCGAATGCGGCCCCGGACGCTGGACGAGATCGTCGGTCAGGACCATCTGGTCGGGTCGGGCAAGCTCTTGCGGCGGCTCGTGGAGGCCGACCGCGCGCCGTCGTTCGTGCTGTGGGGACCGCCCGGCACCGGGAAAACCACGCTGGCTCGCGTCGTCGCGAGGCAGACCAAGGCGCACTTCGAGCCGATGTCGGCGGTCTCCGCGGGGGTCGTGGACCTGCGGCGCGCGGTGGAGGAAGCGCGGGAGAGAAAGCCGCATCCGACGATCCTGTTCATCGACGAGATTCACCGGTTCAACAAGGCGCAGCAGGACGCGGTCCTGCCCCACGTCGAGGACGGGACGGTCACGCTCGTCGGGGCGACGACGGAGAACCCGTCGTTCGAGGTGATCGGCCCTCTTCTGTCGCGGTGTCGTGTCTTCACCTTGTCGCCGCTGGCGCCCGAAAGCATCGAGGCCCTCTTGCGCCGCGCGCTCGCGGACGCGGAGCGGGGGCTGGGAGGGCAGGGGATCGTCGTGGACGACGTCGCCCTGCAGGAACTGGTCGCCGCGTCGGGAGGGGACGCACGGGCGGCGCTCGGCGCGCTCGACATGGCGGCGGCGAGCGTCGTTTCGGGCGAGAAGCGCGTCACGGCCGAGATCGTCGGCGAGGTGCTGCAGCACCGGACGTACCGCTACGACAAGGGAGGGGACGCGCACTACGACACGATCTCGGCGTTCATCAAGTCCGTGCGCGGATCGGACCCGGACGCGGCGCTCTACTGGCTCGCGCGGATGATCGACGCTGGGGAGGACCCGCTTTTCGTCGTGCGCCGCATGGTGATCCTCGCTGCCGAGGACGTCGGTCTCGCCGACCCGCAGGCGCTCGTCGTCGCGACGGCATGCCAGCAGGCGGTTCACTTCATCGGCCTGCCCGAGGGGTACCTGCCGATGGCGGAGTGCGCGATCTATCTATCGCTCGCTCCGAAATCGAACAGCGCGATCGTGTCCTACGGCAAGGCGCTCGCCGACGCGCGAGAGACGCGCGACGAACCGGTGCCGCTGCACCTTCGCAACGCGGTCACGGGCCTGATGCGCAGCATGGGCTACGGCAAGGGATACGCATACGATCACGATTCGCCGGACCACCACTCGGGTCAGGCGCGGCTCCCCGATCGACTCGTCGGCCGCACGTACTACGTGGCGGGCGACCTCGGCTTCGAGAAGCGCGTGAAGGAGTTCTGGGAGAAGGTGAAGTCGAAGGTCTAGGGGCGTGGCCGCAGTGCCTTGCGGGCACGGATCCCCGCGATCAGGAAGCTGCCGCGCACCGCGACCTCGGCGAGTTTGAGTCGGTCGTAGGGCTCGCCTGCAAAGTGCTGGCAGCCGAGATGGATCGCGCTCGGGCACGACTGGGCGAAGCGCTCCATCGCGGGCCGCGACTGCCCGTAGAAGGAGCGCACGAGGCGAGTGCGGATCGACAGGTCGCGGAAGAGGCGGGACTTGCGGACGACCTGCTGCCACGCAGCGATGTCCGCAGGGGTCGTCGCGTCTGCGAGGAACTTCCCCGCCATCGCCCCGAACTCGATCGCCTGCGGGATACCCTCTCCCGTGACCGGATCGATCCCGGCCGCCTCGCCGACCAGCAACAGGCGTCCGTCGGCGACGCGCGCAGCGGGTTCGAAGCCCCGCTCCGCGTATCGCTTCTCCCGGCACCCGGCGAGATCGAGCCCGATCGCTTCGAGGCGACGCTCCAGGACCGCGTGGACGTCGGAGCGCTCACCGTCGAGAGCGAGCCAGTAGACGCCCCGGCACCACAGCTCTTTTCCACCGGAAACGGTGGGGAAGTCCCAGTAGTAGCCGCACAGGGCTCGATCGGCGACGTCGAAGCGCAGCACCCTGCGATCGGGATCGCCCGGCGCAGGCCCCGTGTCGACCTCGACAACCTGCGCGCGCAGTCGGCCGGGTCCGATGCCCATCGCCCGGCGCACCACGCTGCCGACGCCGTCCGCGCCGACGACGACGGACGCGCGGATCGTCCCCTTCGACGTCACGACCTCGGCGCCGTCTGCACCGGGACGGACGGCCTCGACACGGACTCCGTCCTCGACCTTCACGCCGCGGCTGCGCGCGATCTGCACGAGCGCGTGGTCGAACTCGATCCGGCGGATCACGCGGCCGATCCGCCCCGGTCGCGCCGACGATTCTCCGTCCTTCGTGCGGAAGCAGATTCCGTCGACGGGGGCCGACGGAACGTCGGGGGAGGCGTCGAGCCCTTCGAGGATCTTCTCGCCTCGACGGCCGATCGCGCCCGCGCAGTACTTGTCGCGCGGGAAGACGCCCTTCTCCAGGACGACGACGCGGGAGAGGAGCTTCGGCGCCAGCTTCGCGATCGCGATCGCCGTGGTCGCGCCCGCAGGTCCTCCCCCGACGATGACGACGTCGCCCGGAGGCAGACTCACCGAGCCCTACGTTACAATGATCGCCGGGGCGATGGACGTGACGGAGGGGGAACGAGCGGTGGTACACTGCGCGTGCGGCTCACGGGCGCCGCGACGGAGTCGAATTGGAACCTCTGCTTCGATGGGCCGCGCCCAGCGTCCTCGCCGCCGTCCTGGGCGGATGCCTCGGCGGCGCCGAGTTCGACGGGGCGGGCGCCGCCGACGCGGGGCCCTCGATCGACTGCGAGGGGATTCCGCGAGGCCCCTTCGAGGGGCGTTTCCTGGACTCGCCCATCGCGTTCGAGGACTTCGCGTTCGACGCGGAGGGCAACCTCGTCGGCACGGACGGGGCGGCGCTCTTCAAGAGCCCGTACGACGGCGATCCGCAGGTCTTCGTGGCGTCCGTCAGCGGACTGCTCGGGATGCGCTTCCTCCCGAACGGCGATCTGGTGGCGGCGAGCGGCGCGGCCGGCGAGGTCGTCCGCATCGATTCCGATGGGGCCCAGCATTCCCTCCTGGCCGGGCTCATGAGCCCGAACGGGATCGCGGTGGACGTCGAGGGATTCGTCTACGTCGGCGAGCTGTACGGCAACAGCGTCCGCCGCGTGGATCCGGCGACGGGCGACTTCACGTACGTCGTCGACGGCGACGTCCCGGGGCCGAACGGCCTCGCCTTCTCCACGACCGATTCGACTCTCTACGTCGGGGGCTGGGGCGAAGGCATCCTCTACTCCGTCTCGCGCGACGCGAAGGGCGTGTGGGGCGGCCTCGACGTCGTCGATCCCGACGCGTCGAACGACCTGCTCCACGGACTGGCCGTCGACGCCTGCGACAACGTCTACGTGAGCGACATCGGCGCCACCATGCGCGACGGCCTGTACTGGACGGTCGTCTACCGGATCCCGGCGGGAGGCGGACCGCACGAGATCCTCTTCGACTCGACGACCCTCGGCTACAACGTCCTCGGTTCGAATCTCGACTTCGGATCGGGCATCGGCGGCTGGGACGCGAACTCGCTGTACCTGCTGAGCGACTACGAGGGCGTGATCGAGATCCCCGTCGGCGTGCCGTCGAAGCCGAGGCCGTTCCCTCCGGTGCCGGTGCCCGAAGAAGACTGAAACTCTGCGTTCTTTGCGTGCTCTGCGGTTGAGAAACGCAATTCACCGCGGAGTTCGCAGAGGGACCGCGGATCGCTACTGGCGTTTCTGGTACGTGCCGACCAGCTCCGCGCGGCCGACGACGTGGCCCTGCATGGCGACCTCGAGCTCGGGTTTCGTCGGGTTCTCGAGGCCCTCGAGCACGATGTCGAGGGCGAAAAGCTTGTGGAAATACCGGTGGCGGCCGATCGGCGGGCACGGTCCCCCGTAGCCGATCCGCCTCCAGTCGTTCGTCCCTTCCCGCGCGCCGTCCGGCAGACCGGCCGACTTCGCGTCCTCGGCAACGCCCGTCGCCGAGACGGGGATGTTGTAGACGACCCAGTGCACGTACGTCATGCGCGGGGCCGCCGGGTCGGGAGCGTCCGGGTCGTCGACGATGAGCGCGAGGCTGCGCGCGTTGCTGGGCACGTCGGTCCAGGTGAGCGGCGGCGAGGCGTCCGCTCCCTCGCAGGTGAACTTCGACGGGATATCCCCCTGGTGCTCGAACGCGGTCGAAGTCAGCGTCAGCGGCATCTGTGCCCTCTCTTCCCTTTCCGCTCTGCGGTCCGGAGTCGTCGACTCCGGCGGCGCACCCCCGTCACGCGAACACGATCCGAGGACCAGAGCCAGGATCCCGCGCAACACGATCGGACATTCCCCGGACGACTCATAGCACGTCTACGCAAGGGCCTTGGCCAGTTTCGGCAAGGAGACGTCGTAGCGGTACTGAATGTCCATGTGTCCGTCGTCGAACTCCTCGTGCTCGAACGGGACACCGAGCGCCCGGAGGCGTGCGGCGAGGATGCGAGCTCCGACGTCGAGGCGGAACTCGTCCCTTCGGCCGCAATCGAGAAAGACGAGCCGCAGGCTCCGCAGGGCTTCGGCGTGCGCGTCGGCCATCTCCACCGGGTCCCAGGCCGCCCATTTTTTCCAGACCGTTCCCTCGATTTCTCCCGTCGCGAGATCGAACGGGAGGTCGAACGCGAGGGGGGAGGGCTTCGAGGGGTTCGGCGAGTAGCAGGCGGCCATCGCGAGGATGTTGAGCACCATCATCTGGTCGTGGGATTTCTTCGGGCTCTTCTCGAAGTCCAGGAGGAACTTCTCCAGCGATCCGTGCTTTTCCGCCGCGCGGACCACGCCGGGGAAGTCAGGCCGGTAGCAGTACTCGAACGCCGTGTCCCCGCTGTGGGACGCGAGCGCGCCGAAGACGTCGGGATGGCGCATCCCCAGGACCAGCGCGCCGTAACCGCCGCTGGATTTCCCCATCACGCCCCGGTGGCGTCGATCGGCTAGCGTGCGATAGCGGCGGTCCACCTCCGGGACGACTTCGCGCACGACGTAGGTCTCGTAGGGGCCCGTGGCCGACGAGTCGAGGTACTGCGAGCCGCCGAGCCGCGTGAAGCAGTCCGGCAGGACGAGGATCATCGGCGGACATGCGCCGCTGGCGATGAGGCGGTCCATCCGCTGGTCGATTCCCTCGCCCCACCCGCTGCGGTTGAGCGCCATCACGCCCCGGCCCGTGAAACCCGTCAGGACGACGACGACCGGATACCGTCGGTCGCCCGACTCGTCGTAGCCGGGCGGGAGGTAGACCGGGACTTGCCGGTCCGCCGGGTCGCCCAGCGAGTTCGATCGCAGGGCTTCGCTGGCGAGGTCGAAAGAATCCACGCGACCGTTGCTCATGTGCCCACTCTACTCCGGTAGACTCTCCCGAGCCCCCGCGATGGATCGGCCGTGTCCCCAGTGCAGCGTGCCGCTGCCGGAAGATGCCCGCTTCTGCGGCGAGTGCGGCGCGTCGCTCGCGCCTCTGGTCGGTGCTCCCGACGATCCGCTCGTCGGCCGCACGATCGGCATGTACGAGATCGTGCGGCTCGTCGATCAGTCCACGGCGACCTACGAGGCTCGCGACCCGACGGGGCGCAGCAGCGTGTTGTGGATGCTCCCGCTGCACACGCCGCTCGCGGCGCTCGGCCGTCTCGAAGACGAGGTCCGGGCGCAGCGCACGATCGAACACGCGGGCCTCATCCCGCTGAGGGACCTCGCGATCGACGGACCGCTCGTCGCCGTCGCGACGGACCTGGTCGACGCCGCCCCGCTCCCGCTGCCCTCGGCTCCGGCGCCCGCGCCGCAGGTCGTGTCGTTCGCGCTCTCCCTGCTCGAGGCGCTGGGCCACGCGCACGGGCGCGGCGTCGTCCACGCCGATCTCGGACCGGGCAGCATCGTCCAGGGCGAGGGGAGGGCTCGCCTCGCCGGCTTCGGCGTCGCGCGTGCGCTTGCTCCGTCCGCGCTGCCGGCGGACCCGAGCTGCACGGCGCCGGAGCGCGCCCTGGGCCTGGGCGTCGTCGATCACCGCGCCGACCTGTACGCGCTCGGCGTCCTGCTGTACCGGCTCGCGACCGGACGCTTCCCCTTCGTCGGCGCGCCCTTCGCCGTCCTGCGCGGGCACGTCGAGGACGCGCCTCCGTCTCCGCACGACCTCGTGCCTTCGATCCCCGTCGAGCTGGAGGCCGTGATCCTGAAGGCGATGGACAAGGACCCGTCTCGCCGCTGGCCGGACGCCCTGTCCTTTGCCGACGCGCTGCGAGGCGGATGGCGCGACGGCCCGACGGACTCGGGTCTCGATCGGGTCGGCCGCCTTCAGCGGTCACTCGGCGAGACGGCCTCCGACGCCGAGCGGTACGCGCTCCTGATCGAGATCGGCGACGTCTGGCGCGGCGAGCTGGAGATTTCCCAGAAGGCGCTCGAGGCGTATGTCGGCGCATTGGAGGCCAGGCCGGGCGATCCCGAGGCGATGCTCCGGCTCGCCGCGACGGCCACGACGCCGAAGGACTGGGAGCGGGCCCTCAAGGCCATCGACCGCGTCCTGGCGCGCGAGCGAAACAAGGGACGCCGCGCGCGTCACTGGTGCGCGATCGCGGCGATCCATCTCGACCGGCTCGGGAATCCGGATCGCGCGGTGGAGGCCTTCGACCGTGCACTCGACGAGAGCCACGGCGAGCTCGAAGCCCTCGAGGCGATCGGACGGATCCTCACCGAGCGCAAGGACTGGGTCGGTCTCGAGCACCACTACCGCAAGATGCTCGGGCGGATCGAGGGCGAGGGCGCGACGAAGCTCGAGACGATGCTCTGGCATCTCCTCGGAGAGCTCCTGCGGACCTGCGCAGGGCGCCCCGACGCGGCCGCGGACGCGTACGAGGCGGCGGCCCGGCTCGACCCGCAGAACCTCGAGCGCAGCGCGATCATCGCGGACCTGCGGGGCGCCATGCCCGGGCGCGAGGCGGACGCGATCGCGGCGCACGAGCGCATCCTCGAGAGCGACCCGCTTCGCGTGGAGAGCTACCGCGCGCTTCGCAGGCTCCATGCCGCGGCCGGCCGCGTGGACGGCGCGTACTGTGCGGCCGCGGTGCTCGCGTTCCTGCAGAAGGCGGACTCGGAGGAGCTCTCGCTGACCCTCCGCCACCGCCCGCGGGGGCCCCTGCGCCCGTCGGCCCGCCTCGACGACGAGCGGTGGATCAAGGACGTCTTCCACCCCGACGAAGACGTCCTCGTCGGAAAGATCTTCGAGGCGCTCACGGGGGCGCTGCGCGGGATCAAGGTGCGCGAACCGCAGGCGTTCGGGCTCGACGACAAGCAGCGCAGCGATCCCGCGACGGACACGGTCGCCCTCGCGCGGACATTCGGGTGGGCGGCGCAGACGCTGAACCTTCCGCTGCCACGGCTTTACCTGCAGCCGGATCGGCCGGGCCGGCTCGTCTACGCCGTGTCGGACCCGGCCGCGTCCGCCGCGGGATCCGACCTGCTCACCGGGCACTCGCCGCAAGAGCTGGCGTTCATCGTGACGCGCCACCTCGCTTACTACCGCCCGGAGCACTACGTGCGGTGGATCCTGCCGAGGGCGGACGACCTGAGAGCGCTCCTGCTCGCGGGGCTCAAGCTGGGCGCCGGCTCCGATCCGCCCGCAGACGCGCGAGTCCTCGCGACGGGGCTCGCGGACGCGATCTCCGAGAGCCCCGTGCCGATCGCGATGGACCTGCTGCGCGCGGCCTGCAGGCGACTGCTCGACACCGGGCGAACGGTCGACGTGGAGCGATGGGCGCGAGCGGTCGACCTGACGTCCTGTCGCGCCGCCTTCCTTCTGACGGGTGACCTCGCGGTCGCCGCGCGGATGATCGACGCGGAACCGCCGGGCGATGCGGCGCCGAAGGACAAGGTGAAGGAAGTCCTTCGCTTCTGCGCATCGGGCGCGCACCTGCGCCTGCGCGAGGCGCTCGGTGTGGCCGTGGCGCCTGTGGCGCGCGTGGCGTAGGCTCGGTCCCGCTCTGAACGCGCATTCTTTCTTCGCGCCCGGGCTGTTCGACGGGCAGGTCGTTCTCGTCACGGGCGGAGGCACGGGCATCGGTCGTGCGGCGGTAGAGGCCTATTCGAAGCTCGGGGCGAAGGTCGCGATCTGCGGACGCCGCGCGGAGCCGCTCGCCCAGACCGCGCAGGTCATCGAGGCCGCGGGAGGAACGTGCCACCACCGCACATGCGACATCCGCGAGGCGGACGCGTGCCGCGAGATGGTCCGGTCCGTACTCGAAAGCTTCGGCCGACTCGACGTGCTGGTGAACAACGCAGGGGGACAGTTCCCGTCTGCGGCCGAGCACATGGAGTCGAAGGGCTGGGAGGCCGTGATCCGCAACAACCTGAACGGCACGTTCCACATGACGCATGCGGCCGCGACCCTCGCGATGATCCCCGCGCGTCGCGGCTGCATCCTGAACGTGACGGCGAACGTCGCCCGCGGCTTTCCCGGGATGAGCCACACGGGCGCGGCGCGTGCCGGTGTGGAGAACCTGACCCGGACCCTTGCCGTCGAGTGGGCGCAGCACCAGATACGAGTGGTGGCGCTCGCCCCCGGCGTGATCCGCTCCAGCGGCACGGAGCGTTACGGTCCGGAGTTGCTCGAGCACGGGCGTCGGGCAACGCCGCTGCAGCGGCTCGGGACGGTCGACGAGGTCGCGGCCTTCATCGTGTTCCTGACTTCGCCGGCTGCCGCGTACCTCACCGGCGCCGTCGTCCCGCTCGACGGGGGCGCGAGCCTGTGGGGCGACACCTGGATCATCCCGGACCGTCCCGATGGCGACCATGGCCAAGGATAAGGAGGAGTCGACCGGAGTTCCGCGCAGTCGCCTGGGCCGGCTCGGGCGCCTGGGCCGGCTCGCGGCCGGGATCGCGACGGACGTCGCCGGCGCGGCGGGACGCGTCGCCGTCGGCGCGGCCAGGGACGCGGCCGCAGCACGATTGCACCAGCAGGCGGCAGACCGGCTCTTCGACACGCTCGGCAAGATGAAGGGCCTGCCGATGAAGGTCGGCCAGATGCTCTCGTACGTGGACGACGTCGTCCCGGCGATACACCGGGCGGCCTACCGCGAGACGCTGCAGCGGCTGCAGGTGAAGGCGCAGCCTCTCGCGTGGAAGGACCTCGAGGCCGTCATCCGGAAGGATCTCGGCAAGGGTCCCGAGGAGATCTTCTCGCGCTTCGATCCCGATCCCATCGCGGCCGCCTCGATCGGACAGGTCTACCGGGCGGCGCTGCCCGATGGGACCGAGGTCGCCGTGAAGGTCCAGTACCCGGGGATCGCGGATGCGATCCGCTCGGACCTCAAGAACATCGAGCTGCTGCGCTCGGGCCTTTCGGCGGTGCTCCCGAAGGTCGAGATCGACCGCACCCTGGCGGACATCGAGGCGCGCGTGCTCGAGGAGTGCGACTACGCCTGCGAGCTCGCGAACCAGGTCGAGTTCTTCGAATTCTGGGCCAACGACCCCGAGGTGCTCGTCCCACGCGTGTTCGCCGAGTTCTCGGCCGCGCACGTGATCACGACCGAGTTCGTCGACGGCCGGACCTGGCAGGACGTCGTGAAGAACGACGAGGCGGCCGAACGATCGCGTCTGGGCCGGATCCTGTTCCGGTTCGTGTTCCGCTCGATCTACGTGCGCGGGATGTTCCACGCCGACCCGCACCCGGGCAACTACCTCTTTCCGAAGGACGGCCGCGTCGGCTTCGTGGATTTCGGCTGCGTGCAGCGCTTCCCGCAAGAAGCGGTGCGCGGTTTCCGCGAGGTGCGCCGCATGGCGATGGCCGGCACGCGCGGCGCGCCGCTGCGAGACTCGATGATGCGCGCCTACGGGTTCCCCGAGGACTTCGATCCGGAGGAGTGGGACTACATCGAGCGCTACGTCCTGAACGCCTTCGAGCCCTTCCTGCACGACCGACCCTTCCGGTTCGACCGCGCGTACACCGGCCGCGTTCGCGCGCTCACCAAGGAGGGCGTCCTGCTCGGCGCGCGCAAGGCCCTCCGCCGCGGCATCTGGGAATCGAGCCGCCCCGGATTCGTCTTCCTCAACCGCATCCAGTACGGCCTCGTCTCGGTCCTCTCGCAGATGGGCGCCGAGGCGAACTGGCACCGGCTGCTGCTGGAGATCGACGAGGAGATGGATCGGGGGGCTTAGATCTCGTCCACTCCGATGTCGGGGCTGACCGCGTCCCTCGCGGCGCCGTCCATGTCCAGCGCGGGGGCGCCGGTTGCCGTGCCGGCGGCGTCGCAGGGGGAGCCGGCGTTGATGTGGAGGTTGCCGGGGTAGGCGACGAAGAGGGGATCCGCCGACAGGGTTCCCGAGACGGTCATGTCGGCGAGGGCGTCGACTCCGGCCGCGGCGTCGATGCCTGCCGTGTCCGCGTCGAAGTACAGGTCGGTCGGGCTCGAGCGCGGGTCGAGGTCGTTGCTCTCGAAGATGCGCGGGTCCGTGGCGACCTGGCCTTCGTAGAAGTTCGTGGCCGACGTGTTGCACTCGCCGCCCAGGATGACGTTGTTGCGAAAGATTCCGACTCCGGACGCCGGCAGGGCGCCTGCGACCGCGTCGAGGTACACGCCCCAGCTCGCGCAGGCCGCGGCGTTGCCGAGGCCGTCGATGACGTTCGAGTGCACGTCGACCTCGTTGACGCCGGCCGCGGTCAGGACGTGCATTCCGTAGCTGTCCGCTCCGCCTCCGCCTCCGAAGCACTGCCCGCCGGAGATCCGGTTGTTCTGCAGGCGTGCCCACGAGTCCTCTGCATGGACGCCCGTCGCGGTGTTCGACGCACAGCCGCCGGAGATCTGGTTGTCGTCCACGAACGCGCCGGTGTTGTCGAGCCAGATCCCCGTCGAGTCGACGCCGCCGCGGCCCGTGATCGTGTTGTTCGCGATCCGCATGCACGATCCGTCGTCGCACCGAACTCCGACCGACGTCGGCGGGAACCCGACCGACGAACCCTCGATCCGCGGGTTGCCGAGCACCACGCAATTGCTCGGCGTTCCGGCAGCGTTCGCGAGGCAGTGCACGCCGTTCGCCCCGACCGCGCCGCCTTCACCGCCTCCCGTGATGAACTCGTTCGTGTCGATCACCGGGTGGCAGTCGCCGACGGACCGGATCCCGTCGACTCGCGTCAGGTTCGTGTCCCCGGCGGCGAAGACGGCCTCGTTGTCCACGATCCATGGCGCCGCGGATGCGCAGTCCTCCAGCCAGATCCCGTGCGAGTCGTCTTCTCCGCCGAACGCGTTGACGAGATTCGCCCGCAGGACCGTCCCCGTCGCGTCGCCGTCGATCCGGACGGCCGCGCCGGTCTCGCCCTCGTTCGCGCAGATCGCGCTCGTGTCGATCACGGCGCCCGGCGAGTCGCGCAGGAGCACGCCGTAGGTCGCGCCCGTTCCCGCACTGAATCGTCCCCGGATGCTCGGGTTGCCCGCGCAGAAATCGTCGCAGTGCCCGGCCCCGTCGAGCGACAGGCAGTTGTTTCGGATCGTCGGCGTCGATCCGACCGAGCGGACCCCGATCGACTCGATCGTCCCGTTGCCGCCCTCGATGCTCGACCGCGTGATCGTCGCCTCGGCGGCGTTGACCAGATTCACGGCGTAGGTGTTCTGGACCGCACCGCCGAAGACCTCCGGGATCCACACCTTCGAGATCGTCGCGCCCACCGCACCGTCGAAGGTCACGCCCGCGCTCGTCGCAACGTTCGCCCGGTTGATCCGGAAGCCGTCCAGCACCGCCGAGGTCACCGTGTTCGGGAAGGAGACGCCGACGTCCACGCCAGGCGCGATCGTCGTCGTCCATGCGGGCAGGCAGCGCGCGTTCGGGCCCGTCTCGCGGAAGCTCCCGTAGACGTTCACACCGTCGCGCATCACGATCGCCTCGGCGAACGTGGCGCCGTCTGCACAATTGGCGTCGTCGTCCGCCGCGACGCAGACCTGATCGCTGGCCGCCGGATCGGCGTCGTCTATTGCCGCCTGGATCGTCCGGTAGGGCAATCCGGGCGTCCCGTCCGCCGCTGCGTCGTCCCCGTTCGTCCCGTCCACCCACACGCAGTTCGCCACGCACTGCTCGTCGACCGCTCCGTCGCAGTTGTCGTCGACGCCGTCGCAGTCGTCGTCCGTCCCGCCCGGCGCGCCGGGAACGCACACGCCGAGGGCGCCGGCCGCGCAGGCGGCGACCGTCCGCTCGCACGCGCCGATGCCGCAGGTGAAGTCGCCCAGGTCCTCGTCCGTCGCCGCGTCGCAGTCGTCGTCCTGGGCGTTGCACGCCTCGCCGCTCGGGATCACCTCGCCGACGCACTGCGTCCAGATGCCGAGCGTGCACGACTCCGTCCCGGCCAGGCACGTCCCCGTCCCGGCCGTCCCGGCCGGCCCCGAGTAGCAAGCTTGCGCCGCGACCGAGTCGAAGACGGTTTCATCCGCGTCGTCGCAGTCCGCCGCCGCGCAGGCGCCCGCCTCCGGCCCGTAGCCGTCGCGGTCCCCGTCGGTGCACCCCGGGCAGACGACCTCGCACTCCGCGGCGTTGCACTCCCACGCCCCGCAGGGCGCCGGACCGTAGGCCGGTTCGCATTCGGAGGCGTCGACGCACTCGCCCGTCCCGGTGTCCGTGTCCGTGTCGGAATCGGTGTCGGTGTCGGTGTCGGTGTCGGTGTCGGTGTCCGAGTCGGTGTCCGTATCGGCGTCGCCGCCGTCCGGGTCGTTGTACTGGGGATTCTTCTCGCTTCCGCAGCCGCAGCCGGCGGTGAAGGCCCCAACGGCCCCAACGGAAAAGACGACGAGCGACGCCCACGCACGGATCCAAGTCCTCATGGTCCCTCCTGGCAGAGACGCGAAGGGGTGAATTCTACCCCAGAGCCTCCAGGAATCGGGCGCGAATCCGCCCGAAGTCGGCGTCCGTCAGTACCGGGCGCGCTCCCACGGCATCGATGGGACCGGGCAGTTCGATCCAGGACACGCACCCGCGGATCTCGTCGGTCATTTCCACCGGCACGGGCCGGGCGAGACGCGAAACGCGCACGAGGATGGCCCGCACGCCGCGCCGCCGGCCGTACACGATCCGATCGAGGACGTGCTCGCGGGTGAGGGCGTGGACGTCATCGATCGGTCGGAGCGTATCGACGTCCGTCACCATCCGTTCCTCGGAGGCCTCTGCCACGAGCGAGACCGTGGCGGTTCGCCCACCGGCCGGATCCGTCACGACGAGGGAGGCGAGATCCGCCTTCAGACGCTCTGCGCGCTGGTGCTCGTAGGTCGGAAACAGCGCGAACGGTCCCGGCCCGGCCTCGATCGGTCCGTCCGGATCGAGGATTCCTGCCTTGCGCACGAGCACGGAGACGCGACCGACGGCGAGTCCGGAGCAGATCGCGTCCCACTCCTTGAGCGCGCGGTGGATCAACCGAACGGGTTGTCGGGGATCGCGCTCCGCGGCGGCGCTGCAGTCTGCGGCGGAGGCGCGGCGGTCCGGGGCGGAGGCGCGGCGGTCCGCGGCGCGGCGGTCTGCGGCGGGGGCGTCGCCGTCTGCGGCGCGGTGGTCTGCGGTGGCGCGGCCGTCTGTGGTCCCGGCTCTGCGGTCCGTGGGCCGCGCGGTCCGCGGGGGCCCCGCGGCTCGTCGGGCGCCTGCGCCACGAGGGTCGCGTCGACCTCGAAGACGTATTCGCCCTCCGATTCGCGCCAGCCCTCGGTCGGTCCGACGCTCACCGTGAAAGGCGCGTGGCCGCGCTGCTCGACGCGGACCTCGACCGCGTCGTTCAGACGACGGACGTCGATCTTCGCGGGCGTCTTTCCCCTGCGCCTGTCGCCGACGTAGACGTCGGCACCTTCGGGCGTCGAGCGCACCACGATGAACCTCGGCAGTTCGCGCAGTCTGCGCGCGTTCACCTCGGTCGTCCCCTCGCCCGGCGTGACTTCCTGCGTGAAGGGCTCGTACCCGGCCAGCTGCACCCTCACGCGGACCGCGGTCCCGGGGACGACCGGCGTCTCGAGCGGGGTCACGCCCTTCTCGACGTCGTCCACGAACACGGTCGCGGCCTGGGGGTCAGAGGCCACCTTCAACGTGGCGGTCGCGGCCGGCGAGGCCGTCGCCGGACCGCCGGCGTCGGCCGCCGCCACCTTGGCGTGCCCCGCATCGGCGGGCGCACCATGCCCTGCGTCTGTGACTGCCGCGATCGGCTCCGTGCCGCTGCCGTCGGTGCCGTCGCTCGGTCCCGCGCCCCCGCGCAGGAAGAACCACCAGTACGCGCCGCCGCCGAGCGCCGCGAGGACCAGCAGGACGACGACGATCATCCCCGCCCCGCCCGACTTCTTGTCGGGGGTTGCTGCAGCGGCCGCGACGGCGGTAGCGACGGGCTGCGCCGTCGGTGCCGGGGAGAGCGGCAAAGCCGCGGGCTGGGGGGTCGGATCGGACGCGCGCACGCCCTTGAGCGCCTGCGCGATCGCCGCTTCGCCGCGCGGGCCGGGCGACGCGGCCTCGGCCGGCGCCGCGACCTGTCTGCCCGGCACACCGACGGCCGTGAGCGTCTTTTCCTCTTGCGATCCCGCCGATCCAGCGGGCGCAGCCTCGGGTGGCGCCGCGAACTCCTCCGTGAGCGCCGCCAGGTTCAGCGGACCTTCGTCCGCCTTCGGCTCGTGTGCAGGAGCCGGCGGCCGCGCGAGGGGAGGCGCAGGCGCCGCGGGCTTCGCGGGCTCCGGAGCAGGGGCCGCCGCGGCGACGGCCTCCGCACGCGCCATCACATCTGCGACGTTCGCCACACGCGTCGAGTCGTCCTGCGGCGTCGCCTGAGGCGGTTCGTCGTCGTCACCGTTGTCGCGGTCGCCGACGATCCGGTCGACCACCGCCCGGCTCTCGGGCGTCATCTTGATGAACTTGATCCCCATGCCCGCCGCGAGGTCGGGCTTGGCCGGGTCCGCGTCGCGCTTCCAGACGACGCGACCGACCCCCTGGATGAGCGGGGAGTTGTCCTTGAGCTGGAACTCGAACTTCAGAAGCGTCCCGACCGCCATCGGCTGGCGGGACTTGATGAAGATGCCGCCCTTCGAGATGTCGATGGAGTACTGCTCGATGAACTCGTCGATCGTCGCGCTCTTGAAGCGGACGCGCAGGGAAACCGGCGCCCGCTTGTCCTTGCGAGTTTCCTGCGACATCGGGCGGCCATTCTTGCCGGCCCGTGCCGAAAGATCAATGTTTCCCAGGACTACCGCGGCACGGTCTTCGCGACACAACCTCATGACAACGATGTCACGGTTCGGCGCGCGCAAGCGCGAAGCGACTGGGTTTTTCGGCGTTGGACCTCGCTGGCGCGCCTCGTGCAAAGTGTGTCGGCATGCGCCTGACCCTCGCGATCTCCTCCGCCTGCATCCTTTCAATCCCCTCCCTGGACGCGCTCGCCTGCGGTGGAGGCGCCGTCGGGCCGGAGCCGCAGTCCGTGGGCGTCGATGCCCAGCGGGTCTTTCTCTCGGTCCTCGGCGAGAACACCGAGATCGTCACCGAGTTGTCGCTGCCACAGACGGTGGGCGACTGGGGCGTGCTCATCCCCGTTCCCGTGGAGCCGACGATCGACCCCGAGCCGCTCGACGCGGAGGCCTTCGACCAGCTCGACCGGGAGACGCAGGTCGTCGTGGCGCCGGCGCAGGAGGAGGGAGGTGGAGGCGGATGCGGCTCCGACGGCGTCGAAGCTGGCGGGGGCCTTCGCGGAGGCGATCTCGAGGAGGGCGATTCGGTCGACGTCGGCCCGGTGACCGCGACCGTTCTGTCGACCGATTCCGGCGACGCGCTCGCCAGCTGGCTCGGTGACAACGGTTTCTCGGTCTCGGCCGACGACCAGGCCACGATCGACACCTACGCGACGCGCGGGCGCTTCTTCGTCGCGATCCGTCGCAACGAGACGCCGCTGACGGGATCCACGTCGCGCATCGGCCTGCACATGACCCTCGCCGGCGACCACCGGGTCTTCCCGCTGCGCATGGCGAAGGTCGGCGCGGCCGAGACCGTCTCGTTCGTCCTCTTCCTCGCGGGCCCCGAGCCCCTCGCCCCGGATGCGCCGTTCGAGTGGTTCACCGTGGACGCGCTCGACGCCGACCTGGCCGTCAACGAGTCGTACGCCTGGGCCGTGGAGAAGGAGGTCGAGGCCCGCGGCGGCCGCGCGTGGGTCGTCGAAGGCGTCTGGAATCGCGATGCGATGACCGGGTTCCAGCTCCCCGACGCCCTCCGAGCGCTCACCGCGCCCGGGCAGGTCGTGACGCGCCTTTCGACGCGCATGCACCCCGAGGACCTCAACGACGACGCGTCGTTCTTCTCGAGCGGAGAGGGCACCGTTCCGACGACGATCCAGCAACCCGCCCAGAGCGGCTGCCGCGTCGGCAAGCGCCGCGCAGTGCCGGGCGTCGTGGCGCTGCTCGCGGCGCTCGCGCTAGTCGCCGTCGGAAGGAGACGGAAGTAGCTCGCCTTACCCCTTCACCACCAGCGCAGGGCGGTGCTGGGCGACGATCTTCGTCAGGCCTGCCTGCTCGGTGACGGCGACGACCTCGGCGACGTCCTTGTAGGCCTCCGAGATCTCTTCGACGATCGTTTCGTTCGAGGCGGCGCGGATCAGGATCCCGCGGCCCTTCATCTCTTCCTTCACCTGGCCCGCATGGGCGAGCTTCTTCGCGGCGCTGCGGCTCATGACGCGGCCCGCGCCGTGGCACGAGCTGCCGAAGGACTCGTCCATCGCGCCGGGCTGGCCGACCAGAACATACGAATAGCGGCCCATGTCGCCGGGGATGAGCACGGGCTGGCCGACGTCGCGGTACGCCGCCGGGACCTCGGGATGACCGGCGGGGAACGCGCGGGTAGCGCCCTTGCGGTGGACGAGCAGCCTGCGGGACGCCCCCACCCCACCGACCCGGTGCTCCTCCCATTTCGCGACGTTGTGTGCGACGTCGTAGACCACCTTGAGCGATCGCGCCCGTCCCTGCCCGAGCACCTCTCCGAACGCCTTGCGTATCGAATGCGTGATCCGCTGCCGGTTGGCGAACGCGAAGTTCGCCGCCGCGTTCATCGCCGCCAGGTACCGCGACGCTTCCGCCGTGTGGATCGGCGCGCAGGCGAGCTGCCGGTCGGGCAGGCCGATCCGATGCTCCTTCGCGACCTTCTGGAAGCTGCGGACGTGGTCGTCGCACACCTGGTGGCCGAGCCCCCGCGAGCCCGTGTGGATGAAGACCGTGAGCTGACCGAGCCGCAGCCCGAACGCCTCGGCCGCCGCCTCGTCATGGATCTCGGCGATCCAGCCGACTTCCATGAAATGGTTCCCGCTCCCGAGCGTCCCGAGCTGCGGCAGCCCCCGTTCGCGCGCCTTCGGCGTCACCGCGCGCGGATCGGCGTCCGGCAGACAGCCTCCCGCCTCCAGGTGCTCGAGGTCCGCGCCGGTCCCCCATCCGAGGGACACCGCGGCGGCCGCGCCGTCCTCGAGCACGCGGTCGAGCTCGTCCGCGGCGATCCTCTCGTGCGACGAACCCACGCCGCACGGCACGGCCGCGAACAGGGCCGACGCGAGATCGGGCAGCCGAGAGCGGACGTCGTCGATCGCGATGTCGCTGCGAAGGAGCCGCACCCCACATCCAATGTCGTAGCCGACGCCGCCAGGAGAGACGACGCCGCCCTCGCGCGGGTCGAACGCGGCGACGCCGCCGATCGGGAAGCCGTAGCCCCAATGGATGTCGGGCATCGCGATCGACTTGCCGACGATCCCCGGCAGGTGCGCGACGTTCGCGACCTGATCGATCGCCTTGTCCTTCCGGATCGTGTCCATCAGGGCTTCCGACGCGTAGACGAGTCCCTCGACGCGCATCCCGCCCTGGCGGGGAACGCGCCACCGACAGCGATCGATCTGCTCCACGCGATACGCCATGCTCCCCGAAGTTTAGCCGCCTTCGGCGGGCCTAGGACGGAGATGCACCCGGTGGGATGATGAGGCCACCATGCTGAAGGCGAACCTGATCCCTTGGTCCCTGGTGCTGGCCTGCACGAGCTCGACGCCCGCGCCGGACGACGACGCGGACGGCGACTCCGACACGGACGGCGACGCGGACGGTGATCCGGGCGGCGAGCCCGAGCGTTCATTCGGAGACTGGACGATCGAGTCGAGGAACGTCGTCGCGGAGCCCACGGCCCCGGACGACGGCAACGAATACTGCGGCGGGGTGTACGCCCTCTCGCTCGTACCGAACGGATCGGAGCTCGGGCTGCTCTGGAGCGAGTCCTGGTACCGTCCGTCGTACCCCACGGGAGATCCGCCGCCGCGCATCGAGAACGTACGGCTCACGCGGATCGATGCGGATGGGACCGCGTCGGACACGTCGGACGCTCTCTCCGGCGTCCCCGTTTCGCTCGACTCCCGGCTGCACTCGCTCGTCTGGAACGGCGACGCCTGGTCCGTCGTGCAGGCGATCGAGCGCGACGGCGAGCGCGAGGTCTACCTCCAGCCGGTGGAAGCGGACCTCTCGATCGGCTCGGAGGTGCGGCTGACCCGCTCCGACGTGCCGATCGCCGGCGCCTCGGCGGCGTGGCTCGGAGACGCGCTCGGCATCGCGTACCTGACGTCGAGCGACTCGGGCTCCACCGTCTGGTACATGCGCGCCGATCCCGCTGCCGGCGTCGAGGAAGGGTCGGTCCGACCGCTCGCGACGACCGGGACCTCCCACTACCCGGCGGTCGCCGCGGACGGGGGGCGGCTGGGCGCCGTCTTCTCGGACGACCGCGAAGGGCAGGACGATGTCTTCTTCGGCCTCGTGGACGAGTCCGGCGAGGCGGCCGATCCGGATGGCGTCAAGGTGGCTGCGACCGCGTCGGCCTCCACCGATCCGGTCGTCGCCTGGATGGGAACGGAGTTCGCCGTCCTCTGGACGGAGGCGCACGCCAAGGGCACCGGCGAAGGAGCGACCGCCCGATTCGGCCTGGTGAGCGACGACGGCGTGCCCGCGGAGACGTCCGACGTCGTCCTGCCGTTCGCAGGCGAAACGGGTCCGGGAACGGCCGATCACCCTTCCGCCTACCACTGGCCGGCCTCGCTCTCGTGGACGGGCGAAGACCTTCTGCTCGTCGGCCTGCGCGGCGAGGGTCGAGGCGGCTACTTCACACACGCAATGGACGTCTTCGTCCTCGGCGTCGACGCGTCCGGTGCGCCTGATGCCGACGGACCGACGACCGTCGACGGGGCCCTTCATGAGGACAGCTGGGCCGAGGGGACGGAACTGCGCTACCCGGTCGGGGCGAGCCTCTCCGCCGGCGAAGCGTTCGTCGCCTGGACCGAGCACGTGCAGACGGGAGAGGCGAACTGCCGAGGCGACCGCTGGACCCTGCGCGTGGCGCGGCTCACGCGCGAGTAGGACCGATCTCAACGATCTGTCCGTCGCGCACCGGCCGTCGGAGCGTGCGACGATCGAACAGACGTTCCAGGCGCGACCGCGGGATCCCGAGCTCCCGCGACAGGAGCCGGTCGAGCCGGACGCCGACGGGCCAGGGAACCTGCAGGACGATGGCCTGGACGTCGTTGCCCGATCGATCGATCCGGAAGGGAACGTCGTCGGCCGTCGCCACACCGGCGACGTCGAACGCGTGCTTCCACGCGAGATCGGTGTCGTTCGATTCGTAACGTCGGTACAGGTCGAGCCCCATCTCCTCCGGAGTACGTCGTTCGAGCACGGTGCGGTTCCACGAGATCCCGCAGGACTCGCAGCGGTACACGAGCCACACGTCGACCTTCCGTCCGTTCGCGTTGAGCCGGAACCGGTCCGACGACGCGAAGGGACGTTGAACGTCGCAGCGAGAGCAGCGACGCAGCAGGCGCGGCGTCGCCAAAGGCACGATTCTCCAGATCGCCGGATGCACGGCGAGCTTCCTTTCCGGAAGCGCCGCGTGGCGCGGGAGGAGATCCGATCAGGCAACGACGTCCAGGGCATGCCACGAGCGTGAAGCCGCCGGATCCCGGTCACACGCTTCGCGGGCCCCCAATTCGAGTTTGGGAGTGCGAGGGGTCCGAGATCGGCTAGTGCTGCGGCATTCGCGGAGCATTCTGGCTCGACCGCGACGGCCGGGCAAGCGTGTTACGGTCCGCGGCCATGAGTGGGGAAGAAGCGATCGAACCTGCAGCGGGGAAGCGGCCGCCGGACGCGCAGGAGTTCACGATCCGCGCCGTCATCGCGGGGATGCTCGTCGCGGCGATCATCGGTGGGAGCTACCCGTACGTCGTGATGAAGCTAGGGTTCGGCCCGAACATCTCGGTCGTCTCGGCGTTCTTCGGGTACCTGATGCTCGGCATCCTCTTCAAGAGCTTCAACCGCTGGGAGAACAACATCGTCCAGACCGCGGGGACGAGCGCGGGGCAGACCGCGTTCCTGTGCGTCCTGATGGCCGCGTTCGATTTCCTCGCGCAGGACCCGGACCTGGGATTCACGATGCAGCTGCGGCCGATGCAGGCCTTCGCATGGCTCACCTGCGCGGGCGCGCTCGGGGTGTTCCTCGCCGTTCCGATGCGGCGGCACTTCGTCGTGGACGAGAAGCTGGCGTACCCGGACGGGATCGCGGCGGCGCAGACGCTGATCGTCCTGGACTCGCGGGGGACCGAGGCGCGGGACGTGGCGAAGGCGATGGGAGTGGGTACGGGTCTGTCGGCGGTCATGATGATCGTCCGCGAAGACGCGCGGGTGCTCCCGGCGTCGATGTGGCGCCTGCCGGAGATGCTCGCGGCGCCCTGGGCGAGCGGGCCGCCGCTCGCAGTCGGGATCTCGTGGAGCCTGCTCAACCTCGGCAGCGGGATGCTCGTCGGAATGCGGATCAACACGTCGATGATGATCGGAATGGTCACGAGCTGGATCGTGATCGGACCGATGCTCCACGAGCGCGGGATCGTCGAGGAGCTGACGCGCCGCAACGTCACGTTGTGGGTGATGTGGCCGGCGACCGGCATGCTCATCGCCGGCGGGCTCACGGCGCTCGCGCTGCGATGGAAGATCCTGGTCAAGACGTTCCGGAATCTTTCGGGCGCCGCCGTCGGGTCGGAGGATTTCCCGACGCGCTGGGTGATCGGCGGCATCGTGCTGAGCTCGCTGGCGCTGATCCTCGTGCAGCGCTTCATGCTCGACATGCCCGTCTGGATGACGATCGTCGCGATCATCTTCACGATACCGCTCATGCTCGTGGGGCTCCGCGTGCTTGGCGAGACCAACTGGGGGCCGATCAGCGCCCTGTCGAACATGATGCAGGCCGTCTTCGGGCTGATCGCGCCGGGCAACGTCGCGGCGAACATGGTCGCGTCCGGAGTCACCGGCTCGGTCGCGTCCGAGTCCGAGGGCTCATGCAGGACTACAAGACCGGGTACATCATCGGGAGCTCGCCGAAGTACCTGACCTACGCGCAGCTCCTCGCGATCCCGATCGGCGCCGGCGCTGTCTCGCTCGTCTACCCGCTCTTGCGCGACACCTACGGCATCGGCGGCGAGACCGGGCTGTCGTCGCCGATCTCGCAGAAGTGGGCCGGCTTCGCGACCCTCCTGTCGCGCGGCCTGGGCGCGATGCCCGCCGGCGCGGCGACTGCGCTCGCGATCGCGGTGGTTCTGGGCATCGCCTTCACGCTGCTCGAGTCGACGAAGTGGAAGAAGTGGATCCCCTCGCCCACGGGCGTCGGCATCGGGATGCTCGTTCCTGCCTCCGCCATCATCACGATGTTCCTCGGGGGCCTCGTCGATTGGACATGGAAGCGTCGCAACAAGGAGTCGGCGGACCGGTACATGGTCCCGCTGGCGTCGGGCTTCGTCGCGGGCGAGGCGATCGTCGCGGTGGTGCTGCCGATCCTGGTGGCGATCGGGATCCTGAGCCTGGCGTAGCGATGTTGGGTGCGGTGAGACGGTTCGTCTCACGCGGTGAGACGGGGCCCCATCGGTTCGCTCCCCACGTGCCTGAAAACCGAGTCGCTCCGGGAGGCACCGGATCTGCAACCGAACGTCGTCCATGGCGCGAACCCTCTGGTTCTTCCTTCTCCTGGGCTGCGGCGGAACGACCCACTCGGTCCCGGAGGAGGCCGACGGTGACGCCGATTCGGACTCCGACGGCGACGCCGACGCGGATGCCGACTCCGACGATGGGAACCTGCCCCCGGACGAGTGGGCCGATGCCCTCTTCGACCCCGACCGCCTCATCGAAATCGTGATCGAGATGGACCCCGAGGACGCCGAGGAGCTGGCGCGCCAGACCCGGACGATCGAGGACATCATCGGCGGCGCGGACTGCCTCGCGGAGCCGCACGTCAGTCCGTTCACGTACTTCCCGGCGACCGTCACCGTCGACGGCGAGAGGCTCGAGGAGGTCGGCGTCCGGAAGAAGGGGTTCCTCGGGTCGCTGTCCGAGACAAAGCCCGCCCTCAAGCTCGACTTCGGGGAGTTCGTCCCGGACCGCGAGCTGCACGGGCTCAACAAGCTCACGCTCAACAACTCCGTCTCGGATCCGAGCTACGTCCGGCAGTGCCTGACGTACCAGCTGTTCGCGGACGCCGGGATTCCCGCGCCGCGCTGCAACTTCGCGCACGTCGTCGTCAACGGGATCGACCTCGGCGTGTACGTCCACTTGCAGTCGGTCGGCGAGGACATGCTCGGCGAGTGGTTCGACGAGGACGAGGGCGACCTGTGGGAGGGCGCGATCTCGGACTTCCGGTCGGACTGGGTCGGGACCCTCGAGCTCAAGACGAACGAACAGAGCGAGGACCGCAGCCGGCTGGGCCGCGTGGTGGAAGCGGCCGAGGCTTCCGACGGCGCGATCGTGGACGCGCTCGGAGAGGTGATCGACGTCGACCAGTTCACGACCTTCTGGGCGATGGAGGTCCTGACGGCCCACTGGGACGGCTACGCGGGCAACACGAACAACTTCTTCGTCTACGACGACCCGACGAGCGGGCGCTTTCAATTCATGCCCTGGGGGACGGACGGCGCGATGCACCGCCCCGGCGACTTCGGCATGGGCAGCTCCACGCTCGTGACGAGCGTCCTGCCGTACCGGCTCTACCAGATTCCCGAGATGCAGGAGGCGTACGTCGACGAGGTCATTCGTCTGCTGGATGCCGTGTGGGACACCGACGCGCTCGTCGCAGAGATCGACCGCATGGAGGCGCTCGTCGCTCCGGTCGCCGATCCGTCCGGAATCGGCGACATGCGCGAGGCCGTGGAGGACGTTCGCCGTTTCGTTCTCACGCGGCACGCGGACGTGACGGCCGAGCTGGACGCGCTGCCGCCGATCACGGATTCGCTGCGCGAGGCGCCCTGCATGGTGCCGGTCGGCGACGCGAGCGGGACGTTCGAGGCGACCTTCGGGACCCTCGGCGCGGAGGATCCATTCGCGCAGGGCGGAACCGGCTCGCTGGCCGGCGTCGTTTCCGAGGCCGAGCTCAACGAGGTCCTGACCACGGCGACCGCCGGCTTCGACCCGAACAACCCCGGCGACCCGCGCCCCATCGTCCAGATCATCTCGTGGCTCGACACCGGCAAGATCGCCATCGCGCACTTCTCGGTCGACCCGGCCGGCTTCGTTCCCGGCGCGGTCCTGGCGCTCGACTTCGCCCAGTCCCTCGGCATGCTCTACGAGCTGGACGTCGAGACCGGCGAGTTCAGCGCGCTCGGCATGTTGACGAGCGGAACGTTGACGCTCGACGCGGCGTCGGTGGAGGAGGGCGCCGCGGTGACGGGCAGCTTCGAAGCGGAGGTCGTCGACTTCCCCTGGATGTAGCTTCGAAAGTGGGCCGCCGAGCCAACGGCCGGCCCGGTGGTTGCGTGACGCATCATGATGCAGCATGATCGCACCATGAGGACGACGGTCGACCTTCCATCCCACCTTCTCATCGAGGCAAAGAAGCTGGCCGCGGTGCGTCGCACGTCCGTGACGCGGATCCTCGAAGAGAGCCTGCGCGCCTACATCGCCGAGGAGCGCGCACACCCCCGGGAAGCCGCGGCCCCATTGGGGCTGCCTGTCGTCAGGGGCGTGCGACCGGTTCGAGGCGTCGACCTCGACGACACGAGCGAGCTGCTCGAGACGTGATCCTCTGCGACGTCAACGTCCTGCTGTACGCGATGGTCGAGGCCACGCCGCATCACGAGCGCTGCCTGGCCGAGGTCGAGTCGCTGCGTAGGGGGACCGAAGCGATCGGCGTCTCCGAGCTCGTCCTCGCGGCGGTCGTCCGCATCGCGACGAACCCAAAGGTCTTCCGTCCGGCGGCCGCCCCCGCGGACGCCTTCGCCTTCGCCGACGCATGGCGAGGCCAGGCCCGCGCGGTGAGGGTCTCGCCCGGGGAGAGGCACTGGCGGATCTTCCGAGAGCTCGTGCTGGACACGCGGATCCGGGGAGCGGACACGACCGACGCATTTCTCGCGGCCCTCGCGATCGAGCACGGCTGCGAGTGGTGGACGACGGACAGTGGCTTCGAGCGCTTCGCGAAGCTCCGGTGGCGCAACCTGCTCGACTGAGGACGCTGGGGAGGAGGACGGTCTCGGTCGCCAACGTCTGGCCCGAACCTGGTGCTACGCTCGCGAGACGATGGCGGCGGAGAGAGCACACAAGGCGGCGCCGCGCTTCGACTTCCGCCTCGAGCGACACACTGCAGTCATCATCTGCAGTTGCGTCAAGGGGGGTGCGCCGATCCTGCACGTCTCTCACGACGCTGACGGCGACTGGCAGTTTCTCTGCGGCGCGCCGCACGATGACGAGGGGCCGGATGCGGCCGCCGTCACCTGCCTGGAGTGCGTCGTCGCCGATGATCCGTCGCTGAACGACGTGGCCGACATGTGCAGCAGTTGGTCCGCCTACCGTGACCGAAGCGACGCAGCCTGGAAGCGTCACGACCACTTCGAGGACGCGATCAAGACCGCGGTCACCGAGCACGGCTGGTTCGTGGCAAAAATCGAGGGCGGAGTGTCGAACGACGAGCCTGCGTTCGCCTACACCGTCGGGTTGTTCAAGACCTACGGCCACCCGGAGCTGACCTGCATCGGCCTCCGAACTGACTTGATGCACGTGATGCTCAACAACTGCGGCCAGCTCATCAAGACCGGCCAACAACCGCCGGTCGGCCCGCCGTTCGATGAGGTTCTCGACGACTTCAAGGTACAGCTTCGCGAAGTCCGCGCCCGCGAGAGCTACGACGAGCACATGGGCTACGCGATCTGGTTCAACGGCGGGAGCGAGTTTCCACTCCTGCAGCTCGTCTGGCCTGACAAGGAAGGTCGCTTCCCCGGCGATCCCGGCGCGAGCCCCTGGATGGTCGCGCGGCAGCCCTTGCTGCCCTGACGTTCTTCGGCACGATCGTGTCCGGGCGGAGGCGAGGAGTGCGCGCAGCTGAGGAAACACCTTCCGGGCCGGACGGTCCCGCTCGGGGACAGCCAAAAAGCTGAGGGTCGTACCCACGTGGGTAAGGCGACGCGGTCCATCCCGCCCGCGGCACTGGCCTTCCAGGCCCTGAAGAAGATGGGCTACGGCGACGCGGAGGCCCGCCGCGGCGTGGAGGCTGCGCGTACCCACGTGGATAGCGGACTGCAGGGCGTGATCGTCGAGGCGCTGGGGGTGCTGTCCGTGCGTGAAGAAGAGGCGGCGTACGGGGTGAATTGAGCCGGAATGGCACGGGGACGGTCCGCGCGGTAGCCTGATGCGGAACATGCGTGCGGCCCTGCTCCTTGCGGTCGTCGCGGCGGGGGCCGCGTGCTCGGACGCGCCCTCCGGCGGCGGAGAATCGGATGCCGGCTTGGATGCCGCGGGGCCGCGCCCAACGACCCCCGAGCCGCCGCTCCCCCCTGCGCTCCCGGTGTTCACGCCGTGTCCGGATGACTGGCGGGAGGTCGTCGACTCGGGGGATCCGCTCCTCGTGACCTGCGAGCCGGTGGAGGAAGGCTGCCCGGCCGGTGACTACGCCGAGGGCGTCCCGGCCGCCGCCGTCCACGTCCTCGCGGGTGCTGCGGCTGGCGGCGATGGAACGCGGGCACGTCCATACGGGTCGCTCGCACTCGCGATCTCCTCCGCCGCTCCGGGCGCGGCCGTCGCCGTCGGGAAGGGGATCTACGACGAGGAGGTCGTCCTCGCCTCGTCCGTGACCCTCTGGGGCGCTTGCGCCGCAGCGACCGGCATCGTGTCGAGCTCGGCGAGCGACTCGGATCCCGTAGTCTCGGTCACTGCCGGCACGGCGACGATCCGCGGCCTCCGGATCGGAGGGGCGCGCCCCGGCGTGACGGTCGACGGAGGCCAGGTCACGCTCGAGTCCGTGCTCGTCGACGCCGCGACGGGCTCGGGCCTGCTCGCCACGAGCGGAGGCACACGGCTCGAAGCCGACGGCCTCGTCGTCAGAGGCACCGTCACGCGGCCGGACGGTACGGGGGGAAGCGGGGTCGTGGTCTCGGCCGGCGCTGCTGCCGAGCTGGACCGTGCGCTCATCGAGGGGAGCCAGGAGTTCGGCGTCTACGTGCAGGACGACTCGGCGTTCACCGCGCGCGACCTCGTCGTGCGGGACACGGGCGCGGGCCCCGGCGGCACGGGCCGTTTCGGCATCGCGGCCATCGGCGGAAGCACCGACGTCGAGCGCGCCTACCTCGCCCGCAACCGCGGCGCCGGTGTCGTCATCGAGGGAGTCGGCACGCGCCTCGTCGCCCGCGACGCCACGATCGTGGACACGCTCCCCGAACGCAGCGGGCGCTTCGGACTCGGGCTGCAGGCCTCGCCCGGCACGACCCTGGAGCTCGAACGCGGTTCCCTGGAGCGCAACCGGATGCTCGGCGCGCTCTCGTACGGAGAAGGCGCGACGCTGCTTCTGCGCGACGTCGCGATCCGACAGACCGCGTCGCAGGAGCTGGACGGCCTGTTCGGGCGCGGGATCGAGGCGTCTAGCGGTGGGCGCGTCGAGGCATGGCGCGTGCTGGTCGACGCGAGCCGCGAGGTGGGCGTCCTCACGACGGGCGCCGGCAGCACCGCCCTGCTCGAAGACATCGTCGTCGAGCGCACGCTCGAACGGAGCTGCGTCGGAGGCGAGTGCGAAGGCGAGAGGGGCGGCATCGGCCTGACGGCGGCCCGGGGGGGAGCGATCGATGCGACCCGGTTCCGGTCTTCCGACCACGTCCTGTGCGGAGTGCAGGTCGGCCCCGAGGGCGACGTCGCGCTGCACGACGGTGAGGTGTCCCGCAACCCGATCGGGGCCAACGTGCAGGTGCAGGAGTTCGACCTGGCCCGCCTGCAGGACGGGGTTTTCTATGTAGACAACGAGCGCACGCTCGACTCGACCGCCCTGCCGGTGCCGCAGCCGGCGGCCCTCTGAGGCTCGCACGAGACAGCGGCTCGCCGCGGACGGTCTGCGGGCGAGTCGCACCCGATCGGCGCGTCACCCCTCGGGGTCGCGGCTCGTCGCGGGCGCTCGCTCGAGCGCTCCGATGCGAACCTCGTGGTCCCTGAAGAGCTCGAGCAGCTGGTTCCACTGAAGGACGTGCTGGCGCAGCATGTGCTCGAAGCGCGAGCCGAATTCGTCGATGCGATCCGTGAGCGCGACGACTCGCGCAGTGAGCGCGTCCATCCGCTCGGTCAAAGCGGCCATGTACGTGGTCGTGGTCTGCGCGAGCCCCCTGACCTCCAGCGCGAGAGAGGCGACGATACGGTCCCGCTCGCGCATTTCGGCCATCATCGTGTCGAACGCGGCGCGCGCCTCCGCCCGGGCCGCCCGAGCCTCTTCGAGCGCGGCCCCGGCGAGGTTCCGGGCCGCGCGTGCTTCTTCGTGCGCGGCGCGTGACGCTTCGTGTGCGGCGCGTGCCTCGTCCCGGGCCGACCGAGCGTCCTCCGCTGCGCCGTCGATCTTCCTTTCGAGCCCTTCCAGCGCTGCGGCGAGCGCCGGTTCCATGGGTGTCATGATATATCCTACCTTCACCTACCACAAGCCCATCTCGTGGTTGGTTGGGCTGGATTGCAGAGGCGGTGCCACGGTCTAGCCAGAGAATCACTGATGGTTTCTGCCGAAAACCGGCGAAGCGGCGTAGTCCGCCGGCGGAATCGCCGCCGCTTGCCCGCGTCAGCAGTCCGTCCCGAGCGCGCGTTCGAGCTCGCCGAGGGGGTCGAAGAGGATCGTCAGCGTCGTGCGCAGGGCGCCGGGATTCAGAGCTCGGGAGGCGCGCCAGAGGGCGAAGCGGGTCTCGCCGAGGGCGAGGCCGGCGATGGGGGTGTAGAGGAGGTCGATGCCGGAGGGGCGGGCGGCGTTGGCCTCGACGACGTACTCCCACAGCGTGCTGGCGGCCGTGCCGAGGGCGAAAGAGGCAAGGGCGCCGTGGCCGCAGGTGCGGGCGCGCAGGTGGACCTCGCTGCCGAAGGCGCCGTGGCCGAAGACGTTGAGCCACCAGGGACCGCCGTCGGACTCGAAGACGGGGCGACGTGCGTCCCAGCGCGGCGGCATCGTGTAGGAGTCGCGGTAGTTGCGGCCGACGACGTCCGGGTCCGTCTCCGCGAACGGGTCGGGCCAGATGACGGCGACGCCGACGCGCATCGCGACCATCACGCCCGTGGCGTGCAGGGCCGGGACGAGCCAGGAGTCCGGCGGCTCCGGGGCGGCGAGCTGCGGCTGAAGCAGGACGAAGGCGGGAAGGAGCGGGATCAAAGGTCGAGGATCACGGTGCAGGAGAGGCCGTCGTCCGAACGCTCGACGCGCAGGCCGTGGTACGTGACCGCCTTCACCGCCGTTCGTGCGATGTGGCGAGCCGGGTCGAACGTCTCGCCCCGGACGACGGCGTGGACGACGTTGCCCTCCACGGATCGGACGAGCGTGCGGCGCGGGGCGAGACCCTCGGCGTCGAAGCGCGAGACGATCTCGGAGAGGAGCGACACGATCCGGTCCTCTGTGTCGCCGCCGTCGTCTCCTCCTGTGATGCGGAGGTCGACTCGCAAGGACTCGGAGATCGTGCGTCGATCGAGGACGACGTCCACGAGGCCGTCGGCGAGGACGGCGAGCAGGTCTGACTCGTCGGGCGCGACGGCGCGCAGGCCGATGTCGGCAGTGTGATCGACGGGTTCGACCAGGGGCCAGGGGACGCGCTGCGGCGAGACGAAGGGGCGGGCGGACAGGGGCGAGTCAGGCCAGACGTCGGCGAGCGGCGCGAGGACGAACGCACGGCTTGCGGCCTCGGGGTGTGGGACCGCGAGGTCCGGCTCAGCGTGGACGACGTCCGCAACGACGAGGTCGAGGTCGACGACGCGGGGGCCCCACCGCGGACCGGGCTCGCGGCCGAGGTCGTGCTCGATCTGCTTGCAGCGATCGAAGAGCGCGCGCAGGGGCAGCATCGTCTCGACGAGCACGACGGCGTTGCAGAACCTGGGCTGCGGGGGTCCGACAGCGTCGGTCTGGTACAGGGCCGATCGGGCAACGACGTTCACGGCCTCGCTCGACGAGAGCGAGTCGATCGCGGCCGACAGGTACGCCGCGCGCGAGCCGAGGTTCGATCCGAGGCCGATCGCGACGCGCAAGGAGGCGCCAGTGTAATGTCCCAGCCGTGATCCGGATCCTCCTCATCGCCACGGGCATCGGCCTCGCCGTGGCGGTGGGCGCGTTGCCGGTGCTCTGGGTCCGCGGGCTTCCCCGCAAGCTCTACGACGGGATGCTCGGGGCGGCGGCGGGACTGATGCTCTCGGCGGCGACGCTGGGCCTGCTCGACCACGCGACGGAGATCGCGCCCGGGCCGGCGGGGATTCCCTCGCTCGTGTTCGGGTTCCTCGCGGGGATCGGGATCCTGATCGTGCTCGAGCGCTTCTTGCCGCACCGGCACGCGAAGGGGCACCGCGACCACATCGAGGAAGGCCACGGCCACGGCGTGGAGGCGGCGCCGGCGAAGCGGCACGGGATGCTCATGGCGGGGGCGATGACGCTGCACCGGATCCCCGAGGGGATCGCGATCGGCGCGGGGTTCGCGTCCGGGGCGGAGTCGCTCGGGGTGCTGCTCGCCGTCGCGATCGGGTTCCAGAACCTGTGCGAGGGGGCGGTGACGGCCGCGCCGCTCGGGCGCGCGGGCGTCGGACGCGGGAAGGCGCTCGCGATCGTCGCGGGGACGGGGCTCGTGGTGCCGGTCGCGGCGGCGGGGGGCGCCCTTGCGGGCAGGGCGTCGGAGGGTGCGCTGCCGTTCCTGCTCTCGCTCGCGGCAGGCGCGCTCGTGTACCTGACGTCGACGGAGATCATCCCGGAGAGCCACAGCCACGGCAACGAGAGCGCGGCCAGCATCGGGATCGTCGCGGGGTTCGTGGCGACGATCGTCGTGCGATCTCTCGTCGGGCACTGATGGCGTACCGCGACGACCTCGAGGCGGCCGTCACGCGCGCGGAGTCGCTCGGCAAGGAGGTCGAGCGGCTGTCGGCCGAGAGGGCTACTGGGGATCTGGAACTCATCAAGCTTCGCCTCAGGCTCTCGCAGGCCGAGTTGGAAGTCGCGCGGCTGCGTGCCGTGGCGCCGGACTCTCCGCAGAGGCGGGGCGCGTTCTGGCGCGGGACACTCTTGGTCGGCCTCGGCCTCGCGGTCGCGACCGCGGTGGCCGCCTACGGCTCCGAGCAGCGCGGGATCGAGATGTCGTTCGTCGCGTCGATCCCGATCGGTGCGGGCCTGGCAGGACGGAATGGCGCGCGTCGCTCGCACCGGCACGGCCTCGTCGCCGCGATTGTAGGTGGGATCTTGCTCCCCGCCCTTCTACTCCTCTTCTACGAGCTGATCTGGGAAGCCCTATAGCTGTCGCCTCGCGGGCCTCATCGGCCTGCGAGCGGGGTCCCGCGGGCGACGTCCGTCACGGTCGGTCCACCGCTTTTCGCCGGTCCCCGCTTTGCATTCCGCCCGCAGCCGAACGGAGGAATACATGCGCGGGCGACTTTCGGGACTGCTGGGCGTCGTGTTGATGACCGGGTGTGCTGCGGGCGGAGACGCGGGGGACGACGCGGCGGCGGATGCCGACGCCGATACGGACTCGGACTCCACGGATGGCCCGTGCCAGAAAGACTTCGACTGCGACGACGGCGTCTACTGCAACGGGGCGGAGGTGTGCCGCGGCGCGCAGTGCGCGGAAGGGCCGGCGCCGCGCTGCGACGATGGCGTCGACTGCACGGTGGACCTCTGCGATCCGGAGACGGACGCCTGCGGCGCGACGGCGGACAACGCGGCATGCAACGACCGACTCGCCTGCAACGGCGAAGAGGCGTGCGACGCGGCGCAGGGGTGCGTGGCCGGCGAGGTCGTCGGCTGCGGGGACGACGTCGCCTGCACGACCGACACGTGCCTCGAGCCGGAAGGGAGCTGCCAGAGCGTCCCCGACCACGGCGCGTGCGGCGTGGGGAATCGCTGCGATCCGGATCTGGGCTGCCAGCCGGGACTCGCGTGCGACGCGGAGGCGGACTGCGACGACGGGTTCCACTGCAACGGCGTCGAGCCGTGCATGGACGGGGTGTGCGGGGCGGGCGTGGCGGTCGACTGCCACGAGGGCGTCGACTGCACGGTCGACTCGTGCAACGAGGCGGGCGACACCTGCAACCACGTGGCGAACGACGCGCGGTGCGACGACGGGATGTGGTGCACGGGCGCGGAGACCTGCGACGCGGCGCTCGACTGCGTGGCGGCAGACGACGCGGACTGCGACGACGGGATCGGCTGCACGACGGATCGGTGCGACGAGGACCTCAACCGGTGCGCATCGAGCCTCGATCACGGCCGGTGCGACGACGGGCTTGCGTGCAACGGCGTCGAGAGCTGCAGTGCGGCGCTCGACTGCCGCGCCGGCGCGGCGGTCGTGTGCGACGACCGCGTCGGGTGCACGGCGGACGCGTGCCTGGAGCTGGACGGCGCCTGCCGAAGCACGCCGGACGACGATCGGTGCGGCGCGGGTGAGTTCTGCAACCCGGTCGACGACTGCACGCAGGACTGTGACGTCGACCTCGACGGAGTCGACGCGGTCGCCTGTGGGGGCGCGGACTGCAACGACGGCGATCCGGGCGTGCATCCAGGCGCGGCGGACGTGCTCGTGGATGGGGACTGGACGACCGAGACGATCGACGACGGAGTTGCGGACGTCAGCGTCTCGTACACGAACCTGGACGTCGCCCCGGGCGGGGCCGTGCACGTGTCGTACGCGCACCATCTGCTCGGAACGCTGAGCAAGTTGCGGCACGCGACGGACGCGTCTGGCGCGTGGGACGTCGAGGTGGTCCGCGACGATCCGGACGGGTTCGGGGCGTTCGACAACGATCTCGCGGTCGACGCCGACGGTGCGGTCCACATGACCTGGATCGAGAACGGGATCTTCTCGGACTCGCCGTGGTGGTACGGGACCAACGGCTCCGGCGCGTGGGTGTTCGAAGAACTACAGCGGTCGGACATGAGCGGCTACTGGAACGCGATCGCGCTGGACGCGGACGGCGCGGCGCACGTGGTCGGGTACACGACGTCGGCGTTCGCGGTTCGCAGCGACGTCCAGTACGGGACGAACGCGAGCGGAGACTGGGAGATCGAGGCGATCTCCGGCGATCCGATCGACAACGGCGTCACGCCCGACCAGATGGAGGTCGCCGTGGACGCGTCCGGCGCGGCGCACGTCTGCTATGCCCAGAGCGTCGGCGACGACCTCTTCTACGGAACGAACGAGTCCGGCGGGTGGGAGGTCGAGTCGGTCGACGCGGTGGGCGTGACCGGTCTCGAGTGCGACATTGCCGTCGGAGCAGGCGGCGTCGTCCACATCGCGTACCGCGACGACACGCTGGACGATCTGCGCCATGCGACCGGAAACGCGGGCGCGTGGACGAAGACGACCGTCGACGCGGGGCCGATCGTCGCGTACACGTCGATCGCGCTGGGCCCGGACGGCTTCGCGCACGTCGCGTACGCGCGCGGCGGCCTGCGCCACGCGACGAACGAGTCGGGTGCGTGGGTCACCGAGCAGATCGACGCGACCGGCGGCGCGCACAACTCGATCGCGGTCGACGCGTCCGGCGGCGTGCACGTCTCGCACGCCCGCGGCGACGACGACCTCGGGTACGGGTATCTGTCGCCGCCGCTCGGTGACGGGATCGACCAGGACTGCGACGGGGTGGACGGGTAGGACGCTACCGGCGGAAGGGCGCTGGCGCGTCGGGCAGGTACGCGTCGTCCGCGAAGCACCAGCGCCAGGGCTCGCCGGGCTGGTAGGACTGCATCACGGCGTGCTTCGCGTCGCGATAGTGCGCGCTCGCGTGCTGGTTCTTCGAGTTGTCGCAGCACCCGACCTGGCCGCACACGAGGCAGACGCGCAGATGGTGCCAGGTGTCGCCCCGCGCGACGCACTGCAGGCACGAGTCGGGAGAGGACGGCGTGATCGGCGCGAGGCCTTCGAGGTGAGCGCAGGGCTTGGCAGGCATGTCGGCGGCATCGTACCCCAGCGCATCGCTTGCCGCCCTGGTGGAAGCCTGCGACGCTCGGCCCAGGGACCCGGTTCTTGCGCGTCGCGCTCGCCTTCTCAGTCGCTGCCGTCGTCGCGACGGTCGCCTGCGGAGACGTCAGCAGTCCCGCGGCCGACGCCGGGGATCCGGACACCGGCACCTGTCCCGACGGCGACGGCGACGGGTATCTCGCGGCCGCGTGCGGCGGAACCGACTGCGACGACTCGGATCCGGCCGTCCATCCGGATGCAGACGAGAGCGGCGAGGACTTCACGATCGAGGAGATCGACGGGAATGCGGCGGAACCGGCGCTCGCGGTCGCCGGGGGGGGAGTGGCGCACGTCGTCTACGCGGGGATCGAGCTCGGCGACCTGCGCTACGCGACGAACGGGCCTGGGTCCTGGCGTCTCGAGACGTTGACTGACGCGGGCGTGCCCGCGAGCCACCCCGCGGCCGCCGTGGGAGGCGGCGTCGTCCACCTCGTGCATCGCGTGGCGGCTGACTTCGCGCGCGCGCGCAGCGAGAGTGGCGCGGCCTGGGTGTACGAGGTCGTGTACGCGGGCGGCGGGCAGCTGTCGCTCGCGGCGGCGGAGCCGGCGGGCGCGCTGCAGGTCGTGTTCCTCGATTTCGACGCAGGTACGCTCTCGTGGGGTCGCGAGCCGGATGCGGGCGCCTGGGCGATCGAGACGGTCGACACCTTCACCGGAGACGGGGCAGGGCTGCCCATGTCGATGGCGCTCGATTCCGGAGGCAATCCGCACGTGCTCCACCGGATGGAGAGCGGCGAGCTGCGCCTCGCGGTTCGCGACGGCCCCTGGTCCACCGAGATCCTGCCGTTCGAGGCGAGGGCGAGCGGCATCGCCCTCGTCGTCGACGCGTCCGGCCGTCACGTGGCCTTCCAGCCGGCCCTCGGCGGGCTCGCGACCGTCGCGACGGACGGCGGCGGGGAATGGGAGATCGCCTGGGAGGGGGAGGCCTCGCGAGACATCCGGCTCGCAGTGGACGGGTCGGGGGCCTATCACGTCCTGTACCGCGACTTCGGCGCGGGGAACGTCCGGTACGCGAGCAACGCAGGAGGCGAATGGCAGGAGCAGATCGTCGACGGCGTCGTCGCGGCCTATCCGTCGATCGCAGTCGCGGGCGGGCGCGTCCACACGGTGTTTCTGCAGGACGTCCGCAACGTGGTCGCATACGCGTCCCGCGCCATCCCCGATGCGGTCGACTCGGATTGCGACGGAATCCGCTGACTACTCGCCCGTCGTCCAGATGCCGTGCCGCTTGAGCAGTTCGCGCAGGTGGTAGCGCGTCAGGCCCGCCTCGCGGGCGGAGTGGGTGATGTTGCCGCCGTTGCGCGCGACGAGGCCGCGCAGGTAGGCGGCCTCGAAGGCGTCGATGACCCGCTGCTTCGCATCCTTGAAGGAGAGGCCCGCGTCTGCGAGCGACTCGGGGGCAGGCCCGACCGTCGGCCCGGCGAGCGGGCGGAGGATCTGCTCGAAGTCCTGCGCGCCGAAGACCGTGGAGTCGGCGAGGGAGGCCGCGCGCTCGAGTGCGTTGCGCAATTCGCGGACGTTGCCCGGCCACGGGTACGCGTAGAGGCGTTCGAGCGCCTCGGCGGAGATCGTGAAGCGCCGGCCGTCCTGGCCGATCCCCGCGAGGAACTGCTCCGCCAGGATCGGGATGTCCTCTCGGCGCTCGCGCAGTGGCGGCAGCACGAGCTGCACCACGCTGAGCCGGTAGTAGAGGTCCTCCCGGAACGTGCCTTCGTTGATCATCGCGCGCAGGTCTCGGTTCGTCGCGGCCACGACCCGGACGTCGACGGCCGACGGTTTCGACGCGCCGATTCGCTGGACCTCGTGGGACTCGAGCGCGCGCAGCAGCTTCGGCTGCAGGACGAGGTCGAGCTCGCCGATCTCGTCGAGGAACAGCGTACCGCCGTTCGCCATCTCGAAGCTGCCGCGATGGCGCTCCGTCGCTCCGGTGAACGATCCGCGCTCGTGGCCGAAGAGCGTCGATTCGATCAGGTCCTTGGGGATCGCGGAACAGTCCTGCACGACGAACGGCCCCTTCGCGCGCCGCGAGTGCGAGTGGATCGCGCGCGCCATGACTTCCTTGCCCGTTCCGGTCTCGCCCGTGACGAGGATGGTGAGCTCGGTCGGGGCGACCTTTGCCGCCGCCGCGAAGACCTCGCGCATCCGGACGCTGCGGCCGCTCGCCTTGCCGAACTGGTCCGCGGCGTGCAGGTCGATCCGGACGCTCCCGGCGGCCGCCTCGATCCGCAGCGTCGTCTGCCCGGCGCGGATAGGCGTACCGGGCGGGACGACCGCCTCGCGGATCCGCAGGCCCGCGGCGTACAGGCCGTTGGTCGAGTCGAGGTCGCAGAGCAGGTGCCCGTGCTCGGTCGCGCGGATCTCGAAGTGCGTCGCGGAGATCGCCTTGTCGGCGAGGACCAGATCGCACACGACGCTGCGGCCGATCGTGATGCGCTCCTTGTCGACGTCCAGGACGCGCCCGGCGTCGGGGCCTTCGACGACGACGAGGCGGCTGCGGCGCAGCTCGCGCGCGGCAGGCCGGTCGCGCTCGAACACCGTCGTGAGCGCCGGCTGGTCGTCGCCGGGGACGACCGTGACCTCGTCGCGGTCCGTCACGACCCGACCACCGCAATCCTCCACCGAGGCAGCCCGGCGCGGGTCGTAGGCCCGTAAGGATGCGCGCTTCCGCGCGAGCCCCCGGATGGGCGCCGGACCCCCCATCGCGGATGTTCCGTAGGCGGGCTCAAGACCCGACCGCTTCGCGCATCGCGCGGATCACCGCCGCGTAGTCGGGCTTTCCGAAGATCGCCGACCCCGCGACGAAGACGTCCGCCCCGGCCTTCGCCGCGCGCGCCACGTTGTCCGGCTTGATTCCGCCGTCGACTTCCAGCCGGATGTCGCGGCCCGTCTGCAGGATGCGCGCCCGGATCGCCTCGATCTTGGGCAAGACCGACGCGAGGAAGCTCTGCCCGCCAAAGCCGGGGTTCACGGTCATCGCGAGGACGAGGTCGACGTCACCGATCACGTACTCGATCGCCTCGGGCGGGGTCGCGGGGTTGAGGGCGACGCCCGCCTTCTTTCCGAGCGCGTGGATCTGCTCGACGAGGCGGTGCAGATGCGTCGCGGCTTCCGCGTGAACCGTGATCACGTCCGCGCCCGCGCGGGCGAAGTCCTCCACGTATCGCTCGGGCTCGACGATCATGAGGTGCACGTCGAGCGGCTTCTTCGTGACCTTGCGGATCGCCGAGACGACCGGCGGCCCGATGGTCAGGTTCGGGACGAACCGGCCGTCCATGACGTCCACGTGGATCCAGTCCCCCCCGGCGGCGTCCACGGCCCGTACCTCCTCGCCGAGACGGGCGAAATCCGCGGACAGGATCGACGGCGCGACGAGCAATCCGAACGCAGTTCACGATCCGCGGTCCCCTCTGTCAAGGCGGGCTAAACTCCGCCGCGCATGGCCGCCTCCGAACCTCACGTCCGCGGGATCGTCCTCAAGGTCTACCGCGAGGTTCTCGCGGAGCTCTACGGCGTCCAGAGCGCGGCGTGCATCGTCGAGTCGCTCGCGGCGGAGACTCGCGAGCTCTGGACGGGGATGATCGTCGCCACCGAGTGGTACCCGAACCGGCTGGTCGTCGACGTCCAGGAGACGATCGTCCGGACGGCCTACGCCGGGGACCCGACTCGTATCCGGGAACTCGGCATCGTGACGGCGAAGCGCGACCTCTCGGGCGTCTTCAAGGTCTTCCTCGCCATCGTCTCGCCGCAGTACGTCGTGTCCAAGACGGCCTCGATGTGGAGCCGGTACTACGATCACGGAAAGGTCCAGATCACCGAGCAGAAATCCGGCTACGTGCGTGGCCGTTTCACGGACGTGAAGAGCTTCAGCGAGGCGTTCTGGAACGAGATCCTCGGGAGTTGCATGGGGGCGATCGAGGCTGCGGGGGGGAAATCGATCCAGGCGGCGATCGTCGCCGGGGGGACGGCGAAGGACAGCTCGATGGAAGCCGAGATCCGTTGGGACTAGGAGCGTGGTGTGAAACGGGTGCTGTCGCGAGGGCGACGAGCCGGGGTGAGATCCGCGCCAGGCGGACCGAGGACCGACGAAGCGTACTGGATGTACGGAGAGGAGGCCGCAGGGAGCATGGCGCGGAGATCGCACCGGATCGTCGGCCGCAGTAGGCAGCCGTTTCACACCACGCTCCTCGGGCGCCTGCTCGTCGTGATCGCCTCTTGCTCCGCTCCGCAGGAGGAGCCGCGCACGGAGGGTCGAAGGGCCCAGCCACCACCTCCGGTCGCTCCGCCCGCGCGCGCGCGCGCGTTTCGGATCGAACGGGCGTCGCAGCTCCTCGAGGGTCCCGCGGCGCAGGGGCGGCTCGGCGACGTGCGGATGGAGAACGGCCGTGCGGTCTTCGTGATCTCGGCGATCGGCCACGAGATCGGGTTCTCGGTCGGCGGCGGCCATCCCATCGACGCGGCGCCTACCGGCGGGCGCGATCATTTCGGGCAGGCCTTCCCGCAGTTCGGTCCCTTCCCGAACCAGGCCGAGTACGAGCGGCTCGCGATCGAGGAGCGCGGCGCGTCCGTCGTCGTCCGTGTGACTGGACGCGAGTCGCACGATCCCGAGGTGGACGTCGAGACGACGTACGAGCTGCGGGACGGCTCGCCGGTCCTGCAGATCCGGACGACGCTGACGAACCGGCACGCGGAGGCGATCGCCCGGCGGCCGCTCGGAGACGCCGTGCAGTGGGTCGCAGCGCGGGCGTTCTACGCGGGCACGGGATGGACGGCGCCGCAGGGCCGAGACAGGACGTTTCCCTACCTGACGGCGATCGGTACGGACGCCAGCTACGCCTACGGCTCGAAGGACGCGTGGGTCGGCGGCGAGCACGGCCGGATCTGGTCCGACACGGTCGTCACGAACGACGCGTTGCCGCCCGGCGTGCCCGTGACCTACCGGCGGTTCCTCGCGGTCGTGCCTGGTGCGAGTACGGCGGCGGCGGCGGCGGTCGCCCGCGCGCACCGTGGGGAGCCCGTCCGCGGCGTGCGGCTGACGGTCGACTCCGACGCCGAGGAGCTGCTCGTGCGCGTAGAGGATGTAGGCGCCAACGGCGACGGCAGCCCCGTCTCGTTCTTCCGCGCGCACGGCGGCGAGTCCGTGCTCGTTCCACTACGGCGGGGCCGCTACGCCGCGCGGGTGGTCGGGCCCGATCGCGGGGGAGACCCGGTGCGCTTCGAGGTGGAGTCGGGCGACGAAGAGGAGACGCTGGGGACGACGTCTGCCGGCGCGATCGAGGTGACGGTGAAGGACGGATCCGGTGCGGGGATCCCGGCGCGTCTGGTGATCTCCGGCGTGGCGCCGACCCCCGACCCGGAACTGGGCCCGTGGACGCTCGCGAGCGGAACGGCGAACGTCGTCCACACGCACGACGGACGAGCACGAATTCCGGCGCCGCCTGGGCGATACCGGATCCGCGCGTCGCATGGGCCGGAGTGGGAGATCGCCGAGGCCGAGGCCGTGGTGGCCGCCGGGCGGCCGGCGAAGGTCGATCTCGTTCTGCGGCGCAGCGTCGACACGGCCGGGTACCTGTGCGCGGACATGCACCAGCACGTCTGGCCGAGCCTCGACTCGGGCACGCAGATCCGCGACCGGGTGATCGGATCCGCAGCCGAGGGCGTCGAGATCGTCGTGTCGTCGGATCACAACTGGCTGACGGACTTCGGGCCGGCGATCCGCGAGCTGGGGCTGCAACGTCTCGTTCGATCCATCGTCGGCGACGAGGTGACGCCGGACACGTCGACGTCGCCGAGCGGGCATTTCAACGTCTTCCCGCTCGTGATGGACCCGGACGCGCCGCGCGGGGGGGCGATCGACCCGCGCGACATGGCGCCGGCCGAGTTCATCGCGCGGCTTCTCGCCGACGGGGCGTCGCGCGCGGTGCAGGTGAACCACCCGCGCTCGGCGGCGAACGGGTTCTTCACGCGGGCGCAGCTGGACCGCGCGACCGGGACCGGCAACTGGCTGTGGGATCCCGGGTTCCACGCGGTCGAGGTGTGGAACGGCAAGCGCTTCCGGCAACTCGAGGAGTCGCTGGGGGATCTGCGCGCGTTCTGGACGCGCGGCATCCCGTACACCGCGACGGGCAACAGCGACACACACGACCTGATCCGCCAGGAGGCGGGCTACCCGCGGACGTACCTGCGCGTCCCGACCGAGGATCTCGAAGCGCTGCGCGACGAGGACGTCGTCGAGGTGCTCGTCCGGACGCACGACGCGATCGTGACGAACGGTCCGTTCGTGACGCTGCGCGTGGCCGAGACGTCGATCGGCGGGTTCGCGTCGCTCGCGGGCGGCCGCGGACAGGCACACATCGAGGTCCGCGCGCCCGGCTGGATGGACGTCGGGACGATCGAACTGCGGGCCGGGGACGTCGTCGTCTTCCAGGAGCAAGTCCCACGCACGGAAGGGGAGCCCGTGACTTACGCCAAGGACGTGGATCTCGCGCTCGAGAGCGACGCGTGGATCCAGGCGGTCGTCCGGACCGAGACCCCGCACCCGCTGCTGGGCGACGACGCCGACCCGATCGGCGCGTTCACGAACCCGATCTGGATCGACGTCGACGGCAACGGGAGGTACGACGCGCCGTGAGGCTGCGGTCGGCCGCACCGATGGGCGCTCCGGTCTACCCCAGGCTCCCATCGGGCAGTTGCGGCGTGCGGCGTGATCCGGCGGCGTAGGGATCGCCGATCGCCTCCGGGCCGGGCGGATTTCCCTTTCGCGACGCGGTCCGATCCTGGCACGGCGCGTGCTACGATCCATACGGCATGACGGCAGCAAGCCTGACTGTGGAGATCCTGAAGGAGATCCGGGATGCAGTCCGCACGACGAACGACCGGATCGATCAGACGCGCATCGAGTTGAGCCGACAGATCCAGCAGACGAACGAGCGGCTCGACGTGACGAACGATCGGCTCGATGGGGTCGAGGGCGCCTTGCTCGACGTCGCGGAGCAGCACCGCTTTCTGGTGCGGTACGTGACCGGACTCGGGGGCCGCGAGGCGACTCTGCAGGGCGACGTGGCGGACCTGCGCGTGCGAGTCGAATCGCTCGAGGCGAAGGTCGAGGGCAAGGGGCCGTAGCGGCGGATCGGGGGGGCTCTCCGATCGGGTGGACGCCCGAGTGTCCGGGCGTCCGCGATCCCGAGAGAAGGCCGCGGAAAAGACTGCGGAATCGGGGCTGGCACGCGGCTCGCTACGTGCGGGGGCATGGCACGCACGAACCGGATCCTGCTCGCTTCCTTCTTCGTCTGTCTCCCCGGCCGGGCGCTCGCCGACGCTCGGGCGGACCTGCGCGACCTGCGGCGCGGGGAGCTGCCGGTGCGCCACGAGGCGCTCGGGTGGACGAACGACGGACGCTTCGCCGTGCGGACGCTCGCGTGCTCGCTGGGGGGGACGACGGCGTGCCGCGCGGAGGTCCGGATCGTCGGGGGCGCCGAGACCGAGGTGCACGAGCTGCTCGACGTCGTCGAGGTGTACTGCGACGCGGGATCGCCCTGCGAGGCGCTCCCCGCGGACGTCGGCGTCCAGTTCGTCCACGCGGAGGAGGCCGCGATGGCGTCCCTCCCGCGGCTCACGACGACCGAACCGGTCGGTCGGCTCTCGGAGGCGTTCGGCGAGGTCGCGGGCGAAGCGACGTCGTTCGAGACCTTCGTGCGCGCTGCCCACGTGGAAGACCTCGACGTTCCTGGCGCGATCGCGGATCTCGTCGTCCGCGCCGGCCGCTCGCGCGTGCGCGTCGCCTCGCTGTCCCCCGCGCACCAGCGGATCGAGGGGCTCGACCTCGTGGCGGTTCATCCGTCGCCGGACGGCAAGCGGCTCGCGGTCGTGACGAACGTCGGTCCGGGCGACATGTGCTGGGGGCCCTTCTGGGAGGTCTCGGTCGTCGTCGTGGACGTCGCACACGTGCGCTCGCGCGTGGCGAACTCCCTGGGCCTGCGTCGCTACCGGGCGGACGATCTCGCCGGCGCGCTCGCCGCGTTCTCGGACGCGACGCGCGAGGACCCTTCGCAGGCGTTCGCGTGGTTCAACCGGGCCGCGGTCGAGTCACGAGGGGGCCGCCTCGCCGACGCGCAGGCGTCGCTCGCGCGCGCGATCGCGCTGGACGCGGGGATGGCGCGCCGGGCCTGTCGCGACCGCGACTTCGACGCGCTTCGGCACGGGCGACCGGACGCCCTGCGCTGCACCGACTGACCCGCCGACGCGCTATGCTCGCAGGGCGGTGCGCTTCGCCTCCCTTGCCATTGCCCTCGTCGGGCTGTCCCCCGCGGCCTTCGGGCAGGGCTTCGTCGATCATGCCGACCTCGACCCGATCCTCGAGCCCGCGCCGAACTCCATGGGAGGCGGCGTCGCCTTCATCGACTACGACGGGGACGGTTTCCAGGATCTTCTGGTCGCGCACGGACACCACGGCGCGTTCCTCTACCGGAACGGCGGGCCGGGCGACTTCGAGTTCTCGGAGGTGACTCTCGCGGAGGGCTTGCCGCCGGCGATGACCGCGGCGGTCGGCGTCGGATCGGCCGACCTCGACCGCGACGGCGATCCCGAGATCGTCGTCTCCGACTACGGAAAGACGTGGATGTTCGAGTACACAGGCGGGCGGTACAAGGACGTCACCGCCTCGGCGCTGCCTGGCCTTCCCTGGTACCCGGCCATGGCGACCTTCGCGGACGTCGACGGCGACGGCTGGACCGACGTCTACGTCGCCGGATACACGCTCTACGTCGACTGGCCGTACCACGACTGCGCGCCGGACATGCTCCTGCGCAACCGGGGAGACGGGACCTTCGAGGACATCGCCGCCGCTTCCGGCGCCGACGATACCGGGTGCACGCTGACGGCGCTCTTCAGCGACTACGATCGCGACGGCGATCCGGACATCCTGACGGCGAACGACTTCGGCACCTTCATCTCGCCCAACCGCCTCTACAGAAACGACGGGCTCGACCCGGACGGCGACGTGGTCTTCACGGACGTCACCGTGCCGTCGAACGCGGGGTCGCGCCTGTACGGCATGGGCCTGACGACCGCGGACATCGACGGGAACCGCTACCCCGACTACTTCGGGACGAGCATCGGCCGCAGCGTCCTGCTCATCGGACAGCCGGACGGCTGGTTCGACGACGTGACCGAGGTCTACGGCGTCGAGAGCGCGCTGGGCTACAGCGACTGGCGCGCGACCTGGGGCTGCGCGTTCCTGGACGTGGAGAACGACGGGCAGATGGACCTGCACGTCGCGTCGGGCTACCTGTCCGCGGCGTTCGAGATCCGCAGCGGCCTCGACCAGCCGAGCCTGCTCTTCGAGGATCTGTCCGCCGCGCGCCGCGCCGACGACCGCGCAATCGAGTGGGACGTGGCTCCCCCCGATCAGAACCACGGAGTCGCAGTCGGGGACTTCGACTCCGACGGCGACGAGGACATCCTGACGGCCGCGATCGGCGGGCAGGTACACCTGTACCGCAACGAGGCGGACGCGCAGCCGTCCGTGCGCGTCACGCTCCACGGCACGGTGTCCAACACGGACGGGCTCGGCGCGTGGGTCGGCATCCGATGCGCGGGCGGCTTCCGCGAGAAGGAGCTGACCACGGGCGGGAGCTTCGGTTCGGCGCACGCGTCCACGATGGTGATCCCCGCGCTCGGCTGCGACGACGGCGGGACGGTCGAGGTCGCCTGGCCCTCCGGGCACATCGACATCCGTCCGATCGCCGGCGGCGGCCTCGACCTCGATCTGACGGAAGCGGACTGGTTCACCGCCACGCCGGACCACCTCCCCGCGGACGGGGTCTCCACCGCGACGATCCGCGTCACGCCGAACGACTTCCGGGGCGAGCTCGTGGGCGACGGCGCCGCGGTCGAGCTGACGACGACGGCCGGGACTCTGTCGAGCGTGACCGATCTCGGCGACGGAACCTACGAGGCGACGCTCACCGCGCCGGCGACCCTGGTCGACATGGCCCTGTCCCTGCGCGTGGACGGCCGGCCGTTTCCTGCGCATCCGCGGGTGCGGACCTACGCGGCGGGCGGCGACCGGACGACGCTGTACGCGTCGCCCTCCTTCTACATCGCGGACGAGACCCAGTCGCAGATCACGGTGGTCCCCCGCGACTCCGACGGTACGCCCGACGGCGCGGGCCACACGGTGTCCTTCGACCTCGTCCGCGCGACGGCCTTCGGCGGCGTCGTCGACCACGGCGACGGTCGGTACTCGATGCGCGTGCGTGGCGACGGCGGCGGGCCGATGCAGGCGACCGCCCGCGTCGACGGCACACCGCGCGGCGAGACACTGGAGGTCCCGGAGATCGCACAGGTCGATCCCGACGCCTCCGTCGTCCGTCTGCTGCCCGGGTGGTCGCCGTCGTCCGTCCTCGAGGAGGATCTCGAAGACGAGTTCGCCGATACGCTCGTCTCGATCCTCGTCTCCCCGCGCGACGGGATGGGCAACACGAGCCCGACCGCGCACACGTGGGACTACGTCATACGGGCCGCGGGCGGGGAAGTGCCGTTCGACAGGATTCCTCGATCGGGCAGCGTGACCTTGCGCATGCCGGCCAGGCGCCTCGCCGAGGCGGGCCCGGTCACGATCGAGGCGGACGGCGTCGAGCTGTCGCGGATCGCAGAGCTCTTCACGTACGACGACCAGGCCGAGCTGGCCGCCGCCGTCGATCCGTCGCAGAGCCGCATGGGGCCCTACCTCGAGAGCGCGTACGCCGACGGCCAGGACTACACGTGGATCGAGGTGCAACTCAGAGACGAGGACGGCGACGCCGTGCCGATCACCGATCGATTCTCGTACGAATCGGACCTCATGACGCTCCTGTCCTCGTCGACGCACGAGCGCGGCGAGGAGGGCAAGGCGCGCCTGCGCGCGGGGCTCGTGCCCGGCCGCGCGATCGTCGAGGTCACCTTCGACGGGGAGCCGACCGGCGTGACGACCTGGCTCGACCTCGTGGGCGCGAAGACGCGCGATCTGGAAAACGACCGTCTGCGGATCTGCCTCGCCGACTCCGTGCACGAGGCGAACGGCATCGGTGGGATCGGGATCGAGATCGTCGCGATGGACGATCAGGACTTCCTGCTCGGCTCGAACTACCCGCTCGTCCTGTCGATCGACGACGTCGAAGCGCCGCTCGACTACGGCCGACCCGGGGCGTACCTCGCCGACGTCGAGGTCCCGCTGGAGCCTGCGGTCCTGACGATCGAGACGTGTCTCGCCGGCACCGATCGCGGCGCGACGCTGACGCTCGAGTTCCACCAGGCCGACGTGGAGCCGATCGATCCGGATCGCCCGTACTGCGCAGATCTGGAGCGCGGGGTTTGCCCACCGGCCCTCGACGCAGGGCCCGACGGCGGCGATCCGGGGGACGCGGGAAGGGAAGACGACGCGGGGCCTTCGGACGGCGGCCCGTCCGATGCGCGTCCGGGCGACTTCCGAGCCGGCGGAGGGGGCTGCGCGTGCGGCGTGACGCCGGGCGCAAACGCGTCCGCATTCGCGGTGCTCGTCGCCCTCCTCGGAGTGCGACGAAGAAGGTGAGTGTCGGTCGCCGATCGGTCGGCCTCGCCGTCCTGCTGGCGGCTGCCGTCGCGCAGGCCGACTTCGTCGACCACACCGACGTCTTCGAACCTGTTTTCAACACCTCCCTACTCTCCCACGGTCCGGGGGTCGGGTTCATCGACTTCGACGGTGACGGCGACGACGACGTCGTCGTCAGCCAGGGAACCGATGGCGTTCGGCTCTACGAGAACGGAGGTGCGCCGGAGTTCGATTTCTCCGATGTAACGGAGGACGTCGGGCTTGCGACGGCCGTCGGTTTCGCGTTCGGTCTCGCCGCCGCTGATCTCGATCGTGACGGCGACTCGGAGCTCCTCGTCGCGGACAGGACCTATGGGCTCCGGGTGTTTCGGAACGGCGGCGGCTTCTTCGATGAGGTGACCGCGCTCGCGGGCACCTACGGCTCGCACACGCTGACGAGCATCGCGGTCGGCGACATCGACGGCGACGGCTGGACGGACGTCTGGGCGACGGGCGGCACCCACACCTACAGCCGACGCCTGAACGGCTGCGCGGACGACCGGCTCTACCGCAACCAGCACGACGGAAGCTTCCAGGAGGTCGCCGCGGCATGGGGCGCAGTCGATGCCGGATGCGGCCTCGCCGTGGCCTTCTCCGACTTCGACAGGGATGGCGACGCGGACGTCCTCATCGCCAACGACTTCGGGCAATACGTTTCGCCCAACAAGCTCTTTCGGAACGACGGCTGGAGCGCGTCGGGCGAGATCATCTTGATGGACGCCTCGAGCGAGACGGGGTTCGACGTTGCACTCTACGGAATGGGGATCGCGTTCGCGGACCTCGATGAGAACGGATGGTCCGACTACTTCGTCACCAACATCGGGCGCTCCGTTCTCCTTCTGGGGGGCCCTGACGGTTTCCTCGACGCAACCGAGGCGTACGGAGTCCAGAGCGAGTTCAGCTACAACGGTTTTCGCTCCACGTGGGGCGCCACATTCCTCGACCTGGAGCAGGACGGAATCTGGGATCTCTCCGTTGCCAGCGGCTGGGTGCCGACGGCCCAGGATATCGAGACCGATCTGGTCCAGCCGTCTCTCTTGTTCACACGACTCACCGGGGGAACTCCATCCGAGGACGAGGGCATCACTCTGGGCGCGGCGCCTGAAGATTCGTCCCACGGGCTCGCGCTCGGCGACTTCGACGCCGATGGCGACGACGATCTGCTCACCGCCGCGCTGGGCGGACTGGTGCACCTGTATCGCAACGACGGAGCGTCCGGTCCGGTCGCTCGCGTCCGACTGCAGGGGACGGTCTCCAACACGGACGCCCTGGGCGCCCTTCTGACCCTGCGGTGCGGGCTTCTTCGAAGGACCCGCGAGCTCCAGACCGGCGGGAGCTACGCGTCGATGCACTCGTTGGAGGTTCGAATTCCGCTGGCCGGTTGCGACGAGGACGCCGAGCTGGAGATCCGCTGGCCGAGCGGGCTCGTGGAGGCGGTCCCCGTAGGGCCGGGCTCCACTCTGATCGATCGCGTCGAGCCAGAGTGGCTGACAGTTGATCCGCCTCTCGCGCCAGCGGATGGATCGAGCGCGGTCTCGGTCACCGTGACGCCCTTGGGTCCGGATGGCGCTGCGAGGGGTCCCGGGCTGGATGTCGAAATCTCATCTACCGCGGGAACCGTGGGACCCGTCATCGATCGCGGGGATGGCTCCTACGGGTGCAGTCTCGTCGCGCCCAGCGAGCCGCGCTGGGCGACGCTTTCCTTGACGGTCGATGGTGTCACGGTGGCGGCCCATCCCCGTGTCCCATTCTTCGAGATCAGTCCATCGACCCTGTCGGTCTCGCCCGACCCTTTCGTGGAGGGTATGGCCGCGAGTGTTTCCCTCGTCCCGCGCGCTGCGGACGGCAGCGCGCGAGGACCCGGATTGGCCGTCGCGCTAGACGCGACTGGCGGCAGCATAGGCCCAGTCACCGACATGGGAGACGGTAGGTACGAGGCCTCCCTCGAAGCGGAAGGCACCGGGTCCGTCCAACTCGAGGCACGGGAGGGTGCCGTGTTGCTGAGTCCGCCCATCGCCGTCGACGCAGTCGCGCCGATAGACCCGACGAAGTCGGTGGTCACCCTACGGCCGAGGGGCGTGTTGCGAAGCGACCTCGAAACCGCAGTCGTCGAGGTTCGCGTTTCGTCGCGCACCGGGACCGGCTTCCCGATCCATCCCATCGCCGGTCCCGTCACAATCCTGGGACGGAGCGGCGTCTTGCCGCCCACCTCCGACGCCGTGGGGACGCCCCTGAACAACGCCTACACTGCCCAGTTTGAGGCGGCGACGCTCGCGACCGAAGGCGCACTCGAGATACGCGTGCAGGGCGTTGTTCTGGCAGATCGGCCAGGGCTACGCGTGTTCGATGCACCCGAGGAGGTCGTCGCGGAGATCGACCCGGCTCGCTCTCGGATCGCCGTCCAGAGAACGCTGCGCGCGGATGGCGAAGACTCCGGGCGCGTGTTCGCGTATCTCTTCGACGCAGGGGGCCAACCCCTGCCCTGGATCGACGGCCTCGCAGTCGCCTCCGAAGGCGTCTCCATCTTCGAGGAGGAAGTCGTCGGCTTCGGCACGGAGCTCACTGCGCGGGCGCGAGCGGGCCGAGTGCTGGGCCCGCATCGAGTAGAGGTGCTCTGGGAGGGGGCGCCGACGGGAATCGTCGGTGAACTGGTCCTGGTCGCTCCATCGACGTACGACCTCGATCGCCTCACGGTCGAAACGTGCCTAGAGCCCGGACAGGTAAGTGCCAACGGAAAGGCGACCTCGCGCCTTCTGGTTCGCGCCCGCAATCCCGACGGATTCCTCGTCGGAAGCAACGTTCCCGTCGCGGTCCGGATCGGCGCTGAGCCGCAGCGGCTGGACTACGGGGCTCTCGCAGCGACGTACAGCTCCATCGTCCAAGCCCGCGTCGCGCCCGAGATCGTCCCGGTGGAGACCGAACTCGTGGGCACCGGACGCAGCAGCGCCACGAGCATTTCGTTCTTCGATCCGGGCGCACAGATCGAGCCGGAGACCACCTGTGTCGAGATTCCTCCCTTGGCCGACCAACCGGATGCCGGCGTCGGACCGGACGCCGGCTCGGGCGTTGACGGCGGCTCCGACGGCGGCGCGCGTCTGCTCCATCCGCGCGGCGGCGGCTGTGCGTGTGGCGTCCTTGGGGAGGCGCCGGATCTCGCGCTGTTCGCTCTCGCCTGTGCGGGCGGGATCGCTCTCAGACGTAGGGCCTGAGCCCCTCCGGAAGATCGGCTGGGACGGCGGCCGGCGGCGGGAGCGGGTGGCCGTTGTGCGTGTTCCAGAACAGGACGGTCTGGTCCCGCAGGGCCGGCGCGTCTGCCACGAGAGCGGCGAGCGCCTTCGCCGTGTAGGTCGGTTCGAGAGAGAGTCCGGCATCGTCGTGCGCGATCGCGATCGCTTCTTCGCCGCTTCGCGTCGGTCGGCCGTAGCCGTCCCCGAGCTGGTCGGCGACGATACGGATGCGCGCGCGCGCTTCTGCGACGTCCGGGCGCGTATCGCAGCGCCGGAGGAAGTCTGCAGTCTCCTCCAGCATCGCGTCGAGGCGTTGCCGGCTCGAGGTGCCGGGGTTCGAGGCGCGCACCGCGGCGACGCGGGTTCGGAGGCCCGCGGCCACGACGCCGAGTGCGAGACCGACGACCGTCCCCATGGTGCCCATCGGCACGTAGACGACGTCCGGATGCGGCATGTCGCCGCGCTCCACCTGCTCGGCGAGCTCGAAGGCGGCGGCGAAGAAGCCCACGTTGCCGAGAGGCGAGGAGCCTCCGCGCGGGATGACGTAGGTTCCCTCCCCGCGATCCGGCAACGCAGCGAGCGCTGCGCCGAGCCCCGGGTCTTCCTCGGAGCGCACCGACCCCAGCCGCAGGTCAGCGCCCGCGGCTGCCTCGATCAGCAGGTGGCGGCGGACCTCGTCGGAGCGGGGCTCGGGCACGAGGAAGAGGACGGCGCCGAGGCCGGAGCGCCGCGCGTACAGGGCTGTCGCGAGCGCGTGGTTCGAGCCGACGCCGCCGAACGTCGCGACCGACGTCTTGCCGAGGCGCAGAGCGTCGCCGAGGAAGAACTCCAGCTTGCGAACCTTGCCTCCGCCGTAGGGCAGGGCGCTGTGGTCGTCCCGCTTGATCCACAGCGACGCGATCCCGAGCCGCGCGCCGAGCGTCGACGAGCGCTCGACGGGCGTCGGGTAGCTGCCGAGCGGGGCGCGTGGCAGGCCCGCGCAGACCGTGGCTCGCGGCGAGGCGGGCGGATCGGCCGGGCGAATGGCGCTCGCCGAGGGACGGACGATGGGCGGCAGCGCGCGGTCGCAGGCCGAGCCGAGGACCAGCGCCCCGAACGCGCGGCGTGTCAGCGCTCCAGGACTCGGTTTCACCGACACTGTTTTCACCGACCGGGAAGATAGCGCGCGGGGAACACTCGCGCCGGCCCGCGCGTAGGACGTGGTAAGGTCAATCGTGCATATTGCAGGCTTCTTGGTGGCATTGCTCGCTGTCTGCGGATGCGGTTCGGTGGAGAAGGAACGACCGGCCGACGCGGACTCCGACACGGATGTCGACTCCGACGCGGACACCGACGGGGACACCGACTCGGACACCGGCTCCGGCGGCGACTACTGCTGGGATTTCGGCCTGTGGGCCAACGAGTGCTTTCCGCAGCAGTACTCGGCGGTCCAGGCGGAGGACATCTGCCAGTGCACCGAGTGCCTGGCCGTCCCGGGGTTCACCGACATGTACTACTCGTGCGTGACCGGGATCACCTGCCTGGACCTGGCGGGCTACGACGCGTGCATGACCGACACGCTGCAAGCGTATCCGCCCAACGAGGCCGCCCAGCAGCTGGATCGCGACTGCCGCGACAAGCTCGCGGCCTGCGAGAAGAGCCACGGCGGGTGGGGCTGGGGGGAGGACCCCGCCCGCTTCACCTGCGACCTGCTCGTCGCGCTGACCGATGTGGCCGCCACCGCTGCGCTCCCGTGCGTCGATCTCCCCTGCGAGGAGGTGAGGGACTGCACGGTCCTGGCCTTCGAGAAAGTCTGCAGCTGCGACCTGTCTCCTTGAGGGCTCCTGCGCCGGGCCGGTTTCGGCTACGATCTCGCCGGTGGTCTGGTTTCGCCCGAGATCGCTCGCGCTCGGAGTCGTCCTGCTGACGGCGCCCGCCGTCGCCGACGAGCCTGCGGCCTCGCCCGACCCCGGCGCGCTTGCGCTGCAGCCGATCGACGCCGAACGACCCGAGTCCGGGGGACGGCCGGGACCGACCCTCGTGCCGGGAACCGACGGCTATCGGTACGAAAGCGACGCGTTCGACGCAACCATCCGCCTGGACGGACGCCTCGACATGGTGGATCGGTTTCCGTTGAAGGTGCAGCTTCCGCTGCTGCGTTCGCTTCGCCTCGACATGAACTGGACCCGGCTCCGGGATCGGCCCCAGCGGCCGAGCTACGGGGACGCCGGCGATGGGCGCGTCCCCGCCATCTCGCCGATGCCCGATCCGTGGGACGAAGAGGACGAGGTCGCGCGTACGAGGTCGGAATACCTCGCCGAGGTCGAGCGATCCAGGGTCCAGGTCGCGGAAGACGGTCGCGATCTCCGGCTCGACCTCCCGGTCCCGATTCCGGTTCCGCTCATCGGGATCGACTTCGACGTCTACGTCCTCTTCATGAAGGCAGTCGGCGACGATCCGTTCACGTACCAGCGCATCTGGATCATGGATCAGACAGGGCCCTTGCGAGATCGCCTCGCGGACGAGGCGCGGGCCGAGGATCTTCGCAGGGCGATGAGGGATCTACGCCCGAGACTGTCGCGCATCTGGAACGACCGGAACCGACCGCCCCACGCGCGGAGGCGACGGATCTTCGAGACCTGGGACGAGTGCGAGGAAACGACGCCGGAAGGCCGCACCGCGCGCAGCGAGATCGAGTCGTACGTCCGCGACAGGCTCCCTTGCGACGGGCGTGACGCCTACACCGACGAAGAGCTCCGCGCCTTGAACGCGCGGCGCGAGAGCGAAGAGCCGTTCGATCCCTACGCGGGGCGGTAGCGAGGAGACGGGAGGGGAGAGTGCTCCCGGCACCCTTTCGAGGGCGCACCAGGAGCCAAGCCGAGGTCTTCCTAGGGACCGCCCTCAGGGCAGAGTTTCTGGTGGTGCGCTTGCGCTTCGTTGAGTATCTGGACGGCGACTACGAGTGCGGCGGCGACGCATGCCCACTGCTCGTCCGTGAGCTCTTCGCCCCGGCTCACCGCATCGATGTCATCCATGATGCGAGCGATCTCGATCTCGATTCCCGGCTCGAGGTCCCCGCAGTCGTCGGCCGGATAGAGGATCGCGGCGAGCATGACCACATCCTCGACGACAGCCTCCCATTGGGGGTGCCCGAAATCGTGCTCGGCAATGTCGGCCCCGGCGTTCTCGACGGCGAAGGTCACCGGGCAGTCGACTTCATCCTGCCCAGCATCCTCCGACGGGCAGCCGTAGAAGAGTCCCGCAAGACTGATGATGGCCGCACGCATCCGCTGGCCTGAGTATCGCACGACGCTCGAAGCGTGCCGGTCCAAGCTTCCTCGCGTTCCCGCTCGGTGGTCCGGACGACGTATCCTCTCCAGCGTGGTGCTGCTCGCGCTCCTGCTCTCTGCACAGCCCGCGCGCGCTGCGTTCGCCCTGCACACGGACGTCTTCGAGCCGATCTTCGCGGGGGGGAACGACGGGATGGGGGCCGGTGTCGCGTTCTTCGATCTGGACGGCGACGGGGACGATGACGTCCTGGTCAGCCACGGGCCGGACGGGGTCCGGCTCTACGAGAACGGGGGGGAGCCGGACTTCGAGTTCACGGACATCACCCTCGGCTCGGGGTTGCCGACGGCGATGAGCCAGGCGTTCGGGCTCGCGGCGGCCGACTTCGATCGGGACGGGGACGCGGACGTCGCGGTCGCGGACCGCTACGACGGGGTGCGTCTCTTCGAGAACCGCGGCGGGACGTTCGTCGAGACGACCGCGCTGGCGTTGCCGCTGCGGCCCGCGTACGCGTCGAGCCTCGCGGCAGGCGATCTCGACGGCGACGGGTTCGCGGATCTGTGGGCCGCCGGCTACACGCTGTGGTTCGACGGGTTCTTCCACCACTGCGCGCCAGACCGCGTCTTCCACAACCGCGGCGACGGCACGTTCGACGAGGTCGGTGATGCGTGGGGAATCGCAGACACCGGGTGCACGCTCGCCGTGCTGATGTCCGATTTCGACGTCGACGGCGACGCCGACGTCCTGCTCGCGAACGACTTCGGCGGGTTCGTGCGGCCCAACCGCCTGTACCGCAACGACGGGATCGCCGCGGACGGCGGCGTGCGGTTCGTCGACGTGGCACCCGAAGTCGGATTCGACCGGCGCCTGTACGGGATGGGTCTCGCGACCGCGGACGTCGACGGGGACGGGAGGCCCGATTACTTCGAGACGTCGATCGGACGGTCGGTGCTACTGCTCGGATCCGAGGACGGCTTCACCGACGCGACGGAAAGCTACGGAGTCCGCAGCATGTTCTCGCAGAGCGCGTACCGCGCGACCTGGGGGGCGTCCTTCCTCGACATCGAGTCCGACGGCCTGTGGGACCTCGCGGTCGCCGCCGCGCCGTTGCCCGCCGCGATCGAGATCAACGCCACGGGCCGCCAGCCCCTGCAACTCTGGTCGAACCCGTCGGACGCAGTGCCGGCCGAGGACGTTGCCGCCGAGCAGGGCGTGGCCGTGGACGACATCGTGCACGCGCTCGCGGTCTCCGATTTCGACCGCGATGGCGACGACGATCTGCTGGTCGGCGCCCTTGGAGGGCTCGTGCGGCTCCTGCGCAACGACGCGGAGCCGTCGCCGACCCTGAGTCTTCGTCTGCGCGGCACGGTCTCGAACCCCGATGGGCTCGGCGCGCAGGCGACGCTGCGATGCGACGGCGTGGAGCGTTTCCACGAGCTCGCCGTGTCCGGCAGCTACGCCTCGCAGCACTCGTCGGTCCTGCGGCTGCCGCTGGCGGGTTGCGACGCCGGTGGGACCGTTGCGTTGCGGTGGCCGAGCGGGCTCGTCGAGACCTTCGCCGTCGCCCCCGAAGGCGGCGAGCTCGTACTCGGCGAGCCCGCGTGGATCGCGGTCGAGCCGGCGTGGCTGCCGGCGGACGGAGCGAGCGAGACGACGGTGCGCGTGACGCCGCGCGACGCCGCCGGCGCCCTCCTCGGGACGGGCCGCGCCGTCGGCATGAGCGTCACAGCGGGCGCGATTTCCGCGGTCACGGACGTCGGCGACGGCTCGTACCGTGCGACCTGGACCGCGCCTCTGTCGGCGGGGAGCGGCGCGCTGTCCGTCACCGTAGACGGCGATCTCGCCCCTGCGCACCCGCGTGCGCGGTTCTTCGCGACCGATCGCACTCTCGTGCGCGCGTCGCGGCCCGAGTACGTCGCCGACCGGACGGACGTCGTCGTGACGGTCGTGCCCAAGGATGCCGCGGGAGTGCCTGTGGGGCCGGGACACGACGTGGACGTCGTCGCCCTGCGCGGGACGATCGTCGACGACGTCGCGGACCTCGGCGACGGCCGCTACGAGGCCGTGGTCCGCGGCGATGGCGGGGGGGACCTCGTCGTCTCCGCCTCGGTCGACGGCTCCGCGCGCGGGCCGGACGCGGTGGTCCGCGAGATCGCCGCCGTCGATCCTGCGCGGACCTACGTGCGCGTCGTCCCCGGCGCCGTCGCCCGCGAAGATCTCGATGCGACGGACGTCAGCGTGCTGGTCTCGCCGCGCGACGGCCTCGGCGCCACGACGCCCGATGCGCGCGACCACGTGTACGAGTTCGTGGGCGTCGGCGGGGCACTCGTGCCGATCGAAGAGGGGGAGGGGACCGACCGGTACTCCGCGACCTTCCCCGCGGCGGACTTCGCGGCGCAGAGCCCGGTCGAGCTGCGCGTGGACGGCGTCGTCCTCGATCGAGCCGCGGACCTGCTCGTCTACGACGATCCGTCGGAGGTCGCGGCGGCGGTCGACACGGACCGATCGAAGCTCGCCGTGTATCTGGAGTCCGCCTACGCGGACGGGGAGGACTACCTGTGGGTGTCGGCGCGCCTGGAAGACGCCGAGGGGGACCTCTTGCCCTGGACCGCAGGCATGGCGTTCGAGTCGGCCGGGCTGACCGCGGACTTCGAGCGCGGGGAGATCACGCGCGAGGCGCGGCTGCGCGCGACGGGCGCGCCCGGCACCCACGTCGTCGACGTGACCTTCGACGGCGAGCCGATCGGCGTCTCGACCACCGCGATCCTGCTGGAGCCGATCGAGTGGGACCCGGACGATTTGACGATCGAGGTGTGCCTTTCCGAGACCTGGCGTTTCGCGGACGGGAGCGGACAGATCCAGGTGGCCGTCCGCCCGCGCGATCGGCACGACCTGCTCGTCGGCAGCAACGCGCCGGTCGCGCTCTACCTGGACGGAGCCGAAGCCGCTCTGACGTACGCGCTGCCGGGCGCGTACCTCGCGGCCGTGCCCGTCGCCGAACGTCCCCGGCGGTCTTACGTGCAGGTCGAGCTCGTGGGAACCGAGCGGGGTGCGACGACGTGGATCGACTTCCTCGGTCCGGGCGACGACTTCGAGGATCGCCCGCTGTGTGTGCGAGACGCGGACGGGTACACGCGCTTTTCTCCGGAGGACGACCTCGACGCCGGCCCCGACGCGGCCCCTGGCGATCCGGACGCGGCCGCGCAGCCGGATGCCGGTCCAGACGGATCGGCGAACGACGTCCACGCCATCGCCCGGGGCGGAGGCTGCGACTGCGGATCTGCACCAGGCATGCCAACCGGATGGCCTTTTCTGCTGGGCGCCTTGCTGCGTCGTCGCCGGCTATGATCCCCCCGTTGGGTCTTCGGGCGGCGGCGGCGGTCTTCCTTCTTCCCCTCGGTGCGGGGGCTGCGTTCGTCGACCACGAGGCCGACGTGCTCGAGCCGGTGTTCGAGGTCGCCGGGGACGCGATGGGCGCGGGAGTGGCGTTCGTCGACTACGACGGCGACGGGTGGGACGACGTCGCGGTCGTGCATGGGACTACAGGGATCAAGATCTATCGCAACGAGGGGCCGCCGGACTTCGACTTCACGAACGTCACGCCGGACACGGGGCTGCCGGGCGTGGTGCCGAGCGGGGTCGGGATCGCCGCGGCGGACATCGAGCGGGACGGGGACGCGGACCTCTTCCTGACGGGCCGGAAGGGGATCCAGCTCTTTCGCAACGAGGGCGACGGGACGTTCGTCGAGGTCACCGAGAACTCGCTGCCGGGGTTGCCCTGGTACGCGGCGACGATCAGCTTCGCGGACCTCGACGGCGACGGGTGGACCGACCTGTACGTCGCGAGCTACACGCTGTTCCTGTCGTGGCCGTTCCACGACTGCGCGCCGTCCGCGATCCTGCACAACCGGCGAGACGGGACGTTCGAGGCCGTGGACGACGCGTGGGGCGTCCTCGACGACGGGTGCACGCTGGCGGTGCTCGCCTCGGACTACGACCGCGACGGCGACGCGGACCTCCTGGCCGCGAACGACTTCGGGCAGTTCCTGCGGCCCAACACGCTCTTTCGCAACGAAGGGCTGCAGCCGGACGGGAGCGTCCTCTTCGACGACGTCTCGGCCGAGAGCGGTTTCGACGAGCGGCAGTACGGGATGGGGATCGCGACGGCCGACGTGGACGAGGACGGCTGGCCGGACTACTTCACGACGAACATCGGGCGGGACGTCCTGCTCCTCGGCGCGGCGGACGGCGTCTTCGTGGACGGCAGCGAGCGCTACGGGGTGACGTCCCAGTTCGGGCCCGACAACTGGCGCGCGACCTGGGGCGCCGCGTTCCTCGACGTCGAGAACGACGGCGCCTGGGACCTGTACGTCGCGAGCGGGTACCTGCCGGCGGCGAGCGAGATCCTGAACGACCCGATCCAGCCGAACTTCCTGTTCCACCCGGCCGAGGACGGCGAGCGGACGACACGGGCGCGCAACGACGCCCACGATGCGTTCGCCGTCGGCGCCAACGACGCGTCCAAGGGCATCGCGGTCGGCGATTTCGACGAGGACGGCGACGACGACCTGCTCACGGCGGCACTCGGCGGCAATGTCCACCTCTACCGAAATGACGGCGCCGCCGATCCGGGCGTGCGGATCCGCCTGACCGGCACGGTGTCGACGCCGGAGGCGTGGGGCAGCTGGGCGACGCTGTCCTGCGCGGGGACGACGCGCGCGAGGGAACTGTACTCGGGCGGGAGCTACGCGTCGGCGCACGGGCTCGAGATGCGGATGCCCCTCACCGGGTGCGAGGTGGGCGGCGATCTCGACGTCGAGTGGCCGAGCGGCGTCGTCACGCAGGTCGCCGTCGACGCCGCGACCGAGGCGCTCGATCTGGTCGAGCCCGAGTGGCTGACCGTGAGCAGGACCTGGGCGCCGGCCGACGGCGCGGCGACGGCGATCGTGCGCGCCGAGCCCCGCGGGTCCGACGGAGTGGCGCTCGGCGCGGGGCACGCCGTGTCGTTCGAGGTGACCGCCGGGAGCATCGGCGCGGCCGCGGATCAGGGCGACGGATGGTACGAAGCGACGTGGACGTCGCCGGCGGCTCCGGGGGACGGCGCGCTGACGGTGGCGGTCGACGGGTCCGACCTGCGCGCGCACCCGAGGATCCGTTTCTACAAGACCGCGACGCAGCCGGGGACGATCCACCTGTTTCCGTCGGGGTTCGTCGCGGACGAGACCGACGTGACCGTGACGGTCGTACCGCGCGACGCCGCGGGAAATCCCGAGGGCGCGGGGGCCGTCGTCGATCTGGACGTCGTCGGCGGCGCGCTCGTCGGAGGCGTCCTCGACCTCGGCGACGGTCGGTACGAAGCGACCCTGAGCGGCTCGGGTGGGGCGGCCCTGTCGGTCGAGGCGACCGCCGACGGGACGTCGCGCGGCACGCGGGACTTGCCGGAGATCGATCTCGTCGATCCTGCACGGACGCGCGTGTGGCTCGAGCCGGGGTACGTCGAGGTCGTCGACCTGCCGTTCGAACGGGTCTCGCTCGTCGTGTCGCCGCGGACGAGCGAGGGGTCCATCTCGGACGGGTTCGTCGACTTTGAGTATCGCCTGGTGACGGCAGGCGGGGAGATTGCCGTCGACGAGACGGTCGCGCGCACCACGTCGATGACCATCTACCTGCAGGCGCAGACGCTCTTCGACGACGGGCCGGCGACGCTCGAGATCGACGGGGAGGCGATGCCCAAGACGATCGAGGTCGTCACCTACGTCGACCCGAGCGAGCTGGCGGAGTTCGTCGAGCCGTCGCGTTCGCGCATCGGGCCGTTCCACCAGACCGCGTACGCCGACGGCGAGGACTACGCGTGGCTGGTGGCGACGCTGCGGGACGACGACGGCGACGTCGTGCCGATCACGGGTGCAGTCGGGTGGGAATCGGACCGGATGACGCAGCTCGAGACGCGCTCGTCGTCGCAGGGGCGCGAGGGGCGAGTCCGCATGAGAACCGGTGTCGTGGCGGGGAGGGCCGATGTGGACGTCACCATCGACGACGCGATCATCGGAGTGCAGACGTGGGTCGACCTGCTGGGTCCCATCGAGCACGACCTGTCGGACGTCGTCGTGGAGATGTGCCTGGACGACGTCTACCGGGAGGCGGACGGGGCCGGGACCGTGCGACTCGTGATCCGCTCGCGCTTCGGGGACGGGAACCTCACCGGGTCCAACGTACCGATCTCGTTGCGCGTGGACGACGAAGTCCTGCCGCTCGACTACGTGCGGCCCGGAACCTGGTACGGGTACGTGCCGGTGCCGGCGATCGACGGGCGCGCGACCCTGCTCCTCGAGATCGAGGGGACGGAGAAGCAGGCGACCGCGTGGATCGAATTCTTCCCCGTGGGCGATCCTCCGGGAGATCTGGGACTGCCGCAGTGCGTTTCGACCGACGGCGAGGTGGTGCTTCCGGACGGAGGTCCGCCCCAGGACGCGGGAGGTGATGCGGGTTCGGACGCGTCGCCCGACGGCGGCGACTCGGACACGGACGCGGACACGGACGTCGACGCCGACGCCGACACCGACGCGGACACGGACGTCGATGCGGGCGTGGCGCACAGGTTCGTGCCCGGCGGGAACGGTTGTGCCTGCCGCACGGCCGCAGGGCCGAGGGCCGAGGGGCTGCTGGCCGTCCTCGCCCTCGCCGCCTACAGGCCCGCGCGCCGCAGGCGTACGTCGAGGTAGACGAGCCACGCGAAGGCGGCGTCGCGGGGGTCGACGGCGCCGCCGCCCTGGTGCTTGCGGCAGATCGTCCGGAAGCGCAGATACCGGCGTCCGTCGAGGCCCAGCAGGAGCGCGGCGGTCGAGGGATCGCGCGGTGCTCCCTCGCCGAGGGAGGCGACGGCGGACGCCAGCTCGCGCGTCGTCGCGGGTTCGATGAGGTCGAGCGCACGGGCAGAGTGCCCGGTGGCGAGCGCGGCCTCGACGCTGCGGACGAACTCGGCCTCGTCCGGGGCGAAGAGCGCGCCCAGCGTGACGCCCGCGACGGCGACAGCGGCGGGGGGCGCGGCCGCGGCGGGGGGCGTCGGCGAGACGGGCGTGGGACGGTCGCCGGTCGTCGGCGCCGGGGGAGAGGACGTGATCTTGAGCAGGCTCTGGATGATCCCCTCGTCCCTAGGCGCGTCGAAGCCGTGCGCCCGCTCGCCCGGCTCGTCGTCGGCCCACAGGACGCGCTTGGCTCGCAGATCCGCGAGCACCGCGCGGGTGATCGCGTCGAGGGATTCGAAGACGCCTTCGCCGGTGGTCGCGACGGTCGGCAGGGCCGGCGCGCCGAGCCGGTTGAGCAGGACGTTCATGTCGTCGATGGGCGCGGCGGAGGGGAGGTCGCGCTTGTTGTACTGCAGGACGTGGGGGATCGCCTCGAGCGAGTTGCCGTGCTCTCGCAGGTTCTCGTGCAGGTTGTCCAGGCTCTCGACGTTGGCCTCGAGCCGATCCTTCTGCGAGTCGGCGACGAAGACGACGCCGTCCGCGCCCGTCAGGACGAGCTTGCGCGTCGCGTTGTAGTAGACCTGCCCGGGGACCGTGAAGAGCTGCAGGCGGATCGTGTAGCCGCGGATCTTCGGGAGCCGGACGGGGAGGAAGTCGAAGTAGAGCGTGCGGTCGACCGGCGTCGCGAGCGACACCATCTTGCCGCGGTGCTCCGGCTTGGAGGCGACGTGGATGTGCTGCAGCGACGTCGTCTTTCCGCCGAGGCCGGGGCCGTAGTAGACGACCTTGAGGAGCACCTCGCGGGTGATGGGGTTTACCGAGGACAAGGGGGAAGCGAATCGTAGCGGGTAGGTTGCGGGAAGGCTACGCGTGGGGCTCGACGCGCGCCCGCATCGCGTGTGGGCGGTGACTCGGCCAGTCGTGATACGACCCCTGCGATGGCGCCCGCGCGGCTCGGCGAATACGAGATCGAGGGAACGCTCGCACAAGGCGGCATGGGCATCGTCTACCGCGCGACGCACGCGCAGACGGGGGCGAAGGCGGCGGTCAAGACGGTCCACCTGCCGGTCGAGACGGAGATGTCCGGGATCCGCCGCGAGGTCCGGGCGCTGTCGCGGATCCGCCATCCGGGGGTCGTGCGCATCGTCGGCGAGGGGCTGGGCGACGTGCCGCCGTGGTACGCGATGGAGCTCGTCGAAGGGCGGACGCTGTCGCGCTACCGCAACGAGCTGTGGCCGGAGCTGGACTTCCCGGCCGGCGGGATGGACGCCCGCACGCGGGAAGCTCGGATGGGCTCGACCGGATCGGGAGCAGCTGGCGTGCTGCTCTCCACGACGATGTCGTCCACGCGTCGCCGCGCCGGCGCGGGACGGCTCGCCCAGGCGATGGGCATCGTGCGGCAGCTGTGCGGCGCGCTCGCGTACCTGCACGGAGAGGGGATCGTCCACCGTGATCTGAAGCCGAGCAACGTCATCCTGCGCCCGGACGGATCGCCCGTGCTCGTCGACTTCGGTCTCGTCGCGCGCTTCTCGACCGCCGGGCGCGAGGTGCTGGAGGTCGCGGGCCAGGCGGTGGGAACGCTCGGGTACATGGCGCCGGAAATCCTGCGCGGCGAGCTCGTCGACGCCCGCGCCGACCTCTACGCGCTCGGGTGCATCCTCTACGAGCTGATTGCGGGGCGGCACCCGTTCGGAGCGATCGTTCCGGGCACCGCGAGAACGAAGCTCCGCGCGCCCCCCCCTCCCTCCGAGCACGTGGACGGCGTGGCGGCGGACCTCGACCGGCTCGTCGTGCGGCTGTTGCAGCCGGAGCCACGGGACCGTGTCGGCCACGCCGACGACGTCGCCCGCGCCCTCACCGAGGTCGCGGGCACGGGTGCGACACCCCTTCCGATCCCGGCGCGCGCGTACCTCTACCGGCCGCGTCTCGCCGGGCGCGAGGAGATCCTGAAGGACTTCGACGACCGGCTCGGCGGGGTCATGGCTCGCGCCGGCGGGATCGCGCTGCTCGCCGGAGAGAGCGGGGTCGGCAAGACGCGGCTGGCGTCGGAGATCGCGCGCCGTGCGCGCATCCTCGGCCTCGAGGTCCTGACCGGCGAGTGCGTACCGGTCGCGTTCTCCGAGACGACCGGGAATCTCGCGGGCGCGCCCCTGCAACCCGTGCGGGGGATCCTGCGCGCGCTCGCGGACAGGTGCATCGAGCGGGGAGACGAGGCCACACGGGTCCTCTTCGGAGCGCGCGCGAAAGTCCTCGCGGTGTACGAGCCCGCGATCCGGGAGATCCCCGGTTTCGCGGCGCTTCCCGAGCCACCTCGGCTCCCCCCGGAGGCCGCCCGGCGTCGCGCCATCGGCAGCGTCGCGGAGACGTTCGCGGCCCTCGCCCGGGAGACGAGCGTCCTCATCGTGCTCGACGACCTGCAGTGGGCCGACGATCTGACCGCGGAACTGCTCGCGCGCCTGGCGACGAGCTGGCTCGCCGACAAGAGCTTCTACCTGCTCGGGACGATGCGTTCGGACGAGGCCGGACCGGACCTCGATCGCCTCTCCCGATCGCCGGCCGTCGCGCGCTTCGATCTCGTCGGACTCGACTCCGCGAGCGTCGGTGCGCTGGTCGCCGACATGATGGCAGACGACGCGCCGCCGGATCTCGTCCGAACCCTCGCGGCGCAGTCGTCGGGCAACCCTTTCTTCGTGACGGAGTACCTGCGCACGGCCGTGTCGGAGGGACTGCTCGTCCGCGACGAGCTGGGCCGCTGGCGTGCCGCGGGGTCCGAGAGCGAGGAAGCCATAGGCGCGCTCCCGCTGCCCGCGTCGATACGCGAGATCGTCGGCCGGCGACTCGCCGGGCTCGATGCCTCCGCCGGCTTGGTCATCGAGTGCGCCGCCATCCTCGGACGGGAGTTCGATTCGGCTCTGCTCCCCGCCGTGGCGGGGCTGGCGGAGGCGGACCTGTCGGAAGCGATTGCGTCGCTCGTCAGGAGTGGCGTGCTCGAGTACGGGGCCGGCACCCTCATGCGCTTCGTGCACGACAAGCTGCGAGAGCTCGTCATGGAGAGGCTGCCTCTGCAGCGGGCGGCCCTGCTCCACCGCGCTGCCGCCGCGGCCCTCGAGGCCGGCGAGGTCGCCCCGCAGAGCTTCCGCGCGCTCGCGCACCACCACGCGATGGCCGGCGCCCTGCCGCAGGCGCTCGCCTGGCTCGACCGGGCCGCCGATCACGCGCTCGAGACGGGTGCACACCGCGAGGCCATCGACATGCTGTCGCGCGCGCGGGATCTCGCGGCCCGCCTGGGGGAGCCTCTGGGGCTTTCCGCCGCGAAGCGCGAGCGTCGCCTCGCGGACGCGCGCTTCGCGCTCGGAGACCTCCCGGCGTCCCTGCGGCACGCGGCGGCCGCCCTGTCGACGCTCGGGCAACCGGCGCCGAAGCGTACGCTCGGATGGCTCCTCGTGCTGTGGTGGAACCTGCTGCGGCAGGTCCTCCACCGGCGCGTCTCGCCGAAGCGGCTCGTCGCGCGCGCGCCGGCCCGGCGCGACCGCTTCGCCGAGGCCGCACTCGCCGCACAGCGGATCGCCGAGCAGCACTACTACTCGTACGAGTCCGTCCCGATGGTCGCGGCGAGCCTGCTCGCGGTGAACCTCGCCGAGCGCGCCGGGCAGTTCGCGCGGATTGCACGGACGTACGCGATGCTCGGCGTCGTCGTGGGCGTGTCGCGCATGCCCCGGCTCGCCGACGCGTACTTCGAGCGCGCACGCGCGCGGGCCGAGGAGACGGGCGACCTGTGGGGCCTGGTCTTCGCGCTGTACGCCAGGGCCGCGGTGGGCCTCGGCAACGCGCGTTTCGACGAGGTCCGCGCCGTCACGGACGAGGCCCTGGCCGTCGCAGCCCGCATCGGCGACCCGCAGGAGACCGAGATCGTCGAGACGATCGCCGGGCACCTCGAGTTCTACACGGGAGACCTGCAGCCTTCGGCCGACCGGTACGCGCGGATCGCGGCGTCCGCGCGAGCCCGCGGCAACGAGCAGCACGAGGCCTGGGGGCTGTACGCGGGGGCGCGCGCGCTGGTCGCGCTCGGCCGCTTCGACGAGGCAGTCGACCTGCTCGAGCGCAGCCGCATCCTTCTCGCGACACAGAACGACTTCGCTTCGGAGATCATCTGCCTCGGGACGCTCGCCGTCGCGCGACTGAGGCGAAGCGAGTGGAAAGAGGCGCGCGAGGCCGCCGACGCGGCCATGCAGCGGATCTCGGGGTCCCTGCCCACGGTCTTCTCGACCGTCACCGGCTACGCGGGGACGGCGGAGACGTACGTCGCGCTGTACGAGCGTGCGCTGCGCGAGTCGCCATCGGAAGCGAGGGAGCTGCTGCGCCGCGCCCGACGTGCATGCCGTGCCCTGCGCCTCTTCGCGTTCACGTTTCGCCTGGGGCGGCCGATCTCCGACGTCTGTCGCGGCGCGCTGGCCGCGGCCGGCGGTGACGCCCGAGGGGCGCGGCGGTTTTTCGAGCGTGGTCGTCGGGAGGCCGAGCGGCTTGGCATGCCGCACGATCGAGCCCGCGCTTCCGAGATGCTCGCGCGATTGGCCAATTGAAAGACGTGATTCCATAGTGCTTCCGCGCCAATCTGCTCCGAGGACCAGTGGCGTGGACGAAGGGCCCGCTGGCGGGGTCAGTACTCCCGTGCACGCCAACCTGGTCGTCGCAGCGATGATCGCGGGCTGCGCCCCGCAGGGCAACCCGGTGGAGCCGGATCCGCAGCCGGACACCATTGCCCCTCTCGAGCCCTGCCAGCCCGCTGTCGACCCCCCCGGGGACTTCCCGGTGAGCAAGGGGAGCATGGTCGGGCGGATGGGCGACGCGCCGGGTTTCGCCTGCCAGACGACGGAGGAGAGGGGATCGAGCGGGAGCTCCGAAGCCCAGATCCACGTGATCGCCGCAAACCCCGCCGACCGGTGGGTCGCGATGATGGTTTTCCAGATCGATCTACGGTTCATCGACTGGATTGCGCCTGGAGAGACCTTCACGCACACGGGACTCTCCAGCATCCTGAACGTATTCGGCTGCACCGGGCAGGAATCGGCCGAGTGGACCTGGGATGGCAGCCCCCGCGACGTGGAGATCCACATCGGACAGGGATCAACGCCCGAAAGCGTGACGTTCGCCGGTACGTTCACGATGCCCGACGACGAGGGTCGCGACCACACGCTCTCGGTCGCGTTCGAGACGACGCTACCGCCACAACTCGAGGAGGACACCGAGGGAAGCACGGACTGATTGGGCCGACACTGAGCCACGCCTCTTTCGGGGTGCGAGTGCCGAAAGCGGACGTTGGCGCGCACCAGCGGGAGCAGCGTACACGCCTGATGTAATCTCCCGCGCCCATGACCTCCCCTTCGGACCCGATTTACATCCGGCGTGGCGGCGAGCAGACGTTTGCGCCGCCGTTCCTGCAGAAGGACACGAAGCTGCGCGGGTACGCGATCCGCGTGAAGGACGCGTCGGCGTTGCAACGGACGCTGGACAAGTACCTGAACGAACCGGTCGGCCGCACGCGGTACCGCGCGCTCGGAGACGTGGTCCTCGTCGGAGATGCCCCGATCGGGTCGACGCAGTCCCTGACGCCGCCGGACAGCTCGATGGGCTACACGCCCGAGACGGACATCGCCTTCTGGATGCCGATCGTGGTGGGCGACGACGTCCACGGCGAGTGGAAGCCGAAGTCGCTGGCGTGGTTCCTGCCTTACGTGTGGGTCGACGTGCCGACGACCGTCACGACCGGCCGCGAGGTCTACGGGTACCCCAAGGAGCTGGGATGGATGTCGGAGGCGCCCGGCGGTTTCTCGCTCGAAGCGATGGTCCTGCCGACCTACTCGGCGGAGACGAAGCTCGTCCGCCGGCCGGTCCTGACGATTGAGAAGACCGGCGAAGGGCCTGGGCACCTCGAGCAGGCCTGGGAAGATCTCGAATCGGCGCTCGGGGATCTCTTCCGGATGCTCTACCCGCGCGGACACGCGCCGATCTCCGGCCTCGAGCTCGCGATCGACGCGGCCGAGATGGCGCTGAAGGCCGAGGTCCCCATGGTCTTCCTCAAGGAGTTCCGCGACGTCGTCCGTCCCGAGCGCGCCTGTTACCAGGCGGTGCTGGAGAGCCCGGCCAAGGTCGAGAAGTTCCGCGGCGCGAAGGTCCTCTGGGGCGACTACCGGCTCACCGTGCAGGATTGGGCGAGTCATCCGATCGCCGCGGAACTGGGTCTCGTGCCCGCGGGGACCTCGCCCTCACCGGGCACGGCGACCGAGGTGCCGGTGCAGATGGCGTTCGAGATCGACTTCGACTTCCGCGTCGAGCTCGGCCGCAACATCCACGAGGCCTCGACGGCGCCCGCGCCGAAGCGAAAGAAGATCGCGGTCCTGGGCGGCGGCCTCGGGTCGCTCACCACGGCGTACTGGCTCACGGAAAAGCCGAACTGGCGGGACGAGTACGACATCACCGTCTACCAGATGGGCTGGCGCCTCGGCGGCAAGGGCGCGAGCGGGCGCGCCGGTGCGAAGTACGGCCGGCGCATCGAGGAGCACGGACTTCACATCTGGTTCGGTTTCTACGAGAACGCATTCCGGACGCTGGGTCGGGCGCTCGATCAGCTGCAGAAGATGGACCCGCCGCCCGTGCGGACCTTCGCGAGCTGGAAGGAGGCGTTCACGCCGCAGTCGCTCGTCACGATGGAGCAGAAGCACGAGGGGAGATGGCGGCAGTGGCCCGTGCTCTTTCCTCCGAACGACGCGGTCCCCGGCACGGGCGGCGTCATCGACCTGTGGGCGGCGTTCCAGACGCTCGTCGGGTGGATCAAGGAGCGCCTCGTGGAACACGAGCGCGCAACGGGCCGGCCGGTGACGAAGGCCGGAACCGCACACGAGGGGATCGTTTCGCGGGTCCTGCACGCCTTCGCCGATTGGGTGGGCGCGGAGGAAGACTCGGTGCTGGATCGGATCGAACGCGTCACCAAGAGCCTGCCGACCGACGACGTGCGCGGGCACGATCACGAGCACCACACGATCCTCTCCGAGCTTATTCGCCTGCTGCGCGCGGGCGTGTGGGACCTCGTCGAGAATCACCTCTCCGACTTCGAGACGTCGCAGTTCTGGATCCTCTTCGACCTCGGGACGACGACTGCGATCGGGATCCTGGAGGACCGCCTCTTCAAGCGCGGATTCGAATCGGCCGACGACCTGGACTGGATCGACTGGCTGCGCAAGTTCGGCGCGAAGCCCGTGTCGCTCGATTCGGGTCCGGTCTGGGCCGTCTACGACCTCGTCTTCGGATTTGAGCGCGGGGACACGAACCGTCCGAACTTCGCGGCGGGAACGGCGACGCGCGGGATCCTTCGAATGGTGTTCACGTACAAGGGCCGGATCATGTGGAAGATGGAAGCGGGGATGGGAGACACCATCTTCACGCCCCTGTACGGCCTGCTCGCGGCGCGCGGCGTCCGGTTCGAGTTCTTCCACAAGGTCGAGGAGCTGAGGCTCGACGCGGCCGGGCGGATGGTCGACGAGATCCAGATCGCCCGGCAGGTTCGCCTCGCGGACGAGAAGGCGGGTTATCGGCCTCTCGAGAACGTGAAGGGGCTCGACTGCTGGCCGGCCGATCCGCGCTTCGATCAGATTGTCGACGGGGAGAAGCTGAAGAGCGACCCCTTCGACCCGGGCCGGCCGTACGATCTCGAGTCGTACTGGACGTCGTGGCCGTCCGTCGAAACGCGCGTCCTGCGGCGCGGCGTCGATTTCGACCTCGTCGTGCAGGGGCTCTCCGTCGGCGCGTTGCCCCACGTCTGCAAGGAGCTGCTCGCGGCCTCGCCCCGCTGGGCGACGATGGCCGACGGGGTGAAGACGACGCAGACGCAGGGGGTTCAGCTCTGGCTGACCCCCACGACTTCCCAGATGGGGTTCGTGATCCCGCCCTGGGCGATCGAGTACGAGAAGAAGACAGGCAAGAAGCTGGGCCTCGATCCGGTCCTCGGCGCATACGAGCAGGACCTCGACACCTGGGCGGACATGACGCACTTGCTACCGCGCGAAGACTGGCCGGCGGCCTACGCGCCGAAGAGCGTCGCGTACCTGTGCGGGCCCCTGAAGGACTTCGCGGGGGAGCATCCATTCACCGACCACCGGTTTCCGGCCGAGGCGCGCGCCGCGGTGCAGACGGCGAGCGTCGACTGGCTGCGGCGCTACTCGGCCCCTCTGTGGCCAAAGGCGACGACGCCCGGGACGCCGGCGCTCGATCCGGCCCTGCTCGTCGACCCCGACGGCCGTACGGGTGACGCCCGCTACGACGCGCAGTTCTACCGCGCGAACATCGATCCGACCGAGCGCTATGTCCTCACCGTCGCCGGCAGCACCGCGCTTCGCATCCGCCCGGACGATTCTGGCTTCGAGGGCCTCTACCTCGCGGGCGATTGGACGCACAACGGCGTGCTCAACGCCGGTTGCGTCGAGGCGACGGTCGTCTCCGGCATGGAATGCGCGCGCGCGATCTGCGGGTACCCGGAGGAAATCGTCGGCGACACGGACACCGTTGCCGCGGGTCGCCACCGCAGGTAGGCCGGGCCGCTCGCGGCAGCGTCCGCTTTTGCCGCTACCCATCGACCGCGTCCGAGTCGACGCCACCGAAAACGAGCTACGCTCCGTCCGCATGCCGTCGGAAGGCTCTCACTTCGGGCGCTACCGGATCCTCGGCCGCATCGCAGCGGGGGGCATGGGCGAGGTCTACCGCGCGGTCGCCACCGGCATGGGAGGCGTCGAGAGGCCCGTCGCGGTCAAGGTGATGAAGGCCGACCTCGCACGTGAGCCGAGGTTCGTCGACATGTTCGAGGAGGAGGCGAAGGTCAGCTTCCTGCTCGTCCACGGCAACGTCGTCCAGACCTACGACGCCGGCCGCGTGGAGGACCGGTACTTCATCGCGATGGAGCTCGTCGACGGCCTCACGCTCTCGGCCCTGCTGGAGCGCTGCCGGCGCCTCTCGCAGCCGCTGCCCCACCGA